>Ga0256407_10000809_pt1 | contig 70472 bp, 62 predicted proteins | sample RumenRJG_04DNA_FD_193489 | JGI IMG/M metagenome (GOLD analysis project Ga0256407, IMG submission 193489) | Bovine rumen microbial communities from Lethbridge, Alberta, Canada - RJG_04 | ecosystem: Host-associated > Mammals > Digestive system > Stomach > Rumen | place: Canada: Alberta... | reverse complement strand
GTTCCCAGCCGCGGTTTTGTCGTTCATATCCGATATGGCAAGACTGTCAGAAAACCACTCCATAGCGAGGTTAGAAATCAGCGTGGATTTCCCTATTCCCTGATCTCCGTTGAGTACGGTGATGTAATCGAATTTGATCCCAGGATGGTAAACGCGCATATACGCAGCACACAGTGCTTTCCTGGTCACAGCACGGACATACTCGTTGTCCTCGGCCCCCAGGAAATCGATGAGGAGTGTCTCTGCCCGCGGCGTCTTATCCCACTCAGGGAGAGAATCGAAGTAGTTCTTGATCGGATGATAGGACCGGTCATCTACCGCCTTTGCAACCGCAATGCTAAAGTTCCTCTGAGAGAACTCCCCGTAAGTATCGTCGACATAACAGATCAGCTGCGCGTCATCTGCATCGCGCCAGAACTTGGACGGATGCTCCCAGGGAACCGGATCCCGGATCTCCATACCGTCTGCCAGCTGATTGAACACGATGTTCTTCATATATACATCGTTCTCCATGATGAGACGCAGGTTGTGGAGTGTATTCTCGATCTGTCCTGACTTCTTCTGATAGGTGAGCTTGGTCTTCCAGGCATTCTCATCACTATCGTCAAACTCCTCGACCGCTTTCTGCTGCCGCTCGGAAAGGAGACGGAGCTTTACTGCATCGTCATTAGCTGCAAACTCTGACATAAGATCAAAAGACTTCTTCTCGTTGTCATCGAGAAACTTATGGACGCGCACCAAATCAAACGCGTTAAGGAGCATCCCGTAGGCTGGGTCCGTAGCATGATGCGAATAAGCATATTTGTCATCATAGAGAACCACACCTGCTGTTGACTGCGCCGGGATGTAGTCATACCTGCCATCCATCGCAGAAGGTTTATAGACGTCGCCAAGGAACTTATCAATCACGGCTTCAATGCTGTAAGTCCTGCAAAAGCAGCCTACAAGTCCGCGTTTTTCCAGAGGGTCCGCCTGATGCTTCATGCTGCGCGTGATGACTTCGACTTCTCTTGAGCTGGTCGGCCAGGTCGAAGTATCATGCCAGTCCTTATACCTGGCAAGCACTTCATCCGGATTAAGATCATAGCCGTCCTGGGACTCGAAGAAGAATTCTCCGTCGAAGCTGGTGCTCGGCCAGTACATGAGCTGCTGAACCCGGTAGCAGGTCTCATCAACCATATCGATCCCGATGTCTTTCGCGATCATTCTAGCAATAGCAGGATATTCATCCGCCGTCACTTCCCTGGAAAAGGGAATGATCAGTCTGATGCGCGGTGCCTCAGGCGTATGCTTATGCGTCGAATACGCCATGCATTTGAAATCATAGAACATGCTGATCTCATCCCAGATACCGGGCGTCGCTTCATCCAGGTCCAGAGTAAGAAGTGACCTGCACTCGACAAACTCTCCCTTCCTGCGTCCGTTCTTTAATGCCCCGCCGACGAAACCGCCGACATCTTTGATATCATCGCGCTGCGCTCTGGTCATCTTCTTGTATTCCGCGACTGTCTCTTTTGTGCGGAGCGTCTGAGAGCAGCGCTCTTTCAGCTTCTCCCAGGTCCAGTCTTCATTTTTCCATTTAAGAGCCATCCGGCTCTTACCTAATGCGATGCGCATATGCTGCCTCCTTTCTCCTCAGCTTCCACTTAAGCCTTGTGATGCCCGTTTCCGCGCCGGCAAAATCCCCGACCCTGATCTGGCCCAGGAGAGACCGGTAGGTCTGGATATGGATCTTATCTTTTAATGCTTCTACTTCCCTCACGAGTTCTTCTTTAGTCATCTCTATTCCTCCAAGTTTGCAAGATTCTTCTGTGCTCTTTTCAGCATCATTTTTGTATGTGTATAGTTACCGCTGGCCCTTCCATAGTGATCCTTCCTCTCTTCTTCCATCCTCATGAGCTCAGCCTGCGCAGTAGCAATATACCTGTACAGGTATGTGCGGACTGCGGCCTTGTCTGCTTCATCGGCATACTGGTTTATCAAAGGGAATATGATCTTTATCTGCCGGATGAGGCATGGGAAGAACTGATCGATCACCAGCACCATGCGGCCGTTAGGGTAACCAATCTCTATCGTCTCCTTCATAACTTCGCTCCTAATCTTTCTGATAGAACGCACAGGTGTATCCCGCAGCTGACAGGACGAGTCCCTGCGCCCAGGAAGGTGTCTGCGACATAATTTTGCAGATCGTATTAAGATCCGCGTCCATCGGCGCTTCGATAACCACTTCGTCGTGGACATGCATGACGATCCTGTAACCGGCATCGTCAAGACGCTGCATCGCTTCCGCGAGCAGATCACGGCAGAGCCCCTGGGTGAGATTCTCGACGATCTTAGGGCCATAACTCTCGATCCGCTCCCAGTGTTTTCCTGTTCCAACGCCTTCATAAGTCAAACTCTCCCGACCATACTCATTGGGAACGATCCTGGGCTTTGCATAGTAAAGACTCCTCCCGGAGGGCAGCGTTGCGATGAGAAAGCCTGATTCATAGTGAAAAGAAAAACACTTCACACGTGTCTTTGTCCTCTCTCTGACCGCAGTCATCACTGCCTTATCAATGTCCCACCACAGCTGCACAATCTTTGGATTCGTAGAGCGCCATGAGTCAACGATCGGCTTCAGTTCTTCCTCTGAGAGCCCTTGATCCAAAGCGCCCATCGCGACCATCGCGCCGACCGACCCGCCATAACCGAGCGCCAGTTCTGCGATCTTCCCCTTCTGCCTGAGCTCGCCATTCACGCCATGTTTCACGACCGGGACGCCAAACATCTGACTTGCGCTGGCGCAGTAGATGTCACCGTTCTCTGCAAAAACGTCCATGCGCCACTTCTCCCCGGCCATCCAGGAGAGCGCCCTTGCCTCGACAGCGGAGAAGTCCGCCACCAGGAACTGATCCCCTTCCCTCGGCACAAACGCAGTCCTAATGAGCTGCGATAAAAGGTCCGGGACAGAGTCATAAAGAAGCTCTGCTGCCTCAAAGAACCCGCCGCGTATCAAGCTTCGTGCGACCTCCAGATCGGGGATGTGGTTCTGCGGAAGGTTCTGGACCTGGATCAGCCTGCCTGCCCAACGTCCCGTCCGATTGGCGCCATAGAACTGCAGAAGCCCGTGTGCCCGGCCATCGCTGCAGCAGCAGGCTTCCATCGCCGCATACTTCTTGACAGAGCTTTTCGACAGGAGCTGCCTCAGCTGCAGCACTTCCTTCACATCGCCTGTCGAGTCTTTTAGGAGCGCGGCCACCTCCTTTTTGGACAGAGAATCCACTTCTGCGCCGTTTGCAAGGAGCCACTCCTTAAGCTGAATGGGACTGTTCGGGTTCTCGAGCCCTGTCAGTTCGACCGCTCTTCTAAGGTACTTCTCCCGACATTCCTCATCGCATCGGATCGCCTGCCTGGCTAGCGTCATGTCGATCATGATGCCGAGATCATTGATCTTCTGATCGAGGATATACTGTCGCCACACATAGTCCGGTACCGGGAAGCGGCTGATCTTATCTCCGATTCCCATTTCCGTCTCGACGTCGCGGATGTTGTAATTTACAAAGGCATCCCATTTTTCTGGATCATGCTCCGGAAGATTCCGCGTCCTTCCGCCATTCGACTTCGTGGGCTTACATGGGACAGAAAAGTATTTGATAAGTTCCTTTCCCTCTGTAAGTTTCTGCTTCTCAAGGCCCAGGACTGCACCGACAGCCGCGAGTGATCCAGGTAGCCCCAGGCATAAAGATGCAACCATCGTGCAGCGCCAGGACTCGGGTGAGAGGTAGACGCCCAGATACCTTCCCAGGCAGATCCGCTCGAACATGGCGTTGAAGGCCACCTTGATGATCGAGGGATCTGTAAGTGCCCCTTTGATCTCCTCCGGGATCATCTCTCCTTTTGCGCACTCTATGCATTTCACCGGTCCGTGATCCATAGAATAAGAAAACAGCAGGACAGTAAAAGAAGGATCATCGGTGTATTTGTAAACACCCGCCTTCGAAAGATCTGTACTGCTGTATGTTTCTATATCGATATTGATCTGTTTCATTTTGATCACCTTTCTTAACGTAAGTGGTTGATGATGGAAAGTGGGAGCCGAAGGGAATACCTCCGGCCCCGCAAAATAGGTCTACGAGCACTTTTCTCAGCTCAGGAAGTCGTCGTCTTCTTCCGCTTCACCGAAGTCATCGGCTGCGCTGATGTGGCCGCCGCCAAGTGGCTCACCGTCACGGAGAAACTGGATATTCCCAAGTCCCGCTGCGATACCTTTGTTGCCGTTCACAGAGAACGCAAAGAAGGAAATGGAGACCTTGCAATAGCAGCCAGAATAGATGATCCCCGGATCAGCGGGGCGGCGCTTTGCGTCCACGACCTGCGGCGCTGTTTTGTTGTTACAGTTGATGAAATAGGCATCCTGATACGCCTCGTCATCGCGCTCGACATCTCCGTCCCTCAAAGGGAGCTTCAGCACTGCCTTATTCGGACGCTTGCCGCCGAACTTTGTGATGCCGTCCGTGATTGCCTGGTCGATTGCCTTATTGATGAGGTCGATCGTATCCTTGTCACTTTTAGGAATGATGACCGACATAGAGTATTTCTTATCACCGTCGTTGACCGACTGCGGCTCCGCCACATGGACGTAAGATGCTCTGATTTCGTTTGTGACTACTCTGGTTCCATTAATTATTTTTGCCATGATATTTTTCCCTTTCTTATTCGGTGAATTCGTCTTCGACGTTTGTAATCGTAACTTCCGGTCTTTTGTCACTCACCGGAACGAGTGTGAGCTTGCCCTTAGATCTCTCGACATACCTGCCGAGGATTTCCTGGAAGGTATCTTTCCCCATAAGTTTCTCGAAAGCGGTCAATGTGATCAGCGTCTTATTGTAGATGTCCGTGTATCCGGCGTCTTTCGCGGCCTGCTCGACTGCTGCTGCGTCTGTGAATTTTCGGACGGATCTACCTTCGACAATCTTGTAACCGTCAAAGTGTCTGCCCTCGTTGATTGCTGCTGCCGTCGCGTATGCCATGATATCACTCGCCCAGCGGGACAGCTCGTCTGCCTTCTGCATGACCTCTGCGATCTCCTCATCGGAGAGAAGTGCCGGCGGCTGGAATTCCATCCTGGCAAGTTCCAAAAATGACTCCGCCCTTGCTCGGCACTGGTTCCTTGCCTTACAGAAGCGGCACCAGGATCCAGGTGTGTACTCGCCTTCCCCTTTGGCTGCCATTTCCGCTTTAGGCTTTAACTCATTCTCCGCCCACTCATGTAGCTCATTCGTAGACAGGGACCAAACGGAAATATTGGAGAGCCGCGGTTGGTAGATTGTCATCGTGACAGTATCGATGTCGTAAAGCATGTCGAACAGGGAAAGTGCTCCGAGCGCGTACAGCATCATCTGTGGATTGTGATCCGCATAGACCGGCACGCCTCTTCCATACTTGAAATCCACGATGTTCAGCTCGCTGTCTGAGACCAGCAGGAAGTCTCCAGTGCCAAATCCGTCTGGCACCCAGCAAGAAAAGTCCAGGCGCTGTTCGATCAAAGTGATCGGGTCCCTGCAGATTTGCTTTGCCTGTCCGACAAGATCACAAATGAAATCTCGGTAGTTGTCAGCGAACTCTTCCATCTCGTCGGTCCAATAGTCCGACGATGGCCGTCTCCCGGCGCGCATCTTCAGCGCCTTCCTGACTTTCCACTCACAAAGTGCGTGAGCTGCAGTCCCCTCCGCTGCAAATGTGGTCTCTTCATCTTTCATTCCCTCGGTAAGCCTCGCAGAGGGTGGACAGTGAATCCACCGCTCTGCTGCAGATGCCCCGAGGACACTGTGTGTGATAGGAGGCATCTCTTATTTCCCCCTTTCACTCAAGAGCGTTCGCCGCCGCGAGGACTTCTGGATACTTCTCCGGACTGATCTCTGAGAGCTTCTTAACGTCGTAGCTCTGTATCAGCTCCCTCACTTTCTCGGTAAGTCCTGCCTGGGACTTTTCTGCCAGGACGGCTCTGATCTGCGGGAGCGTAACCGGCGGCTCAGTCTTTTTTGAAGAGACGCTCGAAGAAGCCTTTGTGGCGGATTTCTCCTTTGCTTCTGCCGCTTCCTTTTCCGGCATCGCCTGCGTGCTCTCCGGTATCTTTTCTGCTTCCGCTTCCTTTACAGGTGCTGCAGCCTTCGCATCCTCCTGCAAGATAGAAGCGATCTCCGTAAGATTCTGCGATAAGGCGGCGATAAGCGGGCCCAATTTCTGTATGGATGAGGTAGTTTGCATTTGTGATTTCCTCCCTGTCGGTGTTATAAAACTTCATTTTCAGTCCGAGCCGCTTGGCGTCCTCAATCTCTTCGATCATTCCTTCCGTCAGCTCGTTGCAAAAGATCCAGATCTCCTTGCAGTACTGCATGAGATCCTTTCCCCAGGCCATGCCCGTATATCTGTCGCGCCAGCTTTCATCATCAGGAAAGACTCTGGTAAAGTAGACATGCGGCGCGATCGGAAGTTTGCTGTAGATGTACGCGATCTTACAGTACGTGATCGCATTCTCCAGATTCTTCTTTGTGTCTCCCCGATACGGAGAACATATGAAAACCTTTTCCATAATTTTGGTTTCCTTTCTCCGCCATCCGTGATAAGATAGCAGTAGTGATGGAACGATTCACAACTTTCTCTTCTGCCAGGTCGAGCAGTTATGAGCCGTTCTATTATTTTGTTCCATGCATTCCATTTGTTTTAGGTATTGCAGTTCTTCTTAAAGTTTTGGTAAGCTTGCCGTCAAAAAAAATCGCGTCAAACTCTGAGAACGATAAGTCTAGCAATATTACAAGAGTTAACATCTCCTGCGCTTTGAACTTATTCTCAGAACTGCATTCCTTGTGGCACATGGCCTTCTCAGTGATTCCCAGCGCTTTTGCGAGGTCTTTCTGACGAAGGTTCTTCTCCACACGCTTTGCCTTGAGCATCCGCACATTCATCGCTCCACCTCCTTTCGGTAAGTTTTAGCACATTATATAAAACATTCGGTAAGCTGTCAAACATTAATCTCCATTTGTTTTTCCTTCTCTTCTTTAAAAACTCCAATAAATACAGTAAATACGGCATTTTTCGAACCTCAAATAACTTTCCATAAATTTTCTTCATTGACACGTTTGGTAAATTCTGTTATATTTTTGGTAAATTAGAGATTCAAAGAATGAGGAAAAAGATAATTACTATCCTGTGGTAGTAATTGCAGAAAGCTTTGGGTTATCCATAGGCCCACGAACGGATTGACAGTTGGTGATGGAAATGATACCTGGAGGGACGGTAGTTCGACATCTTCCGGCGCGGATCTTATGATCATAAGTCGCATGGGGAAGTGAGACAAAGAACCCTTTTTATATATTTACACCCCACTGCAAGATGCTGTGACAGAGCATGTGCAAATCCAAATTAGAAAAGAGGTAAAGAAATGAGCAACGTGAATGGTTCCTTAGGGAGCAGAATCTCTGATTTGTTAGAACAGCAAGGACTATCTCAACGTGAACTCGCAGACAAGGTTGGTGTTACTGAAGTTTCCATGTCCCGATATATTAAAGGCGACCGTACGCCTAAGGGACCAATCATTTCAAACATTGCAAGGGTTCTCCACACAACTTCTGATTACTTACTTGGTCACGAAGTGGAAAGTGAAGATCCCGAGCTTGTGTACTATCGCACGCAGCGCGCAATTGCGAGAAATGCGAAGAACTGGTCAAAGAAGCAAAAAGCCGATCTAGTAAATGCATTATTCGATGTTGACGATGAATCCTAGAAAGGAACAGTAGTGCGAGGAATTCTCTCTTCTGCAAGATGCGACGAAATCAAACAAGAGGTTCTCTTTATGTTTGAAGAGACCGAGACACATACCTGGCCGATCGATTGTTTCGCAATCGCCAAGGAGCTAAACTATATCGTCGTGCCCTATTCTCTTTGTTCGGTACAGGATATGCTTGCCATCGATGAGGACGGCTTTTCGAGAGTTGTCTATAACCCTTGGACGGGTCTGTATAATTACGTCATTTATTATAATGATGCGCAGTCAAATGAAGGGCGCCTTAGATGGACGATCTTTCACGAGATCGGACACATCTACCTTGGGCACCACGATAACCCGGACAGCAGTTTGAGTGAGATTGAGGAGGCCGAGGCTGATTTTTTTGCGAAATATGCGATTGCACCGCCTCCATTGATAAATGCCGCAGATTGCAAAGACATGTGGGACGTGCAGGGCATTTTCCGCACGTCAGCTCAAGCCGCCGAGTACATTTACGATTATTACCGCAAGTGGCTGCAATATGGTCCCCAGGGGTTTCTTCCTTTTGAAGTGAGGCTGCTTAAGCAGTTCAATGTTGAATGTGGACATCTTGGTGGATAACTCGGTGGATAGAGCGTTTGTAATCCACAACATATTGTGGATAAACATATGTTTGACACACTATATGCTCTTTGGTATAATGCCGCTGTAGTTAAGGGAAATCAGAACGGAGAGGAGGTGAATTGGAAATGAACGAGGAATACAAGGTTGATCTTTCTGTAGCAGATGCGGATGAAGAGTTCGTTATCGATGAAGCATCGGGCATTGATTATCTGGAGCAGATCAATCTTCCTACATCTCAGTGCTTAGAGGAGATTCGCACTTCATCGGCAAGGCTGCATGAATCTGTACTCAGTGTATCTTCGTTCCTCCAGCCCTCGCTCGTTTCTGATCTCTGCGCCTCAGATACTGTGGCTTCCTTAGCCGGCGGTCTTAGCACAATTGCCGAATCAGTGAAACCCCTCTCTGCTTTAAACGCTGTGGAAGGGATCACTAATATGTCAGGGTTGCTGCAGATGCAGGATTTCGCTTTTCCCAGTCCTGCTTTGACGGATGTTTTAAAGAGCGATTCTTTTACAGCCGCCAGCGCCAAGGCTTTAACAGATCGTTTTTCCGCATCGCTTCCCGATACTTCTGCTCTGACGGCTAGTTTTGGCAATGCGATGAAGGTCGCTATTCCTGAGCCCGTGCCCTTCGTGGCTCCGGTACCAGTAGTCGAGGCGATTGGTGAAGTCCAGGGAGCAAGATCTCTTGCCGAAAGTACACAGCAAATTCTCTCTGACAACGCGCAGCTTGCCGAGGAAGTGCTGTCCGTTACTCGCGCTGCTTCAGCCGCAGTCAAAGCAGTTGTCTCAGAAGTCGCAGATATCCTCGCTCCTATAAGGGATGCGTGGGCCAAAATAGCAGAAGCAATAAAGCCAGCTTTTAATTTCAGCAAAATGATCAGCGATCTTTTTGTTCCGATTGAGATTCCGGCTTTCTACTCTGGTATTCTTAGCCGGATCCAGGAAGCGGCCGTTGGCTTCTCAGATTTTATTAAATTACGTTGGCAAGAAGTCGTCACCGGGTTTCATGGTTTAGCGCATTGGATGCTTCTTCGCATCGTGCGCAGAAGGCGATGCAAAAAGCCTCCGAGACCGCAGCTTCCCTGGCGTAGATCTCTTATAGCAGCGGCATCGAAAGCGAAGATCAGCTCTTCTCATTCCGCTCCTTTACAACTCCGTGAGTTCATTGTACCACTGCGCCATACACTCCTACACAAGTATCAACGCATCGGCGAGGATTCCGACGATATGAATGATAGTGTTTTGCTCGCTTTTATTACTACTTGAACACTATAGACTTATATCGGAGGAATTTTAAATGATTCAATTCCTTAAAGAGCAGATCAAAGACGGCTTTGATCAAGCGATGGATACTTTTGTTAATACTGGAGACTACAAAGCTCAGAAATGGGAAGTTGAAAAGACTTTTCTTGATTTAAGATCTAAGCTCTCCCCAGAACTTGCCAAAGATCTCAATGGGCTTATGAATGCTCGAGATGATCTAGAGGCTGAACTTGCATGCGAAGCATACTACAGAGGTGTAGTACACGGAGTGGCATTGCGAGACGACGTAAAATAAAAACTGCATAGAGTTAAAGTCCGGTCAGTAAATATTACTGGCCGGACTTATTATTTATACCACTCTATGTTCCTTTAGCCCGAAGCCACTCTCCGTTAGAAAACAGCAGAAATTAAATCGCAATTCCTCTCCGGATATAAAGCGGGAATTCCTTTGGATCTTCGGTTCTGATCAAGCCGCATCTCTTCATATGGACATAGGCAGCAGATTCGGAGACGCCGTATGTTTCAGAAATTGCCTGTCCAATTTTCTCGAGATGACAATACCAATCTCTGTACTGGAAAAAGGGATCTACTTTGGGTCTCACAAAAATGCCATCCTTGAACCCAGCGGTTCTATTAAGCGACATGACGAATGGTACAAATGACGGTCTCGGCATAAGGATCGTCGCCGCATATACATTCGCCTGATGCTCCATAAAATCTCTGTCAGTCCATCTTCCATTCTCCGTCTTTTCGCTCCCAATCATGTTACTGCGGCACATAATCTTATCCATTGTGCTTCTGGCAGCAACGATATCCGGCCCACTAAACCATGGATAGTGCATGCAGAAATGACCACCCTCATGAAGGATTGTAAACTGCTCATATCCGTCTTCTCTTCCCATCACTGTCTTATCGATAATAATGACGCCTGCCGGAAAAGACTTTTCAATAAATTTTCCAACCTCGCCTACCGGTATCGCTGTATCTTTGAGAACCGTGATACCATTGATCTCCATGCCAGGCACAATATATTTTATATTCTGAACATCAACGGAAGCGTTGAGATATCTTTCTACAAAATGAAGTGCATTGACTTTTCCCGGCGTAAGTAAAAGATCAGGACTGTATTCCCTAACCTGCGCCTCTGCATAGTTCATGACCTCAAGATCACAGACAACGGGTGTACCGTCAAATTTTCTGTTTGGGCAGTTAAACTCGATCATTGGCTTTCTTCTCCTTTGCTCTGATATAATAGATGAAGCGCTTCCAGTCATCTTCGGTCGCTATTCCCTTCTTTGTCAGCCGGAGCGCATACCTCATCATCTCACCGGCTTTCGTGTACATCATAATATCTTCGAGGTCACGTGGAATCTGTGAAGTTTCCTTAGCCGCAAGATCATACATCATAGCGCAATCTCCCTCTGTGAATTTCAAAAATCCGATCAGCTTTTCAGTCTTCTCTTCGTCGTAGGGCTTACGCCGCCCCTGTTCTACGTCGCTTGCGAAGCTGACCGAAACACCCAGCTCCTCTGCGACATCCTTTAATGTTAATCCCCGGTTATCAGAAATTCGTTTACTTCTAAGAAACTGCCCGTATCTCATGTTCTTTTCCCGCATAATTGATTCCTTCTTTCATGTATGTTGTTGGCAAATAGTAAACTGAGGGCTCTTAATTTTCGAACTTTTGTTCTGCTGTTTTGTAACTTTACTGTAACACTTGAGATAATACTTTTCAACAGAAAAATCGAACGTATTTTCTACTTGTCCGTTTTTTTGGACAGTATACACTTTGTATTTGAATTAATGCAAGAGACTCGATCATCGGTTGATTCCGGTGACCGAGTGACCGGGTTGTTTAATCTTGAAAGAAAATACATAACTTTCCCTACGAATTCCACGGGCAACAAAAAAGACGCCACACAATTGCTTGTGCGACGCCTAGCTTTGTTTACCCTATTATGAAGTTAGGAGGTATACTCCAGCAGTGAGGCCCGTCACACCAACTCCAATTGAGGCCACCCCCGCCAATTTCCTGCGGGTGCCGGGCTTTTCCTGCTCCATTCGATCCAGCTCGTCCCCTACTGCCTCAAATGATTTGTCGATCGCGTACCGGACCGGATCTCTAGGGCCTTTCATCGACTGATTAGTTTTTGAAACGTTCTTTTTCGATGCAGGAGTGGCTTTCGTAGCCACTTCGTTTTTTGTACTCATAAGCGTGATCCCTTCCGTCCTTTGATGGACTAACGAATGTGTACTTTCCAGCAGGTCGGTGCCAACCGGAATTCTCTGTCGTCGAACCGGTCGTAAATCTTGACGTTAGCGGTCTTCTTTTTCGCATCAAAATTGTAGACGCGGTAAATCTGATACGACATACGTTTTTTTGCTCCCTCGTAGAGACACAATCTGGCGGCATTCAGCTCTCTCGGTGTCAGATAAAAGCCATCAACATATGGACTCGTTGTAGTCTTTACCTCAACCCGGATTTCAAAATTGTCTGCAGTAATGATTTTGATATCGTATCCATAGCCATCGCCCATCTTCGCTGCGGTATGCTCGATCTCCGCACCTTGCCCTTCGTACTGCTCTCTGAGCATTTCCAAGACAAGGAGCTCGCCGGCTTTGCCAATGGAAGTGTTTGCTTTTTGGATCTTCTCAAAATCGATATGTCTCCCTGTGATAGTACGTTTCTCTGAATTCTTGGATGACGGTTCGGCCGTCTGATCATCATCTGTCTCGATATTGACACGAAATCCCGTTAAATCAAATCCTGGCGCCGGTTCCCAGATCTCCTCCGATGCCTCTCTGACACCGGCATTAAACGGATTTGTTTTTACTGGAACAGTACAATCCAGGTCACCAACTAGACCGTAGAAGTCGTGCTCATCGATGACATTCATTCCGTACTGACTCCAGAAATGCGCCCAAGATCCAGGCGTTTTCTTTTTGGATTCCCATACGAACGATTCGATTCTCTCATCCCCTTGTTCAATTGGTTCTTTCAATCTAAAAGGGGAGGTAATCACGGCGAGCACATTCCCTTCTCTGTCTGGATCCGTGATGCTTGCGATCACACCTCCGCCATAGATGTTGAATTTTCTGTTTGCCGTAGACTTGCCAGGTCTACGATACAGAAATACATCCCCTGCCTTAGGTTTATTGTTTTTATGGACATTATAGCTATACACTAAATAGTCCTGATCCTTATGATCAACACCACGATCACCCATCATCTCCTGGTGAGAATCAAAGATGTGATACTGTTCGGGATTATTTCCATCCAAATACTCTCTTACTATCATGTAAGTCTCCTTTCTATATTCAGTTGTCAAGGTTGACCCCGATGACACTCTGGCTGTTCATCGGGTAGAAATGCGATGACCGCTCGTCGCATTTCGTTCTGAGTATTTTGTATCACACACATATCATCTTGTCAATAGCTCGTCCCACATTGTTCTGAGCGTCCATCGCATATTGTTCTGTGTGACCTTATTGTGGCCTCTCAACGCATAATAAAAGTGACCGCCGTTCAATTACAGCGGTCACTAATGTAATTATCGAGCAGGAACATATGTTCGTTCCTCTATCCTTTAAGATATTCGTATAAAGAATCACAGATTATTTTCACTGCACTATTGGGTGATGAAGAGTATATTTTTCCATTTCCAGCCTGCCATATTATTATTTCCTCAACATCTGTTTCCTCTATAACATAGAAATCTGCAGGAATTTCCTTGTTCTTCGCTTTTTCTGTTATCGTGACAGCAACCACATCTACTCTCGGATCTTTATCGACTATGCCTGTCAGCTCGTGTCCATCGAAAGCTGCGATTCCGTATGTGCGTAAATATTCACGATATTCGCTGGAAAACGAGAGGTTCAATTTTTTTTCAGCAGCTGCTATTGCCTCTTCACTAGCGCCCTCGCCTTTTAGTAATTCGACCTTTGCTTCAAGTACCTCTTTAATACTACTCATAATAGCCTTACCCCTTTTTCAACCAACATAAAGCGCAGCGACAGCTTTCCAAAACTCTCGTTTCTGGGCCGCCCATTCCGCATCGGAAAGAAGTTTATGTACTCCTTCTACAATCTTCGGATTATGGAGGAGTGCATTGTTTCTCCCTCCGGTATGCTCATACTGAGTTAATATCGCAATCGGGGAATTAACACTCTGACCTATGTGATGAAGCTGATAAGCCTTTCCCGTTACAGGATCAATTGCTGCATACCCTTGCTTCATCCTCTCCAAATTGGTAACTGTTTTACCTGCCAACGTGCTTTGATAATTCCAATCAATATTTCTGATGAGAGCCATTTGTCCATTAATAGTCTCTGCATATAAGCCTGCTTGTTCAGTGTATACCAATCCTTCCTCTGTGCTTTTTATCATCTTTACGATTTCAAGAGGATATCCGGTCGCCTTGCTTATGTTTGCCATGGTCTGAATCGTAATGCCATTTGATTCTGCTATAGCGACTAATTCATTATACTCTTCCATTGAATGGACTTGTTTTAAGAAATTAGCAGGAAGCTCATTATCCTTCATAAGGATTGCAACTTCATCAAGAGTCAGCCCGCCGCTTGATGCCATTTTCAGTGTTACAGCTTCAGAGGTCCCTCCCAGGACTGCGCCAGTAATTGCACCCCACTTGAAGCTTTCGCTGCCTGCCAGAGCACCTGCTTTTAGCGCTTCATTAAAATCTCCTGTCTCTATCCCGGTGACGGTTCCTGCTATAACTGCGCTCATCGCCCCAGAAGAAGTAGCAAAGATTGCTCCTGATTTTGCAGAAGCCGCAAAGACCATACTCACAGCCGGCGCCCCTGCTCCTGCTGTCACTACCGAAACAGTCACGCAAATGAGGATGACTCCGGTCCCAATAGCAACGTTTTTTAACACCTTTTCGTATGTGTCATCATATGCTTCAAATGGAACGACTATTGTTTCACCATTATCTCCCAAAGTGAACACGTACCGTGTCCCTTGGAATTCCGCGTCAAGATCCGCTAACGAATATCCGAAGAAAATGTTAGACTGAGAGTTATATGTCAATTCTTCGATATACTCTTTCGAAACATAAACGGCACTGACATTGTTTACTACATATTCATCACCGAGCTGATCAGACACATTTGAATAGATTGCCTGTTCATAATAATCGATCAATTCCGGATCTTTTAGGTCTGTAAAAGTAAGCTCCCTGGGTTCAGATTTAGAGTCGGCGGGTTCAGGATTTTCAACCAAAGCATCCTCGTCAATAACGCTCTCCTCTTGCCCCTGATCCTGATCATCACTCTTCTCTACATCATCCACATTGCCAGATTCTTTTTCCTGTACAGTCTCTTCCTGTGATGAATTCGAAGATGCATTTCCGTTTGATGCAGAAGAACAGCCGGATACAACCATCACTAACGCCAGTAACAACGCAATAATTCTCTTCATTTTTTACCCCTTGGAATAATTCATAGTGGTAGCGTAGAAAAGGCCATTTCATTATCTTCCATCTATCTACTGATAGTTCCGTCTGGATTGATCTTTCCTCCACGACTAATAGCATCATTCAAATCCGAAACTGTAAAATTGTTTACAGACAACGCTTTCATATAATCCGCGGTTCCTACATAAATTGTTTTAGTTGTATGCTCTCCTGTATATTTATTTTTTACATCAAATACGTATATTCCCTCATCCGTGTAGGAATCTCCGTCTTTAGCAGGTCGGTTAAAGCGAACATCCTCCGTATACCCACTCGCGCCTTTCGTAACAACTGAACGCTGGACATCGATCTCCAAATATCGTGATCTTGCCATATCCAATTTAAAACCATTGGGAGTAATTGCTCCATCAGAAAGCTCCGCCCCTGTGGTAACATCAAACGGGAACACCATGCAGTTTCCGTTGCGCACATAATATTTGAAATATATCCTGTAGTCAGAATAATCAGGAACAACTTCAATGTTCTTAATCTTCCTTGGCGTTCTCTTCACCTGATAGTCCAGTGCGATCTCATAATCCCCCTCCTCAAAGAGCTTTACAACTGTATCTGCACTGGTCGAAGCGTTCGCCGCGAGGTAATTTGTATAGATTTCGGGATCGTGCTTATTACCCTGTTCATCTGTGTATCTGATGATCAGCGTTCCCCTTCCCATATCTGTTTTTGGAGTCTGAAAATACTGATCATACCCATCCTTATCTCTTGAAATGGAAAGATCCGGATCACCGTTGAGCTGATCGATATCCTGCTTCAAATTAAACCAAAGTGTGATCTGGTCTCCAACGTTCTTTAAGAAAACCGGGTTCCCGTCATCTTCTTTAGCGTCTCTCGTATAACCACTTACATAGAATTGACCTAACTCCCAGCCATAATGAGGGTCTTTAATGCCTATTTCGTTTTTACCTGAATAGCCGCTGTTGTCTTTCGCTCTGGTAACCTCCCCGAGCCGTTTCTGTTTTGTGTTATCTGATTCTTTTGCTTCACTTCCATCGGAGATATAGAACTGATATACTTCAGCGATTCTTTTGTATTCATAATCTTTTGTCTTTACAAAAAGGACCTTGTTTTCACCCGCCTTGCGACCCAGTTTATAGGCAACGATAATGCGGTAATAGCATCCATTGATTAGTTGCAGGCCCTTTGTTGTATAAAACGGATTTTCTGAAAATGCCGTACTTGCAAAGACATCTGTAAATGATGTGTCATCGATCCACTTTTCTCCATCTTTAGAAGTCTGTACAATTACCGCCCCTTTGAGAATATTATCTTTGGTTGTGGTATCAGCCACGCTTTTAGTTTTATCTTCTACAAAATGCCATTCTTCCTCACTCGCATTAATATACTTATCAGTAAAATCGTACCTGAATTCTACGTTGCCCTCCGGCGCTACATAAACACCTGCTCCGTTTGCATCTTCGACCTGCCTTATATCACCGCCAAGAATAAGCTGGCCGTAAGGCCTGACTGAGGCTGCTTTTCCAGCTATAATGTCATACGGTTCTTTTTCTTCATACTCAAAAACGCTTCCACCAATCTCTATTTCCGCACTTTGTGCATGAACAACCATTTTATCTGTTTGTTGGAATAAAGGCAGGCAGAATGAAATAAGTATAATACTCATAATTGAAGACACAATTCTATTCTTCACGGTTTCCTCCACTTCTATTACTGACTGACAGCATCAAATACTGAACGTGCTATTTTTAATTATAACGCATATCGCTACACAAGTTGTCGCCACATTTCATCAAGTTGATAATCTCTTCTGAGCAAGAAGACTTTCGCGATCGTTTTGATAAGTACCTTTTTAACCTCCGCTCCTCTCCTGCACATCCATCTTCTCGATCAGATCATGAAGGCTCTTATCATGCTTCTCTTTTGAGATAGCGCCGCGCTCCAGAAACATGTCAAGTGTTTTCTTTTGGCTGAGGAACAGTTGCTTGTTCTTTTCCTCATAGCTGAGGGCGGACCATGCCGTGTTAGTTTTCATGTTACTCTGTACGTTCATCATGCTAAATGCTCTCTTAAAAAATCGGTTTCACCAGAAAAGGGATTATTCACCTCAGGTGTGTCGTACGGCGATGCAATCTTTCATATCACAGGGATCTCCGAAGAACTTATCCTGACGGATACCTGGATATTCTTTTTCTGAAACGGCTGCGCAATATCGCACCGTTCAGAAAGGATATAGAACCTGTACGGAGTATCGCTGTGCCCGTAGCCAAAAGACTTGCTCCTCAGATAATGGTACTGCTGCAGCTGGGCATACTGCTCCGGTGATAGTATTTCCTCTTGCTCCTGGATCATAGACGGCAGGCATTCAACAATAGCCTGGATATCATACAGCTTCTCCATATACCCGCCTTTTTTGATCGGAACCAGGAATGGGAATTCTTTTCTCGGATAGGGCGCCACCGCAGGATGTGCAGTAACGGCTGTCTTCGTTACGATATCATAGGTGCTCCCGGTGGCAAGGCAGATTACGTCTTTATCATCTATCATTGTGGCCCCCCCTTTTATTGCAGAAATCGGACTGATAAGGGTATCTATACGGAATAATAATCTAACCGTCGCGCTCTTTTAGGACTCCCGTCACAGAACTGGAAGCCAGTGCTTTCCCTGTAATTCTATCGTTGAATAGTTGGCATTTCAGAAAAACCGCTCTCCAACATATTTAGAATCAATCGGTTTACCATGTCTTTATTAGGGAGATTCACATTAGATCTTATTCTTCCTTCATCCGGTACATCGAACACTGAGAAATGTGGCATAGATTCCATCATCACCTTTTTGTATCCCAAAAATCTTGTGCTGATCCTGTATTTTGAATCCTTTAGGAAGGTGATCTCGAATTCCCTTCTTCTTCTGCAATTTGTGGAAAAAGCGATGGTATTAGCTTTGCTCTTTTTTAACACATACACTTCGATGCCCTTGGCTTTGCATTTACTCAGTACTTCTTCACTCAATATTTCCATTCGTGCATTGATCATTTTCCCTCACATGCAGTTCTCAGCGGTGTCTTGTCCGGGCATCTACCGGCTCTCCGATCAGACTACTATCCAAGTGTTTCTATTTCCTGTTATCGTCAAGCAGTTCGATTCTGTAGACCGGATTTCCGATCAGTCTGACCTTTGTGGCAATCCGTTCATAAGTATGATGGAGATAGTTCATTTTCCCAGACCGATAGACCCCAACAAATCTATAGGGCTCTTTTGGATCCGGTTTAACAAATACAAGACGTAATACAGACAGGTCGTGCTTGCTGAAGTCCGTCCAATCCTCATGCCTGGTGTCTTCAGCATCTTCGTGGATTTCTATTCCGTCCATATATAGGGAGTTTTTCCATTCCGAACTGTTGCTATAGAGTTTCGGCATCCAAATAATAAAGCGGTCTCCGGGCTTTGTTCCTGGAAAGCTACCATCCTTAGTATCCGGATAACATGCTTTAGCATACATGGATCTGCCGACGCCAAACGCCTCATTCAGTACATCAATATTGATCCTGAACTTGCAGGATGCAGTATCGTTTGCGTCAAGAATATCCACCCGCTTAGGCAGCACTTTAAGTTTTGTCATGGCGCCTCCTATACATATACTCTATATTTCAATGAAAACCTCTATAGCGTATACAGCTTTACAAACTCGTCGATCTCGGCCCCTGCTTCCATGTATCGGATCAGGATCCTCGCTGCTGCACTACTATCACTATCCGCTTGATGATGATCAAGGCAAATCCCATAGTAATCGCACAGGGCGTTGAGCTTGTGGCTCACCTTCGGAAGGAGCCGTCTCCCTATTTGAACAGTGCAGCAGTAAGGGATTTCCGATCTCCACTGGATGTTGTAAGCCTTAAGACACTTTTTTAGAACGCCCATATCAAATGATGCATTGTGCGCGACTAGCACCCCGGAAGACAATATCGGTTCAATGCGCTTCCATAACTCTGGAAATGTTGGAGCGTCAGCAACCGTGTTTGCATCAATTCCAGTAAGCTGAGTATTGAACCAGTCAAATGGTTGCTCCGGATCCACATAGGAGAAAAAGCTCTTTCTAATTGAGCCGTTTTCCACTATTGAGATACCTATGGCGCTCATCCGATTATTATATCTATTCGGCGTTTCGACGTCGAACACAATATATCTTGGCATCATTAGTCCTCTGTGTTTTTTAATTTAAGGCACACTTTTTCAATTATCTACGCAAGAAACTCTTTCACAAAATCGATATCACCCAACGCCGGATTCTTCTTTATTCGTCTACGATGATAGCTCTAGAAATGTCGCCCCCTATACTATTAAGATATTTAGCACCATCCTTATCTACTTTAGTTCCATTTAGTATTATACTATTGAGATGCGTCCCAAAGAAAGAAGCCCCTCGAAGATCTGCCAAACTAAAGTCTACTTCAGAGAAATTCGCAAGACCAATATCTGCTAATCTGAGGTCTGTCTCTCTGAAATACGTTCCAACGAGGATCGCAGTGTTAAGATTAGCTTTTACAAGTTTTGACATGCTGAGGTTTGCTCCACTTAGATCTGCTCCGCCAAGATTTGATTCATTGAAATTTGCTCCCCTGATATCGGCCATGGATAGATTAACTCGCCGGAGGTCAGAGCCATTCAGAGTCACATTCCAGAGTACACACCATGACATATCATATACTCTTAAGGCTTCAGTGTTGATATTTTCTGAACAAACCTTATGACCACATATGCTACCAATAGAGACTATATTCCAGAATACGTTGTTCGCTCTAACAATCTGTATTTCTTTCTTTATTTTGTTTGCTTGATCCTCGTCTTGGGGTAGTGGTAAAAATCCGTCAGTCTCTTTGAGAATCGAATAGGCTTTATTGAACGAAACTTTAAAGGATTCTTTGTCATCAATAATGCCGTAAAGTTCTCTGATGAAAAATAGTGTCGTCTTGTCTAGCCTTCTACGTGCAAGATATGAGAGTTGATCTCTGAATAGACCTTCGTTTTTCCCTTCTGCACGATCTCTGTACCACGATAATACTTCATGTGCAAGGAAGTATTGGTAGAAAGACCTGTGTAAGAACCCAACTCTTTTATTGCCTTCATGTGCCGTATAGAAGGAGAATAGCCAAGGTGATATGCTGTCGTCCTCTCTCTCAGCTGTATCGTTATTGTCGAGGTATGCTCTCAGTGCAAGATCCTGTAGCTTCTTTTTTGTGGTCAGTTCATTATCTGCCCCCGTCTTCTTGTTATGCCTAATCCACGTGACATGAAAGAGCTCGTCATATATCTGCGGAATTGATCCACTCTCTTCCGGAAGATATTTTGCTTCAACAATCATACGGAAAATGATAGGGATACCGAATAGCTTTTTTAGGCCATCATCTTTAGGTATTTCCTTGTACTTTTCCAAGTACTCTTCCAATCCTGCTGCTTTCTCAGGCGAAGTATCACGGCATTTCTCTACATATGACTCGATCCAGTTGATCTGCTGACTTTCTGTGACCGGCTGCAACCTATTGATACGTACCTTTACACCACCTGACAGATAATAATAGTCGATATCCGGATCGATCACCATATCTCGACTGGTGATCACGATGTGCGAACAAGTATCTTCTTGGAACGGTATAATAATGTCTTCAATGAGCCGTACCAAGTTGAGATTTGAATGCCACTCTAATAACTCATCAAAGCCATCAAAGAAAATGAGCGCGTTCTCACAGTCGCTATCATCAAGCATATGTTTGGTGCTCGTCCTGTTGTTACCCCAGCTTAACAGTTTGTACAAGTTTAAGGAATCATTTGAGAGCGCATCGGTATTCGCAGGATTGAGCGAGAAGCAAAATACATTGTTTACCTTATCAGACAGCCATCCATTTTTATAAAAGTCGCACATCGCTTTCCAACATAAGCTGGTCTTCCCGTGTCCTGGTTCGCCACTGATAACAGTGATCGTGCTATCACTTCCTACCCATGTCTCAAGGAATTCTCTGACGCTTTGAGTTGCCTCATCCACATCGATCTTTGGCTCGATATAACCGTCTTTGAGAGATATTTTTCCATACAGTTCGCTCTTCGGTGGTTTTGTGAACTCACTGTAAATATGCTCATAGAAAGCTCGAATATTCTTTTCATTGCCGATGCTCAGGCCATCCACTCTTCTTTTTAGCACATTCAGATCTTCTATTACTTCATCCAGCTTAAGGATGGTCCCAAGCATGATTGTCTTATCGAGTTCTGGATGCTCTCTCAGATTGATAAAAAACCTATGGACATATCCATGCACAACACCATCAATGTCTTTAGGAGTAATCTCATACCCTTCCCATTTGGTCTCTCGAACCAAAAGGCTCTTCATGTTCTGTTTAATGGAATCTAGTGTTGAGTCCTTATCATAGATACCATCATTTTCCCAAACATCTCGGAACAGGGAGCACATGGTGGGATTAGTATTCTCGAGCTCTTTGATATACTCTTTCGCAGTAGTCTCTGAACAGCTCTTTATCTGTCCTTCGATCTTTTCAGAGAACTCCTTACTATTAATCGATCTCTTAACAACAGCAGCGACTATCGCCGGACAATATGCCCCCGCTTGGATTGCAGCTGCAGGCAAAACTGATACCGGGATGAACGCACCTGCGGCAGCGACACCGGCCACCCCCAACACCGAAGTGAACCCCAAGGATATATTATCGATCAGTGTGTCTCTGTTCTTCCAGTCTGATTTACGGCGCATTTCTTTCTCTTTCTGCCAACATATTGCATGTCTGCGGTCATCAATTCTATTTTAAAGTTAATCTACTTTTCTAGCGATGGATCAATCACATTTTGCTAGGCAAGAAATACATTCTCATTATGCCATCTTAAAAACTCCTTCGACGGAAGCTCGATTGTTTTCTCCGGAAGGATTATCAACTTCTTGCCGTGATACTTATAATAATCTCGACCATTACCATAATCTTCATGGAGGCGCCGGCTCACGTCAATCCGATAATCCTGATCAATCGTGATATAACCGCCGTCGAATAGTGTATGGAAATCAGATTTCAGCAGCAAACCGTTGTTTACTGAGTGCGGTCCATCCGATGCATATGGTTTGATATGCGCTGCCTCAAGTACCGGAAGTGTCTTCTCTCCGGTGATCGCGCATCGCCGCTGATAAGCATCGGTTACAACAACACGGAAAGCCCCTTGGCCGAGACGATGCTTTGTCACAGACTCGCGGTACCGATCGCTGGGAGTGCTTAGATCGGTTACAATCCGCAGCCGCTCCTGAACCTGGTGGAATAGCCGCAAGCCATCCGCGTTTTCCGTATAGTATCGTTTTCCCTGGACAATGCTTTTACTGAAATTCTCCGGTGCCGGGATCCAGTCTTGTTCATCAAAGTAGAAGACGTCCGTAAGGATGATGCATCCGATCTGCGGATTCCGAACGATGATATTGTTTTTGGACCGGTACCTTTCGATAGCATTATTCAAATCCTGGAGGGAGGAAGTTCCGTTCTTCTCACCGAAAGCCGCCCATGCCAGATACGTCGGGAGCAGTGAATACTTTACAAAGTATCCGCCACCAACAATATAGTTTTGAGGAGCATGCAGTTTAAACAGAAACAGATCATTTTCCTGCAGTGCTTTAAAAGGTTGATTCCCAGGTTTCCAGAAATTAACCTCGTCGGACTTGCGCTCCTTTAAGAACTGAAACCAATTGTAATCCGTTATACCTACGTAGATCTGCATAACCAGCCCTTTGACTTTAGCTCCATCAATTTTTCATAATCTGCTTCAACGTCAAGCCATCCACGTTTTTCCAAACTATAAGTCCGTTCGTTTCCCCGCCAAAGATTACAGCAGCGGCTGCAGAGGGGCTTGAAAAGATTGTGTCTTCAGTGAATACACAGTCTGTAATTTTACCAGATGAAATCAGCTCTTCTCTTCGTTTCTTTACCCATGAACGACAAGAAGATCTTGTTTCTGAACAGATTTGAGATCCTTTAAAAACAATAAACTCATCTCCAGTAATGCAACCGCTCGCTGCTACTCTTTTGCTTGCAAGATGGAGAATAGCTGTAGTATCTGTCGCCTTCACAGTGGTAGCAGATTTAGCGGTTTCTGCCTCTTTCTTATTTGCTTTCTTAGGTTTTTTATTCGTTCCCGCTGCAAGTTCATTCAATTTTTTAAGTGAGATACCGCTTTTGTCCTTCCACTCAATCAACCCATTGGAGTTCTTTCCACAAACAAAAGAAGCTGCGTAGGATGGACTACCAAACGAAACATCTCTTTGCAGAATGCTTTGGTTGTCAATCAAATCAACATATCGTTGCCGTGCTTTAACAACACCTGAAGGAAGATATTCTGCCATTTCCGGATAAATATAGCTCCCTTTAAGTACCCAAAAACCGTCATCAGCAATCTTACCCGTTGCCTTCCCACCTTTTCCTTGGTTTCGAGAAAAGTACAAAAGCTCGTCCGGCTCATCTACATCCGCGGAAGGCTGCGGTTCAAATACCTTATGGCCTAAAGCTGGCATGATCAGTTGCGTGTTCATAATAAACTCTTCCAGCATATCCCGAACTTTCTTCTGCACGGGAGATTTTGGCGGGGTATTGCCATTTTTAATCAGATAACGGTTAGTCTCTATGACGATATGATAAAAGCGATTCTCCAAATATTTAATCTTTGTTTTATCCAAAGTGCCATCTGGTGTAACAAGAATCACAACTTCCGTCCAATAGCTATCATCTTTTTCAAATGTGTGGGGCTGCAATATACGTTTTAGTGCATCATCGCCCTCTCCCACATAGACGAACTGCTGGCCTGACTCATCGTCTCTTCCAAACAAGAAATAAACGCCAGGGGAGTGAAGCTCTGGTAGATCATCGCAATTCTTCAAGTCCGCTCTTGGTATCTTGAATGAATTGCAGTTCCAATTGGAGAGCGTTGCCTGCCATCGGCCGGCTGCTGTACCATCCATCAAATATAAATCGATGCTTTTTCCTAATTGTGCCACGGCAATACGCCCCCCTATCGTATAGTATTACAATACCCTTTTCAGTAATTCCTCCGCGCCATCATCGGAAGGATCGTTGGTACCTAGCTCACCACACACTTACTCAGCAGGCTATTCCATTGGTTTAATCATGCCCTCGATTATTGTAATCTCGTCGTCTGTAAGCTGATACTTTTCATACAGATTTTGATCCGTCCACTCTCGAGTAAAATCTTGCATTGGAACAAAAATATATGATGCTTTTGTAACCATAATTGAAGAGCATGCTTGTAATATGAGAAATCGAACAAATTTTGTTTTTAAGTACGAGTATAGATTTCTTGCCTGAGCCTCATCATCATAAGCATTTATTATTACATAAGTTTCTGTACATACTTCTTTGGGTTCCAGAATCTCAAGAATTGATAACACTCGATACTGTCCATTCCTATCCGGTTGTCCCGCATGTTCAAAAAAGACTCTCGATGAAATAACCTTCCATTGATCAATATACTGAAATCCAGCTTTTATTCGGCTCTCTTCAACTGGTCCCTTTCCTTTGTTCCACCTTAGTATCAGTTTACCTGTTTCATCTGGTTCTTCATATGTTCGAAGGCCGAAAGGTTTCATGGAGCTAACATAATTGCTAAGTCTGTCCTCCCCTTTCTCCAAGACTTTTCTAAGAATTCCTATGCTTTTGTTCGAACGAACAATAATCGGGAACTCATTTAAATATCGATTCTCTTCTGTGTCCTTTCCTCCGTCTGTATTAATAAAACAGCACGGGCCATCATAATCTAAATCAATTAAGAAATAACAAATCCCTCCTGAAATATCTGCCGTCGGGAAAATATACTTTGATTCAGAATAATCATGCATCTTACGTATCTTAGTATTATTCATCATCATTTCTCTGAATTTGTCTAATCCCCTTCCCCCAGCGAACCACCGTGAAGGGACAATCATAGAAATATAAGATGGTTCCATAGTAATTGCCTGCTCTACAAACTTTTGATAAATGGGTACTGCTGATGCATTATTTCCCCCGTCCATCGATTGATATGGAGGATTTCCAACTATGGCATTAAAGTTCATTCTTTTTCCTTCTTTTCCCCATGTAGATGGATTCGTCAATTTATTTGCGAGGCGCTTTTGATTATCCATTCTTTCTAATAGCTTAGACAAGTAAATGGCATTCACATTAACACCAGTGTATCCCGTAAGCGTTCTTTTCGTTATGGAAACAGCCATCTTCGTTTGGCAAAGGACAAACAGATGATTATTAAGCGCTTTTTTCCAATACGCCTGAGCTTCTTCAAGAGCCATATCCTGCTCCTTTTTAGGAAGCATCATTCGGTAAATACTATACGCAACATACAGCGGATATAGTCCTGATTTCGAATTCATCTCCAGGACTTTGACATTCTCGTCGAGAAAGATGTTTGAAGTCACTTCATCCTGCTCAATTAACCTTGGATGCTCCAATACGCCGTCTCTTTCGGGATATCCTTCAGCATAGAAATTATAACCACCAATAGTATCGCCTAAATGCATATTGACTATTCGCCATGGTGTAAGAACCGTTTCCTTTGCTGGATTACGGAAGCAACTGAATATTTCAGCAATTCGCAATATTCGTTGTGTAGGCATCAGTTCATCTGCCGCTTTTGCCATACGGCGAATTCTCATCCCAGCGCCTTCTATTACATCTTCATCGTAGAATACAAGCAGTTTCCGGAACAGAGCTTTATCAACTTCCTTCGGCATGAATTCTTTCCATGATACATCATCGACAATATCAATGAAGTCGGCCAGTTTTATACTCTCATCAAATTCCTGAGCAGAACCAAAAATGAGCATCGGAAGACGGATTGAAATATTGCGAAGAAGATCAAAAAGCGCTTGCTGCTTCTTTTTCATTTCTCGTTCTTTGGCAAGAGCCTCTTCTTCCTCTGGCGTGCGCTCAACCTTTCTCTTGCGTTTAGCATCCTGAGCCTTCATATATTGCTCATCTGTAAGCCCTTGATCATTGATATTTATTGATGTTTGTTTCTGGCTCTTCTTCCGCGGAGTTAATTTGTTCTTCAGTGTCTCCACAAGTTTTAGTTTGTTTATATCCATGACGATACCGGCATCTGCTTTATAGATGCTGTCATCGTCAAAACCACTCTTTACTGCTGCGTCTACAGTCAACCGTTTCAACTGACGCATCATCTTTGGCACATCGAAGAATTCCATTCCGGTGTCACTCTCCGCGAGAACCGGACAGAAATTAAGAAATTCACCAAGCTGAACACGACCACCATCATCTGTACCTACTGCTGATTTCTTCAATCTATGGACTTCTGATAAGACTTTGAGAGTACGATCCGGAGCAAAGTCAAAAGCATAGCAGATCTTTTTCTGCATTCCATCTATACTTCCTGCAGATTGGACGCGAAAAATAGTCTGCATATAACCAGCGGCGCCAGTACTCGATGAACCAGACAGTAACATTACCCCTGTCCACTCTTTCACTGTAACGCCCGTCGTTAACTTTCCACAAGACAGTGTAATTGTATGACTATTCTTCTTAATTGCATTACGAACGGCTTTTAGCGCATCATCATAAGGCTGTTCCACATCACCTTCGCCGGCGACATTAACAACCTCATAATTTCGGAATACTGGATGCTCTTTTAACATAGTGCTGAACGCACGAGCTTCTTTTACACCTGGAAGAATCCAGAATGTATGCTTAAACATATCCCTGTATTCCTGATTTGCAAACGGATAATTCGAATCATCGCTATCCGATGAAATCAAATCAAGAAACTGCCATACGTCATCTTTATGTACAAAGTCTCCAACTTTCACACCGTCAGGCATCGGTCTAAAATCTTTCTCAGGATCTCCTGTCCACGTCCGGAAGAATTCACGGAAGTTGAAGGCAATGCTCTCATCTTCATATCGATAGGAGGTTTGCATCTTATTTCGAAGATCAAATGTACAGATACGAAGCTCCGGAAGATCCGCGTAAGGATTGTGATCCCCCGGATGCTTATCGTCCCAATCCCGTTTGCTTCGCTGCTCCATGACATAGTCCCATGAATAGACGTTGTCATCTTCGTACTGGCTAAGTAGATTGTACGGCGTACCAGAGAGCTGGAGTACCTTCTTGGGTCGTTTTCCAGCTTTTGGCTCTTCCAAAAGCCGCTGTACATTAAGACCGAGCTCTGTCTGCGTTCCTTCATGGGCTTCATCATAAATGATCAGATCCCAATCCATAGCAAAGACGCCAAGATTTTTATCGTATTTTCCTCCCGCAATTTTAGAGCCGCGAAGATCCTGCATCGATGCAAAATACACAAAAGGCGTTCCCGCTTCAGCCAGGTTCTTCAGCATTCGATCATTCTCAGCATCGATACTAGCATCAACTGCCGTAAAGCGATCTCCCTCTTTTATGTTAGCTTTTGTCAAAAACACATGATTGTCCTGGAAAATCAGTCCAAAATCCGATCTCCACCCATCAACAACCGCAGGGCGATGTGTTACAACCAGCACTTTCTTGTATCCCATACTTTTTGCAAGAGAGTACGCGGTGATTGTTTTACCAAAACGCATCTTACAATCCCAAAGCATGCGATCGCCTCTTGTGAATACACGCTTTGTTTTATCGATGCAAGCCCTCTGCTCTTCTCTAAGTATGATCTTTGGCTTTGCAACGTTGATATATTCAGGTTCAGCCACCTTATCAGTTGAGGATAAATCCCCAGCTTTCTCAGCCTCAGTCAGTACATTTCTATTCTGTTTTACTGCTTTAATAGCTGCAATAGCAGGTTTCAACGTAACCTTGTACCATTCGCTATCCCGGTCGGTATCGTAAAACTTATGAACATCGTACCCAGAGCGATCCAAAACTTCGTGTACATCATGATCGCTGAATGAAGAGCTCTCAATCGTGCCATCCTGCAGCCTAATCTGCTTGCGCGCCAGTTCTGTATGAAGCAACTCATATGAAATCAAAGCTTCTTTGGTATACTGCTTAATTCTATAGTGAGCGTTTCGATTCAACTCTTCACAGTTATCCGGCAGCTGCCGATAACTTGAAGGGCTTGAGAAACTATGCTCGCCAATTTTTAAATATCCCTTGTGGGTTTCATCCGGAATGGAAAAGATGTATATCAAATTATATTGAGCTGTTCCTGCATATATTTGCTCACTCATTTATGACTACCTCCCACAAGTTTTTTGAACTGGATCGTTACTTTTGATCGCCAGTCCCTAATCTTACATAATTCCTGCCCTTTCGGATCGGATAGAGATGTGTAATCAAAATCGTCAAAATCTGTTATAAAATCAAATATTGTCATCTGTCTTGGTTCATCCGGCTTCTCACAATACGGGATGGCATAGTTGAACCCATCCATTTGCCACAGGTTCCATGAGATTACCAGGGCGATCTGAAGAAGCTCTTTTAGTCCTGGCTCATCATCAAACTGATGGTGAAAATACTCAATATAGGTATATAAAATGTTCTCTCTGGCAAGCAGTAAATTGTCACCTTGGAATTCATACCCATATATGCTTTCCACTGCCCTTCTCGCCCAAAATATCCAATCTTCTTTTGATTTGGTATTCTCAGAAACCACCCTAAGTTTTCGGTCCAGCAGCCCAATTCGTTCAGGGATAGGTATAGTCCGACCTGTCACGGTATCGTATCTGCTTGCAAGGTAGGGAGCCTCCCCACACGTGATTTCAAGGCGTTTACAGTCGACATATTTTTTCCATGTTTTAGCGCCTTTCTCCGCAAAGACAACCGGCTCACTGGTTGCTCTCCACTCTGCTCCATTTGTTACATTAAAAGGCTGCGCTCCCCCAAACCACTCGGCATCGATAAGATTATTCTGTTTATTACAAACCCATGACGGCGTGAAGACTTCTGCCCGTGTTTTGGTACGATCCCTTTTCTGCTCCTGTGCTTTCAATACTCTTGGTTGAATTACCTTTGCATTCACACCGGTGATCAGCTCCCCTATAATCGGATTTCCGGCAGCATATTCACTTCCAAGATCTTTATAATCATCTGTTCCCCACAAAATATTCTTTCTAGTGGTTCTATCAAGCAGAAGGGTCGAAAGTATTTTCGGTTCCAGTTTATTGATATCGTCTTCATTGACGTCAAGAACTATATTGTTTTGCACTTATAGTCCTCCCTGAACACTTATTTCTATTCTTAGCTCTATCGGTGTATCCCTTATATCCTAATTCTCATATCTTTGCCTTTAGAGTATTGATATCATTCTGGTCATTGAGTATGTGCATCTTCCTGTGACAATTCGGGCACAGTGCAACACAATTATCGATGGCGTCCATTCCTCCTTTCGAGAGCCAATCAATATGATGGCACTCCAAATAAGGATCGCCATTTTGATCACTGAATGGCGCCTTTTCTCCACATAATTGACAGTAGCCATTCGCTCTTTTCTTTGCATACGCAGCAATTGTAGGATCACGATGATATATTTTAGTCTGTACGACATCGGCAGTCGGTCTAGAAGCTTTCTTCTTAGCGTTCTTCTTTAGCTCATCTAGCGATTTAGTTTCTTCTTTTTCAACCGCCTTCTCAAATTCTCGGTTCAGTACTTCAACATCCGGCGCTGTGACGTTTTGAAACATGCCAGGATTTGTTTGATTTACAAGCCACCTTAGACGTTCCCACTGATCATTGTTTAAGTTAGTAACGAAGCCGGTCTGAGTGACAGATATAAAGCTCCTAAAATCGTCAATATGAATTGGATTTACAAATTGATGAAGCTGATTAATATCGGCTTCCCACCAATTATCTGAAGCATCAAAAACCGGAGATGAGATGACAACACCATAGCCGAGAATATAGCCGCTATATTTCTTGTATAGTGCTTTTTCTTGATCAACGAAATTGCGAAAACCCTGATCAAAATTTGAAGGTATATGGGATGTACACAGCCCGAGATTATTTCTTGAAGATAATGAGCAATAGAAAACAGTTATGTCTCCTGGCGAGGCTTCTTTTGGAACCGACCAACGTGTGCTTCCACTAGAAAAATCTCTTAACATGGAATCAATATTAGTACCTCCAAAGGTATCATATAAATATTTGATATCCGCTAAAGTAGATTTACGAGAAATGCCAAAAGTCAAGATATAAACCATCCTTAAAACACCTCCAATTTACTTATGCGTTCCTGCCATCTCTAGCCCCATTTCGCTGTGCGCTTCAAAAATCTCTCTAATAGTGTCTTGATAACTATCATCATGTCGTACGTCACTAATGTAAAGGTTATCCATTTTCACGGCTTCTTTAGATTTATTTGCAATTCGTAGTATAATGTCATCAATGCTACAATTATCAAAAACATAACTTGAATTACCATAACTAAAGCATTCCAAAACCGTTATGTTTTTTTCTTCATATATGAAGGCACTGTAATCTCTGAATGGCCTAACATCTTTTCTATTGAATGGTCTGTTCTCAATGCTGGTGGGGTTTAATTCTAAGAGGAATTTATATCTTTCCTGCTCCTCAACAGTGGTCAATTTTTTCTCCAGATTATTGATTCTTGATCCTGAATAGCCTTGTTTAGACTCATCGACAAATAGATTTGATTCAAATCTTGCCGGTTCAAGCCTATCAAGTGACACGCATTTGCTTTGAAATTCCCTGTACCATCCTAAAAACTTTTCTTCAAGTTGCTTTTGTGTTGGTTCTGTACTATCAAATCTGTACAGTACATCCAATTCATAATTTTTTAAAAATGCAGTCTCAGTTACATTGGATGAACCTACAATTAAATAACTAATAGTTCCGTTTGTAATATAATAGTATTTCCCGTGGTAGAAGCTATTTTCGAAAGTATTTATACACGATACCCGTCCATCATCCATGATCCTATTCAGTTCATCTGCTGTTTCCCGGTTCATTCCTTTAATTGATACACCAGACCTATAGTTCTGGAGCGCCCCAATCGTCAGTCGTATTTCCCCTTCCTCTTTTGCAGAAATATAAGTAAAAACAGGTTTTAACATTTCCAATCCGCTACGGTACATATAGCCAGTAGCAATATATAGCTTATTTGCAGCGATTTCTACTGCAAGTTTAAAGAGCAAATTTGAAATATCATCATTTCTATTAATTACTACTAATTGATCATCTATTATAGTGTTTATCGGCTTTGGTACTAAAATATGTTGTTCAAAGAACAACATTCGGAATCTGTTTTTATCTGCCATACTAATGTGACTATCCGTAAAGATTATTCGATTGCTATGATAAATCATCGCATTCTCATACATGACGAATGAAAATTTACGCTTTACCTCGTCAACCGAGTCTCCATATTTTTCAATAGATGCTTTCATTCTATCGTCAAAGACCACTTCAAGATCATCAAAATCATGAGATAAAAATCCATGATCTTTCTTCTCAAATCTTCTTTGTCTAAACAAGCACTTTTTCATATATGTTTGCACTTGTTCAAAAGAGTCAAATCCGACCGCATCACAAAAATCAGAAAGAACTTCTCCTAGAAGTATGTTAGCACTGTCATTTTTTCTGTTATATATTAATTCTCCAAAAGCTTTTTCTCCATACCTCGCACAATACCCACAAATATGTTCCGGATGAGATACAAACACATCAAGACCATCCATACTTGTAAATGTTGGAAACTGCTCCTGAGTTTCAAGAATATTCTTCTCATTCACAACTATGCAGAATTCATTAAATGCAGTGGCTACTCTCGGATTCTGCATAATGTAAAACCTAAACTCCATATCATTAAAAAGAAGCATATTAAGAATAGGGTATTCAAACTGGTTATTCCAAATAAACCCTGTATAGTCAGTTTTCCACTCAGAGTAATTGTACATCCAATCACCACCCTTTACTAACTACAAGCTGTTCACCCTGCCACAAGATAGATCTGATTCTTATCAAAACAACTCAATTTAATTATATTCTTATAATGATTTATTATACAACTAGCTTTTGCCCGCAGGTTTAACGACATCCGGCTTTTGCCCCAAGGTTCATCACCCTCAAAACTATACTTATGCGCGAAAGAATATTTCTGAAAAAATCTCTGAAAAATACGGTCGATATGAATGTGTTCTACATAACAAAAGAGCCAAAAAAGCCCATAATTACGCGCTTTTTTGACTCTTGTACATAGTCCAACATCTGGTAGAACGACACCCGCCGTACTACATAATGTGGTTAAAAATGTAAGTGATTCTATATGTAGTCATTTCACCCCATTAGATTACCCTAGGGAGTTTTGTACCCCCTAGGGTATTTCATCTTTTGTACAAATTTACAAACTCATATCAAAAAGTCAAAGTTCATCAGATAATAGATGCTTGGCAATATCAACAAACTCCTGGTATCTAGCCCTCCCTGTCTCCTTCAATAGACGTTCTCCAATTTTCAACATTTTCTCTATAAGAGCCTTTCGTTCTGGAGCTCCTATCCATTCCTTGCTTGCTAGCTTGTAATAGCTGACACAGAGAAGATCCAGAGCTTCTAACGAATCAGATTCTTGAACAAGTAACTCTGTATTATCCTTAAAAGAACGATACCATTTTAATGCTTCTGATAGTCTCCCAAGTTTATAGTTTACATCGCCCAGTTTATTACAAACAGAGGACAAATCATGGCGTGTTTCTTTCCATTGTTCTCTTGATAAGGTTTCTTTACAAAGTACATATGCTTTTTTATATAATTTTTCTGCCTCTTTATATTCCCCGTTTTTACGTTCCGTGTTTCCCGCTTTTACGTATCCATCATAATGAAGTTTATAGACTGTATAGTCATTGAATTCTTTCTCCATCTCTTCGCATAGAAGAATACTCTTAAGATACCATTCTAATGCCGGTCCGTAAATAAGTTCACAAATGTCCCCCATCTTCTGATAGCACTTAATTCGATCACGTAATATATAGTACAGATTTTTAGGCTCATTACCTTTTATTAAGTGCTCTAGTACTTCAAGCCCTTTATGTCCCCATAATAACGCTTTTTCGTATTGCTTTTGCTTCATATAGAAGTCTAGTATCTCCAAACAGACTTTCTTTTTTTCGTCGCAATTATCCAAATCTCGAGCAATTATTGTTAATTGACTTACATTTTTCTGATACAATGACACTGCATTTTCATGCTGCCCATTTCTCTCGTAAAAACCACCACAGCGTTCATACATTCTTGCTAATAGAATACGATCTGATGGAGACTGAGTTAGCATCACAAGTTTTTCTAGTGCATCAATACCAACTAATAGATATTGCTCTTTAGTATCCTTATCGTCTAAACTGTTGCAATTGTTTACAATACTATTTGCGCATATGGATATTCCGCGAAAGGATGCTATGCTTCCAGTTTTCTCTAAGTCGGTACGGTAATATGATATCGCTTTCAAATATGAACTATGGTTTTTAGCTTTGCGGTTATTAGCATGCCCCAATTGTTCATAGGCAAAGGCCAAATCAGAAACATATTCTGAATAACCATTGTTAACAATAGTCAAAAAAACATGTACTGCTTTTTTCTTCCACGTCTCTTCATCTGAAAAATGCCCTGCCCTGTAATAAATCTGAGCAATTCCTATATAACAAAATCCAAGATCACTTTGGTACTTTGGATCATCATTTAATTCAATTATTCTATGGATTGTCTTCTCTGCTTTTTTATACCAAACGAGTGCCTGCATCTTCTCAGGTGATTCAGTCCAACCGTAAAGGTAACCCATTTGTAAATAATCACGAGCTAGTTTCCTTTTATTATCTATACTATCTATTCTTCTAACTAAATCCTCGTCAATTAAAATTGCTTTTTTGTGCCACTCTCTTGCCGTAAAGCGGTCTCTAAGACTATCAAATACATAAGATAGCTCTTTGTAACAGCTTGATAATTTACAATTGATTATTTCAGGGTTTTCTATTTTTAAACTGAAAATATAATTAATTAAATCAAAGTATGTTTCTTTGGCTTGCTGCTCAAACCCACATTGTCTCTGTAAATATCCAAGATCTCCCCAAGCGTCCAGAAGTAAAACTTGGTTGGATTTAGATTGGGCTCTCTCAGAAAGACGTTTAAGACACAAGACGAGTTTTTTCTGCCAATCAATTGCATTAAACAGACTCCTATCCACTCCTTCTCCGTTCTCATACATACTTACAAGCTTGATTATCGCCTCCGGGAGCTCTCTCTTTGCTGCATCGATAATGAGCTTTACCGCACGTTCTTGATCTACCTCAACGTCTATACCTGAGAGATAGGCGATCCCCATTAAAAAGTTGTGCACCGGATCATTTGTCTCTCGCATAGCCACATTGGTTAGGAGTTCCTGTAACTCAATCTGGATTTCCTCAGTATTCTCTGTCGAAACAGTCTCACGCAAGCCATCATATAGTCTTGCAAGTTCTTCGAATTCAGTTTGCTCAGCCTCAAAAGGAAGAATAGGTATTTGCATGTTCCGAGCTGCAGGGTATTCATTTGTAAGTACATAGTTCGGGTTCTCGAGTAAATGTGGTGTGACAACAAGTGCGAACAACGCACTTTTTTTCATAGCCTCATTAATTGCAAGGTTAAAGTTTTCTCCGGGTGTAAGAAATTCATCGTACCAGATCGCAACATCGCGACAGAACTCATTTGTGTGAATAAGACGCATGATCTTTTGTGCCGCCGCACGATCTTTTTTGCGATAACTTAAAAAGATGTATGCGTCAAACGCATCGCGTACCCGCGCTGCCAGTTCGTCGCTCACAAGAATTCTTTCAAGAAAATGCTTTATCTTTTTTTCATATGGTATAGCTGTTGGATCATTTATGGTTTTATCAAGATATTGTATGTCACCGCAGATTTCGTTAAAAATCGTTACTAGTCCAGACTCTTGCATTAAAGGAAGGATTGGTATATGGTGCTCTACAGCATAAGTGAAAGCAACTGTTCGTGCCGGATCAGGGTTATCTTTTCTAAGAAAAGAAGTTGTCACAGGAACTACAATCAATTGCATCTGACTTAAATCAGCGAGAAAAGCATCACCTTCCATCGTCCCATTTTTAGGTTCGATATACCATATAGCTGCATTTGTCTGAATTGACAAGATTTCCTCTGTAATTGGTTCAAATAGCTGCTCAAAATCCGCAGCAGCGCAACAAAAGAAAACACGTGGTCTCCCCTGCGGAGACAAATTGCCTCGAGTTTTATATTTCATTGAAGTATATTCATTCATTGCTGGCCTCTTATAGAGTTATTAATTGATTTGCCTACAAATAAGCTTATCCTAATTTCATATATCTTTTGAACTGCACGCTGCTTTCTCTTGAAGCGGCAATACTATTTTGAATCCTTCAGACATTTAATCCCAGGTCAACGGAGCATTCCCAATTGTCACTTTATGGCATTTTCAACGTTGACCTGTAATGAGCTAAATCAAGTCCTTTCGTATTTCTCGTAAAGGTACTTTACGCAATCTCTTAACCAACGAGATTTCTACCTTCTATCTAATTATTTGATAAATATTCACTCATTTCGTAAGGCCTGTAATTATTATTCTGATATTCTTCAGAATAGGAATTCCAATGCTGTAATCGTGCATTATTATATTTATTCAAATTTGCCATGTACTCTTCTTCTGATACTTCTTCATCATTCCAAATGAAGTGCGTAAAATTAGTGAAATCCTGGCTTTCTCCATACCTATAACCTTGCCCATAATCATGGAATCCTTTATCATCAAGGACGACAAACTCGTCCACAAATGATCCCATCACACCTATACTGTTGTGCACAAGTCCTTCTCGTTCAATGTATCCTACACCTCCTGTTCGGGAAAATTGATAAGACACTGTATTATCATTTTTATATGATACCACCCTTGTTCCATCAGCCTCATTACTATATTCGATGATCAATTCAGGTATTTCATCGTCGTCCACATATATGAGCCCACATGTACACCATTCAGGATTTAAAGATAGATCCGGATCCGTTTCAATATAATTAATATATGACTGTTTCCAGACATCATTATCATTTACAATCCCATCATCAGAACCTGATAGTTCTCTTTTTACCTTGTCGATTGAATCCTGTAGAACCTTGAAATCGAACCCATAGTAATTACCAGGTTCAATATCAGAATCAGGAATCGCTAAACAAATATAATTACGCTCAATACTAGAAGCACCAGTCGCTAAATGCGCCTCTTTTTTATACTCATCAAATGATACAAGTATTCCAACAGGACTATACCATATTACTTCTTCCGGAACTTCGTCGCCAATATAGTAATCCCAGTCACCTTTTTCAAAATTGTAGCGCCTACAGCTAATACTGATCAGTTTAAACTCGTCATTTTCGTAACCGTATATCTCATCGTAGTCCCACTCACCTCCCCACTGCCTTCTATCGATATAAGAATGATTATTCTTATCATTAATAAAGAAAAGATAGTCTCCAGGCCATGACGCATCTGTCAGCTTTGTGGATGATAATAGTTTTACAGCTTGGCCTTTCTCTTCCGTAAAAACCATAACTGTATACTCTTGATCATTTTCATGTTTTACAACAGCAAGCAGCTCCTTTATTCCATCATTATTAAAATCGATCAACGATAAGTAACATAGACCATTTGCTTCCGCTACGTTTTCTAAACTATCATTAAATTGCGAATACCGTTCTTCATGTATTGTTAAAGTTAAAGAGCCATACTCGTTTTCCAGAGTATTAATCACATTTTTGTATGAATCGTAGTTTTTCGCAGAAATATCTTGAGTGATACTATCCTGAGAGTTAAAAGTTCTAATTGATTCAATACCAAACGGATAAGGTTCTGGTGAATCAAGGTTTATCTTGTCATTTCTTATTAGGTTAACCTGATAAGTTTCATAAACCTCATTCGTTCGAAATGAAAATGCTTCCGCTGTTGCAGTTGCTGTTCCATCGTCATTAATCTTTATATCAGTCATTCTAGTTGATTCTGTATCAAGATCAATCAAAGGTAAATAATAATTCCCATCCTTTTCGTAGTAATGTAAGTGTTGTGAATTCGGGAAAGACGGGTATTCTGTGATTCCCGGCATCATGGTATTTACGGCATCTCGTACCTCTTCTTCAGATAAGATCAGCATTTGTCCATATTCATCATCCAGATATCTTTCTGCAAGCCTGCTGCCACTTGGATACGTTTCGTCATCCATTTGCATTGTGGCGTAAAATGAAAGCATCATCCAAAAAGTATAGGGATCGTTTATGTCTACTTTCTTTGAGTCAGAATAGTGATGGAAGTAAGTATAAATATCAACTGGAATTTCCATGTTGTTAACGTATTCTTCGTAGTTATTATCTATAATTATTTCCCAAGCATCGCTACTCTTTTCAACTCCAAAGGCTGTATATAGCTTAATTTCTTCTTTCCCTCCTTTTTCATATACCCTTACATTAATTGAAATGATGTTATTCTTATACTTATTGTCAACAATCTGAAGTTTGTACTCTCCATTATGAGGGAATAAAACTCCTTTATTGTGAATATCAGTTCCGTTGAAAGTCCTTTTATTATTGGCACTATCTGTGACGTAAAGAGTATAATCACTATAACCATTTTCGTCGCCGTTATCTGGAATTACCTTTAATCGAAGGATCTTTCCAACCGGAACAGCCGTTCTTGATATATTAGCTTTAAAAAAAGCATACGAAACACAGTCTCTTTGTTCTTTTGTCAATTCTCCTTGATCATGCATGATGTCCGCAATAGCTTCAGTAAACTCTCTTAATTCACTAAATGAACAATCCTCTGGTATAAAATAGAGCGTTTTATAGAATAATTCTCCTATCTGTAACATACTTAATGGTTTAAAGCGTTTATCACCATTAATTCCTGTACTCAATGAATATGCGATATGAGAAATAACTGTACAATTAGTGTGAACTCCTCCTTTATCATTAAAAGTATTTGGATTATCCGTTTTTTTCCAATATTTACCTTTGTATGTGTCTGGATACTTTTTATTTTTTGGGCTTTGGTTGGGAGAATTAGCACTTCTTAAACCAGAATGAATCCAATCGCAGTCTCCATCAAATTTATTATTCTTTAGCCAATCTTCAGCTATTTCACCAAATACATCAGCGAGTCCCTCGTCTATAGCTCCAGACTCCCCCTTGCCATTTAAGTTACAGCGGTTTCTTATAATACCATGCATATATTCATGACCAATTGTATCTATAGCTAAAGAGTTATTGGTTCCAAAACTAAGAAGAAGTACATCACCATCTTGCCTACTATATGAATATGCATTTGTTTCTCCCTCTTTATTATCATTACATACTGCATATACAGTCCCATTTTTATCATTGTATCCACGGCATTGAAATTCAGACAGCCACATGTCGTATATTTTTTCTAAACGTGAATACACAGTAACTGCTTTTTTGTTGTCCCATATATTTATATCATTTACTATCGGTTTCAATTTCGTAAATATACTTGATGTGCCTGCTTCAATTGCCCATTCTAAATCCTCGCCGAGATAATTGCCTTTCTCATCATATATCTTACCATCATCTCTAAAATCAACTTTTTTCCCTTTCGCATCGACGATGTGATTGTTCTTCTTTATTTTATATATGTTACCATTAGAATCTTGTAATACAAATTCATAATGCAGGTTACTATTTCCTGCGTCATACATGAAAATATATCTTTCATTATCCTTCATCACATAATGGCCGTCTTCAAATACGACATTAAAAACATCAATATTATTATCTACATCTTCTCCTACTCCCTTGATCTCATTGTATGAAACAAGAGAATTAGTAAATAGTATTTCTCCATTGATTGCTGATACTATACACTCCTCATCAAGTTGTTCCGTCCTAACTATCAAATCCCACGAGAGCTGCGGCATAATATCATTTAACGAATAAATCACCAAGCCGTTACTATATATGTCTGCATCTTCTCCGTAATACTCAAATACAACTTCATACGCTTTTTCTTCTTTTATTCTGGGAGAAGTCTCTAATTTTGAAAAATTGACATAATTTCCAGCCACCGTTAATACAGTTCCTTTACCGTCTGCAGCGACTACTTCTTTCCGCCCATAAACGGGTATACCTTCATATTTTTGTTCAAAAGTATAGTATTTATTGTCAAAAACTTGATCTTCTTTCGAAAATGACAATTCTTTAGAAGCATTACTAATTCCCAATTGTTCTGACACTTCTTCTATTGCTTGAAGCGCAGCGTCTGGCCCATCCACTTTTGTTTCAGAAACTCTATTGAGAATCGATACATCATTTTCATAGTTTATTTCCGTTTTCTCTGATTCACCTGCAATTGTTTCTGTAGGTTTTTGTTTATTTGCGCAACCTGCCAATATGCTAGTTGTCAACAGAACTACTAAGAAGATCGTTTGTATCCTTTTTCTCATTACTTTATAACCCACCCCATCCATAGTATTGATATGTAACCACATTACCTGGAGATTTTGTAAATTTTATTCATCATAAACTTTGCTTGATTCATAATTGAAAACTATATCCAGATCGGATTCAATATAATCGGCATATGTTTGTTTTTTAATATCATTGGGAATTGCAGTAGCAGATTTATATCAGCGTACTATCGATTATCAGAGTCATCATTTACCCATCTTATATACTAAAGTGTCAACCACCCCTTTTCAAAAGCGTCTGGGTGTTGGAATATTCTCTGCTTTTCTCCAAATTTCACGTATATTTCCTCATCAGTTATTTGACTCACAATGCCCTCACCGTATACTTTGTGATAAACAGTGGAAGTTTCCTTAATCGAATTTGGGTCAAAGACTGTTTCTTCCGGTGCAGCAATAGGTGCCTCTTCCTCTTTGGGCTCCTCAACCGGTGCAGCAGCAACTACTGATGCCGTGGGATCCACTTCTTTTAAAGCGGACTGTAAAACCTTGATCACTTCATCTTTTTTCTCAAACCCCAGTGCCCTTTTGATCAAAAACTCCGCATGAGAGTTGGCCAAATTACAAAGATACTGTAGCCGGAGCTTTCCATCTACCTGGAAGGCACTATCTGCCTTATAATTCTGAACCGCCCACGTAGTTAAATCTGAATTGATCAAAGGTGTGGTGAAGTCATAATACTGAGTATAGATAACCCAGCCGTCGTCATCCCAATCATATTCATTCTGCCCATTCTTGAGCTCTTTCGGCTGACCACCAGATTTACAGTCTTCTTTTACCACACTGATAGCGGACAATTTTCCGCCAGAATTGTGAATAAGGAAGTCCCCTTTCCGAACTTCCTTCATTAAAGTATATCCTCTATTCTGGCGTCCGGCTTTATTTAGTTTCGGCGACCAAATATAGCCACCCGCTCTTTCATATTTATATGTTTTCCCCTGATTCACAAGATATATTGCCATTCTGTCTCTCTTTCTGTAAGCAGATCTCTTAGTCTTAGGAGATTATTCTCTATATTTGCAACATCTACAAAGAAAATCCGGACATTAACTCCATCGTCGCTACGAAATGCTATGTCCGTGTGGTTTCTCATTTCAGGATTTACCGGATATAGAAGCCATATCTCAGATGTTTCATACTTCTTTGCATATGCATACATCTGGTACATGTCTGCCTGTGAAATGCCATAATTGATCCGAGGTTTATCCACTAAATATTTCCACTTTGTATCCAATATGATCCTCGATCCATCTTCCCGAGTAATTACAATATCCGGTCGTAGCGCAAATTGTCGCGGTGAATCAAACAGATAATACCCTTTATCCTGACTCGACACTTCCCATTCCAGATCCACAAGCACCTTCTTAAGTTGCTGAGCGACGTACGATTCGAACACCTTTTCCATTGGAAAGAGTAGCGCTCGTGCGTTTGTACCACCAGAGAATGTTGTAAAGCTCTTGTTCAAGAGGAATACCTTTGACCAGCGCATTAGCATATCATAGTCTTTAGTGTTCCGGTCTATCACAACCTTTGAAAAGTTCTTCTGATGATTTATAGACGGCTTCACCATTTCAAATGCAGTGAGAAGCTGCCGGATTTCCTTCTGGTTTTCTGCGCTACTTGTTATGCTTTGCAGCTTTAGAAGTGTGGCCTTCACAAGACGGTTCTCAGCCCTATCAACAAGATACTCATCATAATGGACATAGAATCTCTCGCCATGAGCTGAGTTCTGTTTTATGTGCTCATTCACAACCAGCTTACCTTTATAAAAGCTCAGGTTGTCTTCTCTCCCAATATAGGCAGATTTAATCCCATGCTTTACAAGGATGCGCACTTCCTGCAAGTACATATTAATGAAGATCTCATAGAGAGTCATTCGATCCATCTTTAAATTCGCTTCATTAAAGACCTTACTGGGGAAGTCTTTCATGGTGCGTAGCATACGGAGAAATACTCGCTTCGTCTCTTCATTCTTACTATCCGGATTGCTCCCAAAGTCAATTTTGGGTAGAACCTGGACCTGATATCCATTATGCATCTGGATCAGGCCTACATAATTGTTCACCGAGATAATGTCGCCTACATTTCTTCGGAAACTAATCTTTAGGAATTCCAACGCGTCCGCATACTCCTCATCTCCAGCGAAGGCATGGATAAATTCTTCTAAATCCTTAAAGATTGGCTCTGGAAGGTAAGCGTATTCATTTTTGAAATCCGGGTTACAGGAAATCTTCTCGAATTCCCTTACCTCCAGTAGTTTTTTCATATTACAAGTCCTTACCAATCTGTTTATAGCTTTCCAGTTTCAGGAATGCTTCATGCTGTACCATGTAACCTTTTTCCGGAAGATCAATGTCCGGATTTCCGTTAAATATATCTTTCACCTTTACGTTACGATCCAAAACAAACTTAAACTCATCTTCTTTACTATTATCTCCAAGTACCAGTTGGATCTTCTCATAGTCTTCATAGAAGTATTCTTGCAATAAAGGAATCACATTCTTCTCAAATATGCCTGCCAGAGTTTCAATAGAAGGATCCTCTGCCAGCTTTGTAAAGAATGCATGTCCGATGGTATGCTCTCGGTCAAAAAGATATTCAATACGCTCATTGATTATATCCAGCATCCTTGCCACATTGAGTATGTCATTACCTATTGCAATTTTACCAATGCCTAGGCTCTTTAATACTTCTGTGTTCGGCATCATCTCAGCAAACTCAAATCTTCTTCTGAGCGCTGTATCCATAAGCGCAATTGAACGATCAGCAGTATTCATTGTACCGAGAATATAGACATTCTTCGGAACTGAGAACGCTTCCCCTGAATACGGCAATGTTGCTTCCATAGCTTCGGATGCACCTGCCCGTTTTGTATCTTCGATAAGTGTAATCAGCTCACCAAATATCTTAGAAATATTGCCGCGATTAATCTCATCGATAATGAAAACATAAGGCTTTGTCTCCTGCTCCACATCTAATACAGGTTCGGTTGTGTTTTCATTCAAAATCTGAGATATCACATCCATTCCGATATAGTCAAAAGCGAACAGAGAAAACCTCGATAACTGCTTTCTTCCGTTTGGCAGAAATTGGACCATATCTTGATCAATATCTTTTACAAGCCACTTAACACTTCTGCTTCTTGGGTATTCGTCTTGAGACTTATCGTATTTGTATTCACCTGTGACAATACCTATCGCATCAATACTGGTAATACTCTTCTCAATCACAACGATATCGCCAATTTCCATTGTATATTTGAAATCATATACCATGTGCTTTCCTTGCCAGGATGAATTGGAATCGCTAAGCAGGTCGCCCTCTATCTCGGAATCATCAATATTATCCCAACTAATGCGAATTTCATTCTTCTCAAAGCATTCCCGTTTAATCTTTGTCTGGCCTGTTCCACCTAAAATCATTCCCCAAATTCGCGGTTGTGCTTTCATCAATTGATCGCCCGCTGCCTGTACCTTTAAGGCCTTAGCTCTTTTACAAAACTGTTTAAAAACTCCATCCTCTATGGTGTAACCAATAGTATCACTATCCGAATCCAATTTCGGTTTTATGCCTTCTATGAATTCCTCATATCCATAGGACTGATGGAACGTAGTAAATGCGATTCTGCCCTCTTCTTTGAGTTCTTTATATCTTTGAAGAATTTCTCCGTAGGAGTTCTTTTCAACTTCTTTGATGGTTTTTCCATCGCAAATCGCAACAGCATATATAACTGAGTGGTATGTTTTTCCTGTACCCGGAGGTCCATACAAAATAAGGTTATGATCAAATTGAACCATAATGCCATTCTCCTTCACATCAAAAGCACCTTCTTTGATCAGCATTTCAATCGCTTCTTTCACTGGCTGCCGAAGCCTATACAAATACCCTATGTTCTCTCCATTTTTCGTACTTTTACCCTGATATAAAACAGGCCAATACTTTGAATTTTCATCATTTTCTGGACTATCAACTCCGGCTTCCTTCATTATCCTAGCACCAGCACTAGAAAAATAGCTGATGTAATGCGATGGCGAATAACCATATCGATCTCCTAATTGCTTACAAGATGCGGTATGTTCTGGCATTTTATACAACTCATAAATGGATTCTAACCAAGCACTCTTGACGACACTTTCTGTAGTGAACATCTTTTTATACTGCTCAGCTGAGATTCCTGGATCATATTCTGTCAGGCTTGGCCACCAATCATTCATCTGAATGATGTTCTGATAAAACTCTTTGAAATCCTCTAAAAATCCTTTAAAATAATCATAATCTTCAAAGCTTTTATACGTGCTATTTTCCAATTCAACAGAGACTACAATTTTCGCAATTTTTCTATTTATTAGCTTGTTTAAAGAGTTTCCTGCTTTTATGGGTATACACTTTCCATTGTTATCATATGCCTCATAAAACAAATCGCCAAATTGTTCTTTTTTTAGGAAAGAAAGCGCTCTTGTAGGCTCTATGCTTTTAAGATCTAAATAAGTACTTAATCTGAATGAACACTTATATAAATCCGAAATTGATTGTTGAAATAAAAGCGATATTTTCTCAGGCGAATTTTTGAATTTCTTACTCTTAATATCAATTTTAAAGAAATCTTGAACTACCTGGTCATCTGATAACCAATTGTCACAGGATACAATTTCCAATTCTGGCGTATCCTTTATAAATTCTTTGCCAAAAGAAATAAATATCTGCCTTGCATCATCGCCTCTTTGTTTTATCTCCTTCATTTTGTTAGCAGAATCTCCAGCTTTATCCGGAGAAATATAGGATTCTCCTCCATAGTTTCTAAGAAATGAAGCCATTTCAATAATGCCAAAGGTATCGTGCCACTTTATGGTTTTTTCCCACTCTTCATTAATGATTTTAAGGGCGTCAGATCTTATAGCTCGTACTTTGTTAGTTGATCTTGGGTTTGAGTCAACATAATCCCAAAATTCAGGAAGGTTTTCCATTAATATCTTTTCTCTGTTAACATCTAAGATACGATCAAATTCGACAGTTATGTCCGACCCATTATACCAACTAACAATACCGTGACCATAAACACCGTGGGGAGAGTCGTCAGACGAGATTAAATTATTTATATAAATCTCATCCCCTTTTTCCATAGTCATGCCCATGGACGACAAAGTAAAACTATATTTTTTTCCTTCTCTAGTACTATCACAAGCCTTTCTGAATTCTTCTCTACTCAAGAAATGTGTACTCAGATAATACATCCACGCCTTGCTATCTCTTCGTTCATCCATGATGAATCCCTTCTTTTATACAGCCTAAATATTTTCTAAAAATATCTATAATTCGAAATTCTTTCGAACTTAAAATATGTACTTCATGATAACCTCAGTGTTGCCTCTTGCATTTTAATAATTCATCCAGTATAAATTTTATCACGCTCTTACTTCATTACAATAAAAAAGAGGCACACCCGTTTGAGGTGTGCCAAAAACAATCCAACATTAAAGAATACATACTTCTTTTGATGTACTATCCAAAAATTTGACTGTGAAATGTGTTTTACTATGAATGATGATTCGCTCTAGTACCATTCGCGTTAACTCTGGTACCAGACATGTTAAAAGTCCTTCTTCTGTTAACTCAATCATTTGCTGCGCCCGCATCATCTGTAGAGGATTAACTGCTTCTTTCATAGCCTCCCATGTAGGAAGCATCTTATCTCGACTCTTCACTATGCCATTCCATGCGATAATAAATACTTTCTGAAGCACTTCTTCATTGACATTATCTGCATGACAGATATGTCCGTTCTTCGCTTCTCTATTCCGGCAAGTCCAATAAAACTGATGACGGCTTCTCCAGCATTTTCTGCCGTAAGCAGCTCCACAATGCGCACAAACCAACCTGGAAACAAATGGACTATCCACCGATGCCATTCCGAAAGATGAAAGTCCGACTTCTTTGCAATAATTTGTTCTTCTATCCAGTTCCATTTGCACAGCTTCCCACTCCGTTTTGGGAATTATTCCCTTGTGAGAGTCTTCAACATAGTATTGCTCAACCTGGCCCTCATTCTTTAACCTTTTCTTGGTGAGGTAATCTGCCGTAAATGTTTTCTGTAACCTGGCATCACCCTTATATTTTTCATTAGTTAACATTCCGCGAATCGTAGCTCCATTCCACGCAGGCTTTCCTTTTACACCATTGATCTTCTCTTCATTGAGATGCTTAGCGATCTCATTTGGAGTCCAACCCTCTTCAAATTCGCGAAAAACTCGACGAACAATCATTGCCTGCTCCTGATTAATAATAATATTACCTTCCTCATCTGAATCATAACCCATAAATCCAGTCGTGTTAAAGTGAACGATTCCACGTTGGAAATTATGTCGAATTCCCCATGTACAGTTCTCTGATATATTTCTGGACTCCTCTTGGGCCAAAGAGCTGAGGATCGTAAAGAGGAGCTCTCCGCTTGCGTCCATTGTGCTTATTCCTTCCTTCTCAAAGATAATACCTATCCCCTGGTTTTTGAGCATACGTGAATAATACAAGCAATCCTGGGTGTTCCTGGCAAACCTCGAGATAGATTTTGTAATCACGAGATCAATTTTGCCTGACTTACAGTCTTCGATCATACGGTTAAAGCCTTCACGTTTTTTGGTATTTGTACCACTAATTCCTTCATCCGCATATATGTCAATCATCTGATATTCAGGTCTATCTCCGATATATTTAGTGTAGTATTCTACCTGGCTCTCAAACGAATTGAGCTGCTCCTCTTGTTCTGTAGATACTCTACAGTAAGCAGCTACGCGGATCTTTCTATTTTGATTTACGCTGCTCTTTTTCCTGGTTCTGCCGCCTCCAGTTGCTGGTATAACTGTAACCTGTCTTCTCATGTCCACTTCCCTTTCTGATATAGATATCTTGTGTGATCTTATCTGCCGCTCTCCTGATAACCTCATCCGGGACTCTGACGCCGCTACAAAAGGTCTTTCCCTTGTGCTTATAGCCGCTGCAGATCCAAACCACCTTTCTATTTGTTCCTTGTATATAACGAGTCAGCACCGATCCGCACCCTGCACAATGCAGGTATTTCTTATACGGATAGTTCTCATTATTTATTTCTGGTTTTCTAATCTTTGGAGCTCTTTGCTTATGCGTTTTCTTCCAAGTAGACTCTCGAACGTATTTAAATGTTGCTTTTCCCAGATCGTCTACTTCTTTTCTTACATAAATATTGCCGGATATGTCAGTCCAGTCTCGGATGACACAGTCCGGCACATTGATTCCGTTGCAAAATTCTTTTGTATATCTTTTTTGCCCACTACACCCCCAGCTCACGCGATTCCCATTTGAATAGACTCTTCGGTATAGCGGGTACCCGCACTCAGCACAAAATAGCTTATGCATGTAGGGATAGTTTTCCTCATTAAGATCACCAACAATAGAACCTGTAGCAAGATACACTCTCTTCTCCTTCATTCTTTCATGGACAGCATTCCAAAGCTTCCTTGTGATAAGTGGAACATGATCGTTCTTCACATACCAAGCATCCACTTCACCGTTATTTCTGACCAGCTTCCTGTTATCATTCACATAGTATTTGTGCATTATATAATCACCGATATAAATAGTATTCTCCAATATCTGCAACACGGTATTACAAGAAAACCTTGCGCCTTTCTTTGTTTTTATTCCTTGTTCGTTAAGATATCGGGATATCTGCCCTAGATTATAACCTTCAGCATACAGCTGAAATATTTCCTTTACCCAAGGTGCTTCCTTTGGATCTGGAATATACTCGCCATCCTCATCCAACATATATCCAAATGACTTCTCTAAGTACTGTACAGGAATGCCAGCTTGATATTTTCGTGCATAGACCATCTGGGACAACTGGCGATAATTCTCACTTTCAGCTTGAGCAAATGCGCCGACCACGGTAAGCATCAGTTCACCAGAAGATTCCAATGTATTAATGTGCTGCAATTCAAAGAAAACACCGATGCCCTGCTCTTTCAGCTCTCTTACAGCTTTTAAGAGGGTATCGGTGTTTCTTGCAAATCTTGATATGGATTTTGTAATGATGAGATCAAATTTTCCAGCCTTGGCATCTTCCATCATTTTTTGAAACCCTGGTCGCTTTTCCTTAAATCCCGAGACGCCAAAATCGTGATAAATGCCAGCAAACTCATATGACGAATTTGACCGGATCAGTTCCTCGTAATGAGCGATTTGGTTTTCAAGAGAGTTCTCTTGCTCATCCTGAATTGTCGATACACGTGCATATGCACACGCCCTAATCCTGGTTTTCTTCTTTGTGCGTTCAATCACATTTATTTTCATATCAATTTTCTCCTATTAGTGTCACATGTTAGCTCTGTGCCCCAACTATAGCAAGTTAAATCCCCCCTTAATCTAGTAATGATTGGATGGATGTGCCAAAAAAGAAAGCCCGCAGCATTTCGCCACGGGCATTTGTTTGTTCTATTATTTTGATAAATACAATTCCTTCTTTCAAAAGAATAATGAAATTGAATAGAGTTTCATTTACAATCTTCCTATAAACGATGATATTCAACTACCAAAGGACGACAATATGACTAATAATGATAAATTCGCAAATGAACTACTTGTTCCTGGAACAAAAGTTGTGCATAAAGAATATGGTACCGGTATTATCTCAAAAATATCATCTGATAATCTTTACGTGTCTTTTGACGACCGCGAAAAGGATTTGATTTTTCCGATTCCAGATTCTTTTATACAAGACTACCTGCGCATCGAAGACACTAGTTTAGATCCTGTAACTTCTGAAGACACGCATCAGCCTTTAGCTTCTGTTACCAAAAATCCTGCATCTGGTGCTTTTTCCACATGGCTTGATAGGTATTTCGATCAGTTTCCAGCTAGATGGGAGAAAGAGAAATACTTATGGAAAGCAGTTCAAACATTTCAGGAACGATGGGATCCTGACGCTTCCGATTTTTCTCAAATGCTTAACGACGCCACGGTTGACGCAGACTATCTTTTAAATCATACCAGGTTCTATCCCCGTGCAATGATTGTAGATTTAGCGCAAAGAAATCCGTCTTACGTCAGATCCATTTTTATATCCTTATTTGACGAGAACGTCGATGTTTCTAGCAGGGCAGTAAAGTTCTCAGATGAAGCCGAACAAATTCGAACACAATATGAAGGCGGATACTTCAGTAGAAATGATCAAACACTGAATGCCGTCAGTACTTACTTATGGCTCATGTATCCAGACAAGTACTATTTTTATAAATACTCCGTTGCGCAAACAGTATCTTCGGAAATTGGTCTACCTTATACTTCAAGAAGAGATTCTGAAGTCAATAAGATGATGCATCAATTCACTTTGATGGATGAAATCAGCGCTGTACTCAGGCAAGACGATAGATCAAGAAAGATTCTAGATTCCCGATTAGACAAAACACTTTACTCTGATGAGCAGTTACACTGTATGGCAATGGACTTTGCCTTCTTTATACGGCCCTGCTATCAAAACAGTAAACAATAATCAATCCGTACTATTCTTTGACTTCATTTTGTGATTTACAAACCACTCCTCATGCTGATCAATGTATATAAGAGCATCTTTGAGGGATTTATAGGCTCCTTCTTGTCTATGATACGAATATCTCCCGGAATGCCGATGTAAGATATAACAATCTGCCACACCGTAGCTTGAAACGATGATCCAGTCGTGTCCTGTTACGGTGCTATGTATTGTGACATCGTGATTATTGAGTAGTACAATGTCATAAGGTGACTGCTTCAGATATTCCAGATCAGACTTACTGAACATACTCCGCCTTCCTCTGCTGTCGGTCCATACTGTCAATTGCTTCCTGTATGTCGTTATTTAATAAGTCAAAACTATCGTCTATATCTCTGGTTAAAATTCGTAACTCATCGTCATTCCCCAACAGCCGCTTGTGTCTGCGTCTATACTCCTTTTTGTACACGTGCTCGAACCAATCCGGGAATTCGGAACCTCTGGTTATTCTGCGTTTCCTTTTCTTAGTATTTCCTCTTCCATTTCGCTTATCTTCTTATCAAGTTCATCTAATCTCGCCTTTAGCCCTTCTACTTTTATATCTGTAGCAATATTATTCTTTCTTACTCCTTCATTATAGGCATCAACTGCATTATTTTTTAAACTCGAAGTAGCATATGCCGCTGCTCCCAGGACAGGACCTCCCAGCTTTGAGCCAACAACGCCATTAAGCGTTGCGCTCTCCTTTTTTTCATATAGCTGATAACCAGTCAGCGACTCTAATGCATACTGACGAAGAACATCTGCCCTCTCCTCATACAGTTTACTCAAGGTATAATAGCATCCTTGCTGTTCTGCGAGTTTTATTATGCGTTTATGACGTTCTTGTTTTTTACGTTCTTCTTCTTCTTTAGCAAGTTTGCGCTGCTTTTCCATTTCTTCAACTTCTATTTGTAATTCCCGAGCCTTTTTATCACGATTCTTTCCTAAGTACAATAGAACCTCAATCAATACGCTCAATGCAATAGTGAAAACATAAAATAATGTCAAATCATATAAGAGTATACTATCGCCTATAGCTATCATTAGAATAAGGATGTTACATAGAATAGACGCAATTATCACCCATACCACCTTCGTATAATAGGTTCCATCTATGAGAACATGTTCTTCTACGCTTTTTTTCGACCGTGAATAGATAGTAAAGCATGCTCTTATATCAAGAACCAATAGAATAATCGCTATAATACCCATTTTTACCTCCTCGTATTAATCAAAAATGCCTATTACATATAAGTATACAACATATTCTCCAATTAAGTTCCTATCATGGCTATTATACTTATTATTCTACCTTCATCCCACACGCGAACGGTAGGCTGCCTGCCCACAACAAATTTTCACAACTGATTTTATCCGCGTAAAAAAACCTGTGAACCGTATCATTCCGGTACAGCCCACAGGCTTTCCTTCAATTACATTTTCTGCGTCTTACTCAACTGGACCCATCCAGCTCCGCTTTTGAGCCTTCCCCATTCGTCCTTCACTTCAACGATCGTGAAGATCCCGACAGGACACTTTTTGCGTGCTTTTCCGTAAGATGTACCGGGACCTTTGCGGATCTCGATCTCGCTCTTCACTCTTACGAGGTAGGGAACCTTCGGTCCAATTGGCCGGTAAACCTCTTTCCCATTCCAGTCGAACACTCCATATGCACTTCCGGCCTTATCGGCGGCAGCCTTTGCATTGGCAAGGATGCTGTACGCGCCAATCTGAGAACTCGCATTCTGCCAGGTCTTTCTGACACGATAGAACTGAGCAGGTTTTCCGTTGTAAGGAATATCAAAGGTCCACACGCTTCCACCCTGCCTAACTGACAGCTTCCCAGCTGCGGCGGTCATGATGATCTCGGCGTTCTGCATCAATACCTTCACGCCCTGCTCAACAAGACGTCTGGCACCATAAGCAGTAAATCCAGTGGTGCCAGGTCCCTTTGATTCGATGTTTGTTTCAAAGGCGATGACGCATCCCGCGTTTCTTGCTGCCTGGGCATTGCTCTTAGAGCAACTGTTTCCATGATGCGGTATCTTCAGTACATAGACCTTGTCGCCAAAGTATGCGATCGCATCCTTCAGATCTGTCGGTCCGTCTCCTGTTGTGAGAAACTTCAGCTTCGGAAAGAAGCAGCATAGAGATCCGTCGTTCGTGAAGGCATAGGCATTTCCATCATCAAAATCAGTGAAATGTGTGGGCTGCTTCCGCCATACCTTGAACTCGATATCACCTATGACCACGTACCTTCCGGTATCCAGGTAGTCGATCTCAGCACCTCTCCCCTTCGCCTGGCTGATGCAGGCATTCAGGTTGTCATAGTCCTCCTTGACGGACCTGCCGTTGGCGCTGCTTCCGATACCATGTTTAATAGACGCCGGATCATAGCAATAGAATACTTTGATGTTAAAAAAGCTGTCCGCCATGATCATCCGAAGCCCTTTGTAGTGGTCGTAATGAGGATGGGACAGCATCAGGTGCAGATCCTTATAGTTATGTTTCTTCAGGTAGCTGATCAGCGACGTGGTAGGTGCTCCGCCGTCAAAGCCGTCAATGACGAGCGTCTGGCCGGACTCACTGTGGATCACCATACCATCGCCGTGTCGCTCATCGCTCTTGCTAGTCGAGAATCCGGGCACGTAAATCGTGATCGCCATGGAGGCTTTAGCCTTCTCTTCCACCTTGGCAGGTGTGATAGCTGTATCATACTGCGTGAGTTTCCACTCTTCGATTATGCTGCAGAGCTTATCGACATAGGTGGGGCTAGTGGCGTATCCACCGTCCTTGATGATCTGAGCCGCTTTCCGGTAGTCCGTGCAGCCTTTCAAGCCCTCATATCGGAGACCGCTGTCTTTTTTCGCTCCCAGTAAATAAGCAGAGTGGTCATTAACCGATTCCTGCCAGGACTTATATGCCCTGAAATCCGCCTGCACAGTTGCAGGGCCTGAAGAATAAACTTCCTTTGTCTCCTTGCTGTATACGCTCTTTCCGTCCCAGGTGGAGCCAGACCAGGTATTTCCAGAAAGCGACTTTTTCATCCCGAAAAGGTTGTTAGCATTGACGGCCAACTCACTGCGTCCCCATCCGGATTCAAGGATCGCCTGTGCTATGGTGACCGATGCAATGATACCGTTCACCTTTTGGTCTGTCTGCGCCATGGGAGCTACTTTCTCAATGAATGCTTCTGTATAAGGCTTAGTATCCGTTTTCCCTCTGCTCTGATACTGCGCAGTCAGAGCCGCTTTTGACTTAGGGCCGTAGATACCATCCACAGAGAGTCCTGCTGCCCTCTGGAATGCCTCGACTGCCTTCAGCGTATCGTTACCGAAGATACCGTCCGCTCCGCAATCGCCGCAGGAGTATCCGCAGGCGATCAGCATCTTTTGCATCTCTTCTACTGCGCTGCCCCGGTCGCCCTTACCGAGCATGACCTTTGTTTCAACAGGTTCTGTGCTGCCGCCAAGCTCCGCCGTGACCTTGTTTGCCAGATCGCCCAGCCTGGAATAGAGCCAGTCTCCGGGACAGCTTTTATTGGCAAACCAGCGGTGAACCGTGATGACCATCTCGTCAGATGCCGGAGAATAGTTCAGGGTCTTGTTCTTGTCCCCGAACCAGAGCAATTTCTTCTTCCCGTTCCGCCTGCAGATATCTGCGCAGAGCTTGATGAGCGTCTGGTATACCACATCATTCATCCGATAAGGACTGGATGTGTCGGATGCGCATTCGATCGTCACTGCTCTCTGGTCATTAGCACTACTCGAGGTGCACCAAGAACGGTTTTTCTCCTCCACGTAAAGGCCTACACGGCCATCCTTGTCGATGCCGTAGTTGCTCGACGCCTGATAGGAGGCGCGTGCAAAGAGGTTTCCCAGGCTCTCGGCAGTCACCTGTCCCACCACGCAGTGGGGCGAGATCCTATCGATGCTGTGAGTCCTTTGTCCGGAATGGTTGGGGCTCAGTTTTGTATGAACTACCAGCTTACTGTTCGTATACACCATCACTCTTCCTCCTTTTCCTTCTCAGCCCTGTCGTGGAGCTGCTCCAGTACATCCTTGAGCTTCTCGGGAACAGGCAATCCCAGGTGCGCCGCATTCTCCAAAAGGCTCACGCCCTCATTGGAGAGATAAAAGAAAATGACCGCCGTCCGGAGCACGCTCCCGGTGGCGATCACATTGACATCAAGCACGTGGGCAATGCCCACCAGCATGAATATAATGACTTTTCTGCAGATCCCTTTGAATCCGATCTCGCTGGACAGTTTCTTGTCAGCGATGGCGCACATGACGCCGGTAATGTAATCCGTAACAGAGAACACCACCAGCGCTATGAGAAGACCGTCACAGCCTCCCAGGAAATACCCAAGCCAGCCTCCGACAGCTGTAAAAATGATCTGTATCATGTTCCAGAACTCCTTCATATCTTTCCCTCCTTATCTGTAGTAGTACCAAGTCGTCGCGCCTGACGTGGCATTTGTGGTCCCGTTATACGCGACATAAAGATAGATAATAACATTGCTGCTGGTTTTCCGGGCCATCCAGACAACGTCGCCGTTATACTCACTTCCCCATCTTGTAACAAAGAGACACTCAACTCCGCCTGAATCTATAAAGACTACCGGAATGATCTTCGATGCATAGACAGGATGGCCATTCAGCACTGATATCTTTGTTACAACTGCTATCTCATGAGTAGTAGACAACGGAAATGTTACTGATGCGGTACCATTAGCTGATTTAAGGAACTTCCAGTTCAGCAACTGGTTTATGCTGTTATTCAGGGCGTTGTATTTTTGGGTAATGCTCGTATTTACGGCTGCGAAGCCCTGATCTACATTGTCAGCCAGTGCTTCATGGCTCTGATAGACCGCCTCAAACGAAGGCAGAATAAAAAACAGCGGTATGATCTCGTCGATCGTAAATCCGCTGAAATGTACTCTGTATAAGGGGAAGTCCACGGTTTCCCCGTTCACTATCTCGCCGCTGTGATAGCTCGGAAGTTCCGGTCTTCCTTCTGTCGGGGTTCCGGTGATCGATACCAGCTGAACATCCTCCACAGCAGTTTCCGCATCCTTCGTATACCTTGCGACCAGAAGGTCGTTCCGATACATGCCGCTACTTCCCGGCGGCATTACGATCTCTTCCTCTTCCCCGAGGTCGATCCTGAAATGGCAGCCCTGCATGATCCCGTCCCCGTCACTGACTGTGATCGTGTTGGTATCCGTGAGCGTTGCCGCAAATTCATTTCCAGTGCCAAGGACGTACATCTCTCTCCCAAACACTCCCTGGTAGAAACTCTGGTGGTCCTGGCTTGTGATATGGGGTTCTCCCCTGTATCCTGTTACGATCTTCACTGTATCTCCTCCAATCCATACTCAATTGAAGAAACGCCCCCATTGATCTTGAAGACCTTCTTCGTCACTGTTACCTTTACATCGACCCCAGTGATATAGTCATGGCCGCCGATGACATCCCCGATATCGACATTGATATCAGATCCTCCTTCCAGAGAGACCTCCATCTCATCCGTGCTGATAAGTTCCTTAAAGCGCTTTGTCCCTTCACGGATCAGCTCATTACTGTCCGCTGCGTTTGGATAGTCATACACAGCCTGGACCTCATTTGCTCCTATCATCGTCTTTGTCTGACTGATCTCTCTGTTTAAGCTGGCATAAAGATCAACAACGGTCCTGTTGCTTAGCTGGCCGGATCCGAGGCAGATCAGGTGGTTGACGAACCCGTAGTCCTTCCTGCTGATGAAATCCAGCCGGTAGTCCTGGGAGATCTGAACTTTATCTGACAGGTCTTTGACCGGCTCAGCTGACAGGACTACATGGCCTCCTTCCTGTGTCTGCTCATAGAGGATCTTTAATTTATATCCTTTGCTGTGCAGCATTTTGGTAAGGCCATCCAGCATCGAACAGTACCTTTCAAACTGATATCCGTTCAGGTTTACTCCCGTGCTCTTTTCCGAAACGGTAAAGAATCCCCTGAATGTATTCCCCAATACTGTCCGGATGCAGCTGTTCAGATCCCCCGATACGGTAAAGTAGTCATTTCCTACAGCAGGACAGATAAAGCGCTGGGCCAGCATCCCCCTCCATGTGGTTCCCGTGACCTGGACCTGGTCCTCCTTCGTATTTCCTCTGATCGAGCGGATGATCCCTCCATATTCTGTATCCGGAACATAGGCAAACATCCTCGGCTTCAAGGCTCCATCCCATTCCGGATAGGGAATATAGATCACAAAGTCGTTTGTATCTCCAAGATCCAGGTCGATATCATGATCAAGGAAGCGGATTTCCGCCAGAGCCTCATTGGCAAGGATTACTCTTTCCATTTTGCTTCATCCCTTTCCTTATACATTGTGACCTCAAAGTAGAACTTTCCCGACCAGTTCACTAGGCTCTGTCCGATCGGGATCGGGGTAAAGATGCTCTCTTCCTTACTCCGGTTATTGAACTCATTGATCTTCTTTCTGCTTCCCAGTTCACCAGTCTCCCGGATCACCGTCCCATTTACCTGATCGATCGTGAGAGTCTCGCCTTCTACCAGAGTACAGAAAACGCTGTAATACTGTCCTGCGATGCTGATCCTTGGGTTTGTTGCCGGCCCATAGATCACGATCTTAATCTTGCAGGGGACACTGGTATCGTTTGTGATCCTCCCTTCGCCGGCTGTCCTGCCCTTATAGTCGTGGTTATAGTCATATTCATAATCCAGGAAGCCGGAATCCATATAAGAGGCGGAATCATAAAACTTGACTACTTCCTCTTTTATCCAGAAAGGGTATGGGCAATACACCTCGATGTTTACCTTCTGCCTGAACTCATCCGGCTGAGGGTCTATCGAGGTGATATAGCATTCCGCATAATACGAATTCCAGTAGACCTTTCCCGGTCTTCTGTTTCTGATGTCAAAAACTCTGGCGTCATGGAAAGCATCAAGGAGTGCGAAGTTCTCCTCCTGTGTGCCCATAAGGACCAGCTGCGCCTGGTATGTAACCGGCTCTCTTTTAAAGCGGCTGACCCTGAGTCCGTACTCGATCTCCCTGCCCTCCGGCGTCCAGCCCGAGGAATGAAAGTTGGACTCCTTCACCTTAAGTCCGCTGCTCATGAAAGAGAATTCTCTTCCTCTTGAACTTATGTATTTCAGGATCATGCAAGGCTCACCCCCATTCCCTTAAGTGTTCTGCCAAACTCACGTCCGTTCAGGCTGATTCCGATATCCGCGTTCTGCATACCGGCTTTTACCGCCTCATAAATGACTGCCGCATTCCCTCCTCCAGATGTTGCTGCGATGATCCTGTTCACAGCTCTGTCCATGTAGGAATAAAAGGCATCCAGAGGAAGTACAGCTTCTGATCCTGACTCGCCTACGCCGATGATGGAAGGCGAGTTGAAGATACCGCCGGTCTTATACCAGTCCACACTAAAATGCGGAACGCTGCCTTTTAACCAGTCCAGCGGATTCGCGGAGCCGGAAACGCTGATATGAGGGAGCTTTAAGTGAGGCAGGCTCCACTCGAAGTCCATGAATCCCTTGATCTTATCAATCGCATTCCTTACCGCATCCCTCGCGCTCTCGATCGGCTGCACGATCGCACTTTTGATCGAGTTCCAGACGGAAGAGGTAATGCTCCGGATACTGCTCCACGCATTGGAGAAAAAGCTCCTGATGTAGGACAGCACCGAGACCACCACAGCCTTCACCGCATTCAGGACATTCGTGATATTGGTTCCAAAGAAGGAAAGGAATACGTTCAAGACGTTCTTCATCGTATTAGTGACATTAGTGAATGTCCCCGTGATCCCATTCCAGATGGAAGAAAAGATCTCACTGACACCTTGCCACAACAGATCCCAATTTCCTGTGAACAGCCCACTGAATACATCAAAGATCCCAGTGATCACACCAAGGATCGTCTCAATGTTTACGGCGATGGTATTAAAGGCTCCGATGAAGATCGGACCAAGGAACTGGCAGAGTCCGTTCCAGATTAAGTGAATGAAATTTGCTGCATCAGAGAAGCTGAAACCAAGAGCAGAAATCCTCTGCTTTATCCCCTCCACAAATGTGGATACTGTGGACCGTATCTTCTCCCAGGTCGCAATGATGGCTTCCCGGAATCCTTCGTTTGTTTTCCATAAATGCAAAAACGCAGCCACAAGGGCTGCGATCACTGCTACAACAGCTAGCACCGGTGCGGATACACCTCCCAGTGCTGCTCCAATCTTTCCAAGTACGCCATGGGCATTTCCCACAGCTACTTTCAGTTTTCCCAAAGCTCCAGCGAGCTTTACAAAGCCTTGCATGGCGATGCCGATCTTAGAGATACACGTTCCGAGTATCACGAGAAATGGTCCCAGCGCTGCCACAAGCATGCCGATCCGGAGGATCGTGTTCCGCTGGCTTTCGCTCATGCCGTTCAGCTTATCAACGAATCCCTGTACCGCAGTGACGACCTTCCGGACAGCCGGCATCAGGGCATCACCGAATGAGATCGCAAGTTCCTGCAACTGTGACTTTAATATCGTGATCTGGCCGTTCAGGTTATCCTGCATGACCGCTGCCATCTTCTCTGCCGCCCCGCTGTAACCTTCCACCTCATCGGAGCAGGTAGAGATAGCGCTCTCCAGCTTTTCGATGTCTCCCGGCGCCGCGTTCATCAGCGCCAGGAACCCGGACATGGCGTTCTTGCCGACCAGGGTTTCCGCTGCCGCCGCTTTCTCGGACTCCGTCATCTTGGAGAAAGCACCCCTGCAGTCTGCGATGATATCCGAGAACTCCCTCATGGATCCATCCGCGTTCGCAGTCTGGATCGTCACATCACCGAGGGCTTCTCCGGACAGCTCCAGTTCTCCCTGAAGCCTTGTCATTATAGTGCGAAGGGAAGTACCAGCCTGGGAGGACTTGATACCTGCGTTGGCCATAAGACCGATTGCCTCTGCTGTATCTTCCGCTGTGTACCCCAGCGCCCCGGCGATCGGCGCGCAGTACTTGAAGGTCTCACCCATCATGGAAACATTCGTATTGGCATTGGAAGAGGCTGCTGCAAGAAGATCTGCGAAGTGACCGGAGTCCTGCGCGGTCAGTCCAAAAGCAGTCAGAGCATCCGTCACGATATCAGACGTGGTTGCAAGGTCCTCTCCTGATGCCGCAGCCAGATTCATGATACCTTCGATACCGGAAAGCATGTCCTCTGTCTTCCAGCCGGCCATGGCCATGTAATTCATGGCTTCCGCTGCCTCAGACGCAGAGAACTTGGTCTTGGCTCCCATCTCACGAGCCTTTTCCCTGAGGGCGTCAAAGTCCTCTCCAACCGCTCCGGATACAGCAGCCACCTGGCTCATTGAGGAATCGAAATCCGCTGAGGTCTTGATGGAAACAGCGCCGAGACCTACAACAGCAGTAGACACCGGCATAACTGCCTTACCTGCCCCTGTGATCGTATCCCCAGCTTTCTCGATCTTCTTTCCGGCCTCATCGATCTTGGACAGAACACTGCTTGTGGTCTCCGCTTCCTGCTGCAGACGCTGCAACTCCTCTTCCGTCTCTATGATTTCCCTCTGCAGGGCATCATACTTGTCCCTACCGAGCGTACCTTCCTCCAGCTGCTGCCTTGCCTGCTCCTGTGCGGTCTTGAGCGCCTCCAGTTTATCTTTGGTGGCATTAACCGCATCCTTCAGGAGCTTCTGCTTCTGGGTGACGAGGTTGGTATTAGCGGGATCCAGTTTCAGGAGCTTATTTACGTCTTTCAATGAAGACTGCGTAGTTTTGATCGTAGAATTAACACCTTTCAATGCTTTATCCAGACCTGTAGTGTCGCCGCCGATCTCAACTGTGATTCCCTTTATCCTGTTTGCCATACCCCATCACCTCCTTTCGAGCATAAAAAAAGCCCGGAGGTTTCCGGGCAAATAGATAGTAGCATCGAAGCAGTATCTTTTTAACATGCTTTTCAAGTAATTACATCAGTCAATACGTACGCTTTTGCGTTACTTCAAATAATCATTTTTAAACTCTTTATACGTTATCGATTTGATAAATTCCGTATGCCACTCATCGCCTTCTTTATCAAAATCTGTTATCTCTGTATATGTATCCCTGTTCTCATAGCAAATATACCATGTCCCTCTTTTAGGATAACTATTTGTGTGATAGACCCATGCCAATGTGCTGTTTGCGGGAATATCTTTATAATAGCGAATTCCAACACCTTCTCTTTTTGTTGTTTGATAATTGCTATCTTCTGTTACTTTATATATTTTAACATCTAAATCGTACACACTTGCATATTTATAACCTGCACCCAAAGCTATTGTGATTATTAGAATTGTTATTACAACTCCAGTTGCGCCAAAATTTGTGATGAGAAGCCACAATAAATACAAGATGAATGCAATCAATATAATAAAAAATAGAATTATACCCCCAGATTCTTGAAGAAATCCAATAGATCCGATAATCACAAATATCAAAATAAGAATAAAAACTATGACTGGATTCATCACAATCCCCCTTTAGTGAATCGATATTTCTACAAACTTAAAGAATTATTCTTATAGTGCTTCACCACCCCACCCCACCCCATTTCAACACACTCTTACGTGTCTTTAGTTGTGAGCGATTTTCTGAAAATAATATAATCGCTATTATATATCATTCAATTTCAACCGTCTATAGAAGAGCGTCCATTATAAGCTTGTACGATAAGATAGTCTTGTATATTAAAAATCTCTCTTGCCTCTTCTTCATATTTTCGGATAACTTATTAGCATTGGACATCCAGAAAAGTGCGGATATTCTTTGAGTTGTGACAATTCAACTTTTTTAACGTTAAAATAAATCAAAATCTTTTTGTTCTGCGATCCGCCTGTATTTCACGCCGTCATTGGACTTTTCTGTCCAGATATCGAGCACGAGCCCGATTGTAACAAGGTCGAGATCCCGGATCGAGATCCCGACCTCACAGCATCGCAGAAGGAACAGCGGCGTGGTCATTTCCCGCTCACTTCTGCCAGTCCTTTTTTTGACTGTACATCCGTCATCAGATTATCGCCCCACAGCTCAAGGATCTGCGGTAGCACCTGATAGATTGAAAACATCTCGAACTGGTCAAGCCACTCGTCGATCGTCTTCGGGATGGAAGGATCCGCATGATAGGCCATGATGTATGCCACGTTCTCAAAGATCTCCAGGTCATCGATCTGCAGTTCCTCCTCGCCCTTCTTCCTCTTACTATAGGACTTCTCCAGCTTCGAGAGATCCTTGAAGATGTCCCTCTTGAATTTTGCCCGGTAGAGTCTCGGCACTGTAGCCGAGGATCGGAACAGTACGTCTTTACCGGAAATATTGATCGTGCGCTCTATCATCACTCTTCCTCCTCGATATCAGGAACGTATACGGACTGGTACCAGTTCGCGTATGTCGTCGCATCCGTTGTCTCGCCAGTCTTGGACTTCACAAGGCCGTCCGCCCTCGGATCTGCTGCAATCGTCAGCTTTTCGGTTCCAGGCTCGATCGTATCTTCCTTGGTCTCCGACTCGATGGACGGACGAGAAGAACTGCAGTTGTACATGACGTGGCGGATGCAGTTGATGTCTCCGTCGAACTCAAAAAGCAGCGCGAACTTCACGCTCTCCTTGGTCGTGACCTTCTCGACCAGGACGCCTTTCTTGTCAAGGGCTTCCTGCAGGATCTCCGTCCTGAACCAGTCAGGGATCAGCGCCATCTCCAGGTCTCCGGAATAACCGTTGTTGGTCACAGAACGGAAATAAACGATACCATCGGCGTAAAACGGTGTAGACTCGCCTTCTGCATCCAGCGAGAGACTGACCGCACCGGGAATCGCCCTGGGCGTCGCATAGTTGTAAGAACGTACGCCGTTCTCTTCCGTTTCTGTGAGCTTTGCGACATGAACGTTTTTCAGATTGTATTTAATTTTATTTCCCATAGTCTTTAGCCCTCCATTTGAAATGAATACAGGACCTCATACAGTTTCTCGGTGTCGATCCACACCTCGGTTTTGTCATAAAAAATACCGTACTCATCCAGCACGGCTTCTACAGTGCCTTCCACCTCCGGGTCCTTTGCGTCGGTGTAAAGCTCGATATGCACGTCATTTATCTTGTAATAGACCTTCCCGTCTGCCGCGAAGTTATCGCTTCCTGGCATCAGGTAAGTAATGAACGGAGGATCGACGGCTTCTCCTTCCGCGAAATGATCATAAGCAGAGGGAATGTCTATCTTCCTGATAATCTCTAATAGTTTATCCATGCGACAGCCCCCTTATGATATCCGCCTCCAGCTGCTCAATGCCCTTTTCTTCTGCCGGAGCTATATGAACCTGAGCTCTTGTCCTGCCACCATTTCTTTTCGCATGGCCATGTTCTAGAAGATGGGCAAGCTGATACCTGTTTCTTGAATACACAGTTACCTCAAGTACATGAGAGTTCATCTTGGTGTTTTTGACCGACCAACTCTTTGCATACTTTCCAGACTTTACGGGCGCCCCTTCTTTGATGGAATTTCTCACAGTCTTGCCGGCATCCGTCACCGCTTTCCGCATGGTCTCATCGGCGAGCTTAGAATATTCCTCGAGAGCGTCATTCACCGCATCTGCAAGCCGGTCGACACTGATCTTTGTCGTTGACATGTTATCGTCTCGCTTTCTGGCAGCGTAACTTAATCCCGCGCTTTTTGTAATTCAGATGGTCAACTGCAACAATATCGTAGATCTCATTGCGGAAAAGAATACGGTGCGTAGTGGATCTTACAGAAGCCGTCTGAGTGCAATACCGGACAGTGACATTCATATCCGTGGCTTCTACTGTCTCCCCTACGATGGCCTGTTCATTACCATTCTCTCCGCTGATCGTTGCATAACAGGAAAAGAAATCCTCCCAGGTGTTCTTGTGATTTCCGTACTTGTCTGTGACGACAGTGTTTACCTGAATCATCACCCTCTCATTTAATGCTGCGATATCCATTAGAAATACTCTCCTTCCCGTATGCCAAACAGAAGCGCGCGAAGAGTCAAAAGCATCTGATTATGATCTGCCTCTTCCCGGTGCTCATACTGATACGCGACCGCATACATCACAGCAATCTTTGCATTCTCCTGCTCTTCGAACCGCTCCATATTATCGATCCGTGCTACGTCCATGCAGAGGCGCTCTGAGGAAGAGATGAGGCTCTCGACCAGGGCATCATCATCAGCGTGATCCACCCGCAGGTAATTCTTCATTTCTTCCAGTGTTATGATCATCTCTGCCTCCCATAAATGAAGATGCGGTGCCCATTATGAGCACCGCACTTTATCAGTTTTCTGTATCAACTTAGGACGTCGCCTTCTGCTGCAGCACCTTGATTGCTTCCGGAAGGATCAGCTTACCGTCCACGCGCTTACTGGCGAGGAACCCGATCTGACCGTAATCGGCATATCTCTCATTCAGACGCTTGAACGTGATGCCCTTCCTGTCGCCGATCCAATAGTAGGAAAGGTCGCCGAACATGATGGTCTTGGCGCCTGCTGCGAGGATAGGCATGTAAGCGGAAGTGTACAGCGGCTTACCCAGAATCATATCCGGTTCACCGTTACGAAGGCCCGGCTGCCACAGGTACTGGCCGGTCTGGTCCTTCAGCTTACGGATCGCCCTCACCGTGCCGTCATTGAGTACCCAGATCGCCTTCTTACGATAAGGGGACCTCAGGCTGTAGTAGAGATCGATCAGCTCATCGGCTGTGATCGCTGCGGCTCCCGCGGCTGTAACGCCAACTTCTGCGCCAGCCGTTGCGTGCAGAAGCCCGGTAGGCTTCTTGCTTCCGTCACCGACGATAAAGGCTTCCTCTTCCTTTGCGCCGATACGGCGGGTGAACTCTTTGGAAATATAGGACTGAAGATCAAACGCAGAATCGTCGAGAAGTTCCTCAGATACCTTGATAAGGGTTCCGACCTTATGCGCATCGATCTGTTCCTGTGCGAAAACATCATCGCTCTCGCCGTAGGCCGCACCTTCATCGATCCAGTTCGCTACACCCTTGGTCGCGACGACGGGGATCTTGTGGATACCATTGGAAGTCGTGAATACATGCGCGTGGGCACGGATCACGTTGTCTTCCTCCAGTGCCTGAACGAGGGTCCTCTCAAATTCATCCGGAACGAGATAGCCGCCTTCGCTGTCAACACCTTCGGACAGAGCATTGCGGATCTCATAGGAGATGCCGTTTCTGGACCTGACCTGATTCCAGAAAGCATCTCTGTATGCGTCGGATGCCGTTCCTGTCTTTTCATCCTTCTTCCTGCCCTCCGGCTTTGCGGTGAGCGGTGCCATCAGAGGCGCTTCCATTTCGCGACCCATGGCGTCCAGCCTCTCCTGACGTTCAATCTCGCGGCCGAGATCCACGATCTCCTGCTCCATCCTCTCGTAGGTTTCCGTGTCTTCTGCGGAGAGAATACCATTCTCACCACGGTGGGAGTCCAGAAACGCCTTCGCCTGCTCCCATGTTTTTGCTCTCTTTGAACGAAGTTCATTTACCTTACTCATGATCGTTACCTCCTTAGGGTTTAATAAGGCCGAGTCTCTTTTCGAGCTCGGCGATCGGTGTACCGCTGTTATGCGGAATTTCATTTTCTTTGGCAGTAGGTATGGCCGCCGCCTGCGCAGGTGTAACCTGAGGCCCCACTTCCGCCGGTTTGCAACGGGCAATCATCAGGTTCATCAGATGCGTCTCCGTCTCTCTTCCGGAGAAAGAATAGGCAGGCATCTCCGCCTCCAACCTTTTTTCATCCTTCAAGAGATCATCCGCAAAGCCAAGCTCGATGGCCCGGTTCGCATTCATCCATGTCTCTGAATCCATCAGGTGAGACAACTTTGCCCGGGACAGGCTCGTCTTGATCTCATAGGCATTGACAATGCTCTCCTTAACCTCGTCGAGCATGGCGATCGCTTTCTCCATATCCTCATGATTGCCATAAGCCAACGTCATGGGATTGTGGATCATCATGAGGGCTGTCGGTGCCATCAGAACCTTCGTGCCCGCCATCGCGATGACAGAAGCCGCACTGGCTGCAATACCGTCAATCTTTACGGTGACGTCATCCTTGTAATCCATCAGCATGGAATAGATCTGGCTTGCTGCGATGCAGTCCCCACCGGGAGAGTTCAACCAGATTGTCACCGGACCGGAGCCTGCAAAGAGCTCATCGTGAAACATCTTCGGTGTCACGTCGTCGTCAAACCACGACTGCTCCGCGATGGTCCCGTACAGCTCAAGGACCCGCTCCTGTTCCCCTTCTGCGTCGGCTTGATTCCTCCATTCCCAGAACCTCTTCTGTGTCTTCATCAGGGTCTTCCTCCTTTTCTGTATCGTTCTTATTCTTATAAGCAGCGCCGGCATCCGTGAGCGGTACCATGTTTCCGTTGACGAGATACAGGTCTCCACCGAGTTCCGCCGGGATCCGGTCCAGGTCCTCGAGCTGTCGGATGTCATTGGCGCTCATCCAGCCGTTCTGCCTGGCAGTAGCGTAGCCGTTCATTCGGCTCTCATAGTCCCCGCGAAGAAGCCCTTCCACGTTAAACTTGAAGAAGTAGTCCTTCTTCTCCTCCTCAGAAAGGAGCGCTCTGTGCAAGGCCTGTTCCCACCGGATCACCCAAGGATCCAGTGTGTATTTCACGAATTCCAGAGATTGCTGCTCAATATTAGAAAAACTCGACTTTTCCAGGTCTCCCACCATATGGGGAGGCACGCGGAAAATTCGAGCTATCTCATTGATCTGAAATTTTCTGGTTTCCAAAAACTGTGCCTGCTCGGGAGAGATGGAAATCGGTGTGTACTTCATCCCTTCTTCCAAAACAGCGATCTTATTACTATTGTGGGATCCGCCAAAGGTCTGCTGCCAGCTTTCCCTGACGCGGCTCGGATCCTTAATCGTGCCAGGATGCTCCAAGACGCCGCTCGGTGCCGCACCGTTTGCAAAGAACTTACTGCCGTACTCCTCTGTTGCAATCGCAAGGCCGATGGCGTTCTTGGCCATGGCGATCGGTGAATATCCGACAAGCCCATCAAAGCCAAGACCAGGAATGTGAAGTACATCGCTCGGAGAAATCCGCACCTTTGAATCCGTATTGATTGGTGCGTCGTCGCTACTCACGGTGTACTCGTAATAAAGCTGTCCCCGCTCATCACGGTCAACCGTCATGCGGTCCGGCATCAGAGGATACAGCGCAATGACTTCTCCCTTCCCGTTCCGGATGATCTGCGCATAAGCATTTCCCCACAAGAGCAGATGGGTCATCATCGTCTCCCGGAAAACAAAAGATGTCATCTCGGGATTGGGCTCATCGTGAACGAGCGTATATATGGAGTGATCTATTGCCTTTTCCGTACCCGTCTCTGTGTATCGGTACACGTGGAGCGGTAGGCTCGCAACAGCTTCTGACAGGATCCGCACACACGAGTACACGGCCGTCATTTGCATTGATGAACGCTCATTGACTCTTTTTCCGGAGCTGCTACTTCCCATGAAAAAGCTGTAAACACTTCCTGCGGTACTATTCTGGGGTTTGTCCCTGGACCGGAATAAGCCGCTAAAGATTCCCATATAAGATCACCGTCCTTTCTAAGCAACAATAAAAAGCACCTCGGATTAAAGGTGCTTTTATAATCTGTTTTATTATTTGTAATAACCAGCCAATTCAATGATACAATTTTCCACATGTCCTCTGCATTCGTTTGCAATAGAAATTGTGACATATTTCGTATGTGCTGGCGGATTTCTATACTTCTTCACTATTAAATTCTGATCAAATAGATCCGCAATTCTTCCTTGTGTTAGTTTGTTATATCCCAATTCATTAAATACTTCTTCTCTCATAATGCAAGACATTAAACTAGCAAAATCAGGACTCCTTTGCGTAATCTTTGTAAACTCTTCTGCTCTGAATGCATCAAGAAAACTATTCCATTGGCCTGCTGTTAGCTTTACATCCTTATCGCTTCTAGCCGGATTGAATCTGCTTATATTCAGCTTATTCTTCTGTTTAGATGATAATTCTGCCGCTTTTTCATCTATTTCATGATAATGATTCTCAATAATGGGGAATACTTTTTGATTCATTTCGCATTCCAATAATCGAATATATGCAAGGCAGTACATTCCAGCATCTCTAAATCCATAATCCATGTCCAGGGAAACCATATTATGCTGCCATAAAGCTGCTTTATACATGGGTTTTGTTTTGTTATGAAGCAGCTGATATACTCTTGATTCTTTTAGTATTTGATCTTCATCTTGCAACATTTCTGGGAAGTATTTCTTTAGCCTTTTACGAATGAAGTCAATAATATCTATGTAGTCTTCATTATTAGACGTACTCTCCAAATCAAAGAGTATTTCTTTCAAATGTCCTGCCGCAATCCGGTTTCCCTTTTCTATTGCATAGCTTAAAGACTCTTTATATTCCTTAAATGATTTCTCTAGCTCTGAAAAAAGTCTCAACCGCCTCTCAAGATTAAATAGAGTTAGTACATCTCTCAGCTGACCTTTTCTACCATCAGGTCTTTCTTCCTGCAAGCCCGGCCCAAAGTATTTCTTAAAAAAATTCACAATAACACTTGGATCAATAGGTCTTTCGCTTTCAATGGCATTTTTGAGCATAGTTATATTATTATCAGATATATTTATTGCCGCAATTCGCTCCTTCAAATCAGGGCCCTGTCCTGAACCTTGATTAAGAACTCCTATTAACTTCAATTGGATCTGATCAGCCTGTAACTCATATAAATCAATCATCTCCTGAACTACAAATTCTAAATGGACCCTTTGAAATGGAGAACTCGAATAATCATACCCTTTAATAGCGGAAGGTAACGATTCTCCTCGTTTCCGCATCATTGCATCTATGAATGCAGCACATTGCCAACTAATATGATATTTTTGTAGATTGCTCAATTCTAAGCGAAGATCAAAGTGACGTCCCAGCATTAATAGGCATGCCAGATAGTACTCATTTAACTCGAAAGAATTCTTTTTTCGGTGTCTTCCAATTGTAATCAGACAGTTTTCATATTCTTGGCGTAAGTACAAAACCTCTGCTTCGAGCCAAACTGCATCTGGATGTCCTTTTTCATAAAGTACACCAACTGCTTTCATACACTGGTCGAAATTTAGTTCTTTAAGTCCTTGTTCATATAACTGATGTACTTCTTTATCATTCATTCCATATACCTCTTAGATAAAAGATCTTTACAATAAGAAGATATCATGGATTTCACATGTTTACAAAAAAAGAAGCCCTCGTGTATCGTAAACACTCTCACTGGTGTCATTCCCACACCGAATCGCGCGGTCGAGGGCCATGATGCAAGCAATTGCACCGTCGATCTTCTCTGTACTCTTCGCCTTATCCGCCTTGATATTTCCTGCCGGATCTGTGCGAATAAAGATGTTGTCCATGTTCCAGCGAAGGACTGGATGCCCACCATGAGCGATCCGCTTCTCCAGTGTCAGCTTCATCAGTTCCTTCGTCGGCGGTGACATTGAGGCAAAGCCCTGGCCCATAGGAACTACAGTGAAGCCCATTCCTTCCAGGTTCTGCACCATCTGAACAGCTCCCCACCGGTCAAAAGCAATCTCCCTGATGTTATAGAGCTCTCCTAGATGTTCGATGAATTTCTCGATAAACCCGTAGTGAACGACATTTCCTTCCGTCGTTTGAATGTATCCCCGCCGCTCCCACACGTCATAGGGAACGTGGTCACGATTCACTCTCAACGGAAGTGTCTCCTCCGGAAGCCAGAAATAGGGAAGGACATAATACCTGTCATCCTCATCCTCTGGAGGAAAAACGAGACAAAATGAAGTAAGGTCCGTTGTACTGGAAAGATCCAGTCCTCCATAGCAAACGCGGCCCTCAAGCTCCTCGGGTATGACCGGAAACGCACAGGCATCCCATTTTTCCATTGGCATCCAGCGTACTGCCTGTTTGACCCACTGGTTTAACCTCAGCTGTCGGAAGGCATTCTCCTCTCCCGGATTTTGCCTTGCCGAGTCACATGCAGCTTTTACCTTATCCATACCGATCGTCTCCCCAAGAGAAGGATTTGCCTTTTTCCAGGTCTTGGGATCTGTCCAGTCCTCATCATTGCCGGCGCCGTAGATCACTGGATAAAACGTACTGTCCTTCTTTCTCCCCTCAATAATGTCCAGCGCCTTTTGATGGGTCTCGTAGCAGATGCTGTTCGTATCAGTGCCCGCTGTTGTAATAAGAAAGTACAGCGGCTGCATTCTCGCGTCGCCGGATCCCTTTGTCATCACATCAAAGAGTTTACGGTTCGGCTGCGTATGCAGCTCATCGAAGACAACTCCGTGAATATTGAAACCGTGCTTGGAATAAGCCTCAGCGGATAGTACCTGGTAAAAGGAGTTGGTAGGCAGGTACAGGATACGTTTCTGCGAAGCCAGGATCTTGCAACGCTTTTCAAGAGCAGGACACATCCGCACCATATCTGCAGCAACATCAAATACAATCGTTGCCTGTCCCCTGTCTGCAGCGCAGCCATAGATTTCTGCACGCTGCTCTCCATCCCCGCAGCAAAGCAAAAGAGCGATCGCCGCAGCGAGTTCGCTCTTTCCATTCTTCTTCGGTATTTCTACATAGGCTGTATTGAACTGCCTATATCCGTTTGGTTTGATGATCCCAAAGAGATCTCGTATGATCTGCTCCTGCCAGTCTAGTAGTTTGAACGGCTTTCCAGCCCAGGTCCCTTTTGTATGACAAAGACACTCAATAAAATCAACTGCATAGTCCGCCAGTTCCTTGTCATAAACCGAATCCTTCGCTTTAAACCGTGTTGGTTTGTATTTCTTTAGTTTCTTCATATACGTGCCTCAAAAGTGACAATAAAAAAAGACCCTTTCAGGTCCATCATCATTCTCTATAACGAGCAGCAGGCCCCTTCCGGGCCTTGCTCTCAGGTTTGTTCCTGGCTTATGCCTGCGCTCTTCTCGCTCTTGCCTCGTCAACTCCCTGCTTGATCTCAAGGAGCTCTTTTTCCCATCTCCTGCATTCTTCTCTGAGGCCCTTCAGCGTCAGGCCATTTTCCCAAGGGCATCCGTCCGCGCTGTACATCTTGTAAAGCTGCTTGTTGCTCTCCCAGCTGAAGAAGTCTTTCCTTACCTTGATTCCATATTTCTTTTCCAGTCTTTCGATCGTTGTCATTTTGTTTTCCTCCTTTTGTGCGGGTGTGTTTTCCCTTTCGGTATGTGTATATTCGCTCTGATCCACACATAAATCCAGTTATTTTGGAGGCATATATCTAACAAAGATCTGCTAGAAAATTGCGTATTCTTTGTAGCAGAAAAAGCACTCCCAGAGGCTGTTTTCTGTTTCTTCCTTACTTCTGCTGCATCGCCCAAAGGATCGCGTGGCCGTCGTCCTCGAACTCGACTTCGCTGGCTCCTCTCAGCCCGATGGTTCCTTCGCAGGAAAAGTCGTCGTCCAGGTGCTCGTAAACCGCTCCGAAATAGCTGGGCTGTCCTGCCCCGTTGTAGTAGTGGCCTGCAACTAGGATCCTGTCGCCGAAGGTAAGGATCTTGCTCCAGCGGCTTTCGAGGTCCTCGGGTGTGGTAGGGTTCGGCAGTCTGTAGGTTCTCATTGCTTTTTCGATCGTCATCTCTTTGTCCTCCTTATCTTACCTTGCCGGTTCTGACTACTCTGAGCTTGTAAACCTCTTCGAAGGTTGCTCCCTTAAGGCTGATCCCGAAGGCAAGCTCGATCTGCTCCTGGGCTTCGAATCTGTTGTTTGCTTTTGCGCTGTAGGCTTTTCCGTTCTTCTTGAAGGTGTAAGTTGTGTGCATTTTTGTTTCCTCCGTTTGCTTTGTTTTCCCTTTCGGTATGTGTAGATTAACTCTGACGCACATATATATCCAGTTCATTCGGATCATATATGTGACAATGATCTGCGGCGGAAACTGTGTATATTTACACGAGCAAAAGGCCCTTCCCTGGTCCTCATGCCGTCCGGCTCCGCTTACCTTACCGCGATCAGGGCGATCGTGCGGTTCCTCCTGTAAAGGAGTGCGCTGGCGTCGCGGCAGCGATTCTCGATCGCTTCTGACTCTGCCTTCTGTTCTTCGGTTGCGTGCCAGGCAGCGCCGGGCTCATCTCCGAAAACCTTGTAAGCCGCGCCCCAGTTTACGTGGTAGGAGCTGTTGCACTTTACCAGAATTCCTTCCTGCTCAAATGCTTTGACCTCCTTTTCGATCTCGTCCAGTTCCGCCTGGATCGCCATCCTTACGAATGCCTTTTTGCAGTTCTTAAGAAGAATCTCCATCGCGTAATCTGCCTGTTCCTCGCT
>Ga0256407_10000808_pt1 | contig 70512 bp, 53 predicted proteins | sample RumenRJG_04DNA_FD_193489 | JGI IMG/M metagenome (GOLD analysis project Ga0256407, IMG submission 193489) | Bovine rumen microbial communities from Lethbridge, Alberta, Canada - RJG_04 | ecosystem: Host-associated > Mammals > Digestive system > Stomach > Rumen | place: Canada: Alberta... | reverse complement strand
TTTGTGACGACGGCGTTCTCCCGCCATCTGCTGCAGAGTATGTGGCCCGGGGACGCGTTCTCCGAAACCCACTTCTCGTCAAGTCTCGAATCCGCGTAGTCGAACTCGTCCGACCACAGCAGTTTCCACCCTCTTTCCGCACACACGAACGGAACGTTGGTCGTTGCCACAGCACCGCCAGCGGACGGCGGCACGTAGCCTTCCAGTTTCATGAACGACGGGTCGAGCTTGATATCCTCCTTCCCCTTCGCGGTGCAGTTCCGGAACACGACGTTCACCGCGCGCGTCTCCTGCTTGCCGACGCCTTTCGGCAGTTCGAACCACTGCGTCCACGGACGCATCCGCATCGTGTCACGGCACCATCCCCTGACGTTCTCCACGAGAATGTGCTCGTAAAGCTGTTTCGTGTCGGGACGCGACTTGAGGTTCAGGAGGTTGCCGCATCCGCGCAGTTCGCAATTGCGAACGACGATGTTGCGGCAGAGGAATGCCTCGGACCCGCACGTCACAGCGGAATGGCAGACCGGCCCGAACACGCAGTTCTCGATCAGGATTCGCTCGTTTCCGCCGTTCTCCGGCAACTCCTCGCATTTGTAGCACTTCCCGCCCTTCAGCGCAACCGCGTCGTCGTTCACGTCGAAGTACGAGTTCCACACATGGACATCACGGACGACGTCAAGATCGACAGCGTCGGGGCTCGGTGCGGCGGGCGGCGTCTTCGGACCCGGCGCCGTGATGCGCACGTTGTCGATTCGCAGGCGCTCGCACTTGTAGAAATGCGTCGTCCAGAAATGGGAATCCTTGATTGCGACGCCGGAGATGCGCACGTCCTTCGAGTTGGAGACGTAGAGGTTGCGGGGACGCGGCAGCGTCGCATCGTGAAACTTGCTGCTCTTGCGCCTCTGTGGCCAGAACGCCTCCCACGTCTTGCGCCCGTTCCCGTCGATCATGCCCTCACCGTACAACGTGAAGCCGTCGCAGTGGTCGGCATTCACGAGCGCGACATTGTACTCAAACGTCAGGCCCATCATCCGCGTCATGCGGCGCGGCGTATCCGCACCGTCGGCTGGACCTTTCAGCACGGCGCCTTTCTCCAGCTTCAAGTGTACGCCCGGCTTGAAGAAAAGCGATGACGTGTTCCACACGCCCGGACCGAGTACGAGCACGCCGCCGCCCTGTGACGCGATCCAGTCAATGGTGAGCTGAAGCGGCTTGGTCTGAAGCTCGGGAACGTTGGCCTGTGCGCCCAGCATCTGCGAGGCGAAATACTGCCTCCCGAGTTTCGCTTCATCGACCGGCGACCGGTCCGCAAACCACGCATCCATCGCGGACCCGTCCGGCCAAACCCCGGTCGCGCCCGCCGCAGCGAACATGCCGAGCAGGCACATGCCAAAGAATGCTTTTTTCATTTCCTTCGTCTCCTTCATTTCCTGTAGGCAGACATATTCTACCATATTTTACCGTGTGAGAGAAGGAACAGAAGCGGGAGCTTCGCCATTCAGCGAAACAGCAGAGAAAATCCGCCCTTTTTGTCGCCGTACGACCCGCGCAAGGCGTTCACCGCGCCAAGCCCCGCAAACGACACCTTTTCCACGGGCGATCCGTCGCCGTTGGCGAAGGCGAACACCGACCCCGTGCTGCCGCACAGCGGACAGTGCACGCCGTCCACCGTCACGGCTGCGGTGTAGGTTCGGTTCGTGCAGTCGAGCAAAAACGAAAACGTGTAGTCGCGCTCCGTCTCGCATGAGGCTCCCGACACGTCGACCCACGTCCGCTCGCCGGCTACGCGCGTGTAGAGCTGGAGCCGGCCACCGCTCCCGAGGCGGACCGCCGCCTTGGCGTCGCCCAGGTAGTCCGCGTCCGTCCACTCCTCGCCGAAGCGCATCGTCGCCGTGAGGCGCACGTAGCGTCCGCCGGACGCCACGTCGGGCGCGTAGGCGTTCGCCCCCTCGACCGCAACTGCGCCTTCGGCGTATTCGGCCGGACGCATCCATTGTCCCGTCAGCCCCTGCGCGGATTCGTCCTCGCGGATCCACTCCATGGACATCCCGGCGCGCGCATGGGCGAACGGATTCCGCACGGCGTCCACGGCGCACCGCTGGAGCGTTTCGGCGTTGGCGTCCGTCACCGGCTGCGCAAGATTGGGCAGGCGCAGTGGATTGCCCAACACGCTCACGCCGTACTTCGGCGCGATGAAGTGCTCGAAAAGCGCACACGCCGCCGTGTAGCGTCCCGCACCGGGAGAGAGATGGTACTTGTCGCGCGTGAACTCGTTCATGGCGGAGGTGTTCAGCGGCGACGCGCGCAGGTTCATGATCGCGGCGCCGGTCGGCACGATGTTCGTGATGCCGGTGTCCGCCATGAGCCGCCGCGCGGCCCGAACGTACTCCTGCCACATCCTCTGCGAGCTGTTGCCGTAGAAGCTCAGACGGTACGTGAGCGTCGCGTTCGAGCCGTCCTCCGCCAGCTTCGAGATCGGCCAGAAGAGATTCCAGCAGATTGTCGGCTCGCGTCCGTGCAGCTCGCGCGAACGGCTGCGCACGTAGGCGACGAGGTCGTTCAGGTACGGCTGCGCCGTCTCGTAGCGCCCCTCGTTCTCGAGGCTGTTCTGGAAGATCACAAAGTCCCAGGCCCGTGCGTCGATCGCCTGTTTCACGGTGCAGGAGACAGTCTGCCACGTGGTCGAGCCGGGGGCGCACTCGGAATAGGAATCGCCGTCCGTCGTGTCGGCCGCGAAGAAGTTGTAGCGTTCCTCCAGCGAACAGTTTGCCTTCACGAAGCGGGCGACGCGCACGGTCTTGATTCCGGCGGCGTCGAGGAGCGCGGGCAGATGCTCGGTGGAGTCCTGCCCGTAACTGTGCCCGAAGAGGAGGATGCTCGTCTCCGCATCCGTCGCGTGGAGCGATAGACAGCAAGCGGACAACAACAAGATGCCGACGCCCTTTCCCATGTTATGGTATTCGTCCATATTCACTTACAATCATCGCCAGCCACTAACTACTCACTTAATGATCAGCATGAAGCCTCGGGGGCGGAGGACGAGGCAGCCGTCCTGCACCGCGAGCGAGGCGTTTCCAGGAAGGCCGGTCTTGTCGAGCGCGAAGTTCGCCTTCGTCACGCCCTCGGGCAGGTTTGCGAGAAGCGTATTGGCGCCGCCGGTGCGTCCCGCCACCTTCACCGTCACGCATCCGCTTTCCGGCGGTGTGAAGCCGTTCAGCGTCACGGCCGCCACGTCTTCGCCGAGGCGCGCGACGTCGAACGACAGAACCGCCCCCGCCTCGCACGCAAGCGCGCTTCCGATTGCGAGGTTCGTCGAACGCGCCGCCTTCAGCGTCGCGCCCGGCTCGACGTTGATCGTCCCCGCGCCGGGCGTGGAGGCGTCGCCGTAGAGCAGCGTGGCCGCGTCCTTAACGTTCAGCGTACCGGCGAACGCATTGTTGTCGGTCGCGTTGAACACGACCGTGCCGATGCCCTCCACGTTCATGACGCCACCTGCGTATGAGCCAATTCCGCCCTCGAACGTAACCGTGCGCGCAACCGCCGGGTCGTCGAAGTCCGTCGTGCCGAGCGTGAGCGTTCCGCCATCGAATACGAACATCGCCTGGTTGTTGTCGGTGTACGGGTTCAGGGCGACCGTGTAATCCGCAGACGGGTCGATCCGTATCTCTTTCTCAATTGCGTAGTACGGGTTGCAGTTCGCGCCGAGCCGACGGTTGTCGAGAAACGTGAACCCGCCGGAGCCGATTACGTATCTCGCCGTCCCCGCCTGCGCGTGCAGCCGGAAGCGCGGGTTGTCTTTGGTCGTTGTCGAAATGGAGTGGACCACCTTTCCGGCCCGGATCGTGCCGGTCGAAGACTCGGCGTAAATGCCGTTGAAATGGTTGGCGGCGTTGTACTGCGTATCGACTTTAAGCTCGTCCATGACGATCAAGCCGTCGTTCCGCCTGAACGCGGGATTGTAGCCGGCGTATGCGTATGAACCCATCTTCACGACCTGTCCGCTCTCCACGACGGCCCGCGTCGCATGGACCGCGCGCGGCACGACGACGCTTCCGTCGGACGACACGGGCAGCATGTCGGCCGCAAGCGGCGCGGCATCGCCCGCCGCGAACCCGTCCGCGTCGTATTTCACGAGCGACACGCTGTCGATAAGCGTGGCGTAACCGTTGTCATTGACAGAACCGTCGTACGCAAACTTGAGGACGTAGTCGCCCGCTTCCGGAAGATTCACGAGCCCGTTGAACTGCGACACTTCATAATATTTGTCCTTGCTGCCTGAAGCGAGCGGTTTGAATTCCGCGTATCCGCACACGTTCGTCGTCGCGCCGCCGTCCTTTATCTGAAGCACCTGCGCCGTCATCGGCAATCCGCCATAGCCCCATCCCCAGTGCAGGAATGAAAGGTGGTGGATTCCCGCATCGCTCACGGCGAACTGCTGCCAGAGATCGAACTTGGTCGACGTGCCGCGGAAATAGAAGGCGTACTTCCCCATGGCGTGCGGCGTCTGGCTGTCGGCGTTGAATCCGACGCCTGGCTTCGCCAGACCGACGCTTGTCCCCCTTATTCCGTTCCAGTGCGGATTAGAGTAACCGGAAGTACTGGTGCTGCTGGTGATGTAGTTTGCGCCCGTTCCGCCGCCCGCTTCGAAGTCGCCGTTCTGGATGAGATTCGGGCTGCCGCAACGGTTGACGACGACGTTGTCGATGAGGTTGGCGGTCTGCACTGCCGTGTTACCGGGCATGGAGAACTGGAGGGCGTACGTTCCAGCCTCGGGAATCTCGGCGTAGCAATTGAAGGCGAACGCCTTGCCCCAGCGCGCGTCGTCATGGTCGATCGCGCCAATCACGTTCGTCGTCGCGCCGTGCGCAAGCCGCACTTCCATCGCGAGATGCTCGCTCGCGTTGACCCAGCCGAGGTATGTGAATGACACGCGATAGAGGCCAGGCTCGTCAAAGGCAATCTCCTGCTGCGCAAACGAGGTGTCCGTCGATGTGTAGTTGCGCATGAAGAGCGCGTACTTGCCGGGCGACCAGAACGTCGCCGGAAAGTAGCCGCTCTGGTTGTACGTGCAAAGCCCCATCCAGTTATTCGCGTCCGCCACGCCGCCGCCCGTCCAGTAGGGGTTGGAATAGCCGGTCGCGCCTACGCGGGTGTAGTTGTCGCCGGAGATCGTGCCCTCCTCAAAGCCGGGGTTCTTCACGAGGTTCACGTCGCCGGCGCGGACAAGCGACACGTTGTCGATGGAGGTTCCCCCGTCCTCGCCGTTACTCGGATGGTAGAACTCCAGACGGTAGCTTCCCGCATCTGCAAGGTTCACGGCAACGGAGAACCGTTGCGCGACTCCGGACGTCGTATTCGGTGCAAGTATTGCGACGTTGTTCGTCGCCGTTCCGTGGATTACGTTCACACGGACCTGCGCCGATGGTTGACTCTGCCACGCCCAGTAGTCAAAGGAGAGACGGTAGCATCCTGGTTGTGCGACCTCGAAATCCTGCACCGCCCAGGCATGGTTCCCGTTGCGTAGGAAGACGGCGTATGTGCCGATGTCGAAATTGACGTTTTCACTGAACGCGGAGTTTTGCACCGCGAGTCCGGCACGGTACGTGAGAGACCACCCAGGCACGACGCAACCGTCGCTGCCGTAGGCATACGTTCCTTTGGCGCGGTTGCTGAGACGCGGCATGTACGTGCCTTCGTCCTCGAACGAACCGTTCTGGATCAGATTTTCGCCTGCCCACGACGGCGAGGGCGCCGTCGCTACGCAGATTGCGGCCGCGACAAGCGCGGCCCTCCCGTTTTTCGGCAATATGGACGACATGTAATGCTCCTTTGTTACAAGCCACGGTTGCGGAGAGTCACTCTCACTTCAGAACGCCGCATAATTTAGCATTTTTATTTGTTTGCCGTCAAGTGGCAGTTTTGGGAATCTCATCGCGCATGGTCGCCATCACGGTACAGTGTGACGGCGAGGATGCCGACGAAGGTTTCCGTTCCACGGCATTCAATGCGCAGCGCCTTCAGTTCCTTTACGGGATCGAGGACGATGGCGTGGGCGTTTCCGTGCGTGGCGTGTTTGCCGAACATCACCGGCCGCCCGTTCACCGCATAGGGCTTGCAGTCCTTGGTCATGTCAAGATAGCTCCACTGCCCATGCATGTACGAAAGCCAGTCGTCGCAGTTGTCCGGCGGGACGAGCGGAAGCGCCGCCTCCGTGCCGTCGGCGTAGCGCACCTTCACGACCGCCGCCTCCATCCACGCGACATTGGGGTTCGTGACCACCGCCGTGAGCAGCGCGATCTTCCGCGCCCTGCCGGAGAGCGGAATCTCCACCGCGTCGGGGAACTGCTTGTAGAAGGAGACGAACACGGCATTCGTCCCGTCCGCCGGACCGAGCCGGAACGCGGGGCCGTACTTCGTCACGAGATGCCCGTCGGCGGGCCAGTCGAGCTTCTTGGGCACGTAGTAGTCCTTCGGCCAGTGGCGGTTGTCAACGACCTCGTGCCGTTCCCACCAGCTGCGCCCGTTTGCCTGAAGGGTGCTGTGCTTGTGTCTCGGCGAATACCTCCCCGTGTGCAAAAGCCGCAGATTCTGGTTGAACGCCTTCGAGAGATCGACGTACTCCGCCTTCGTCCCCGGAGGAATCGAGAGGTCCGACCCCTCGCCCTTCGGATGCCCCCAGCGCGCATGGCGCGGCGGGATCGCCGCCCCCGCGAACTTCGGTTTCGGCGCGGCAACGACCGTGACCGTCCCTGCGCGGCTTCCGCCCGTCACCTTCACGCCGTCCTTGCGCGTCCAGCGGTAGGAAATGTATGGGGACTTGATCTCCGCCTCGTTCCACGACGCGGGGAACGACGGGCGTATCTCCCGCCCGTCGACGATGCCGAACACGCCTTCCGCCACCGTGCGGATGAATCCCGCCGCGTTGTCGGCGAAGTCGACGTTGGAGTAGCAGGCGAAGTCGTAGTTGAGGTCGCACGTGCCCACGCCCGGCCCGCAGCCCGCGCCGCGCGCGGAGACCGCCGCCACGTCGTGCAGATGCCGCCAGCCGAGCTCCGGCTCGCCGGTCTGGTAGCAGGCGAGAGCCCAGAACAGCGTCTCGTTCGGGTAGCGTCCGCACGACGTCCAGAACCTGGGCAGACGGTTGGACGAGTAGAGCAGCGTCGCGCCGTCCTTGGCGAAATGCGTCGGCACGTTGTCCTCCACCCAGGCGACGGCGCGGCGGTTGCGCGCGAGGTCGAAGGGAAGGCTGTCGATGGCGATGTAGACGGTGGAGAGGTCAGGCGCGCGCATGAGGCGCTTGAGGCCGAACCGCTCGCGGTACTCGCCCCACACGCCGTCGCCCTCGTGCCACAGGCTCTTCGCGATCGCGTCCTCGACGGCCTTCGCCCTTTTCCCGAAGAAGGCCGCGTCCTCCGCCTTGCCGAGGCGTTGCGCGACTTCCGCCATCGTGCGGCAGACGAAGGCGTAGTAGGCGGAGGCGATCGTGCCCGCGCCGCCGTTGCACCACTTGTTGTCCGTATTCCACGTGTTGAGCCAGTTCTCGTAGAGATCAAGGCCGGGCACCTTCATGTTGCGGTCCATCCAGGCGAGGTGGCGTTTCACGCCGTCGTAGGCGATCTCGCGCATGAAGGCGTCGTCGCGCGTCCACTTCCAGTACCGCATCACGGAGACGGCGAACTCCTCGCACATGTTGTACGAGGAATCGCGCTGCGGCTCGTTGGGAATGCGCCCATCCTTGCGCTGGGAGCGGAAATGCTCGCGGGCGTTCTCCTTGAAGCGCTCCTCCCATCCCGTCGCATAGCAGATGTACCCCACGCGCCAGCCCGCGAACGCCTGCCTCCAGTTCGTCGCGCCGTGCGTGATGTGCCGGCCCTCGAACATCGCGTCCGCGACGAGCAGCTGGCACGGGAGAAGCGAGTCGAGCAGCGGGTCGGGCGTCTTGATCTCGATCGTCCGCGCGATGCGCTCGAAGTGGTTCGTCGCCGCATCGAACATCGCCGCGACATCGCGCGTAGCGACGGCGCCCTCGCCGTCGTTCCTCATCCCCTTCCGCTCGAAGTCGTAGTACGTCGCGCCGCCCCGCACGCCCTTCGCGGCGAGCTCCCATTCGCCGTCGAACGCCGGGGGCAGGTTGCCGGTCGTCTCCACGAGAAGGCCGTCGGACTCGGCGCTCCGCACCATCTTGACCGTTCCCTTGCCCTTCAGGTCGTATTCGGCGCGGCCCCACACGTAGCGGTATTCGACGTCTCCCGTGCCGTCGCCGAACTGCAGCACGCCGCGCACCTTCTTGTCGATCTTGTAGCCGCTGAACACCTTGAGGGCGACCTTCGGACGGTCGCTCGTCCAGGGGAGGGACTTGCGCGGCGCGAGCTCCCGGTCGTCGCCATGCCACCCGTAGAGCGGACGGTTGAACTCGCCGTCGCCGTTGTTCGTCCTGTACCCACCGGGAACTGGCGTGTAGCGCATCGACGCGTTCGTGAAATCATGCACCGTCACTTCCTTCTGGCGCGCCTTGGTCGTCCACAGCCGCCGCAGAGGGGATTTCTCCGAAAGGACAATCTTGTTGCCGCGAAGCACCACGCCCTTCTCGCCCGGTTTGAGCGCCGCGCCTCCCCACAGGCACACCACCGCCGAATCGTCTGCGAGGCGCTTCGTCGCGTTCGTGGAGATGAACGTGTTGTTTTCCACGCGCGCGTCCGACACGTTCGCAAGGCGAACGCCGCAGTAGAGCGGGTTCACCACCACGTTCCCCGCGAACACAAGCCCGTTGCAGGAACGCGCCCGGCCATGGTGTCCAAGCGCGACGAGGTGCGGTCCCAGCCGCTCGCTCGGACCGAACCAGCAGCCTGTCACCGACACGTTGCGGTTCGGGATGGAGATTTCCTTCGCGCATGAAATGGGCGACGTCTCCGGATTGCCAATCGCGCCGGGGCTCGTCTGCTCCACCTGGATCGTCTCGCGCGTCAGACAGGTCTGCTTTCCTCCAAACGTGTACCCGGCAAACAGGCAGTTCGTCACCACCACGTTCTCGCACCCGTCGATCTGCAGCGCATGGTTGTTCGGGATGTCCTTCACCACCGCGTTCTCGAAGCGGATGTTGCGTCCGCAGGCAAATGCGGCGACGACGCAGCGCCCCTGGCAGTCGAACACGCCGCCGGACACCGCGACGTCGCTGACGCCGTTCGTCGCATCGGTGCGCGGAACGAGGTTGTAGAGGAAGATCGACCAGTGTCCCTTGCGGTTCGCCGCCGAACGGATGATGGCCGAGCGGGCAGGATCCATCGCGCGGGCGGCGACCTCGGGCGTCCAGCCGTCCGTCGCGCGCTCCGCGCCCCCCGCCAGCTCCAGGCGCACATGCGGACGCAGCGAGATGTACAGGATGCGGTACACGCCGGGCGGCACAACCACCGTGCCCCCACCCGCCGCCGACACGCGGTCAATGCACTTCTGGATTGCAGCCGTGGAATCGGTTTTCCCGGTCGGGTCCGCACCCGCCTCGGTCACGACCGCCCGCGCCGGGACAAGTTCCGTTTTCTTCATCCAGTCATCGCGGAACGACTTTGCAACCTTGCTCGAACCCTGCACGTTTACCATGTAGAGACGGGCCTTGCGCGTCTTGACGTTGGCCTCGGCCCATGTGCCGCCGGCGCCGCCATGGGAGAGTGAGCCCTTGCCGTCCACCTTCATGCCGAAGCTGTAACTGACTTTCACGCACTTGGGCGTCTGCTTGGCCGTCCACTTCTCCACGAGCGGAGCGGAGATCAACCTGCGGCCGTCGGGCGTCAGGCCCCCGCGCGCGATCATCTGGAAGAACTTGATCATGTCCCGCGGCGTGGAGAGGAGTCCGCCGCCGGCCTCGGGATGGACGCCCACTTCCATGTACGGCGGTGCGAGTTTGTTGCGCACGATCTTCGTGGGCATCGGCGGCTTCTTATCCGACAACTTGTAGAACGCGGCACGGCGCGCGTTCTGCGAGGCGTTGGGGATGAACGTGGAGTCGGTCATGCCCAACGGTTTGAAGATGCGTTCGGCCATCTCGACATCGAAGGGACGCCCCGTGACCTTCTCCACGATGGCTGCGGCCACGTCGATGTCCCAGTTGCTGTAGAGGTATTTCGTATCCGGCTCGAACTTCAGCGGTTCCACATGCACATGTTCCGCAAGCGCCTCCATGCCAGGGCGCGCAATGGCCTTCTTGGGGAACACGTCGAGTCCGGAGGTGTGGCAGAGAAGCATGCGCAGCGTGGGCCGGTTCTTGACGGGAAGTTTCTTCCATGAGGGGAAGTATTTCTCCACAGGGTCGTCGAGGGACAGCTTTCCCTCCGAGACAAGGTTCAACACCAGCGCGGCCAGCACGCCTTTCGTGTTGGACGCCATCCAGAACACGGTGTCAGGCTCCATCCGCCTCCCTGGCGCGGCTTCGCCCACGCAGTCGAAATGCGGCGCACCGTCCGCATCCGCCGTCACCAGTACCGCACCAGGGAATCCCTCGGGCGCGGCGCGGTAGGTTCCAGGGTTTAGCTGCACATTCTCCGCCACCGCGCCTGCTAACACCGCCGCAACGGCAACGCATACGATTCGTTTCATTTTCTGCATGACCATATTTACCTGCTTGAGAAAATCACCACGCCGGGGCCTTGCCGGGACACGAGGGGATCGACTTGCCGTCCATCGTCACGTTCTTCGCATTGACGACCACGATCTCCTCCTGCGTCGTCTCGCCGCACGTCACGTTCTTGAGCGTCACGCCGTCCACGGGGTCTCGCGCGTCGCCGTGGACCATCAGGAGATGCCGCGCCCGCTGTGCTCGGACGTTCTCCGCGCAGATGTTGCGGATGCGCGTCACGCGCACCTCCCACGTCGGCAGGTTGCGCCACTCGTACAGGACGTCCGTCTCGATCCCAACCACGCTTGTCGGAACGGACTTCCCGCGCATCTCCACGGAGCAGTCCTTCATGTAGATGTTCTCCACGAATCCGCCACGCCGCTCGTTCGTCTTCACGAAGAAAATGTTGTTCACGTTCCCCACCATCTGGCAGTCGTGCATCAACACGTTGCGGATTCCGCCCGAGACGTCGCTGCCCGCGCCCAGGAGGACGTGTCCGTTTCTCACCGTGCAGTCGCGCACGACGACGTTTTCCGTGCAGCGTCCGAGCCGCCAGGCGTCGTGGTTGCGCGCGGCCTTGAGAATGACCGCGTCGTCGCCCTGGTCGAAGATGCAGTTCTCCACGATCACGTTCTTCGTCATGTCGATGTCGATTCCGTCGGTGTTGTGTCCGTGCGAGTAGATGTCGACCCCGCGCACGACGACGTTCTCGGAGTGGAACAGGTGGATGTTCCAGAACGGCGACCCGCGGATGAGGAAGTCCTCCAGCAGGATGTTCGCCGAGCGGTTGATCTGGATGAGGTGCGGGCGGGCGTGGGAGCCGGGGAAGCGGGTGATGTCGCGCTTCTCGAGCGGGATGCCCATCGAGCACCAGTCGTAGAGCGTGGCGATGAACGCCTTGTGCATGGGCGTGTTGCGGTTGTCCCATTTCGTGCGCCACAGATCCGTCTCCGGCGCGATCCGTCCCTTGCCGACGATGGCGACGTTCGTGCAGCAGTAGGCGAAGATGAGCGGGGAGTAGCCCATCGCCTCCACGCCCTCCCAGTTGGTGTGCACGGCGGGGAGGTAGTCCGCCGGATCGTCGGTGAACACGATGCGCGAGCCTTCGCGCAGGTCGAGCGCCACGTTGCTCTTCAGGTGGATCGCGCCCGTGCGCCAGTCGCCCTCCGGCACCACCACGCGTCCGCCACCCGCCGCGGAACACGCCGCGATCGCCTTCGCGAAAGCCTCCGTGTTCTTGACCGCCCCCGTCACTGCGCCGTAGTCCGTAATCGGGAACTCGCGCGCCGGCACGCGCCACACGGGAACGTCCGGCATCTTGAACGGCGCCTCTGGCGCGGACACGTAATCATACGCCGTATCAGCCGACACGGCGACAGCACCGATTATCACTCCGCAAATCAATATCGCTTTCTTCATATACACACCTCCTTGAAGACGGCCATCATCTGCGAGACCCGCCCGCCGAACGTCACGCTCCACGTAACGATCGCAAACAACGCCGCAAGATATGCTGACTTGGCCTTCACGGGGTCATATCGTATCATGCCGTCGGGCGTCATGCAAGAACTAAAAACGAGGTGCGAAAAATTGTTACTTCGGTTTCATCCTTTTTATAACCAAGGGGCTTGTATGCCCCAAGGGGATGTGGTACACTACCGTTGCTTTTTGCTGAAAGGCTGGTGATTGTTTGACTTGGGAGACTCACCACAGGATATACTTGTGGCGTCGCGTACGCGATTCCCTCGGGCATTCAAGTCGCCTCGGCAGAACGCATACGGGATTTAGCGAGGAACAATCATGAGTACAGCCACTTATTGGACAACTGAAAAGAAGTGTGCTACCTGCCGCTGGTGGCAAGGCGAACGCATAGTCGAGTTTCGTGCCCTTTCACCAACCTACGTTAAAGCAATCGCAGCACCCGCACCGTGCATGGCCTTGAACGGCCAATCCAAGACGCCTGTCACCTTCTGCTCCCGCTGGAGTAAGTGGGAGAAACTGTAAGTGTGTTTTTAGCAAAACAAAGGAGTTCGAAGGTGAATGGTTCCCCTAAATCAAGAAGAAGGCCGATCTGCAAGGAAACAATCCACTGTTTCACTCCGACAACCTCGCTAATATGGTCAATGCGCATTTTGCCATTCGCAATTATCTTGCTAGGATGCACAGTTGTGCTTTTGATTTGTGGCTGTGGAGAGGCGGAACAACCTCCCCCAAAGGAACGAATGGAATCACCTGATCTTGAAGTTTATTTGACAAACAAGGTAAACGCTACAACAAACAAGACCTACAGCGAAAAAAGGTAACTTTGTCATGGATGATTCTTTGGAAACGGACGAGAAGCCTCGCAACAACCAACAAAACAGCAAGGTCAAGGCGGTTGTACTCGTTCTTGTCGGCATAGCCTCGCTCTCGGCACTTATCTGGATCTTCAACACGCCTTGGAGATATGTGGCGCCGGGACCAACCGTCATTCAAACCGGCAAGGAAATCAACAAAGACGATCTTCTTCAGCTGGTACGACAACAAAAGAAATTGATAGTTGGACAAGTCCTGATAAAGAGCTCTGGCTGGGATTCCCGCGATGTCAAAGGTTGGTTTTCCAACAAAAAAGCTGTTCGCGGATGGACGATGCCATGTAGAATTGATGTTGACATAGACTTGTCTAAACTCAGCCCAGAGTCGTTTTGCATTGATCGCCGAGAAGACGGGACGCGCCTCTTAACGATAAAACTTCCTAAACCGGAAATCAATGATGATCAATGTAAGGTCCTTCAGCCTAACGAACTTCGCCTAATTCTTAACGAAGGTGATCTTGATCAGAATGAAGAGAATGAGGTTCAGCAAAAAGCGTTTGAAAAGATTCTGCAGAATATTGAAGAAACCGTCAACGCGAATCGAACGGCCATAGAAGACAGTCTCAAACCTTCAGCAGCAGAGTCATTTCGCAGCCTCTACGCCAGTCTTGGCATTGAACGCGTCATCGTTGAATGGGAATCTGATTCTCAGGCTCACGAGGGATCTACGAAAGTCGAATAATCCTTGTACCTAGAAATTAATCTTAACAAGAACGGGGAGATCTACAATCATGAAGACGCTTAAAGCCATTGTATCCTTTCTGGGACCACTTGGGACAATCGTAGCTGTCTTGGCAGCATCGGTCGGTGTAACATTTGTTCTTCGTAGTACGGTTCGCAGTGTATCTGAGTTTTTTGCTCCAAAGGTCATTGAACGTGTCGGCGGGGATGCCGTCATCCAGCGTGTTGATGCAAAATTCCAATATAAACCGCTAATCATCTATGATAGTGACATCCTCATTTTGCCGCTTCAGAATCACGCCCTGCCGGATGGCACACAGCCACCAGACGAAAGCTTCGCAAAGATGGAGACGGAGTACAGGGGTTTTGCCGAATACGTTGTCGATTTGAACATCTCACAATCAACTTTGGAAACAAATGCGGCGGGAAAGGTTGTGTCGATTAAACTCTATCGCCCCCGATGCCCGTTTGAAAACGTTAAACGTATTCCAAGTACGAATCGGTGGCGTAGGATTGAAGGGTCTGACGAACGTTGGAAGGAATGGTATAAGGCGCATGAAGAGCAATTCATAACGGCCAGTATCCACAGGAATGCAAATACTCCGGAGAACCGACGGATTGCCGAGGAGCAGACGCGACGTATGGTTAACTCCATGATTGGCGACTTTGCAGTCGATCCGAAACAAGGAGTTGAAATCAAATGGTTGGACAACCCATGATGAAATGACAAGACGGGAAGTGTGCACAATTGCGCAGTTGTGTTAAACCTAGGAAGTTCGAGAGAAACCATGCTCCAACTGATCTTGCATATTTAGGTGTTTCTGGCCTGGACAGGTTCTTGGTCGAGTCATAGCGGATTTGGGGCGTTCTTTTTCTGCTGCCTGTGGCTACTCACTCTTGGTCTTGGCTTGTTCAGCGCATTTATCGCACCAAGTTTCTTGACGGCAATCATATCAGCGCAGATCCTAAAGCAAGCTAAAGCGTTTGGACGATTGAGCGTTGAAATCTCGCGTCACTTCGCTATGCGGCTTGGTTTACTTGCAATGTCAGGCGGGACAGGCAAAATCAAAGGCAACAAATCAACGGGAGATAAGATCCTCTCGTCTATCAGAAATCGAATAAGCGAACACCGCGACGAGTTGAAATTCCTATGGCGTGAAAGCAGGTATTTTACACTGTCCTTGGGTGTTACTGTTGTTCTAGTCATTTTAACCTTAATACTAATCTGAAAGTAGCACCTTTCTAGCGACGGAGAACGCCAGCGCCCGAGAATCGTGCCGACTTGCTCTCGCAAGATTCTCGTCGCTGGCGACACTCTTGAATGAAGGCCCGACTTCGCGGGCAGCAACTACTTCTCGTCGTTGTAGAGCTGGAAGGCGTCCTTCGCGTTGAGGCCCTGGTGGACGACGGCGGAGATCGCCTTCATCATCGCGAGGGGCTTCTCGCTCTGGAACACGTTCCGGCCCATGTCGACGCCGGCGGCGCCGGCCTGGATCGCACGGTAGGCGAGCTCGAGGGCCTTCTCCTCGGGGAGCTTCTTGCCGCCCGCGATCACGATCGGCACCGGACACTGCGCCACCACGGTCTCAAAGCCCTCTTCCGTGTAGTAGGTCTTCACGAACGAAGCGCCGTTTTCCGCGCACACGCGCGTCGCGAGACGGAAGTAGCGCGCGTCGCGCGCCATGTCCTTGCCCACGGCCGTCACGCCGAGCACGGGAATGCCGTACTTCGCGCCCATGTCGACCGTGTGCACGAGGTTGTGCGTGGTGATCTGCTCGCTCGCCTTGTCGCCGCACGCCACCATCACCGCCATCGCGCTCACGTTGAGGCGGATCACGTCCTCCACGTCGTACACGCGGTTGAGGTTGAGGTCGGTGAGGATCGTCGTGCCGCCATCAGAGCGCAGGCACACGGGCTTGGACATCGACGGGGGAATCACGCTGCGGAGGATGCCGCGCGTACACATGAGGCAGTCGGCATACTCGATGAGCGGGTTGATCGTGAGGTCCACGCGCTCAAGTCCGCTCGTCGGACCCATGATAAAGCCGTGGTCGCACGCGAGCATCACGGTGTGCCCGGTCTTCGGGTTGAAGATGCGCGCAAGGCGGTTCTTCACGCCCCAGCCCTGGTTCTCGTTACCCTTGAGGAAGAACTGCTCGCTCTTCTGGGGCTTGTCGAGGCCGTAAGCGGCGGCCTCCTTGAAACCATCCATATCTGCCATGATAAAATTGACCTTTCTTCTTTGTGGGGGTTCGGGGGAGCCTAGGCTCCCCCGCTGGTTGTCAAACGAAGCAACTCCAGATATCCGCGTTGCTCGCGCTGCCTGCGTCGATGGGGCCGATGGAGCGTTCGCCGAGGTTCTTCGCGCGGCCGAACTTCGCCTGCATCTGCGCGGTCGCCTCGCTACCGGCCTTCGCGGCGGCGGCGGCGGCGGCGAACATGGCCTGCTCGCCTTCGGCGGCGTGGGCCTTGAGGGCCTCGATCGCCGGGATGAGCGCGTCCATGAACGTCTTGTCGCCCACCTTCGCCTTCGTGGCGAAGCCGAGTTCCTCAAGACCGGCCGCGAAGAGATCCGCAATGCCGGGAGCGTCCAGCTCCGTCACGCCGGCGTCCACTGCGTCCGCCATGCCCTCGAAGAGCGTGCCGTAGAGCGAGCTCGTGGAGCCGGAGACGTCGGATTCAAGGTGGTTCACCATGTCGGTGAGCAGCGACTTGAAATCCGCACCCTGTGCGGCGGCGAGCGCACGCGTGGCCGCGACAATCGCCTCGCCGTGGTCGCCGTCGCCGCCAGCGGCGGCGTCGAGCGCCGAATAGTCCCTCTCGCGGGCGGCGATCTTCTCCGCCGCCCGCGCCCAGACCTGCTTGAACTGGTCGAGTGTCATGGTCGTTCCGTTCAGAGGGTCGTCCAGTACGGAGCGTTGGCGGGAGCCGCCAGGTACTTCGCACACGTATCGCAGCACTTGCAGAGGATCATCTGGAAGCCGGCCATTTCCTGGACGGTGAGAAGCTCGTCGCACTTGCCGGGCAGCACGGTCACGCCCATCGCCTCGAGCATGGACTTCGCCTTGCGGTAGCAGATGAGCATTTCCATCGTGGTGGTGGAGCCGGAGCCGTTGATGAGCAGGAGGGCCTTGTCGCCGGAGGCGATCTTCGTGGCCTTCACGAGCGAGGGGAGCATCTTCTCCACGGTCTCGTCGGCCGTGCACATCTTCGAGATGCCGCCGCCGCCCTCGCCGTGCTGGCCCATGCCGATCTCCATCTCGTCGTCCGCGAGGGCGCCGATCTCGCCGCCGTTCTGCGGATGGGTGGCCACCTTGAGCGCCACGGAGAGCGTGGCGATGCCCTCGTTGAACTTGTTGGCGAGTTCGACGATTTCCTCGAGGCTCTTGCCCTCCTCGGCCGCCGCGCCGACGACCTTGATGAACGGGATCACGCCGCCGAGGCCGCGCTTGTCCTCGATCGGGGTGTCGGGCCCCTGCGCGATGTCGTCGTGGATCACGATCTCGACCACCTTGAGGCCGGCCTTCTGCGCCTTGCGCATGGCCTTCGAGCCGCTCATGCGGTCGCCGTTGTGGTTGAGGGTGATGAGCAGCGTGCCCGCGTCGCGCTTCACGTAGTCGAGCGCCTCGAACACCTTCTCGCCGCCAGGCGCGGCGAAGATGTCACCGGCCACGCATGCGTCGAGCATGCCCAGACCCACGAAGCCGTGCATCGCGGGTTCGTGTCCGGAGCCGCCGAACGCGACGAGCGCCACCTTGTCGGCGCTCTTGGGGGTCTTGCGCACCACGATCTTCTCGTTGACGAGCGCGAGGGTATCGGAATAGCAACCCACGAGGCCTTCAAGGAGCTCCTTGGTGAGGTTCGCGGGATCGTTCATGAACTTCTTCATCGGCATGGTAAAATCTCCTTATTGTAGGGGCTCGGGGAAGTCTGGACTCCCCCGCTGGTTGTCAGTCCTGGAAAAACTCCACCTGCGGGCCGTTCTTGTAGCCCACGTAGGCGATCGCGCACGTGCCGCCGAGCGAATACTTCGGCAGCAGCACGGCCGCGCCGGCGGCCACCGCCTCGTCCACGGCCGCCTGGACGTCGGCCACCTTGTAGGCGACATGCGTCTCGGCCACCATGCGCCATGCGCAGGGCGTATCCTTCTCCCAGTAGAGGTACTCGATCTTGTACTCTTCGTTGTTGCAGATCCAGACCTTCAGGCCGGCCATGTAGGCCATTCCGTCCATCTTCTCGGCCACCGGAATGCCGGTGTGCATGTACGTCTTTTCCATAATTGCTTCCTTCGAGGTTCTTGCGGAAACCCTCTTTCGCGCCATTCGCGAGCCAAGTCGCACGGCTTGACGGAACTCGCGGAAACGACACTGCGCGTCTGAAAGGTCCAGCGCATCTAGTATGCCATATCCACACCCCCAGCGCAAGGGGAAAATGGGGGATTCTTTTATTGGCGGCAACCGTCCAGACCCGCCCCGTCGCCCGATCCCACCCAGCCCAATTTGAAATTGGCAATGCCCAACTCATGAGAAAATGCTATACTATCGCACCCCGATGACCAGGAAGGTTCCATATCGACCGCATGCGCGAACGGCGTTCCTCCGCCTCGTGTCGACGGCCTGCGCGGCGGCGATGTCAATGGCCGCCCTGGCCGACAACACCCGCCCGACCGGGTTCCGTCCGCCGCCGTTTCGGGTAAAGGTCACGACGGCAGAAGGCGCGAAGAGTCCCGCCAAACGTCTGAAGGCAACTCCCCTTCCTGCATCATGGGACTCCCGCGACAAGGGATGGGTCACGCCGGTGAAGGACCAAGGCAACTGGAATACGTGCTGGACGTTTGCCTCATGCGCCGTCATCGAGACGCAGCTGCTGAGGACGGGACACGGCACATGGGACTTGTCTGAAAAGAACATGGCAACCCTCAGCGGTTTCGGCTGGGGTGTGGATGACAGCGGCAACTTCGACATGGCAGCCGCGTACCTGCTGCGCTGGAGCGGTGCAGTGGCCGAAGCAAACGACTTCTACCGCTACACTCAATCCGAATGGAACGCGAATCCCAGTCGCCCGCTGTCACCTGCACTGCGCGTACAGAATGTCGTGTGGGTGCCCGAACTCGACGGGACAGAGGAAAAACGAAATGCCCTGAAGTCTGCCGTCATGACGTACGGTGCTGTGGCAGTGCCCGTGCAATGGACTTATTCCTCAAAAAAAGGCTGTTCCGCGTACTACGACGCATTTTACTGCAACCACGCAGTCACGGTGATCGGATGGGACGATAACTGGCCAGCAAGCAACTTCGCCTCCACGCCCCCCGGCAACGGTGCATGGCTCATCAAGAACAGCCATGGCACAAGTGATGGTACGGCTGGGGGGTACTGGTACGTTTCCTATTATGATAAAAGTTTGGGGACTTACCACAATTCCGTTTTCCTGCCAGCGACATCCAACGAGAATTACACGGCAGTTTACGGCTACGACAAACTTGGGGCGGTATACGAACTGGGCGACGCTTGGCGAGACTGTACCTTGGAAGCCTCGGTGTTCACGTCCGCCTGGAATGAAGAACTGGCAGCGGTAGGTGTATGGTCTTCAATCGACGCCAATCCCTACACAATCACGATTTACACAAATGTCACACGAGGTGCTTCTTCCCCCGTCGAGGGCGGCGGCATCGCACTTACACAGACGGGAACGCTGCCGCACGCCGGCTACACGACCATTTCCCTTCAGAATGTTGTCCGCATTCTAGACAATTCCAATTTTGCCGTCGTGTACGAACAACGCGGGAATTCCCCGTCGCATTTGGTGCATTGCAAAGTGTATGATGACGTTTTCGACTGCCTCTACGCAGACGCGAACCACCAGAGGGGGTGTACGTACATCGGCCGCAGAAACGCCGATGTGACGGAGTGGCGTGATCTCATTGACGAAACCATCTCTTTCAGCGATGCCGGCGAGGGTTTCACGTATGGAAATCCTGCCGCGTTTTGCCTCAAAGCCTACACGCGCACGACCGTGCCGGCGAAGGCGGGCGACGCGCCGGGTGAAACGGCGGACGGCACGGAGGCTCTTGCGGCCCTCGCCGCCACCAACGCCCTCGCCTACGCGCAGCACGGCGAGACGTTCGGCGCCTTCGCGAACATCGTCGGCGCGAACGGGCGCACGCTCTGGGCGAACTGGCTTGCGGGGCTTGACCCGGCGGACCCCGAAGACGACGTCCGGGTCTCCATCGCCGTCACGAACGGCGTCCCCTCGCTCTCGTGGAAGCCCGACCTCGGCGCATCGCGGAACTACACGATATTCGGACGCTACGCCCTTTCGCCCGAAAGCGGCTGGGAAGTCGTGCAGGCAAACAAACTGGCGACAACGACCAACCGGTTCTTCAAGGTGTCGCTGTCGCCAAGATAAGCGCGCAGGACGCGCCGAGAGCAACTCAGAACTGGACGCCCGGCAGCCGTTCAAGCGCCGGCAGCATGTAGTGCTCGTCCGGGAAGCACGGCCCCGCGATGTTGAAGCATTTCTCCATGGCGGTATTATACACTATTTCCCACCCGGCCGCAATCCGCCGCGATTCGCCGCTTACGGGCGAGGGAAACGGCCCGGCCGAGATTCTCCGAATTTGACGGCCGCCGTCTGCCGTCGATCAGAGGCAGGTATCGTGATCGTCACGATTTCTTCCTGGGTTGCTGCGCCCTTCTGCGGACAGAAGCCGGCAGGGCAGTATACATACGCGGTCACGGCTTCCGGTTGAGGGGTAAAGGTCAGGTTCAGCACCCCCTTTTGGGCGTTCCATTCCTCCTTTTCCAGCTCGACGTAACCGCCGCCGACGTGGCGCGACGAGGCGAGGAAGGCTGGATGCCCGACCTCTTCGTGCATAATCACGGTCTGCGAGTTTCCCGTCGCGAGCGCCGACAGGTTAAGCACGCCATTCGTCGTGCCGATGAAACGCCCTTGCCAGAAATCAAATGCCGCATAACGCTTCGCCGGGTTAAGCCCGAGGTTTTTCAGAGGGATTTTCGTTGCGGGAAGGGAAAAGAGCGCCGTGCGATGCACAACAGCCCACCGGCGACCGTTCTTGGCGAAATGGTGCGCCCAGAGCGTCCCGAACGGCGAAGCCCCTTCCCTGTTCTCGAACACGCCGGAGTTCGTCTCGTCCAGCGGGTTCTTCGCATCGACTTTATACGTTGCCCGATGGTTGGCGTATGCCGGTTCCGACAAGTCGATGGGGGCGGTTTCGGCGGGGCGTGTCGGCAACGGCGGCAACGCGCGCTGAATATCATGGGACAGGCTGTCGGTGTAGGCATCGACAGGGTCGCTGATCATGAAAAGTCCGCCGCACAGCGAGACGGTCGAAAGCGTCGCCACGGCCCACGGACGCTCGGAGCGCGCGCAGATGTGGTCGGGATCGAGCTGGAACAGAATCCGCTGGAGCGGCCAATAGCGAGCCAGTTCGTACTGCTGGAGGAAGAGTTTCTCCCAGGACGTGTCAGTGTCGGTGGAGATGCGGCAGCCGTCCACCATGCCGACCGACTCCGACTGCATCCCCCAGCAGCTTAGGAGGAATGCGTTTTCGCCCACACTCGTGCGCGCCGTCTCCCACAGGCGACGCATCCGTCGCCGGGCTTCTTCGGTGGAGATCAACCCGATGCGGACGGCGGTGCCGAATCCGTCGTAAAATGTGTGGCGCACGCCGTCAATCTTGATGTATTCGAATCCCGCGCCGGCAAAGGCGCGCCAGAGCGGCGCGAATGTGTCTTCAAGCGCCGCGTCCGTGCCTTGGCTGACATAAAGCGGCACACGAAGCGGCGATCCGTCGCGGCTGCGAAATACGATGTCGCGGTCGCCCTTCTTGCGCTCGTAGACTTTGATGTCGGTGTTCATCCATATTGCCGGATGCAGCCCGGCCCCACGAATGGCCGGCACGGTGTTGGTGACGCCGCGCGGGAAACCCCTGGTCGGATCGAGCCAGCTCTCCGCGTGGCTCCGTTGAGGCGTGATACCCATCTTGGGGTCTTGGAAACCGTCGTCGATTTGAAGATGGGTCAGGCCGTAGGGCGCGAATTTCTTTGAAAGGGACTCTGCCGCGCCGAGGATTTTCCCCTCGTCGATGTTCTTGTGATAGGCGAGCCACGAACACCAGCCCGCGACCGGCTCCGACTTCGGCTTTCTCGCCCACGGATTGAAGTAGGAATACCCCATGTGTTCCTTGTAGTAGCGCATGCGCATGTTCACGACCCAGGGGACGGCTGTCAGCGTCACCTCCATCTCCGCCGTCAGGCGTCCCAGCGCGTCACGCCGCAGTTCGGCATCCGTCCAACGCCAGTTGCGATCCGTCCAGCAAACGAGCAAATCCTCATCAAGCGAATAGAGCCCGTTCACGCCGAAGACGAGCGGTACGCCGACTTGTCCGAGAATGGCCTCGTCGCCCCTCGCACGGCGGGGACGCATGCAGTAGGCTTCCGGGCTCAGCGTCCAGCGCATCTTCACCACGACGGGCTTACTGTTCACCGCGAAGGTAATCTGCTCCGTCAGCGGCGTCGTGAGGATGCCCGCCCCCGGAGCTCTCCGGTAGATGAGCTGCGTACCGGGTGGCAAGATAAACTGCAGAAGCGTATGCCCGTTGTAATCCATACGGAACTCGCCCGTCCCCTTGTTATAACTCGGCATAGCGAGAATGGCCGGAGGGAGGCTGACGGCACACGCCGCCAACCCCGCGAAACCCATTGCCAGAACCAGATATGGTTTCAACATTCCGAATGCGAAACTCAACGGACACGATACCCGTTACTTGTCCCAGTTGTGCCGAACGCGACAAAACCGCGCTACAGGCGCATTCGCAGTACATGGGGGCCCCCCACGTTGGGCGAATCCGCTAGAACTGCACGCCGGGGACGGAGAAGCGGTTGCACTTGCTGTCGTGGAAGTTGGCGAACTCGCTCACGATCGCGCCCTCGGTACCGCCCATCAGGAAGTGCCAGGAGCCGACCTTGGGCAGCTTGTGCGCCACGCCGTCGGCGGTCCACTTCTCCACGTGGAGGGACTTGAGGTTCGTGGGCTTGTTGGCCTTGTGGTCGAAGAGATGCGCGGAGAGCATCTTCTTCGCCTCCGGGAACTGGTCGAGGTTGGGCTCGCCGACTTCCGAGAAGCTGTACACCCAGCCGTGGCGCACGAGCCAGCTTTCCATCTTCGCGGGGATGTTCTTGCCGACGAACATCTCTCCCGTCCAGCGGTCCGTGGCGACACCCGGATCGACCGGATTGCCCGCCTTGTGGCAGTGCTCGGGGAGCGCCTGGAGCGGGAGCAGGTAGATGTCGTGTCCGAAGTACTCCTCCTTGATCTCGTCAACCCAGATCACGCCGCCCATGCCGTACTTCATGAAGTCGCCCTTCGCGAAGTCGATGGCCCAGAAGCCGAGGTACTGCGTGCCCTCCTTCGGGTTCGTGAGCTTGTCGTTCTGGAGGGCCGGATACACCGGATAGCCGAAACGGCGCATCATGTCGAAGTAAGCCTCCGACGCCTTCGCGGCGTTGAACTTGCCGCCCTGGTTGATGCCGTTCTCGTCGAACGTTCCGCCTTCGTAGAAGTCTTTGTTCGTGTACATTTTGATCTCCTGTTTTCCGCAGTTCGGGCAGCAGCCCACGATTGTTCCGGCAACGGCCACCATGGCCGCAGCCCCTGCGATTGTCTTCATTGTCATTTTTTGCTCCTTTTGGGTTGAGATTCTTGTCAGGAAAGCTTCGCCTTGCCGACGAGCTTCATCAGCACGAACGTGGCCACGGCCGAGACCGCGAGCAGTCCGCCGCCGAGCGCATAGCCGCCCGCGATGCCGCCGCAGCCGTAGATCAGGTAGCCGCAGCCGAACAGGCAGCTCCACACCGCGAGGCAGCCGAAGACCATGCAGAGGATGCCGATCGGCAGGTCGCGCAGATCCGCGTGGATCTTCTCGTCGAACGCGCGGAGCGTCTCCGCGTTCTCGCGCGGCGTGAGCAGCGTCACGGCGATCCAGCCCACCGTGGTGGTGGCCACGCCCAGGATGAGCTTCCACGCCGAGAGGTTCAGCCACTCCGCGCGCCAGCCGCTCTCGAGCCAGCCCGTGAGGCCGCACGCCGGCGCACCCCATTCGAAGAAGCACGCCACGAGGAAGGAGATCACCATCGCGGAGATTTCGCTCCACGCGTTGAGGCGGTGCCAGAACCAGCGCAGGATGTAGAGAAGGCCCGTGCCCGCGCCGATCTGGAGGATCAGGTCGAACCCGCCCTTCGCGTTGCGCAGGATGAGCGCCATCACACCGCACGCGACGAGCAGCAAGACCATGCAGACCCGCCCCACCATCACCTGATTCTTCGGCGACGCCTTCGGGTTCACGAAGCGCACGTAGAAGTCCTGCACGAGGTAGGACGCGCCCCAGTTGAGGTGCGTGGCGATCGTGCTCATGTAGGCGGCGATAAGGGAGGCGGCCACGAGGCCGAGCCAGCCGGAGGGCAGGCGGGAGATCATTGCCGGGTAGGCGGTGTCGTTCTGAACGTACTGCTGCGCGTTCGGGAAGGCGGCCTTGATGGACTCCAGGTCGGGGAACACGATCAGCGAGGCGAGCGCCACGATGAGCCACGGCCAGCTGCGGAGCGCGTAGTGGAGGAAGTTGAACAGCATCACCGCACCGACGGCGTTCTTCTCGTCCTTGGCGGAGAGCATGCGCTGCGCGATGTAGCCGCCGCCGCCCGGCTCCGCGCCGGGATACCACGTGGCCCACCACTGGACGGCGATCGGCAGGATGAAGATCGTCATCAGCGTCGACTTCCAGCCGGCGCCGCTCATCGCGGGCAGCATGGACGTCTTGCACGAGACGGCCGCGTTGGAGAGGACGCCCGAGAGCGTGCCCGTGTCGTTCGGCCCGCACATCTTCACGGCGAAGTATGCCGCCGCGATCGCGCCGACCATCGCCACCGTGTACTGGTAGAAGTCGGCCCAGATCGAGCCCGTGAGGCCGCCGAGCGTCGCGTACACGCCCACGGCCGCCAACGCGATCGCGAGCGTCACGACGGGCGTGAGGCCGAAGATCGTCGCGCCGATCTTGATGGCGGCGAGCGACACGGTGCCCATGATGATCACGTTGAAGACGAGCCCGAGGTAGACGGCGCGGAACCCGCGCAGCGCCTTCGCCGGCGTCCCGGAATAGCGCAGCTCGTAGAAGCCGAGGTCGGTGGAAAGCTCAGATCGCCGCCAGAGCTTCGCGTATACGAACACAGTTAGCATACCGGTGAGCAGGAACGCCCACCACGCCCAGTTGCCGGCCACGCCCTGCGTGCGGACGATGTCCGTCACGAGGTTCGGCGTGTCGCACGAGAACGTGCAGGCCACCATCGAGACGCCGAGGAGCCACCACGGCATGGAGCGTCCCGAGAGGAAGAAGTCCTCCGCGCTCTTCGAGGCCCGCTTTGCGGCCCAGGCTCCGATCACGATCACGCTCAGCAGGAATGCGACGATGATCGTCCAGTCGAGTTTTGTCAGTGTGTTCATTCTTCAGGTTCCTCCAGTTCTATTTCAGGAAACCACTTGACCGCCCATTTGCGGCAGGGTTCAAATTCCTTCACGGCCTTCTTCACCAGTCTAGGAATGACCTTGTCCACGCCTTCCTTCTCGCCGTAGAGGTACTTGAGCGTGAGTGCGGCGCCGAGCATGTGCTCGCTCCACTCCAGGAGCCCGATCCTCGTGCGGTCGCGCCCGTTCACGATGAGGCGGGTGATGAGCTGGTCCATGTAGCCGAGGTGCTCCTTCTCCTTGAGCCCGTAGAAACGGTCCCACTCGACGCGCTTCTCCTTGTCCGGCTCGACCTTCCCCTTCACGTACTTGGCCTTCTGGATCGTCAGCGCGGCGTCGTCGACCTTGGTCACGACGGCCTGCACCGTCCCGCGGGAGTTTTTGAACACGAACTTCCCGGCGTGCTTGATGAAATGCTTCTGCACGCCTTCCATGAACTTGACCTTCTTGAGCTGATCCTCTGCCGCGTCCTTACCTTCACGCGTCTTCATGGAGTCCTTCAGCCGCGTGAGGTGCTTCGTGCAGCGCTCCCACGCGATGAGCTTCAGGTCGCGCACGATTTCGTCGAATCCGGTCTGCGCCTTCTGCTTCTCCTCCTCGACCAGCGCCTTCTGCCGCTCCGCGGCGGCGGCCGCGGCGGCGGCCTTCTCCTCGGCGGCCTTCCGCTCGGCCTCGGCGCGGGCGCGGCGCTCGACGGCGAGGGTGATCTTCTTGACGGCGTCGTCGCGGAAGTTGCGCGCGCGCGCGTCCACGCCCTGCAGTTTCCGCCGCGCGTCCGTCATCCACTTCTCGCCCTTGAGGCGGTTGTAGGCGTCCACGAGGTCGTTCGCGAGCTTGACGAGCTTGTCGGCCGTCGCCTCGTCCTGTCCCTTGAGGAGCTCGGCCTCCCTGGCCATGTCGAGGATCTTGAGCATGTTTCCGTGGAACTTGATGTCGGCCGCGTGGTACTGGTTGACGTCTTCCCATAGCTTGTGGAAGTTGTTCATCGACGGCGGCAGCTGCAACGGCGGAAGCGGCGGCGCGGACGACTTCTCCGCATCATTTTCCTCCTTCTTCTCGTCCTCCTTCTTCTCCTCCGCCGGCGGCTCGGCGGGCTTCTCCGCAATCTTCACGCCAAGCTTGCCGCCCAGCTCCTTCATCGCCTTTTCGATCGCCTCGGGATCGCTCACCGTCTTCACCATCGTCGAGACCACCGCGGGGTTCACCGCGGCGAGCTGGGCGAACATGGCGAACTCGGGGCTGGTCTTCAGCTTCTCGAGGGCGTCGGCGTATTCCGGCGACGCGGGGTCGAGCGACTCGCCGTTCGCGTCCTTGACCGATGCCAGGATCTTCTTGGCCAGGGCCTCGACCTTCTCCGGCGAGGCTGGCTTGCCGGACTTCAGCACTTCGGCCATCGCGGCCTGCACGTCCTTCGGCGCGGGCTTCGGGGCGGCGGCGGGCGCGTTGGTCGCGGCCCCTGCGCCCTGGCCCGCGTTGGACGCCGTCGTCTCGACTGCCAGCAGCTTGTTCGTGTAGGCCACCGCCTCCGCGATCAGGGGCGACTGCCCGGGCGAGAGCAGGCCGGCGGCCGCAGCCTTGAGTTCGTCCGGCAGCACCTTCTTGACGTCGCGCACGACCTTCGCCACGGCTTCGTCCGCCTTCTGGGCGTCCTTGTGGAACGCGACATAGTCCTCCTGGACCTGCCTGGCGGTCTTCTGGATCGACTGGCGCGCCTTGAGCTGCCGGTCGGCGATCTGCTGGGTGTTCTGCTCCTTCTCCGCCTCGTGCGTGCTGCTCACGTACCAGAGAAGACCCCCGGCGACAAGCAGGACGACAAGAACGATTCCGCCGACCACCATGCCGACCATCGCCCCCACGCTCATGGGCTTCTTCGTTTCAGCGGCGTCGAGGGAGTCGACCGGCAGGAACTCGGGCACGTCGCCGTCCGGCGACGCACCGCCCGTTGCGGGAACGGACAGCTTCGGCTTCGAGCCCTTGAACTTCAGCTTCGGGCCGGCCGTCTTTCCTGTCTTCGTGGGACCGGCCTTCGCGAGATAGCGCTTGAAGTCGCCCAGCAGGGACTGGTACGTGGGGTAGCGCATCGACGGCTCGAGCTCGAGCATGCGCATGATGATCGCGTCGACCTCCGGCGGTATCTCGGGACGAATCTCGCTCGGCAGCTTCGGCGGGCCGTTGAAGCGCGCCTTCACCACGGCCGTCGGGTCCGGGCCGTCGAACGGCGGCACGCCCGTCAGGACATGGTAGAGCGTCCCGCCGAGGGAGTAGATGTCCGCCCGGTAGTCGATCTTCTGGCGGCGGACCTTTTCAGGGGAAATGTAATAGGGCGTGCCCCAGATCTCGTCGGAGTCGCCCTGCATCGCCGCAAGGCCGAAGTCGACGAGCTTGGCGTTTCCGTCCGTGTCGAACAGCACGTTCTCCGGCTTCACGTCGCCGTGCACGAGACCACTCTCGGCGGCGAGCGCAAGGGCGTCGGCCACCTGCTGGCCCACGCGCATCACGTACGCCACGTCGAGCGTGCCGGGGTTTTTCTCCATCTCCTTGTCGAGCGAGCCGCCCGGCACGAGCTCCATCGCGATGTAGGGCATGCCCTGCTCCTGGCCAAAGGAGTAGATCTGCGCGATGTTCGGGTGGTTGAGGCGCGCGGCGGCCTGCGCCTCGCGCTGGAAGCGCTCGACGAACTTCGGGTCCGCGCCAAGGCTCTTGAGCATCACCTTGATGCCCACCTTGCGGTCGAGCATCTTGTCACGCGCGAGGTACACGCCGCCCATGCCGCCGTGCCCCAGCTCCTTTTCGAGCAGGAAATGCCCGAAGTCGGCTGGCGTCTTGATCATCGGTTCGTCGTTGTCGGCCATCTTTTCTCGTTCCTTAAGATCCTTTTCATCTGAGGGTCGTCCATATCATACCATAAAAACGCCCGTTGCGCAAAAGTCCTTTCCGCCAATTTCGTCGAAAGCGCCGGAAACCTCCGCCTCACAGCTTCCTGATGCCGGCGCGGATGATGCGCGCCCGGAGCGCGGTCCGGAGCTTCATCGCGCCCAGCACGAGCAGCACGATCGCAAGGCAGAAGAGCGTGAGCGACCCGATCGCTGTCACGCCGCCCGCGGCGAAGCCCTGCTTCATCCACTTGTCGAGGCTCTGCAGGAAGAGCTGGAACACCGCCGTGCCGGACGTGACCACCATGAAGCACATCGGCAGGGCCGCGATCCAGAACTTCAGCCTGTTCTTGAAGAGCCAGAGCGACGCCGTCAGGAGCGTGAGCGCCGCCAGCATCTGGTTCGCGCTCGCGAACATCGTCCAGAGGTTGTTCGCCATGGACGGGTTGAGGACGAGCAGGTACACGCCGATGGCGATCACGACCGCCGTGGCGAAGTACATGTTGCGGTTGAGCCGCACCGCGAGCGAGGGCCGGGACTGGCTCTCTCCGCCGCGCGCCGCCTCCGCGGGCGCGGACGCAGACGCCGTGGTCCACAGCTCCTGCCACACGAAGCGCGCAAGGCGCGTGCAGGCGTCCACGGACGTCATCAGGAACGCGGCCACCGCCAGCAGCATGAAGCTCTCCGACGTCTTCTCCGGAAGGCCGAGCTTGCCGCAGAAGGACGCCAGCCCCTGCGCGAACAGGACCACCGGCTTGCCCTCGGAAAGCCCGGCCACGAGATCCGACTGCGAATGCCACGCAACGGAGATGAGCGCGAGAAGCGCCACCACGCCCTCAAGCAGCATGCCGCCATAGCCGATGGGGCGGATGTGGCGCTCGTTGTCGAGCTGCTTCGAGGTGGTGCCGGAGGCGACGAGCGCATGGAAGCCGGAACACGCGCCGCACGCGACCGTCACGAACAGGAGCGGGAACAGGTGCATGGTGGCGCCGCCCTTCGCCGCCTTCACGGTGAAGCCCGCGAACGCGTCGATGTTGATCGCGGGACACACCACGAAGACCGCCGTGAGGCCGATCGCCAGCATCGCGTAGAGCAGGTAGCTGTTCAGGTAGTCGCGCGGCTGGAGGAGCAGCCACACGGGCAGCGTGGACGCCACGAAGCAGTAGACGAACAGCACGACCACCCAGATCGTCCGCGCCGTGGCGGACGTGACGCCGAAGATCGCCGTGAGGTCGCAGGGGAACACCACGCCGATCCACACGAGGAGGAACAGGAGCGGCACGAACACGAAGCTGGCCGCGAAGACGCTCCACCTGAACTTGTACACGCACACGCCGAAGAGCGCCGCCTCGAAAATGCCCAGAAGCGACGAAGTGGCCACCTCGGGGTTGGAGACGAACGCGTCCGCCACCTGCCCCGTGAACACGCTCATCACAAGGACGAGCGCGGCGAAGCAGAACATGAGGAAGATCATCTTCCCCGGGCGGCCGAGGACGTCCTCGATGACAGACCCGATCGACTTGCCCTGGTGCCTGACGGAGAGGAAGAGCGTGACCATGTCGTGCATCGAGCCGATGAAGATGCACCCCAGCACGATCCAGAGCGCGACGGCCACCCAGCCGAACTGCGCGGCGAGCACCGGCCCGATGATGGGGCCCGCGCCGGCGATGGCGGCGAAGTGGTGCCCGTACAGAACCATCGGGTGCGCCGGCACGTAGTCGCAACCGTCCCGCAGCGTGTGCGCGGGCGTGGGACGCGACGGGTCAATGCCGAGCGCCCGCGAGATGAATTTCGAATACACGGCGTAGCCGACCAGGAACAACGCCGAACCGCAGAGCAACAAGATCAGTCCGTTCATGTTCTATCCCTCTTTCGAAATGCGTACGCGGCGGCCCTCGACGGAGAGGCGCCCGGCCGCGAGATGGCGCAGCGCCTCCGGGAACGCGAGATGCTCCTGCACCTGGATGCGCGCGTGCAGCGTCTCGGGCGTGTCGTCCTCAAGGACGGGCACGCACTTCTGCACGATGATGGGGCCGGAGTCCGTTCCCGCGTCCACGAAATGCACCGTCACGCCCGCCACCTTGCAGCCGTAGTCGAGCGCCTGCGTCCAGCTGTGGACGCCGGGGAACGCGGGCAGGAGCGCGGGGTGGATGTTGAGGACGCGCATCGGGAACGCGGCGAGCAGTTTCGGCTTCACGATGCGCATGAAGCCGGCAAGCACCACGGTGTCGCACCCGGCGTCCTTCAGGAGCTGGATGCAGCGGTCCTCGGCCGGGCCCTCCAGCTTCGTCTTCCACGGCGCGCAGTCGAGGTACTGGCACGGGATGCCGTGCCGCCGCGCGCGGTCGAGGATCTTCGCGTCCGGCACGTCCGCCAGCACGAGGCGGATCTCCGCGTCCAGTTCGCCTTTCTCGATCGCGTCCACGATCGACTGCATGTTCGAGCCCGCGCCCGAACCCAGCACGCCCAGTTTCAGCTTTGCCATTAGCGCGAGTCCTTCTTCTGGAGTTTGTCACGACGGGTGTAAAAGGTCTTGAGGCGGTCCCCGAACGCGCGGGCCTCGGGGAAGTTGCCCTCGTCGAGGGCCTTCGCGAGGTCCTCGAGCGCGCCGCGCTGCTTGCCCGTGAGGCGCGTGGGCACCTCGAAGACGATGCGCGCCACAAGGTCGCCCACGGGGCCGCCGCGCAGGTCGGGCACGCCCTTCCCGCGCAGACGCAACTGCTTGCCGTTCGGCGTGCCGGCCGGCAGGTTCACCGTGGCGATGCCGTCGGGCGTGGGGATGTCCACGGTGCCGCCAAGCGCGGCGAGGACGGGCGAGATGGGCACCGTCACGAAAAGGTCCGCGTCCTCCCGCTCGAAAATATCGCTGTCGCGCACGTTGAGGACCACGTAGAGGTCGCCCGGCGCGCCACCGCGCAGGCCACCCGCGCCCTTGCCGGAGAGGCGCAGACGCGAACCGGTGTCCACGCCCTTCGGGATGCGCAGCGTGATCGTGCGGGGCGCGCGGACCTGTCCGGAGCCGCTGCACGTCCGGCACGGATGCTCCACGACCGTCCCGCTGCCGCCGCATTTCGGACACGTCTGGCGAATCTGGAAGAAACCGCCTCCGCCGATCACGGCGCCGTGGCCGTGGCAGGTCGGACACGTCACGCGCTTCGAGCCGCTCGCCGCGCCCGTGCCGTGGCAGTCGGGACACTGGTCGGGCACGGTGAGCTTCATCGTGCGCTCGCTGCCAAACACGGCCTCCTCGAAGTCGATCTCCATCTCCATCGTCATGTCCGCACCGGGCTGGGGACCGTTGGGATCGGCCGCGCGCCGGCGGCGTCCGCCGCCGAAGAAGTCGCCGAAGCCGCTGAACCCGCCGCCCCCGCCGCCGAAGAACGCGCCGAGGATGTCGTTCAGGTCCACGTCCTGGAAATGCGAGAAGTCGCGCCCGAAGTCGAACCCGCCGGGGCCGAAGTTGACGCCCTGGTGTCCGAACTGGTCGTACCGCTGGCGCTTTTCGGGGTTCGACAGCACCTCGTACGCCTCGGACGCCTCCTGGAACTTCTCCTTGGCCTCCGGGTTATTGGGGTTGCGGTCGGGATGCCACTTCATCGCGAGCTTGCGGTACGCGCTCTTGATTTCGTCCGCACTCGCCGTCTTGGAGACGCCCAAGACCTCGTAGTAGTCGCGCTTCTCGGCCATGTCACGCCTCCGCCGGTTTTTCCGGCGCGCCGCTGGAGACGACGACCTGCGCGGCGCGCAGGAGCTTGCCGTGCAGCAGCCAGCCGCGCTTCACCTCGTTCATCACCACGCCCTCCGCCACGTCGGGCGAGGGGAGCTGCGCGAGCGCCTCGTGGTAGTTCGCGTCAAACGGCTCGCCGAGGGAGTCGATCGGCGTGGCGCCATGGTCGGCGAGCGCCTTGAGGAAGCCGTCATACGCCAGCTTCACTCCCTGCACGAAGGGATCTTCCTTGTTCTCGGCCTTTTCAAGGGCAAGGGCGAGATTGTCCACCGTGGGCAGGAGGTCCTTCAGGATGTCCTTCGCGGCGAACTGCGCGAGCTCCTCGCGGTCGCGCGCCACGCGCTTGCGGTAGTTGTCGAAATCGGCGAGCGTGCGCGCGTACTGGTCTTTCCAGTTCGGCTCGGCCGGAGTTTCCGGTTTTTCCGGATTTTCCGGAACTTCCGGAGCTTCCGGAGTTTCCGGTTTTTCCGGAGCTTCCGGAGTTTCCGGATCTTCCGGAGCTTCCGGTTCTTCCGGAGCTTCCGGGACTTCCGGAGTTTCCGGAACTTCCGGATTCTCCGGATTTTCCATTTCTTCTTCTTTCATCTTGCTTTTCTTCTTCCAATTGAAAATCATTTTCGACATTCGACTTTCGTCATCCGACATCCGTTTTTCACTCGCCACTCAAATCTTCGCGAGGGCCTGCTTGAGGTCGGCGATGAGGTCCTGCGGATCCTCGAGGCCCACGGAGAGGCGGATGAGGTCCGGCGGGATGCCCGCCGCCTTCAACTGCGCGTCGGTGAGCTGGCGGTGCGTGTGCGAGGCGGGGTGCAGCACGCAGCTCCAGGCGTCCGCCACGTGCGTGACGATGCCGATCACCTTGAGCGAATCCATGAACTTGATGGACTTCGCGCGCCCGCCCTTGATGCCGAACGTCATCACGCCGCAGGGGCTCGTGCCCTTGAACTGCTTCTTGACGAGCTTGTGGTACGGCGAGTCGGGAAGGCCGGCGAAGTTGACCCATGCCACCTTCGGCTGCTTCCTGAGCCACTTCGCGATCGTAAGCGCGCTCTCCGCATGGCGGCGGATGCGCACGTGGAGGCTCTCGAGGCCGAGGTTCAGGAGAAAGGCGTTGAATGGCGAGGGGATGGACCCGAAGTCGCGCATGAGGTGCGCCGTCGCCTTCACGATGTACGCCTGCTTGCCGAACGCCTTCACATAGGAGAGGCCGTGGTAGGACTCGTCCGGCGCGACGAGGCCCGCGAAGCGCTCGGGGTACTTCGACCAGTCGAAGTTGCCGCTATCGACGATGCAGCCCCCCACCTGCGAGGAGTGTCCGTCCATGTACTTCGTCGTCGCGTGCGTCACGATGTCCGCGCCGAACTCGAACGGACGGCAGAGGACGGGCGTGGGGAACGTGTTGTCCACGATGAGCGGCACGCCGAACTTGTGCGCCACCTTCGCGAACTTCGCGATGTCGAGCACCACGCCGGACGGATTCGCCACCGTCTCGCCGAACACGCACTTCGTATTGGGACGGAACGCCTTCGCGATCTCGGCAGGCGAGGCCTCTGGATCCACGAACGTGAAGTCGATGCCGAGCTTCTTGAGCGAGACGGCGAAGAGGTTGAACGTGCCGCCGTAGATCTGCGCGCTGGAGACGACGTGGTCGCCCGCCTGGCAGAGGTTCAGGACCGCGAAGGTCGACGCCGCCTGCCCCGAGCTCGTGAGGATCGCCGCCACGCCTCCCTCGAGCGCGGCGATCTTCTTCGCCACCTGGTCGTTCGTGGGGTTCGCGAGGCGCGTGTAGAAGTAGCCCGGCGCCTTCAGGTCGAAGAGGTCCGCCATCTGCTCCGACGTCTCATAGCGGAACGTGGTGCTGGAGTATACCGGCACCTGACGCGGCTCGCCCTTCTTCGGCTGCCACCCGCCCTGAACACACAACGTATCGACTGTCATTTCTCTCATCTCCTTCTTTCTCGAAAAATTGAATTGTGAATTTTACACCATCCGGCCGATTTGGTAAACTACAAACCGTGAAACACCTTACAATTTTTCTGCTGGCGGCCCTCGCCTTCGTGGGCGGCGGTCGCGGGGCGACCGCCCTGCCGCGGGGAGCAACTGCTGCCCTCGGGCCGGCCGCGAACCTGCCGTATCCGGCCGGACACATCCTCGCGCTCCAGATCTGCCTCGACCGGCGCGGCTTCTCCGTGAACGCGATGGACGGAACCACCGGACGCAAGACGGACGTGGCGCTCGCCACCTACTGCGCCGTGAACGGACTCCCCTTCCCCGACCGTAAGCAGCAGGCGAAGGCGTGGGAGACGCTGTTCCCCGGCGAGACGAACCTCTTCACCACAGTCCTCGTCACGCCCGAGGACCGCCGCGCCCTCGTGCGCATCCCGCAAGCCCCTGCCGAGAAGGCCGCGATGGAGGCGATGGGCTACCAGTCTCTCCTGGAGACGTACGCGGAGCGCGGACGCATCACCGAGGCGACGCTCCGAGCCCTCAACCCCCGCGTGCGATGGCCCAATCCGCCCATCGGCACGGCCATCCAGATTCCCTATTTCCCGCAACCGCCCAAGAAACGCGGCGAACCGCGCGCCAGCGCGGACGTCCTGCGCGTGTCGCTGGAGCGCCGCGAGATCACGGCGTTCGACCGCAGGGGAAACCTGATTGCGCTCTTTCCCTGCTCGATCGCGGCGGAGAAGAACAAGCGTCCGCCGCCCGGCGAAATCCAGGTCGTGACGCTCATTCCCAACCCCAACTACACCTACACGCCCGACACGCCCGGCGCGCGCCGTTCGAAATACATCTACCCACCCGGTCCCAACAATCCCGTGGGACTCGCCTGGATCGGGCTCACACTCCCCACCTACGGCATCCACGGCACGCCGTGGCCCGAGCAAATCGGCCGCGCCGAGTCGCACGGATGCTTCCGCCTCTCGAACTGGAACGCCGTGCGCCTCCGCGAGCTCTGCGACATCGGCACGAGCGTGGTAATCGAATAGCCGCCGTGGAGCCGGTAAGCGCCTCGCCCCTCTCCTCCTACAGAGACAAAGCGCCCTTGAGCGTGATCCCGACGTTCAAGGCGTTGCGACGAGGGTTTGAACGGGTGAACGTCCACGGCTTCCCGCGCTTTGCGTCAAAAACGGTGAGCGTGGAGGAACCGCCGCCGTCCATGTTGACTGCGTCCGTCACGCCTTCCCTGCGCAGGATTTCATAAAGATCCATCCCGAAGGCGCCGATGCTGTAGTTCGGCTTGCGGCCATCCACAACGAGCAGCACGAGCGTCTTTCGACTTGCGTCGAGTCCGAACGCTGTACGTTGCGCAGGCGCCTGATTCTTCAGACGGCGCGCGTAGGCCGTGGGCACGCCATTCGTCATGATGAGGCCGAACCCGCCGAACGCGAATGCAACGTCCTTTGCGCGATTTTCCGCAACGGACGTGACAATATCCGCCTTGCCATCCTTGTAAACGACGAAGAGAGCCCCACTCCTTGGCCTTTTGGACTGCGACAGCTCGACGCCGCGCGAGACATTCCATCCCCCGAGCGACGCGTACGTGGAACGAAACGCCGCCGCGCAGTCCCAAGGTCCCCACGGAGTGGCGTTCACCGCCAGCACGACAGGTTCGCCCGCTGCCCTGCGCTGCATCATGAAGTTGGGCGTCGTCTCGCGTTTCGTGTGGATCAGCACGGTCCTGTTCGTGTAGTCGGGCATCGGCTCGCCCCACTTCTCGTCGCGGTCGGTTGCGGTGAAGCCGATGCCGGGTTCGTCGAGGTTTATCCGCGCCACAAACGCCTTCATCAGCTGTGGCTCGTCCAGCGCGTATGCCCTGAGCGTGATGCCCCTGCACAGTTCAACGGGGCGCTGCCACATCTCATGTTCCGGCGGCACGCCGAGTTGGGCATCGCCAGCAGTCGCAACTGTTGCCACGATTGGCAGGCAAAGACAGTATGCCGCCAGAAAAACGATTGCCGACACTTTCGCTTTCATCGCCTTGCGACCTTAACTTCTAGGGCTCTTTATTTCGAGAACCGGACCACGAAGCCACCGCCAGAAGCCATGTGAAACTTAAGCATCTCTCCGGCCTTGACCGTCCGCGTCTCATGAACGTATTTCGTCGGCTGGGCATCCGCCACGTCGGCGTCCCTGAACAACTCCGCCTTCCATTCCCCGTCGCCGAGGAAACAGGTCTTCAACTCGAAGTCGCGCGCGTCCTTGTTCGTGATTCCGGCAGCATACCACGAACCGTCCTTCGCCTTGCGCGCGACGGCGGCGAACGACTCCGGACACCCTCCGAGGCCGACCGTGGCGTCCCACACGACAGGCGTCGCCGCCATGAACGAGAAGCACTCCATGTTCTTCTCGTACTTCGTCGGAGAGTCGCTCAGCATCTGGAGCGGCGCCTCGTAGAGCGCCATGAGCGCCATCTGGTGGCAACGCGTTCCCACCGAGCCGGGGTTGCGTCCGTTGCCCTTGTACGCACCGATCGGATAGTTGTCCATCGCACCGGGCGTGTAGTCCATCGGACCCGCGGTCAGGCGCAGGAAGAAGGCCGCGACGTCGTTGTGCGCCATGTCCTTGTTGGCGGGCGCCCACTTCATCTGCTCGAGGCCGTGGATGCCCTCGTAGTTGATGACGTTCGGATACGTCCGGTGGAGGCCCACCGGACGGTACACGCCGTGGTAGTCCACGAGGAGCTTGTGCTTCGCACACGCCTTCGCACACCTTTCGAGGAACGCGGTAATCTCCGCGTCGGCGCGGTCCATGAAATCGACCTTGAAGCCCTTGGCGCCGAGCTTGGAGAAGTATTCCGCCACGCGCTCCTCCTCGCCGTACATCTGCGCCCACGCCATCCAGAGGATGATGCCCACGCCCTTCTTCTTGCCGTACTCAATGAGATACGGGACGTCCACGCGCGGACTGTACTTCCAGATGTTCAGCGCCTCGCTCCAGCCCTCGTCGAAGATCACGTACTCGACGCCGGCCTTCGCCGCGAAGTCGATGAAACGCTTGTAGCCCTCGGTCGTGCAGCCCTTCTCGGTGCCCTTGTTGTCGAAGGCGTTCCACCAGTCCCACGCGACCTTGCCGGGCCTGACCCACGAGAAGTCCGCACCCTCTGCGGCGGGTTCGGCGAGCGCATAGACGATGTCCGACTCGCAGAGCTTCGACGGCGAATCGGCCAGGATGAACGTGCGCCACGGAAGCGCGCGCGGCGCATCGGCCTTCGCGATGAAGTTCTCCGTCTCCGTCACGCGCACCCAGCGTCCGCCGGTCTTGAGCCCCTTCTCCTTGCCCCATCCGCCCACGCGGGTCGTTGCCTTGGGGTACTTCGCGAAGAGGGACGAGAGCTGCGCGCCGGAATCGGTCTGCTCCACCTCGCCGAAGTACAGCGCGGGATAGTCCGTCAGGCCGGACTCCGTGAACGCCACGGTCTTGCCTCCGACCGAATACGCGAACGGGAGGTAAAATGCAGACTTCGCGTCCGTCTTGAGCGCAGTGGCGTCGGCAAACTGCGGAACGGTCTCCTCGCAGCCGAGACTGTTGCGGGACGTGCGGTTGTACCAGCAGCGGGCACCCTTCGGGACCGTGAGGTCCGCCTTCTCGTTCGTGACGATACCGGTCTTCTTCAGTTCCAGACGGTACGCGACACCGTCGTTGCGCGCGACGAGCCGCACGGCGAAGTCGCCGAAGTCCGCGAACGTCTCGTTCCCCGCGAGGCTGACACCCGCCTTCTTGTAAGTCGGAACAGTGACTGTCCCCGCAAGTGTCCGCTTCGAGACGGACGCCGCGGCGACGCGGTCCTTTGCAAGGCATGTGCCGTCAAGGCGCACGCCGATCCCCGACTTCGCGGCGACCACGACGCCATCACGCAGGACCTCGTACGCGAGCGGCTCCGTGTGCAGGCGAATCGCGTTCCGTCCGTCCGGCGACACGGCCGTGCCGATTTCGGCCGCCGTGCATGCAGATACGGCAACCGCCGCAACGGCGCCGATTACAACCAGTTTCTTTTGCATCATCATTTACCTTGCCTTTAGCTTGTTTTTCTCTTCATGGGGGACGAGAGACGTGAGATGAGAGACGAGCGTGACATGAGACGTTAGACGATTAGCCCATTGCTCGTCCCACGTCTCGCGTCTCACGTTAAATCCTTTCACGTCTCGCGTCTCACGTCAAGCCCCTGAGTTTGAGGCCCTTCACTTACCCAAAATGAAAAATGGAAAATGAAGCCTTAATCTTGCATTTCCCATTTTCCATTTGTACACTCTCAAAGGAGCTTACTTGTTCTTGTGGCGCTGCGCCTTCATCCGCTTGTCGTACTTGTGCTTCGACATTTTCTTGCGGCGCTTCTTCTTGATGGAACCCATCGCGTTCTCCTTTTCTGGTTGGTTGTTCAGATTTGAGTTTGTTGTCAGAAAATGACCTTGTTGAGCGGCAGCTCGATGATGCCCGTGGCGCCCGCCGCGCGGAGGACGGGGATGAGGTCGCGCACCTGGCGCTCCTCCACCACGCTCTCGACGGCGAACCAGTCCGCGTCGTTGAGCTTGTTCACCGTGGGGGCGTGCAGGGCCGGCAGGGCGGCCGTGACCTTCTCCAGCTTCTTCGCCGGGGCGTTGAGCTTCAGGAGCACGCGCTTCTGCGCGTCGAGCGCGCCCAGGAGCAGCATCTTCAGCTGCTCGAGCTTCTCGCGCTTCGCCTTCACCTTCCACGCCTTCTTGTTCGCGATGAGGCGCGTGGTGGAGGTGAGGATCGTATCGACGATGCGGAGGTTGTTCGCGCGGAGCGAGCTGCCCGTCTCCGTGAGGTCCACGATCGCGTCCACGAGCTCCGGGGCCTTCACCTCCGTGGCGCCCCAGCTGAACTCCACGTCCGCCTTCACGCCGTTCTTCTTCAGGTAACGCTTCACGAGGCCCACGGCCTCGGACGAAATCCGCTTTCCCGCGAGGTCCTTCACGCTCTTGATCTTCGAGTCGTTCGGCACCGCGAGCACCCAGCGCACCGGGTTGGACGTGGCCTTGGAGTAGTTGAGCTCGCACACCTCCTGCACGTCGCTGCCGTTCTCGTACACCCAGTCGTAGCCGCAGATGCCCGCGTCGAGGAGGCCGAGCTCCACGTAGCGGCTCATCTCCTGCGGACGCAGCAGCCGGCACTTGATCTCCGGGTCGTCGATCGAGGGGATGTAGGAGCGCGAAGAGCACGTGACAGTGAACCCCGCGCGCTTGAACAGCGCGAAGGTCGATTCCTGAAGACTGCCCTTCGGCAGGCCGAGTACGATTGCCATTTCTAAAATTTCTCCAAAGCGTGAAAGCGCATAGTTTATCAAAATTACGTCCCGCGCGCAAGGGGCGAGGTCACGGTCACGCCTTCGGGGCCGCGGGGCGAGGCGGGACCTTGAACTCCTCGGGCTTGAAACGGTAGACCTCGCCGCGGTCGGCGGAGACGTTCGCCGCCAGGACGGCGACCGCGCTCTCGTAGGCGAGCTCGCAGGGGCAGTTGAGCGCGGCGCCGTGGCGGCAGGCCGCGAAAAAGTTCTCGAGGTGCGGCATGTGCGCGGGCTTGTTCATCGTCACGGCGAGGGCGTTGCCGTTCGCCTGCTCGGAGATACGCGTGTCGACGGCGATGTCCTTCGTGACCTCCTTCTTGATCGCGTCGCCCTCGCTGGGAAGGATCCAGCCCTTGTCAATGAACTTCTGCCAGTCGGCGTCGGAAAGGCCGCCCTGGCGCAGTTCGCGCTGCACGGTGTTGCCGCGCGCGGAGATCTCCGCGATCGTCAGCGAGGCGTTCACGCCCATGAACTGCTCGTAGAAGCCGCCGCGGGCGTTGGAGGAGATCACCTGGTAGATGGCCTCGTTCTTCGTGCCGTCGGGCATCGCGAACTCGTAGATGCAGTACATGCGGTCGTAGGCCATGCGCGGCGGATTGAACGCGTCCTTGCCGCCAACGGCGCGCACGCTCGACGGCGGCACGCCCCACGCCCAGATGAAGAGGTCGATCTGGTGCGAGCCGAGGTCCACCATCGAGCCGCCGCCGTACTTGTAGAACCAGCGCCAGTTGAGGTACTGCTCGGCGTTCTCGTAGCCGTACTTCGTGAGGATCTCCTGCTTGGGCGGACGCTTCACGCTGAAGAACGGCGCGAGCGTGCGGTTCCACTGCGCGTAGGCGGTCGTCACGCGGCCGAGCACGTGCGGCACGATGTTCTCGAAGCAGTGTCGGTAGCGCGGGTTCGAGCGGCGCTGGTGGCCGATCTGCAGGAGCTTGCCCGTCTCCTTCTGCACACGGCACATCTCGGCGGCCTGCTCGAGCTTGTTCGACATCTCCTTTTCGCAGTACACGTGCTTCCCGGCGCGGAGACAGGCGCACGTGTGCTCGCAGTGCATCCAGTCGGGCGTCGCGATCACCACGGCGTCGATGTTCTTGTCCTCCTTGTCGAGCATCTCGCGGTAGTCCTCGTACGTCGTCACGTCCATCCCGTACGACTTGAAGAACTGCTTCGCCTGCTGGCACTGGAACTTCCAGATGTCGCACACGGCGCGCACACGCACGCCGGGGATGCGCACGAGGGACGCGGAAAGGACGCGCGCCTCGGCGCCGAAGCCGATGAGGGCGACGTTGATCTGGTCGTCCTTCGGGCCGATCGTGGTCTCCTCCGCGTGGAGGATGTTGAAACTGGGAAGGAACGCGCCGGCGACGGCGGCGCCCTTCACGAAACTGCGACGGTTCAAGTTGAATTCCATCAGTACTTCCTTACGGGTTCAAGCCATTTTATTTTACCAAAACCGCAGCGCGCGCGCAAGAACGCGAACGTAAAATGTCGCGAGCGCAAAAAAATTACTTCAAGGCGAAAATGCCGCGAAAAGTTCCCTTCAAATACGCCCATGCAATGTCGGGTCGGTGGTTGCGGAATGCAACAAGGCCATAATAGGCTGCAGATAGAGGGGCGAAAACAAATGTGACCGAAAGAATTTGCAAGAAGGAAAAGTGCTTTCGGGCGAAACGAAGGCGATTACGCGCAAAACAATAGGTTCGATACGGTTTTTCGATTCCCAGCTGCCGCAATTCAGGCACGCATCCGGGCTCGAGAAATCCTAGGTGATCGGTACGGGCGACAGTCGATATGACGGCTTCATAACCTGCTTCGCGAATCTTCCAGCCGAAGTCCGACTCCTCGAAGATCTGCTCGTATGACTCATCGAATCCGCCAACGGCATCATATACCGCTCTTGGAACCATGAACCCATTTGGGTAATACGAAGTCGGATAGGTCTTCGGTTCCAGCGGCAATTTCTCCAACGGCAGATTCGGACAATTATCCCTTGGCTGAGACGTCCATCGATTGAAGTCGCTGCCGAGCGACCAGATCAGATTGTTTTTGCCCGGACGCTTGTGTACGGCCATTGGCGCGGCAAAACCGAGTTTCGGATTTTTTCTAAACTCCTCGACAAGCTCCACAAGCGCATTCACCCCAAGAAGGTTGTCGTCGTCGAGGAACAGCAGGAACTCGCCACCCGCGACCTTTGCCCCATTGTTCCGCGAAACGGCCTGAAAAGAATTCTTGTCGTTGCGGATGTATTTTACCCGAGCATCGCCGCCAAAGCGTTCTTCTATCTGCGCTTTAGTATCGTCTGGCGAACAGTCGTCCACGACAACAACCTCAAGCGTGACATCGTTTCCCTGCGCCAATACGCTCGCCACGCAGTCACAGACCATCGTAGCGCGGTTGAAAGTCGGAATGATTATGGATACTTCACTCGCCATCACATCGCATGCCGACGACGTCGTTCTGGTCCACGCAGATGAAGTGCTCGGTATAGCCCGGCACGACCTTGCCGCCGTTGACCATCACCGCCGTCCCCTTCGCGCCGCCGGGCAGGGAGGGCTGCTTCGCGACGTAGCGCAGGAACGCTCCGTCCGTCGAGTAGCTGTTGCCGAACGCGGCCACGGCCACGCCGTGCGGACGCGACAGCACGAGTTCGCGTACGGCCTCCACCTTCCCCTCACCCATCGGCACGGGGTGGACGACGTCCGTCGTCACGTACCCCGCCGAAAGGCGCACGCGGATGCCGCGCAGCCGCTCGCGCGGGAGCGGCAGCGTGGCGGCGGCGTTCGCCACGAACAGCTCAGGACTCGCGGAGACGACGTAGTTCTCCACGCCCGCCTTCTCAAGCGCGTGCAGCATCGCAATCGACGAGGTGAAGTACCACTTGCGGTACACGCGCTCGAACTCGCGCACGCAGAACGCGTCGAGGTCCGCCACGCGTGCCCCCGCGTAGATTTGCGCGTTGTACGGCCAGGCGATCCAGCGCCCGATTTCGTTCAGGCGCGGATAGTCCCTCTCGCTGTAGAGCTTCCAGCCATCCGTAGAACGGTAGACGGAGGAATACCCCTCCTCGATCGTGCGTTGGACCAGTCCCTTGAAGCGCGTCACGCCGTTCTCGACAAGGCCTTCCGACACGTCGCCTTTGATGATCGTGCCGTCGAAGTCCCAAAACGCCATTGGCACGGCAGTGGGGTCGGCGGCCTTGATCTTCGCGACGTTCTCGAGAACCTGTTTGACGATCGGCTCGGCGTGCCGCTCGGCGGCGGTTGCCGCCGAGCAGGCGAGTGCGAGGAGCAGGATGAAAGCCGTGCTGCGCATGTCCAGGACGCCTTACTTCAAGCGGCCGGTATAGGCTTTCTCGCTGGCGGTGTCGAGCGTCGCCTTGAAGAACGCGTTGGCGGCGTTTTCGCGAGCCTTGTCCCACGGGCGCGGACCGCCCCTGAGCTGCACCGTCCAGAGCTTGAGCTGCTTCTTGTGCCAGTTGACCATGCAGTTGGTGCCCCACGCGCCGCCGTGGCCGAACCACTCGTTCTCGCCGTCCTTAACCGGCGCGGAGAGCCCGAGCGAGTAGCCGCCGAGGCCCTGGGGGCGCGTGCTGACGGCGAGAATGCTCTTCACCGTCTCCTCCTTGAGAATGCGCGCGCCGTTCTCGCCAACGCCGAGATTCATCAGCATCTTGTAGAACTTGAGCTGATCGCGCGCCGTCGTCCACAGCCCAGCGCCCGCGCTCGGGAAAACGCGATCGTCGGAGTACGGACGCTGCATGGACCTGTCGTGCTCGGTCCACACCGCGGGCTTGCCCTTGCGGCAGGTGTACATCTCGACCTTCTTCTCGAGCTGTTCCTTGGTGGGCCAGAAGCCGGAGTCCTTCATGCCGAGCGGCAGGAACACGCGCTCCTTGAGGAAGTCTTCCCAGCGCTTGCCCGTGACGCGCTCAACCACTGCGGCGCCGATGTCGATGCCGACGTTGGAGTACTGCTGCCTCGTGCCGGGCTCGAAGAGGATCGGCTGCGAGGCAGCAACGAGCGCGACGCTCCTCAACGGCATCCTGCGCGACCATCCGCCCATCGAGTGGAAGTTGGGCAGCTCGAACGGGAAGCCGCCGGTGTGGTTCATCACCATGCGCACCGTAAGGGCGTTCTTCGCCTTCACGAGCGTGCGCACGCCGTCCTTGTTGGACTTCTCAATCCACAGCGTGCCGAACTCGGGGATGTACTTCGAGACGGGGTCGTCGAGGCTGATCTTGCCCTCCTCCACGAGGATTGCGATTGTCACGCCGCAGAAGCCCTTCGTCTGCGAGCACTGCATGTAGACGTCATCCAGCGTAATCGGACGTTTCTTGGCCACGTCCGCATAGCCCACGCACGCGACCTCCTGCTTGCCGTCCTGGTAGAACACGCTGATCGCGCCGGGGAGCTGCCCGTTGTCCACGAACGGCTTGAGCGCGTCGGCCGCGAAATGCGTACCGGAATCCACAGGTTCCGCCGCAAAGCCGGCAAACGCCAGCGCGGCGATGATGAACATTGACTTGAGCTTCATCGTACTTTTCCTTATATGCAGTTACAGAACCTCCGTTCGCGCCATTCGCGAGGCAAGTCACACGGCTTGGCGGAACTCGCGGAAACGACCCTGCGCGCCTGAGAGGTTCGGCGCGCTTATTATCCCAAATCCGCGTTTCCAACGCAAGGGGAAATTAGAGCCTTGCGCCGCTTGGTCGCATTTTATCCTGTCACTCCGTCTTGAACTCGATCTCCAAGACATTTCCGTCCTTCAGCTCTTCCTTGCCGAGGTAGAATTTCGCGGCGGGCGGGATTTCGCCGGTCGTGAGCGCGATGTTCTTGTCGCGGGCAAGTGTTTCGATATTCTGCCGTATCCATTCTCGCGCATCCTTATACTGCCCCACACCGAAACGGACGGCCATTAGTCCCGTCCGCGTTGTTGAGTCGTATTTCATGCGCACAGGCTGAATCGCCAATATAACAGCGCGCCCTTCGATATGGCCGTTCTTCCAATCGTATTCGGGGAACCCAACCCTTAGGTTATTTCTGTTCGCACCAGCATACGAGTCTGCATAGTCGTTCAGAAGTGCCTTGCGAAAGTCTTTCTGTATCAAACGAAACGCCTGAATCGGATTTGATGGCGAACCTTCAAGTTCAACAACGAACTTATATGCGAAGTCACTTCCTTGCTCCTTTGAACAACTAATCATCTTATACGAAGTCTTCGCAATGATGGGCGGCTCCGAAATACGCGTATAGGTTTCCGGCGTTAACAAGAGTTCAACATGTGAGATGCCGTTTTCATCAACGGTATTATTTTGAGTATGGGTCCAACCAAACTTATCTCTATGCATATCCATTTCCCTCTTCTTTGCAGTGCCATCTTTAGTAGCATCCAATGTACCTTCAGTATCAAACCCTGTTCCGCGCCCTCTAATAGAAACCTGGTTTTCAGACCACCAATATGCCCTACATTCATATCCCATATTATCTGTCTGCCCATTATCATAAACGAGTACGACATCACCGTTTTCTGCAGAATAATTCCATCGCCCACAACTATCAGCTTCTGTCCAATCACTACCCCCACGGGAAGTAAATCTCTGATGGAGCAGGAAAGTCCCGTCAGACTTGAATTCAAAAGTGTCTTCAGACTTTGCTCTCAGTGAATTTGTCGCTACCACAGTTCCGTCTGTCCACCAAATTTTTGCATAACGGGTCCGTTTGCAAAACCATTTACCGATAAGATATTCCTTGTCAAGAGGATCTATCGCAATTTCCTCCTTGCCCGGCGCTTCAAAAGTCGGTTTTTGTAAAGGATCTTGTCTGGCCATCTCAATAAGATCGTTCAATGTATATTTCTTCTGCAGCGATAGTTTACTCGCAGTTGACGACACTCTTGTTGCTGAACACCCAACAAACAACAGCGAGGAAGCAACGAGCGAAACAAGTCCTAACTTTACCATATCCAGCTCCTTATTTTTCATTGCCTACTCCGTCTTGAATTCGATTTCAAGGATGTTGCCGTCCTTCAGCTCTTCCCTTCCGAGGTAGAACTTGGCGGCGGGCGGGATTTCGCCAGTCGTGAGCGCGATGTTCTTGTCACGGGCCAGCGTCTCGATGTTCTGCCGTATCCATTCTCGCGCATCCTTATACTGCCCCACGCCGAAACGGACGGCCATTAGTCCTGTCCTCGTTGTTGAGTCGTATTTCATGCGCACAGGCTGAATCGCCAATATAACAGCGCGTCCTTCGATATGGCCGTCCTTCCAATCGTATTCGGGGAATCCAACCCTTAAGTCGCTTCTGTTCGTACCAGCATACGAGTCTGCATAGTCGTTTAGAAGTGCCTTGCGAAAGTCTTTCTGTATCGAACGAAACGCCTGAATAGGATTTGATGGCGAACCTTCAAGTTCAATAACGAACTTATATGCGAAATCACTTCCTTGCTCCTTTGAACAACTAATCATTTTATACGAAGTCTTCGCAATGATTGGTGGTGCCGAAATACGCGTATAATGGTCTGGAGTATTCAAAAGTTGGGTCAACCACATGTCATTAGCAACATCATGCTCGTGAAATACGTGTTGCCAACCATATTCATCGTAAGTCATTTTCATTCCCTTCTCGGTGTCAAAGGTTTTACCTTTCACACGAAAACATATCGTATTTTCCGAAAGCCACACAACACGCCGTTCATTTACCTTTCTATCAATGGCATCTGATTCATATACTTGTGTTATCGTTCCATCTTCGCTGGAATATGTCCATCGTCCGGTAACAACACTAGGAGTTGTCCATTTTTCTTTTTCCCCAATTGGTAGGAAACCTGTCATCCTGACTTTTTCAGTAAAAGTCCCATCTTTTGAAAAATCCACAGTTTGCTCAACCCTGCACCTCAATAAAACATTATTGACTTTATGGCCATTGGCATCAAGAGACCAATGTTTAGAATACATTCTTGTATTATTAACCCATGTGCCAACAAGATATTCTTGCGAAAGCACCTCAATCGGTTGTTCTTTCTGACCCTGAGGCTCAAAATCAGGCTTCCTCAATGGACTGTTCTGAGCTGCCATACGCAAATCTGCGATTGTAAGCACCCTCTGCCGCATCGAATGGCGGACAGTCCCTTTTGGGTGGGGGGAATTACATCCTGTCGCAAGCATAGCAACAGCAATGAAAACAACTAACCATAAGTATACTTTTAGCATCAATTACCTACTCCGTCTTGAATTCAATCTCCAGCACATTCCCGTCCTTCAGCTCTTCCCTGCCGAGGTAGAACTTCGCGGCGGGCGGGATTTCGCCGGTCGTGAGCGCGATGTTCTTGTCGCGGGCCAGCGTCTCGATGTTCTTGCGAATCCACTTCCGCGTCTCCTCGAACTGTCCGCCGTTGAGACAAACAGCCATGCGTCCTGTGCGCGTCAGAGGATCGTATTTCATTGACATGACAACCATTGACATGACGACGGCCCGACCGACGACTTTTCCGTCAGAGAACATGAACTGCGGGAATTCAACAAACAGAGATGCTACACTTGAACCTAAAAAGGATTCCGCATAGTCGTCTCGTATCGCCTTGCGGAAATCATGTTTGACCGATTTAATCGTCTTGAACGAGGTTTCCGCACCATCGGCAAGCTGCAACTCAAAACGATACGAGAACCCGTCATCCATCGTACGTTCAAGTGATAGAATGTTATAGGGTTTCTTTTCCTGGTGTTTAACTCGTCTAGTCTGTTTTCTTTGTTGTGCATACTTTGAGACTCCCGGCTCGGAAACGGAAGAGTTCTCTTTTGCAGGAGCGGCGAACCGATAAGTTGCAATCTCTTTTTGAATATCAGAAGCGCTTGCGAATTGAAGTCGAGATACAATGTTCGCATCTATTTTACGATTCAGCGCATGGTAAGTGCTATCTTGAATCCTCGCAATATTACCCTGATCGCTTATCTTTCTAAATATCATCGGATATCGCAACTCTATTGATGTGACTAAATTAGAAACACGAACACTACGCAACAGCCCATTATCGAGATACTCACAATCGCAACTGCGTTTACCAGACTTTAACTGTTCGGCAAGAGTTGGCAGATCCGCATATCGTAGTTCAAAACATATATCATCAAGTTTCACAACCTCAAAAGTGCTTGCCTTGAGACACAGCAGCGCTTTGTCGCGAAAAGACTCTACACGAGTCTTAAACAAAAGGGATCCACGATCATAGTCAATTTCATAAGAGCTAGTCCTTACGCCATTTTCTGCATATCTAACTTCGCAATGCCCATTCCCATCAAAGGCCATCGTCAGCGACACGTCACGCTCCTTGCCCCCGAATGGCGTCCCGTCTTTGCGAGTCAGAAAATCCATCTTTTTGAAATAGGCTTCCCATGTCCCTTTCAATTGTTCAACGGTCAACCATTCTGAACGAATTTGGCTATCATCTCGGGTGACCCGCTTGATGCGCTTCGGCTTAAAAGCATTGTCCAATGACTCGCCCGACAAGTCGTCCCTGGAACTTACGCTTGTGCAGCCAACCACAAGGCAACCACAGACATAGGCAACGATCAGCATAAACTTCTTCATCGGCAAATCCTCATAACAAAACCTGTGCTCCCCCAAAAATCAAACTACTCCGTCATGAATTCAATTTCAAGCACATTGCCATCCTTAACCTCCTCGCGGCCGAGGTAGAACTTGGCGGCAGGCGGAATCTCTCCGTCCTTCACGACGATATTACTGTATCTGGCGAGCGCTTCTATGGTCCCGCGGGCAAATCGCCTCGCAACATTGAGCTGATTCGCAGCGAGGCTTATTGAAATCCGCCCCCTGCGAGTCATCGGATCGTAGGAAAGCGACAATGGCTTCACAATCAAGGCCACAGCCCGTCCTTCGACCGTCATTCCATTAAGCTTGAATGTGGGGAACGCTAAAAAGAGCGTTTTAGGATCGCCTTTAAAGGTTTTCGCCACTTCTTCCCGCAACAAAGCACTGAACTCATGCTGAACCCTGCGATAGGCATTGAGCTTCCCGCCCGTTTCATCAAGTATTTCCAGCTTAAAGCGATAGCCAGCGTCACCGCCTTCTTCCTTTTGAAGTGAAAGGATCCTGAAGATCGGGCTGTCTTCCTTGACGGCGACATCAGACATCAGCGACTTAACCCGCCGAAATACCATCGGAGGATGCTTTTCCGTCGAAACACGTTTTACGCCACCAGCATCCAACGTTTTTTTCACCTCAAGCGTTCCGTCGGCATTGTACTGACTACGACAACTCGTCTTCGCAAATCCTGAGAACTGGTCATGTTCCGAAAGATCAGCATACCTCATCTCGAAACTGTCCTCGTCGATGGCCTTCAGTTCGAAATGCGAAGCGTTCAGGCATGGAATCCTCATTGGTGACTTCTTGTCCCCAATAACACTAAAAACGCGCAAGATGCCATCCTTATATTCATAGTGCCAGGTGCATGTGTGGGGATGATCGACACTTCCGCCACTTCTCTTTCCGACAGTCATCCGGCACTCCCCATTGTCTATGAACGAGAATATGGCAGCGACACGCCCATCAAGTTCAAGAATAGCATTCGCACCTGAAATGGGGGATTCGACAACATAGCTTTTCGACATCTTCCACACACCGGCAAGTTTCTCGGCGGGAAATGGCCCTGCAACGGAAGAGAAACAACACGCAACCGTCAACATCACAAGGAAAAGAAGTTTCGTCATGATCATGATTCCTTGGCTCTTCATTGACAACGCTTTAGTCGACCGCCTTGAACACGACTTCAAGCACGCCGTCTTCTTTGACTTTTTCATCCTCAATGCGAACAGTGGACTCCGCGGGGACTTCTCCGGTAATAAGCGCTATGTTCTTGTCTCGAACAAGGGTCGCAATGTTCCTGTCAATATATGACCTCGCGACCTGCAGCTGATCTCTGTCGAACATGACGGAGATTTTGCCGATTCGTGTCTGAGGAGAATAGTCGAACGACACGACATTGACTTTCACCACCGACGCTCGTCCCTCAACAATCCCGTTCACGACGTTACCCGCAGCGAAATCCACATGAAGCGAACTGACATTCACATCGGAGAATGATTCCGCATAATCCTCAACAACGTAAATCTTCAATTCACGTTTGATGGCCTCGGGAATCAATGTATCATTTCCACCGTCCATGAGTCTCAGCTTGAAGAAATACGTAAAATCATTTCCCTCTTCACGCCCAAAAGCAAGTACGGTATATGTACGGGCAGGGTCCCAATCGGAAGCATCTATGCGCCTGAACACCATTGGCGGATGGTTCTCTATTTTTTTGAATGTCCGTCCGCTAGGCAACACAACAGTTGTTGTCGCCATTAAATGTCCATCCGGCAAATATTCAACTCTCCAATCTCCATCATTGGCCCAATTCTTCGAGAGCGTCTGGATGTCGGCATATCGCATCTCGAATGTGTCGGCATCCTTCTTTACGAGCGTGAACCGACTTGCGCGAAGCATTCCAAAAAGTCGGTCTTGAAAGCGCTTATTTTCACGTCCATCCATCTTTGTAAAGCAGATTTCTCCGTTGCTGTATGCAAAGTCAAATATGTGCGTAGATTCCTTCTGAAGCCAGACGTTATTAAATGTTGCCCTGCACCTATTGCCACCGAGAAAATGCATCATTACAGACAAGCGTCCTTGGGCTTTTTCCGCGCCCAACTCATCTCCTATGGAATATGTTTTCGTCATCCGCCACGCGCCTGTCAACTGGTCAGCCGGGAACGAATCCGCCATGCAATTGAGCAACAACGCAACAACAATGCCTATCGTCAACAATCGTCCCGTATTCATGTTGTCTACTCCGTCTTGAACTCAATTTCTAGGATGTTGCCATCCTTCAACTCCTCGCGCCCCAAATAGAACTTCGCGGCGGGTGGGATTTCGCCAGTCGTCAACGCAATGTTCTTGTCGCGGGCAAGCGTCTCAATGTTCTTGCGAATGTACTTCCGTGCCGCTGCAAACTGTCCCGAGCTGATTTTCATGGCCATTATACCTTTACGTGTTCCAACGTCATACGTCATTTTCATGACAGTCATCGAAAGCACAATGGCCCGCCCTTCAATCTTGCCATCCGCGAGCTTATACAACGGGAAGTCAACATAAACCGAATGCCTGTCGGCATTAGGGAAGGACTCCAAATATTCTTTTTTGATTGCATTGCGGAACTCTTGCTGCACTGCATGAAACTTTGCGAGGTCATTCGCGCCTTTGTCTGTTAGCTCAAGCCTGAAATCATACGCAAAATCGCTTCCAGCAATCCGTTCGCACTTCAACATCTTATAGGATGCCGTTGAAAGTGGCTTTATGGCTGCGGATATTCTACGTAAATGTTCAGGACTTTTTATGGCCTTCTCATACTGAGCGCCGTTGTCTCCTTCGTGAAACAATTCCGTCGTTTCACTGCCAAATTTGTCAAGCCCATATTTTGCCCATGCCCGTTCGTTTTTGAATATTTCGTTCTGATTTACAAAATCATCCCAGAAGTTCAACGCAAACTTATTGGTTCTCCATCGTTTAGCCATTTCATCCTCTGAAAACCAATCAATGCGATAGGCACGACGGGTATAATCTCCTCTGTTTCCAACGTTTATGAACATTGACAGAATCCCGTCTTTGTAAAGCCATCTTCCTTGTGTTGAACATGATTCTCCATTAATAGTCTGTTCCAATGTATATATGCCATCATCACGGAAATCATATGTATATGTGTCCTCGCGTGATTCTACTCTCCGTTTAATTTCATTTCTTTTTCCTTCTGTCCACAACACAACGCTATCCGTCTGACTGATGGACTGCCATTTTCCCACGAGGTATCGCCGAGGGAATGGCTCCAATACTTTCTCCTCTTTAGAGGGAACACGAAATGTTATCTGCAACGGGTTGGATTTCTCCGCATTGATTAAGTCTTTAATGCGACCCGATCCAGACTGAACGGCATCAGAAGTGGTTGGCGGATTCCCGCTGGCTGTCTTGTCTAAATCGTTGCCCACGGCATGACAAACAGCACCGCACATCGCAACATACACCATTAGACATAGTATGGAGATTTTCATCATGCTACTCCGTTACAAACTCGATTTCAAGGACATTGCCATCCTTCATCTCTTCCTTGCCGATATAGAATGTCGCTTTCGGTGGAAGCTTGCCCGTTTCAAGAGCGATGTTCTTGTCACGAACAACCGCTTCGATGTTGGCGCGCACATACTCTCGAGCCTCCTCATATTTTTCCGCCCCCGTTCTCACGGCAATCACTCCGCTTCTTGTCGTGTCGTCATACCTAAACGAGACGACCGAGAGCGATAAAATTACAGCCGTCCCCTCGATTCTCCCGTCTTCCAATCGAAACTCGGGGAAGGCTACATGTAGCGAACGCGCATCAACATTTGGTGTCGATGCCAAGTAGCCATCCCTCATGTACCTACGAAACTCATCCTTGATTGTCCGAATGTTATCAAGACTGCCATGTTTATCCCCTGCAAATTCAAGCGTAAAACGATATGAAAACGAATCTTGTGAATCGCGCTCACACTTGAGAATACTATACAGAGGTTTGCCCGTATGTGAATCGTTTACTTCAATTACCCTGTTGTAATATGCGGGCGACTTAACCCGTTTTATGATTCTCGCCCCATTGTCACCTATGCGACGCGTCTCGTACCATTCGCAACCGTACTCGTCAGTGTGATACGATGCCCACTCTTGTTGGTTTCGAAACTCTTGGAATCCATGAGCAACACCTTTCCAGAACTCGGCTCCCAGTTCATCGCTACGCCACCGAATCGCCATTTTGTCTTTTTCAAACCAATCCACGCGATACTTCCGATGAACTTTCTTCTCGCCAGCAATTATGGTCAATAGTCCGTTGGCGTAAATCCATGATCCATGCGCTATCATTGGTTTACCATTGTTCAAAAATGTCAAAGTATAAGTCCCGTCGTTTTTGAAATCGTATGTATCCACCAGTTCAGTATCGCTGTGATACTTCTTCATTTTATTCAAATAATCGGTCACATATTCTTCTATGTAAGTTTCGCTATTCATTGTCCACTTACCAATAAAACATTCACGGGGAAGAGGTTCTATTGTTCGCTCGACCGTCTTTGGAACAGGAAATGTCGGCTCAAACCGTTCGGCATTCGACCTCGCCAGCAAATCATCGTATGAATACTTTCTGACAAATGTACCGCAACCGGCAAATGCAACCATAATCACAATAAGTGCAAGGCAGATTATCGACGACACCTTCATGAAGCTCACTCCATTTCCTATCCAATTTTGAGGATGTTCCCAGCCTTCTGCTCTTCTTGATAACTAAAGTTGCGGTGGGACGGATTCAATCTGCCGCAAATGCGACACGGTGACCACACTTGCCACACAATGCTAAATCCGTCCCACTACAACTGCCTATCACAGCTTGATTTTTGTTTCTATGCCTTCCCAGACGACAGCTCCAGTTCTCAGATCGTCGAGTTGGAGATGAAGTTTGTAGGTGTGGAATGTTCCATCATCGCCCTCGTCCTCGAATTTGCGCAGATCGCCCCAAAAGTTCAAAGCGGGGGACTTGTGCGTACCCAATCCTTCCACGAGTGAACCATCCTCAAGACCGTTGGTCTCGCTGTTGATGATGCGTCCCTTCATTTTGTCGAATGACTGAATGTCCTTCGACACGAAGAGATCCATTTCCATCAGCGAGACCCGCATGGTGTCGCGGAGGGAGTCAAGGCGTCCCTGAATCCGGCTCGACGTCTTGTTCTCAATGTTGCCGAAGTCGATAACCGGCTTACCGCCCTCGCGCAGCTTGATGTTGTTGTAGTTGCGTTCGAACACCTTGCTCGTGCGCATCTTCATCAAGAGTTCGTTCGCTGCGGATTCCAGGTCGTACATCGTGGCGTTGTGCGCCTTGCCTGCGATTACAGTGCCCTGGTTGACGTATTGTACCCGCGGCTTTGGCGGAGGTGGCGTCTGGCAACCTGCGAGAATGACGGCGGCACTGGCCGCAATGAGAATGTTTTTCATTTTATGGTTCCTTTCGCTTTTCGTTTACGGCGGTCGTTGGGCGGCCACCACCTTTTTACTCTTTTTCCACCTGGAAGATACCCAAGCCGAACGCATCCGGCTTGCCGTTGACGAGCGTGAGTTTCTCCGGCATCCCATCCACCTTGACGGAACTTGCCTCAAGGAACGAGGCGTAGCCCTTCGCCTTGATGAGCTTCACCTCGTCGTCCGTAGCGCCGCCCTTCGCGACGCGATTCATCATGACGGCGAACGCCGTATCGCCCATGCGAAGATCGCGTCCTGCGGGCGATTCGCGAAGATTCACCGCAAAAGTCGAATCCACCGAGAACTTCGCCGTCGTCTTGTACGGCAGCATGTATGGGTATGCAACCTCCAGATTGTGAATGCCTTTTGTGAGTTCAACGCGCAAGGGCGCCTTGACATCCGTCCCCGCCGTGCCGACGCTCAAGCCGTCAACCTTCACGTCCGCCCCCGCGACATTCGACAGGAACGAAACGACGACTTTTGCCACGGCCTTCTTGGGAGAGAAATCCTTGCCTTCCGCCTTGGCGAGGAACTGAGACGCCGCCGCAGCCACAGACTCGCGAAGCGCCGTATCGCGTATGTTGGCAAAATTCCCGGCGAACACGCTCACCACATGCTTGCGGCCCTGATAGGGAACCGTCACGGAACAGACAGTCGAGCCACCCGGCACCCTTTTCGCCGCCACGCTCCACGTCACCACGTATGCGCTTGCGATGGCAGGAACGCCAATGTCCCTCTTCGAGCAGTCCGTGATCGCCGCCGTCAAAAGAATATCGGCATCGCAGCTCTCGGCAAGATGGGCAGCGCTTGACGACGGCATCTTCTCGCCCCATGGTCCGACGTTCTGGTCCTCGCCTATGACGTCATTGGGATTAATTATCTCAAAGACGTCAGAACCGAGCGCCGATGCGAACTGATCGCCAATAGACGTCAGGACTGCTGCGTCTTTTACTGCAGAATGGTTCTGCACCACGAGTAGAGCCTTTACAGGATCGGCGTGCGAGGCAATTCCGATTGCCGCGACAGAGGCTAACAACAATGCTTTCTTCATTTCTTTCTCCTTGTGAGTGGGTCAAAATCAGAGAGGCTTGACGACAAGCCGGAAATCCGCAGCTTCGGGGCTTTCGCTCACGCCCTCCAGAGCGAGCGTATCACGTCCGTGTACAGTTGCAACCTTCCAGGCCGGGTTTGTCTCGCGGAGCATCATGCCGTCTGCGTCCTTCCACTCGAAGCGGTACTGGAACCTGAAATCCATCGTATCCGCATTTTGCAGAAACGCTTGGACGTGGAGGAAATTCGTCGGGGTTTTTCTGCTTAACTGATATTGCATGTCAAGGTGCGATGCGAAGCGCTGGTTGTAAACGACCAGATGCCCTTTCTCGACCACAAAGCCGCTATTGTCGGTAATACAGCCGACAAACGCAGTAGCGAGTGCAACGACAAGAATCAACATTACCTTTTTCATTTGAAGTTACTCCTTTTTATGATTTCATTTTGCGTTGAATGCATCAGAAAGCGCAATTGACAAGAGGAAAGAACCTAACCGGAGAGGCGTCAATGAAATTCCCGATTCCAATCTGAACGCCATAGAGGATGTTGGCGCGATTAACAAGGCCAACTTGGACGCCACGCCCCTTCTCCGTGACGTTCACCAAACCGACCTGAACACCTCCAAAATCTCCCTTGCAGTAGTTGCAGGCAGCTGCCACTTGCACGGCGCAGTCGGACTCCCCGACGACGTTGAACAAGCCTGCAAGCTGCAAACCACCTATTTCCCTCTTCACGAAATTGCCGACAAGACCAATGTCGAGTCCGTAAACATCCACATGATCACCCGCAAAGAGGTCAAACCTGAAACCTGTTACCGCATAATCGGCTGCCGGCCATTCCACAATTGGCGCAATGGCGAACGCTGCCACCGATGAACCGGCAACCGCATATCCACGATTATCTGACGCGGCTCGTCGTCGCTGGACATTGCTGCCATCAGTAAAGTCCACCCGTTCTACGGCGGCCAGCACACATGACGTTGCGACAATTGCCGCAATCAGAATCATTCGCATTTTTATCTCCTTCATTTGACTACCCTTTCTGTTGATTACACCTTCTTGGTCACGGTCTGGCCGTCCTTAGAGTCCTTCACGGCCCAGCCGGCGGCGGCGATTGCGTCGCGCAGGCGGTCGGACTCGGCCCAGTTCTTCGCGGCGCGCGCGGCGGCGCGGGCGTCGAGGAGCGCCTGCACCTCGGCGGGCACCTCGGCCTTCGCGGCCTTGCCGAAGAAGATCACGCCGAGGACGGTGTCCATCTTCTCGAAGACTTCCAGCACGGCCTTCGAACAGGTGCCGGAGGCGTTCGTCTCGCGGACGAGCTCGAACAGCGCGGCGAATGCCTTGGGAATGTTGAGGTCGTCGTTGACGGCGGCCGTGAAGGCGTCGAGCGCCTTCTGCGCGAACTCGGGCGCGGGCTCGTCCTTCGCGCGCGCGGCGAGCGCGTCCACGCAGCGGTCGATGCGCTCAAGCGACTTGCGCGCGTCCTCAAGGGCGCTGAACGCGAAGTTGAGTCCCTGGCGGTAGTGCGCGTTCACGAGCACGTAGCGGATCTCGCGTCCGCTCCAGCCCTTGTCGAGCAGGTCGCGCAGCGTGAAGAAGTTGCCGAGGCTCTTGGACATCTTCTCGCCGTTCACGCGCAGGTGGGCGCAGTGCATCCACGTCTTCACGAACTCCTTGCCCGTGGCGGCCTCGGCCTGGGCGATTTCGTTCTCGTGGTGCGGGAAGAGGTTGTCGATGCCGCCCGTGTGGAGGTCGAACGTCTCGCCGAGGTACTTCATCGACATCGCGGAGCACTCGATGTGCCAGCCGGGGCGTCCGCGTCCCCACGGCGAGTCCCAGCCCACGGGGCCGTCGGACTCCTCCCATGCCTTCCAGAGCGCGAAGTCGCCCACGTTCTCCTTGTCGTACTCGTCGGCGGCGCAGCGCGCGCCCGTGCGCTGGTGGTCGAAGTCGATGTGCGCGAGCTTGCCGTAGCCGGGGAACTTCGTGACGGCGAAGTAGACGCTCCCGTCGTCGCTCTTGTAGGCGACGCCCTTCTCGACGAGCTTCTCGACGAGCGCGATCATCTCGGGGATGTGGTCGGTCGCGGCGGGGTAGACCTCGGCGGGCTGGATGTTGAGCTTCTTGAGGTCGGCGAAGAAGGCGTCCTTGTACGTCTTCGTGTAGTCCGTGAGCTTCACGCCGGCCGCGTTCGCGCCGCGGATCGTCTTGTCGTCAACGTCGGTGAGGTTCATCACCTGCTTGATCTTCATGCCGTTGAACTGCACCACGCGGCGGAGGATGTCCTCGAACGTGTACGCGCGGAAGTTGCCGATGTGGGCGAAGTTGTAGACGGTCGGCCCGCACGTGTAGAGGCGGATCGTGTTGTCGGCGAGCGGCTCGAGCGGCTCCACCCTTCGCGTAAGACTGTTGAACACTTGCATGGACATTGTTGTTTCCTATTGTTGTTTCCTTTAGTCAAGAAAGAGCATGCTCCAGAGCGGCGCGGTGCCGCGAAGCTCGTCGCGCGATATCCTCATGAGGAAGAGGTCGTTCGCGCCCGCGTGCCAGCTCATGAATCCCATGCCGTCGCCGCGTACGCGCTTGAGCATCCTAGCGGCCATGCGCATCTTCGCGCTCTCCATCGGCATGAGCGTGTCCGCGACCTTCGGCAGGTAGAGGCGGAGAACCGTGGTGGGCGAGCAGAACATCACGTTCGAGAGTCCGCGCTTGTTCGCCTCCGGGAGGACGTTCATCAGGCGCGCGCGCGGCGCGCCGCCGCCCGGCACGTCCGCCGAGGCGTTGAGCGAGTAGTAGTTCGCGCCCGGCGCGCGCGTGAACACGAGCGACTTGCGGATGAAGTCCGCGATCGTGGGGTCCAGCATCGCGAAGATGTCCGCCGACCCGAGATCGCCCGGCGTGGAGGTGACGCCGAAGAGCGGCGCGGACGTGGGGATTCCCGGGAACGACATCGCCGTGTGCGGCAGGGGCGGACGGCGCGCCTCGTCCAGGCGCACGGTGCCGCTCAGCTCCAGGCCGCGCGCCGTCATGCGCATCACGATCGTGCCGCCCATGCAGGCGTTCGACTGGAACAGCGCCCGGGCGCCGGAAGGCCCCATCTGGATGAACGCGAGGTCGCCGCCGAGCGGACGCTTCAGCGCGCCCGCCGCCGCCGTGGGCGTGTGAACCGCTGTCGCCGCAGAAGGCGCGAGCGTGGCCCACTTGCCGTCCGGCGTGAAATACGCGTAGAGCGTGCGGCGCGAATGGCGGCCTGGCGGGATGCGCAGCGCGCCGTTCTTCTGCGGCACGGCGTCCGGATGCCGTGCGAGGAACGCCGCCTTCGTGATCGTCACGGGATAGAGCACGGACCAGGCCTTCGCGCGGCCGAACTCCTCCGCGCCGGGCTTCGGACCGCGTCCGTTGAGACGCCGCATCAGCTGGGCGAGCTTGCCCGCGTCCACGTAGCACACCGCCACGCCCGGCGCCCCCGCGCGCATCGGGCCGAAGAGCTTGGCCGCGCCCTGGTTGCGGATGGCGGAGGGGACGAGCTGCGTGAGGATCGGTTCGGCCATGCCCTTGCCCAGCGACGCCACGTGGTTCGCGATTGTCGGCAGGTCGGTGAACGTGACCGTGCAGGCGGGACGAATCTCCGCCCGGGCGCACCAGGAGCCCAGGACGGCAAGGCAAACAACGACAAACTGTTTTTTCATTTCCCGCAAGTATACCATATCCGCCTGAAATCGGCAATCCACCGACGCCGTCCGTTGACGACGAGCCACACCACGGGCGCGACCAGCACCACGTCGCGAACGAGCGCGACGAGCACGGCGCGGGACTCCTTCTCCGCCTCGCCGAAGCACTCGCAGGAGATGTCGAGGCCGCGGACCTGCGCCTGCGCGAGCGCCACGATGAACATCGCGAGCATCACCGCCGTCGCGAACGCCGCCTCGCGCGTCCATTTCGTGCAGATGAACAGCGCGCCCACGAGCAGTTCCACCATCGGCATCGTGACGGCGAAGAGCGCCGTCACGCACGCCGGAAGCATGCGGTAGCCGTCCACCATGGTCTGGAACCTCCCTGGATCCTCGATCTTGACCCACGCCGAGTACAGGAACATCGCACCCAGTCCCAGCCGGAGCGCCGTTTCGGCGCACAGGGATAGAATGCCCGTCGCCGCCTGCCGTCCTTCCATGTCAGTCCACATCGCCGTCACCCTCGTCATCGCCGATTGCACGGACACTTCGTACGCGCCCTAGCCGACACGTCCCCGGCAGGCTCTCCCGACCACCGCACGCGCTTGTCTTCGGGCACGCGCAGGTTGTTCGCGACGCCGAGCAGAACGGACAGCACCGGCACCGCGAGCAGCACGCGCCAGTCGAAACCGCGGAGGAAAGCCCAAAGGCGCTTCATGCCCTAGAGGTTCGCAAAGGGGTTGCACACGAAACCAGAAGAAGGACGTGGCCGGCTGCCGCCTCTTCTCGGGGCGGCGGGGCCCAGCCCCGCACCTGCAGCCGCGCGGCTCTCGCCGCGCGGCTTCGTGCGGGCGGAGAGCGAAATGCGGTTGCGCGCCTTGTCCACACCGATCACGCGCACCTTGATCTTGTCGCCCGTCTTCACGACCTCGGAAGGATCGGAGACAAAGCGGTCGGCAAGTTCCGAAACGTGCACGAGGCCGTCCTGGTGGATGCCGATGTCCACGAACGCGCCGAACGCGGTCACGTTCGTCACGACGCCCTCGAGCGTCATGCCCTCGCGCACGTCGTCGATCGTCGTCACGTCGTCGCGGAACGCCGGCTTCTCGAACACAGCGCGCGGGTCGCGTCCGGGCTTCTTCAGCTCGTCCACGATGTCCTTGAGCGTGGGCAGGCCCACATCCTCCGAAACGTACTTCTTCAGCTCGATCTGCCCCGCGAGCGCCGCGTTGCCCACGAGCTCGCCCACGCCCACGCCGAGGTCCTTCGCCATCGCCTCCACGAGCGCGTAGCGCTCCGGGTGGACGGCGGAGGCGTCGAGCGGATTCGCCGCGCCGCGGATGCGCAGGAAGCCCGCGCTCTGCTCGAAAGCCTTCGGGCCCAGCCCCGTCACCTTCTTGAGATCGCTGCGGCTCCTGAACGCGCCATGCGCGTTGCGCCATTCGACGATGCGCTTCGCGAGCGACGCGCCGATGCCGGAGACGCGCGTGAGGAGCGGCGCGGAGGCGGTGTTCAGCTCCACGCCCACCTTGTTCACGCAGCTCACGGTCACCTCGTCCAGCTTCGCCTCGAGGAGCGGCTGGAACACGTCGTGCTGGTACTGACCCACGCCGATTGCCTTCGGCTCGATCTTCACGAGCTCGGCGAGCGGGTCCTGAAGGCGCCGCCCGATGGAAATCGCGCCACGCACCGTGAGGTCGAGGTCCGGGAACTCGTCGCGCGCGATCTCGCTCGCGGAATAGACGCTCGCGCCGGCCTCGCTCACGCTCACCACCATCACGTCCTTCGCGCCGATCAGCTTCAGCACGCTCCGCGCGAACGCCTCCGTCTCGCGCCCCGCCGTGCCGTTTCCGACGGCGATGGCGTCCGGCCTGAACTTCTCCACGAGGCGCGCAAGGACGTCCTGCGCCTCCGCCGTGCGCTGCATCGGGTAGATCACGGTGTTCACGAGGAACTTGCCCGTTTCGTCGAGCATCGCCACCTTGCAGCCGGTGCGGATGCCAGGGTCGATCGCCAGCACGCGCTTCTCGCCGAGCGGCGAGGCGAGCAGGAGGTTGCGCAGGTTCTCAGCGAATACGTCCACCGCCGCGCGGTCCGCCTCCATCTTCTTCTCCGTCGCCACGTCGATCTCGCACGACGGCGCGAGCAGGCGCTTGTAGGCGTCGGCGATCGCGAGTCGCAGCTGCTCGGATCCGCCGCGCCCGACGATCTCCTCGATGCGCGCGAGCACCGGTTCGGGGTCCAACTTGAACTTGCGCCAGAGCACGCCCTCCTTCTGCCCGCGGCAGATGGCGAGATAGCGGTGGCTGGGGATCTCGGCGATCGGCTCCTCGAAGTCGTAGTACTGTTCGAACTTCGTGGGCTCCGTGGGCTTGGGCGAGACGACCTCGCTCTTCACGACGGACTTCTTCGCGAACGTCTCGCGCACGTAGCCGCGTACCTCGGCCATGTCGGCGATGCGTTCCGCGAGGATGTCGCGCGCGCCCTGGAGGTCGTCGGCGGATGCGGCCTTGAGGGCCGCATCGTCAAGATGACCCTCCCAGATGGCGTCGGCGAGCGGCTCCAGCCCCTTCTCCTTCGCGATCATGGCGCGCGTGCGGCGCTTCGGCTTGTAAGGCTGGTAGAGGTCCTCGAGGGCGGCCTTCACCATGCAGGACTCGATCTTCTCGCGCAGCTCGTCCGTGAGCTTCCCCTGCTCGTCGATCGACTTCAGGATCGTCGCACGGCGGTCTTCCAGTTCGGCGTAGTAGGTGAGGCGCTCCTGTATCTTGGATATCTGAACCTCGTCGAGGTTGCCATGCACCTCCTTGCGGTAGCGGGCGATGAACGGAATCGTGTCGCCTTCCTTCAGGAGCTTCGCGACCGCCGCCACCTGTCCGGCGGAAATGCCCAGTTCGACGCTGATGCGCGGAAGCACCTTTGCCGCGTTCGTTTCTTCTTTCATGCTTGATCTTCGCTCTTCACTTCGCCTCGAGAGGGGCAGGCGTAGACGGCACAAGCCCCTCGATGTCTATCGGCTCCGGCAAGGTCTTGGCCGGCGCAACGGGAGCCTTGGGCTGCTTCTCCGCCTTCTTCTTCGGCGGTTTCTTCGCGTCCGGCTTCTTCTCAGGCGGCTTCTTGGCGTCAGGTTTCCTGCTCTCGGGCTTGGCATCCGCCTTTTGATCGTCGCGCGCCTTCTCGATCTGGAGAATCGTGTCCTTCACGATGGAGGAATCTGGCTGGATCTTCAGCGCCCTGTTCGCGCATGCGAGCGCCTCGTCGTAGCGGCCCTTGTAGAGCAGGGCGATCGCGAGGTTGTTCAGGAACACCGGCTCTTTCGGACTCGCCTCCACGCACCGCGAGAGGTGTCCGACGGCCTGGTCCCATTTGCGCTTCCCGAAATAGTCCATGCCGACGGCGAAGTTCGCGTACGGGTCTTTGGCATTGATGCTCAGGATCGTCCTGGCGAACTGCGCCGCGGCCGCGTAGTCGCCGCGCGCAATCGCGCTTTCCATGTCCTCGCGCGGCGAGGCCATGCGCAGGAGCGGAGCTGCGGGCTTGGCGGCGGGGCTGTCCTTCGCCGAGGCTGGCGGTGTCTTCGCTGGCGCGGCCTTCTTCGGCTCCGGCCTCTTCGCCGGATTTTTCTCCCGCGATGCCGTCTTCTTCGGGTCGGCCCCGTTCTTCGGCTGCGCGGCAGTCTCCTTCGCCTTCTCGCGCGCCTCGCGGATCTGCTTCATCGTGTCCTTCACCTCGGCGGACTCGGGGATGAGCTCAAGCGCCTTGGCAGCCAGCTTCAGCCCCTCGTCGTAGCGTTCCGTGTACATGCAGACCATCGCGAGGTTGTTCCACACGGCCGGCTCCTTCGGCTTCTTGATCAGACACCTGCGCAGGAACTCCTCGGCCCGCGTCCACTGTTTCTGGGTATAGTAGCTCATGCCCATGGCAAAGTTCGCATTCGGGTCGTCGGGATCGCCTGCGAGAATCGGCTCCGCAAACCGGCGCGCCATCGTGAAGTCCGCGCGCGCAAGCGCCATCTGCAGGCTCTCCCGGGGCGTCACGGAACGCAGGGTCTGCTCGCGCGCCTTGTCCATGTCGCGCAGGATGCGGTTGAGAGAGGCGTTGTTGTGGTCGAGGCGGTCGGAGATGCTCACGTCCTTCATCGCCAGCTCCTTCTGTCCCGCACGGTCCTCGCGCTCCGCGCGCATGCGCGCCAGACGGGAGATACGCCACTGCACGAACAGGAAGAGCTCGTTGGCGCGTACGCCCGCGCTTTTCGACGGTCCTCCGTCCGCATAGAGGTCAAGGATCCTGTCGGCCAGGACCGTTGCCGCCTCAACACCGCGCTGGCGGTCCTCCTCGGACATTCCCATCGGACGCGACAGCACGCCGCTGCACGGCGGAATTTCCTTGCCGTCGCGCTTCCACAGCTCGAAGCCAAGCTGGATGGCCACTTCGCCGAGACGCTCCGGATGGTCGCGCATCCATGTGCGCAACGCCATCGGCCCGCCGATGGAGAGGGCGATGCGGTCTTCCTGGTTCGTCACGCCGTGCTTGCGGATGTACTGATCGCGCGGGGAGTTTCCCGCCATCATCGAGACCGCCCGGAGAGAATGCCCCTGTGCCTTGGCCTGAAGCTCCAGGAACGGGTCGAACGACCCGTCCGTAAACAGCCATTTCACGTCCCCGCACTCGGAAAGGACCTCTCGGGCGTAGTCGTCGACAATCGACAGCATCCGGCGCGTCTGCTTCTGGTAGCGTCCGGGCAGGACGCCGACAAGAAGCAGGATCGGGACAATTGTCAGCACCAGACGCGCACCGCCGCCGAGCGGCTTGACGTCGCTCGCGTCGGACACCCCCTCGTGCTCGGCACTCTCCTCCCTCAACTCCGCGAAGCGCTGCATCGCAAGACGACGGTGGTCGCGGCAGCAGATGTCCACCGCCATCACGGCAAGCGCGAACACAACGGTCGCCGCGGAGAACAGCATCAGGACGAGCAGGAAGAACTGCGAGTCGACCGCCGCGTCCTGGCTCCAGGTCCAGAACCAGAGCGGCGGCAACTCCGCCAGCTGCGCGAAAGAAAGCGCGCCCGCCACAAAGAACACCGCGCCCATGTGGTAGGGCAGGAACTGCTCTTCGTCCACGGCACGCGGCAGCAGGATCGCCGACACGACGAACGGCAAAAGACCCACGCCGATGCACAGCACCCACCCAAGGCCAGAAGCCGCGTGGATGAACTGCGTCCACCAGCGCGTCGCATACATGATCGGCATGTCGGCGCCAATCTTCCCGAACACCTCCAGCCCGTCGAACTGGATAAACGAAAAGCAGTTGGCCGCCACACCCATGACCAGACCGACGGCAAAAAGGAACGTGAGGTGCCATTTCGAACTCTGCTCAACGATCGGATTGAGAATCGGCGAGTCGGCCGCCATCGCTCCATGCCGCAAAGCGATTACGTAAACGCCCCACACAAGCGCAAGAAGGAAGAACCCCAGCGGTGTCTCGGCGGTCAGGAGCCCGAGGAGAAACATCGAAAGATAGAGCTGGCCCATGCCGCCGCTCATGAGGAACCCGAAGAAGAGCGTCAGCACGGCAACCGTCATGAAGAGCAACAGAAGCGGCGACGTAAAAGCCTGTCCCGCACGCCAGACCGGGTCTGAGCACGCAAAGAACAACGCGCCCAGCACGGCAACGCCTCTCACGACAAAGAAGCGCCGTCGCGCGAACTGCAGACGCACCTGGATCGAGATCGAGAGAACCTGGCGCAAAAGCAGGTAGACCAGCCCCACCGTCGCTCCGGCAAAGACTGGCCCGAGCGTCTTCAACAGCGTCGTGCCCATCTGCACGCCTGCAAGCGAATAGATCCCGCGCGCAATGGCATTCCAGAAGCCCGGAAAAATCGACTCCATCGGACGCAATCCCGCGCCGATCGCCGCCGCGTCCCAGGCGTTGGGCGTGAACCCCGGGAACGCCCAAAGCACCATCAACCCTCCCGAAAGTCCGGCAAGGAACAGTGAGAACAGCCAATCAATGGCGCTTAATGATTCCAACTTGATCTCAGACTTGTGCCCCGGATCGTCCTTGTCCGAATAGGTGGAATCGTTATCGTAGTCGTCTTCGTAGCTCTTCATGTTTTTCCCTTCAACAAGTACGGCGGGCCGTCCCCGACCCGCCGAACTTTCAGCCATCTGAATCCTTACTTCTGGCGGCGCCGGCGCAACGCCAACATCGCCCCGCCCATCAACAGCAGCAACCCACTTGATGGTTCAGGAATGGCCCCTCCGGCACCCATGTTGAAACCAGCTGCCGCCGCCATAGCAGTGTTCGCATCAGTCGCCCCTGTAGCGACATAACCATTGGACATCAACTGGTCATAGGTATATGTATTACCTGTCGCCACTGGAGTGTACGAATCGTCGGTGCTGTTGTAGTTGCACATCTCAACATAGAACGACCATGACTCATAACCGCTAATGTCAGTTTGCGTCAATGCAGCCGATGACGGGCTTCCACCATCGGATTGACGGTTATCCAAATAGACCGCATCCTCTCCCTCCTTGGTAGCAACTAGCCATGCCTCATCAAACGTCGCCCCAGTTTCACTCGTCACCTGCCAATACAACGTACCAGCAGAAGCTGATGACACTGCCAAGAGCACAACTATAACTGCAATTGATCTTAAAAGCGATTTCATTTTCTTGCCTTCTTCCTTAAGAAATGGATTACCAGTTGACCGTGATTCCCGTTGCACCACTCTTATACCACGCACCCTTTCCAGGGGCAAGCGTGCAACCTTCCGTCCATGTACGAACCGTTCTTGGCCGACTTCCTTGAGTCTTAGTCACAACCTCAGTACCCCATTTGCCATCTTTAATCGTGTAGATCTGAAGTCCACCGCCATTTAACGGCACGCGAATCTCGTCTCCCTCATGCCCAACAGGCATAGCCTTCGGTTCTGTTGTCGGATTTGCTATGAGCATAAGAGTGTTCGGCAGAATCTCCGTTGAGACAGCAGCATCGGTATCGCGACCGCACAAGTAAACGGGATAACTCGTGCTCCCGCGCTGGAGAATCAGAGCAGAGCCACGTGCAAGAGCCTTTTTATCGGCAACAGTCGCCTGCTCGAAAGTGGATTCCCCAATTGTTGTCACAGGATCCCACACCCCAGATTCCAGAAGCTTATACGCATACCATGTCGTACCCTCATAGAGATACACAATATCATTCTCTTGAAGCGTCACAGTACTCACGAGATTCGAAAGGGTGACAGCATTTCCATCCACACCGACCCACGGCACCGCGACAACTGTGTTTGAAGTGGTTGTGTCAGAAATGCGCATGACACCATACACATTGTCAGAGATCACAGGGTCAAGGGCGAAAAGCGCCGTGCTGGCGACCATCGCACAAGTCATCAAACGGAGTTTCATTGTTGATTCCCCTTTCAGGTTAGTTGCGGATTACCTTGAAGAAGCCCGAAGCACCGGTTGCCTTGGGCGCGTAAAGAATGACCTCGTCGGTCGCACCGTCCGTTGCCTGCGCCGCACCCTGAGCGTCGCTCGCCGAAACGTCCGCGCCGCTCGAGACGCGCATGAAGCCCGGAAGGTTCTGGACCGTAAGACGCACCTTGTCGCCCTCGATCTTGATGGATGTGATCTTCGGCTGCTGCACGTTCCTCGGAGCCACCGCGCCAGCCGCGACCGCCTGCCCGCCCTCGGTCTCCTTTTCGGCCGCAGTCGTGGCACCGCCAGCCGTGGCCTTGCCGACCTTCGTAGCTTCGGTCGCGAGACCATAGCCGTTGACGAGCGAAAGCTTGCCGTTCACCGCACCGCGGGGAGCCGTCGTGCCGTCTGCCGCCGCCACGCGCGTATCGAGCAGATAGACGCCGTAGGTACCGTCCGCCAGACGATCCGCCGTCGCGGAATCAATCTGGAAGAGGACGTTCGGGCACCGGCCACCCTTCGCGACAGGGGCCACGAGCACGATCTCGTCCGTCTCGGAAACCGCCGTACCGTCTGCGGCGATGCCGCCGAACGTGGCACCGTTCTTCGTCCACACGAGCGCGTAGCACTCGCCGTCCAATACCGTGGTACCGTCCGAATACTTGTCCGGTCCGACCGTCGAGAACGAGAGGAGCGCATCGTCAATGGCAGCTGTGGCAGCGAATGCCAGGCCCGCGATACCAATTATTGTAACAAGTTTCTTCATTTTAAGACCTCTTTCGTTTTAAAGCTGTTTTTGAATTACGCTTATTTGTCCTTCGCACGCAGACGGTAGTAAATCGCACCATCCGTCGATGGCAAGTTGATTTCCACTGACGTCAACCCCGTGACATTCGTGGATGTGGTCACGTTCAGAGCGAACTTCTTATCGGCGCTGTAATCCAACACCACCTCTCGGCCAAGGGTCTCAACCGTCTCGGGAAGGCCGAGTACAACTTTCTCTTGAGTCGTTGCCAGCGACTTGAGCTCGAACACCTGGTCGGCAGCGAAAGGATCGAAGCAACGTGCGTACTTCTCTCCAATTGTCATGCTTGATCCACCATATGTTGCAGTGGCAGTCCATGCAAGACCATACTGGTCAAACCAAGCACAAGGAACATCCTCCACCTTTGCATTTGCCGCAAGAGGATACTTATAATTCGATTCATTGTTCATCACCACATCGTCCACGGCGGTGCAACCGACGATTTTCAAGCTGCTGATGCTCGTCGCTGTCGTCTCGCCCAAGGCAAGCTCGTACCAAGCACCCGTAGCGGTGGTCTCATCGACGGTAAGATAGCCATCTGCCGTCATCATCGGCTGACCGTCAATGCGAACCTGGCAACGACTCTTGCTGTAGTCAAAAAGCAAACTTACACGCACCCACGCGGAATCGTCATAGACGGTGTCAGACAACTTACACCAGCCAACTTCACCCGTTGTCTTCTTCTTGCAATATGCATTGAAGCAACCATTTGAATCCACTGCAACCGCAATTTGGACAGGATCGCCTCCTTCCGGGATCTCAAGTTCATCGTCTGGACGCGCCGTCTGCACCATCATGTCAACCACAGGCGTGCCTGTGAAGGTATTGGCCTCAGCCGTGCAGGTAGCCTCGCCCTCAATCAAAAGGACTTTGGTATGTTCTCCTGTCAACGGCTGCACAGACCCAGTCGCACTGTACGTATAATTGCTCACCGTAGCCGTGACATCGCCCCATGTCGCCGGCGTGGTTACAATCGTTCCTTCAAACGATTCGCTGTACGTCGCTGCATACAGGGATCCAGTCGCGAGCGCGCAGCCCGCAATCATCCCAAAACACTTGATTTTCGACATCATAAACGGTTCCTTTCGGTTGATCAACCTAGTGTCCCCAAGAAGAGACAAGTCAAGTTTAGCATGTTTCCGTGGTCCGCGCAAGCGGGAAAATAAAATTTCTTAATTTTTTTGGGGGGATGTGCGTTCTACAGCGTCCCGGCGAAGAAACGGTCCATGATCGCCGCGTGTTCGGCATCGGTCCAGCCGGAACTTTCAATCGACACCCAGCCGCTGTAGCCCACGTCCTCAAGAGCGCGGCGCACGGCCTTGAAGTCGATGGAGCCGTCTCCGATGCGCACGAACGCGCCTTCGTTCTTCGCGGTGCGGTCGAGCTTGAAGTCCTTGATGTGGAGCTTCACGATCTGGTCGCCCAGCGCATGCACCCACTCCTGCGCGGGCGCGTAGCGCTCGTGGTTGCCGAGGTCGAGGTAGGACTTCACCCAGGCGTTCTTGAAGGAGCGGATGAACGCCGCGGCGAAGTCGGGCTTCACCCACAGGTTGTTCCACACGTTCTCGAGGCCGATCGTCACGCCAAGTTCAGACGCAAGGGGCACGAGCTCCCACACGGCGTCCTGCGCATACTTCGTGGCGTCGTTCTGCGCCTGCACGTAGGCGGGGAAGTCCGCGTCGGCCGCCCGCGCGAGCATGAGCGTCTTGGAGTCGAACGCGAGCTTGAACGCGCTCGGCTTCGGCATCGGGATGCCGCCCACGCGGCCCGGCACGACGAGGATCACGGACGCGCCGTAGGCGGACGCGAGGCGCAGGTTTTTCTTCCCGGCCTCGATCGCGTCCCGGCGCTTCGCGGGATCCTTCGCGTTGAAATCAAGCCAGCCGCCCATGAACGAGTGGATCCGCAGTCCCTCGTCCTCGGCGAGGCGGCGCGCCGCGCGCGCCTCGGCCTCGGTCACGGACTTGTCCTGCAACTCCACGCCGGGATAGCCGTTGTTCTTCAGGACCTTCACCACGTCCGGCGTCAGGCGCTTGCGGATCAGTGCCTTCTTCAACACGGTCTTGAACGGCCCCGCGCAGCAGTCGGCGCCGCGCGTCCTGCGCGGCAACCCCGCCGCCGCAAGCGCCGTGGCTCCCGCCAGAATAAAATCACGTCGTTTGATGTTCATTGCTTTGCCTTTGACTTAAGCTTTCCCCGGAACCGGTGCCACGCCCTCTTTCGGGACCGGGATGTCCTCGGTTTCCTCGAACTGCTCGGGCGTGAACGCGGCGTTCCAGCCGTTGTAGAACTCGCTGCGCTCGTTCTCGAGCACGTCCCTCATGCGCACCATGCGGCCCGAGTAGGCCGCGAGCGTGCCGATGATGCACGTGGCGGTGGACATCGCCACCTGCTCGCCCTCGTTGAGCAAGTTGCCGCTCAGGAGTCCGTTCAGGAAATCCACGTGTTCGGCGATGAGGCCGTTGTGGGGACGCCCCTCGATCGCGGCGAGGTCTTCCTCGACGGGCTTGCCGTCCCAGCGCTTGATCTTGTTGCCCACGGAGATCTCGCCCTCCGTGCCCACGAGGCGCGTGCCGAACGGATTCGCACAGCCGGACATGTGGCGTCCGAACGTGGTCGTGTGCAGGTCCGCACCGTAATCGTAGTCGATCGCGATCTCGTCGTAAATGTCGCCGATACCGGCGGGGCGCCGCCAGCGCGCGCCCATCCCGAACGCGCTCACGGGGAAGCGCCCGATGAACCAGTTCGCGAGGTCCACCTCGTGGATCGCCTGCTCGGTCACCTGGTCGCCGCTCATCTCCCAGAAATGGTACCAGTTGTTGCAGAGATAGCCGGCGTTCGTGTCGGTGGGACGGCGCGGACGCACCCAGATCGGCCCGTGGCAGCGGTAGACGCGCCCCGCCATGATCTTGCCGATGCAGCCCTGGCGCACCGGGCCGATCTGCTTGAGGAAGCGGTTCGAGTGGCGGTGGAGCGTGCCGGAGAGGATCGAGAGGTTCTTCGCCTTCGCGTCCGCCACGCTCTTGAGGAACGCGCGCAGGCCGCGCGGATCGGTGGCGATCGGCTTCTCGGCGAAGATGTGCTTGCCCGCCGCGACGCAGGCGGCGAGGTGACGCGGACGGAACAGCGGCGGCGTGCAGAGGAGCACGATGTCGCATCCGGAGGCGATTACGTCCTTGTAGCCGTTCGCGCCGCCGAACGCCATCTTCTCATCGACGCCGTACTTCTTGCAGATCACCCTCGCCTTCTCGGGGAAGAAGTCGGCCGCGGCCGTCAGTCGCACCTTGCAGCCAAGAAGCGCCGCCGCGTCCGTAATGTTCTGGATCGCGCCCGTGCCGCGTCCGCCGCAGCCCACGAGGCCCACCTTGAACACCTTCTGGGCGTCGCCCAGAACCGCCGGCGCCGCCGCAACCGCGCCCGCGCCCAGCATGAATTTCCTTCTTGAGACTTCCATCTTTTCCTCTTTCTGTTTGTCAGGTTGAATCACCAGCCTTGGAGGCGGGGTTGGCAAAGCATCTTGTTGGCGGACGAACTGTTCGCGAAGCGGCGTGCGGACACATCCCACGTGAGCAGCCGGCCGGGATCGAAGAGCGCCGCCACGCCCGTGAGCGAGCACTGCGTCATCGCGCCCGCGTAGGCGAAGTCGCTGCCCACCCTGGGACCGCCCTTCACCGCCGCGACGAACTCGTTGTACGGCTTCGCGTCCGGGGAATTGCCGGGGACGCGCGGATACTTCTGCTTCGGGCACCCTCCGTCGGCACGGAGCTTCGCGAGCGTCGTATCGGGCAGCAGGCGCAGGTAGTTCGCGCCGTGGTGTCCGTACTCGATCACGCCGCGCGTGCCGTACACGAACGCGCCGTTCGTCATGTTGTCGCGCCGCGCGCGGGCCTCCTTGGAGTTGTAGGGCGGGAAGAGCGCCATGTCGTCCTTGTAGTTGGACGGCACGGGCACGGACCGGCACGCCTCGCCATCGAACCACACGAGCCTGAACGGCTTGCCGTCGCGCTTCACGTACTCGAACGTGGTCTTCACGCCCTTCGGGAACGTGAGGCCGTGCCGCTCGGGCGTCCAGCTGCCCACGACCTCCGCCTTGACCGTCTTCGGGAGCCCGAGACCGAACGTCCAGAAGAGCGGGTCCATCAGGTGGCAGCTCCAGTCGCCGAGGGTGTTCGTGCCGTACATCGTCCAGAAGCGCCAGGCCCCCGGGAGGAACTTCGGGAAGTACGGGCGGTGCGGCACCGGGCCCTGCCATTGCTCCCAGTCCAGCTCCTTCGGCACCTCCCACGTCTTCTTCATGTCGTCGAGGACGTCCATGAAGGTGTATCGCGCGGGGCACCAGATGTGCGCCTCGGTGACCTCGCCGATGAGCCCAGCCTCCACCCACTCGCGAAAGTCGCGGATCGTGT
>Ga0256407_10000806_pt1 | contig 70647 bp, 68 predicted proteins | sample RumenRJG_04DNA_FD_193489 | JGI IMG/M metagenome (GOLD analysis project Ga0256407, IMG submission 193489) | Bovine rumen microbial communities from Lethbridge, Alberta, Canada - RJG_04 | ecosystem: Host-associated > Mammals > Digestive system > Stomach > Rumen | place: Canada: Alberta... | reverse complement strand
AAAGCGGCAGGATTTCCCCCTGCCACTAATCATCTGTTTATGCAAAAATAATTTCCTTTTCCACAATCTCCCTCGCACAAGCCCTTATGTTATTGAGGCATCCTGTCCATTCTAAGGCGTTTTCTGCTTTTAGCTGTTACTCTATACTGATATTCTTTCAAGCCGAACTCTTCCAGCTCGTCTTCTATTAGTTCCCGGTAGAAGTTAAAATCATATTCTGCATCATGTAGCCAGCAATACTTGAAAAATGAAATGAGTGCTGATGTTGTGCTATCTTCTTTTAATGCCGTAAGTTGTTTTTTAAAATCATTGAAGTTTGTTATTGTTATTTTTTCTGTGTCTGCCATAATAGTCTCCAATCTTGCATAAGAAGGGGGATAAACCCCCAACTATGCAACCTCCTTTAATTCTTTACTGTCTGAAACCTCTTCAATCTCATACTGGTTGATGAAACCGTTCCACATTTGGATAAACTCTGGATAAGCGTACTGTCCACTACAAGAAATCTTTACATACTCTTCACCTGTGTATAATCTTTCAAACGGTTTTTCACCTAAGTATTTGCCTGTGTCATAGTCATAATCACATTCTTCATATCCAACTATGAAACCAATTTTCAAATCATCTATGTCAAGTCCATAAGGTTCTTTGTCTGACGGCTTTTCAGTGATTTCAATAATCATACCTCCGTTATTATTATCTGTACGGTTAAAATATCTTTTGATAACCTTTTTATCCCATACATCTGGAATGGATAAGCTACCTTTACGGAAGTTGCGTTCAATGTATAGAGAGTTGTCATCATCAATAATAGTCATAAAATCTTTGAGTGTTTTTCTCGGATAAGTTCTATCTGTAATCATAGCCATAAAATCTCTGATGAAATGATTGTGCATCACTCTTCCGATTCCCCATTGATGATGAACTAATCTTATATTAACCTTTCCATTCCAATATGTTCTCTTAATCAAAAATGCTGTGCGTTGTCCCATAATATTATTTCCTTTCAAATTATTTGCGTACTAACTTTTTTACCCCCATAAGGGGAAGGGGATTACTCCCCTAATGTTCAGACGGTAGAAGAAGAGTATAGGTTACTGGTTCAATCGCTGATAGTTCAAGATAGAATCGGTATGTTGTAATCTCTTCATCTGGGTTAGTTGGTAAATCAATATATGATAAATCTTGCTTAACGATTGAAATATGCTCGTTGTATTCGCCTTCAACATAATCTTCTGTAAAGACTTCCATGTACCCTTGCTTTTGTTGATTTAATGCAATCTCTACAACAAAGAAGGTAAATTCATGGTCTTTATATGAATGTAGAATCTTTGGCATATAGCTGATTACATTATCTACAACCCAACAAGCATCTAAAGTCTTTTGAAAGTCCATTATTCCTTCCGTGTAGAGTAAATTAAAGCAATAACTACGCTTATATAATCGTTCTGAACCGTGATGTTTTGAAAATATTTCTTTAACTGTATTGTATGTAACTGTCATTTTTAGAATCTCCTTTAATTGTGTACTACTGAACCCCTTAAGGGGTAGGGGGTTGAACCCCTATGATATTGTGAATTTAGTTGATTCCACTTGGCGAAGGTATTTTGAGTAGGTTGAAAAGTCCAGTTTTTTCAGTAGTGATGTATTCAGTTGATTCTTTAGGAACTTAGTGTATCTGATTACATACCCGGCAATGTCCATAGTCTCAAGCCCTGCCTGTTCCATAATTGACTTGATACTGTTTTCCTTGTCCTTTTTGATTTCAGATAGGTTTTTGATTTCAGCTTCTAATTGTTTGATAGCTTTAATTTCGTTTTCAATGTTCACATTAGTTGTAATAACTGTTGTCATAATTGTTGCTCCTTTTATTAAGTAGTTACTAAAGAAGCAGCAGCGCCGTTGCTTATGTCCACATATTAAACCCTAACCCCTGACCTTTGCAGCTCATTTTGTTAAATCTGAAACATTTAGCAGCAAAACGCAGCATAGCTTAATATTTCAGCGTTTTTACTTGACAAGAGTCTGGAATATGCACCAGAATTGATAGATAGAGCATGTTTGATGTGCCAAAACTGGCATAGATAGAGACCTCATAGAACTTTTCTAAGTTTGGGGAAAGTAATCACCTATTTATAAGGTAGAATGAGACAATTGGTATTACACTGGTTAAAATAAAATAATATGTAACCGTTATGTAATACTATGCGTATAACTTGATTTTTAACCCTGTTCGTATTAGAGTTTAGATGTCAATTCCATTATGTAATTATTATGTAATTGGTTGTCAAAAATTGAAAATTTCATACTTGAAAGTTGTAATAGAGGATAGAAAGTAAAACCTGAAAACAGTATCTATTGCTCACTTTTCAACAAATATAAAATTATCGGGATGTAGCGCAGCTTGGTAGCGCACCGTGTTCGGGTCGCGGGGGTCGCAAGTTCGAATCTTGTCATCCCGATATAAAAACTCCTATAGTTAATGCTATGGGAGTTTTTATAATATTTAATATTTAAATACATTAATATAATGATTTTTCTTTATAGTCGTTGAAATTTTATACAAAAAGTATTATAATTTCCTGGTAATATAATGTTTTTAAGAAGAGGTGTTTATGAAATTACACATGCAGATATTAATTGCGCTGGGTCTTGGCATAAAAAGGAACTGGCATATATTTTTCGGAATTATTCTTGGTATAATTGTGGGAATACTTTTACATGGTCATGAATATCCTATGGTATCTAATGTTCTTACATTCATTGGACAAGTATTCATAAGATTAATTCAAATGGTAGTTATTCCGTTGGTTGTATCTGCAATTGTTATTGGTATTACAAGTGTTGGTGATAATAAACAACTTGGCAAATTCGGATCAAAAATGATTTTATATTACGGCATCATTACAGTTGCCGCAGTGACTATAGGAGCTGTTCTCGCTCTTGTATTCCAACCCGGAATTGGAGCAGCGCACTACATAACAGAAAACGCCGCAAGCGAAGTCCAAGCTTCAGTTGCATCTGCAGTTGCTCAACAACAGGGAAATATACTAAATATTTTCTTAGGTTTTATACCTAACAACCCTATAAAATCTTTTGCAGAAGGCAATATGGTTTCTATAATAGTTTTTGTTTTAATCTTTGCTATTGCTCTTGCTAAAGTCGGTGACGTTAACAGACCAATCGTTTCTTTCTTTGAATCAGTATTTGCTGCGACGATGAAAATTACCGATTGGATTATGTTTTTCGCTGCACCGGGTGTATTTGCTCTTACCGCAAGTGCTGTTTCAAGCTTCGGAATAGATATATTTACAAGTATTTCAGAATATTTATTGGTTCTGTTTGTAGGATTTATGATACAACTCTTTATGGTATATCCGATATTTTTAAAATTTTTCTCTAAAGTTAATTTTGGTATGCTGTATTCAGCAATTGCAGAAGCAATGATGGTTGCTTTTGGCACTGCAAGTTCTTCTGCAACTTTACCATTAACTATAGCTTGTTGCGAAAAACGTGGAATTTCTCATAAAATTTGCAGTTTTGTACTTCCTCTGGGTGCAACTTTGAATATGGACGGAACAGCGCTATTACAGACAGTTGCCGTAATATTCTTGGCTCAAGCATACGGCGTACCATTAACATTGCATTTAGTAATCGGAATTGCTCTATTGGCAATTGTTGCTTCTTCTACTTGTGCCGGAATTCCGGGAGCAGGCTTGATTACAATTGCACTGATACTTAACGGTATGGGATTGAGTCCGGAACAGCTTGTTGCAGGATTTGCATTCTTATTCACTATTGAAAGAATTACAGACATGATGAGAACACTAATCAATGTAACTTCAGATGCTGTAGTTGCTGCAGCAATTGCAGATAACGAAAATGAAATTAATTACGATTTGTTGAACAACCCTGCAGCGTACGAAGAAATTGCGTAATTGCAAATAGGTAAATATATAAAAAAGGGTAAGTTAGTAGCTTGCCCTTTTTTATATTTCTTTAATTTTTTCTTTAAGGTCATTCATGTATAAAAACAACTTTTTTAATTTAATATTAATTTCTTTATATTGATTAAATTTAGTTTTATCAATATATCTTTTATCCATTACTGTATAGTTGCTAAATTCTAAAATGTTTTGACAGCCGCCCAAAAGCAAATAATAATTCTCTTTTAAATTTTCTATTTGTTCATTTAAAATTTCTAAACTGGCATTCATTTTAACCCCACCTGTGCCAACTGGCTGTCGACTATAGGCACATAATTACATACATTATAGTATATGTCAAGTAGTGCTAAAGAAAATTTTGCTAAAAGGTTAAAAACAATTAGAGCAGAAAAAGGTCTTTCTCAAGAAGATCTAGCATTGTTATGCGGTATTGATCGAACTTATATCGGACGAATTGAGAGATTAGAAAGAAGTCCAAGTATTGATATTTTAGAAAAAATTGCAAATGGTCTTAAAATTTCTATATCCGAATTATTAAAATCGTGCTAAAATACATTTATGCAAACGGATATTATCGCATCAACACATTTGGGCAAAAAATCTGACGGGAGTTTTAAGTAGGTTGGGGTTTCTACCCCAACAATAAATTTTTATTATAAAATTAATTTATGAATTATAAAAGAGTTTTTATTCCTAATAGTTATGTGCACTTAATAATTGTTGCATATGATAGAAAAGATATATTTATCAAAAATATTGAATTATTAAGAAATGCTTTTATAGATGCAAAAAAATATTTTAATTATGAAATTGTTGCGATTTGCGTATTGCCAAATCATATCCATGTGATTTTAAACCCTGATAATATAATAGAGTATCCCAAAATAATTACATCAATAAAATATTATTTTTCCAAGAATTATAATGTTGGGGTAGAAACCCCAACCTACGGTTATATCAATAAAGGTGAAAAGGGTATATTTCAACGAAGATATTTTGAACACACTATATGTTCTCAAGATGAATTAAATAATCATATAAACTATATTCACTACAATCCTGTAAAACATGAATATGTACAATATGTAAAAGACTGGGAATATTCCTCTTTTCATAAATTTGTTGAAAATAATTTATATGATATAAATTGGGGAAGTTCAACTGATATAGAGAATATCAAAAATTTGGAGCTTGAATAGCTTTCAAAATTTTATTAATTTTATGCTAAAATAAGTTTATGCAGACAGATATTATCGCATCAACACATTTGGGCAAAAAATCTGACGGAAGCAGAATGTATGACTCCTCGCTTTTGGTTAGTGTACCTCGTGAAGAAAATAGAAAACAATACAATATTGATTGTAATGATTTGCTTTTTAAAGGCTATGATGTTTGGCATGCGTATGAATTTTCTTGTCTTACAGAAAACGGTTTGCCCGTCACTAGTGTTTTAAAAATCAGGTACGATTGCGCAAGCGAATATATTGTTGAATCAAAATCATTAAAGTTGTATTTAAATTCTTTCAATATGACAAGACTCGGCAAAAATCAAAAAGAGTGTCTGGCTCTGTGCAAAGCGAAAATTGAAAAAGATTTATCAGAAAAACTTGAAACAGCAGTTGTAGTTAATTTTTTAGACAACAAAATCGCTAAAGAATATATCTTTAGTGATTTTGAAAATATCATAAATTATGTTGATGAAACAACTTTAAAATGCGAAAATTTCAAAGAAACACCTAAAATTCTCCAAACAGAAGAAACTGAAAAATTTCAAGAATATAAACTGACATTTGATTCTTTGCGTTCAAATTGTCGTGTTACTCATCAACCTGATTTTGGGGATGTATTTATTTATTACGACTCAAAAAAACATATAAAAGAAGATAGCTTAGTTAAATATTTAGTTTCATTCCGCTGTGAATATCATTTCCATGAAGAATGCGTAGAAATGATTTTCAAACGCTTGTCTGATATCCTTAATCCAGATGATGCATTAATGGTTTGTGCACTTTATACCCGCAGAGGCGGTATTGATATTTGTCCGTACAGAGAAAAGAATATCGGGTTTAAAGAAGATATTATGAAATTAATTGATATAAACACTTTTGCAAGGTACGGAATAAAGCAATGATAAACAAAAAAATCGGAAATGCAGGCGAAGATTTGGCATGCAGATATTTAGAGAAACAAGGTTACAAAATATTAGAACGAAACAAACACTATTCAAGATTTTGTGAAATTGATATTATCGCGCAATATAAGTCAACTACAATTTTTGTGGAAGTAAAAACGAGAAAAACAGATGCTTTTGGAACTCCACAAGATGCTATAACAAAAACAAAATATGAAAATATAAAAAAAGGTGTTCAATTTTATTTGTCAGAAAACAAAGTAAAAGATTTTAGAATTGATGCAATTTGTATAACACTTAAGCCTGAAATTAAAATAGAACACTTGAAAAATATAAATATATAAAAAAAAAAGAGCGAAAAATATTTGTTTTTCGCTCTTTTTTTTAATAAAAATCCCTATGCTTTCGGAATAGAATTTGCAATAATTTCCATTTCTTCCAAAGATGCATATACTGCGTGGCATCCGCAATCTACGTACAAAATTTGACCTGTAGTACCTGTTGATAAATCTGATGCCAAATAAAGACCGGCTTTACCAACATCTTCCAAAGCAACATTGCGTCCAAGAGGAGCTTTTGCAGTCGCAGCTTTAAGCATTTTATCAAATCCTGAAATACCTTTAGCTGCAAGAGTTTTAACAGCACCTGCAGAAATACAGTTAACTCTGACACCTTTTTTACCAAGATCAGCTGCCAAATATCTCATTGATGATTCTAAAGCTGCTTTTGCAACACCCATTACATTGTAATTTGCAACAACATATTCAGAACCAAGATATGTCAATGCAAAAATAGAAGCACCTTCATTCAAAATCGGTTCAGCATGTTTGCAAAGTGAAATCAAAGAATACGCACTAACGCCTAAAGCTAAATCCCAACCTGCACGAGATGTATCAATAAATCTTCCCTGCAAATCTTCTTTAGCAGCAAAAGCAACAGCATGAACAACAAAATCTAATTTACCGTACACTCTTTCGCATTCTTTAAATACTGCAGCAACTTCATCCTCTTTAGTTACATCACAGTTCATAATTATTTTTGCATTCATTTCTTCAGCCAGAGGTCTTACTCTTTTTTCCATCGGTTCGCCTGCATATGTAAATGCAATATCTGCACCTGCTTCAAACAATTGTCTTGCAATTGCATAAGCAATTCCGTGAGTATTTGAAACACCAAAAATAATACCCTTTTTACCTTCCATTAATTTCATAAACTTATCTCCCTCTTTTAATTTTAATAAGATACAAAAAAATTTTATCAAAAATAAAAATTTTAAGCAAATTTTTTACTATGTTAACAATTGTAACAACATGCAAACATGCTGAAATCGTGCGTTTTCGTAAGTTTTTATATATTTAAGAGAGATTTATATTCGGAGAGCTATGGGCGTAAATAACGTAAATACCGCGAATAAGGCACAAATCATCAAACTTGCACTGAACAAAAAATCAGCGCAAAATACTGAAGCCAACAAACCTGAATACTTAAAAATGACAGGTTCAATTTTTAATGCTCCGACAAATGGCATAAAAAAGGATCCGCAAAGAGATGAACTTGCACAATTAAACGCTAAAAATTCATTAAAAGAATTGGGTACCTCTACAAGCAGCGGCAAAAAGAAAATTGGTGAAGATAGCTTTAAAGATGTTGATGATGTAGCTTCTGGTAAAGCTGCAATTGCAACAGGCAGATCAACTACCAAAAGTGTTGAAGAATATACTGCAAAGACAGAAAACAACACAGGCGTTGTAAAAAAACTCAGCCAAGATGCTAAAAAATTAGGTGATCAAATTGCAGACAACGACAAAGTTTTTGCAAGAAAATTAAAAACTGAACAAAAAGAATTTGAAAAAGATAACGATAAAATTAAAAAAATAGTAAAAGAAAATGAAGAAAATCAAAAAGCTATTGATGATGCTCAGCATGAACTAGACGGACTTTTAGCAAGAAATTCTTTTTCAATAAGCGGAGCTGACGGAAACAACGGAAATTCAAACAACAATCAAAGAATTAAAGAATTACAATCTATTATCGGTTCTAAAGTATGCTTAATGCAACAAAATGGTAAAGCTATTTATTCTCTGCAAAGAAGCCAATCAAAAACTTTATCAAGAATGAATAAAACTAATAAAATTTATATTAATAACCAAAAAGTTAACAAAAAAAATATTCAATCACAAGAAAAACAAAATAACAGCATTATTGATGTTGCACAACAAATTGAACAGTACAGCGCAATGGCACAAGCCGGCGGGCAAACTTTAAGAGTTGCTGGTATAGGTTTAGAAGCACTTGGGCATGCTACAAATTCTTTGTTTGGAGCAGGGGCAGCCTTAGTCACAATTGGTAAAATAATGCAAAAAGTCGGTTCAGTACTTGAACTGGTTGGCCAATACGGACAAACTGCAGCAAACCTTACGAAAACTGCAGCATACGTAGCTGACGGTAACATAATGGGTGCGATGATGAGTTGTTCTGCAGCAATTCAATCGGGCACAGCAGCCGTGAAATCAACAGGCAATATTGGTAAAGAATGGAAGAATATTGATGCACAGGCAAATGCAGCAAAACAAAATATTGTAGCAAAAGAAGCTGCTAAAACCGCAGTAGATGAAGCAATTGACAAACAGGCTGTAGCAACAAAACTTGGAAAAGATGTAAAAGACATAACAGATGATGACATTAAAAACAACATAGACTCTATATCGAAAGATGAATTAAAAGCAGCAAGCGAAAAAGCTCTTGGCGGAATGAGCAAAAAACAAGCGACTAAATACGTTACCAATGAATTAAGAAATCAAATGGCAAATGGTGACATTGCAACATCATACCAATATACAAATGAAAAAGGAAAAGTAAAAACTCATAATATGAGCGCTAAAGAACTCTCAAATTCAATCAAATACAATGGAACATTAAATTTAAAAACAAATGAATTTACAGAATTTAAAAATAACACAGGCTTTAATGCAGCTTTACAAAATGCAAAAGATGCATTTGCAAAAACACCGGCTGATAGAAAATTCACAGTTCCAAAATTAGTTGACAAAGCAGACACAAAAGTTGACTGGGGCAGCAATTTACAAAAACTTGGCAGCAGCGCTATGACAATCGCTACAGTATTTATGAGAAACCAAGCAATGAATGAAATGTCAAATGCATCAAAAAGAAGATATTTAGAGCCATACCAAATTGATGCCAGAACTCAAAGAATAATGGCAAGAAACCAAAGATATAGAATGCACGCAAATTACGTATAAAAAATTCCCTCTCAATTTGAAAGGGAATTTTTATTTATTATTATTGATATTATATCATTGACAATCCGTTATGACGAGCTGCAGTTTGTTCTTCAAGCATCAAGTTCATATACAATATTTTATTTTGAGTTGCTTGGTCAAGATTTACAAACTCTGTTCCTGCACGTCTGTCAGTAGCTGTTACAACTTTTACACTAGTATCAATGTTTAAGTTACCATACGAGATTTTAACAGGAATTACTTCACCAACTTTTACACCATTGTGGTGAGAGATAGCCATACCACCTCTTGAAATATCGAGGATTTTCTCTATTTGTCCACCTTCAGCAATGTTGATAGGAGTTGAGCTATCAGCTGTACTAAATCTCATAAACTGACGTTTGTCTGTTGAATATATCGGATTATCTACGACACGTTGCTTGTAGACATCACTCTGGTCTACTCTATGAGGAGTTGGAGTTGGATCCGGATCCGGATCAATATCCGTATCAGTATCTACATCGGTATCGTTGTCAGTATCTGTGTCTGAATCTATGTCGGTATCAGAGTCGATATCTGTATCTGTATCAGTATCCGAATCGTTATCCATATCAGTATCCGTATCAATATCGGTATCTGTATCTACATCGGTATCGGTATCAATATCAGTATCCGTATCAATATCGGTATCAGTATCTGTATCGTTATCTGTATCAACATCCGTATCGGTATCTACGTCGGTATCGTTGTCGGTATCGGTGTCTGAATCTATATCGGTATCAGAATCGATATCTGTATCTGTATCAGTATCAGAATCGTTATCCATATCAGTATCCGTATCAATATCGGTATCTGTATCTACATCGGTATCTGTATCAATATCAGTATCCGTATCATTATCAGTATCTGTATCGTTATCAGTATCCATATCAGTATCCGTATCTACATCGGTATCGTTGTCGGTATCGTTGTCGGTATCGGTATCAGAATCGATATCGGTATCAGAATCGATATCTGTATCTGTATCAGTATCAGAATCGTTATCCATATCAGTATCCGTATCAATATCAGTATCTGTATCTACATCGGTATCTGTATCCATATCAGTATCCGTATCATTATCAGTATCGTCATCATCATCTAACGGAACAACGATTTCTGGATCTTCTTCTTTTTTAGGAACTACCAAGTTGTCATCATCATCCTCTGTTCCTTTTTTAGTCGGATCAGTTACACCGTCATAACCGGGATCATTTCCCTGTTCACTTCCGCCATAATAGTAATTACGATCATACGGGTCTTTACCAATTGCAGTAACATCATCCGGTCTAACTGCTTTACCTCTTATTGAAATTGGCTTGTTATCAGGAGTATTAATTGGGTTGGTTGTAGGATCTTTTACGACTGTAGATTTTCCATCAGGTCCTCTGTGTTTACCCATGTTGAAGTAATAGCCGCCTGCATAAGCATTATCAGCAACAAGAGTCAAATCTTGTTCGTGAGCAGGTCTGCCTTCACTTTTTCCTCTAAGAGTTCCGTTTTTTACTACGATTGTTGAGTCAGCTGCATGGGTATATTGAGGATTTTCACTTTCACTCCAATAGCTGCCTAAATCCAAAGCTGTTAATTTTGCTTTTTCGGGAACTATATTGTTATTAGGACCATAATAGTCATTTCTGCCGTTTTTATAAGTATTAGGTGCTTGGCCTAAATTGTTTACATACAAGTTTTTACCACGTGTAGTTATATCTATATTGTTTGCTGCAGTTGTTTCTTCAATGTAAGTGTCGCCTGAGAATTCAGCCTTAACGTCACCTGTTCTTGAAATCATTGCGCAAACATTTGTATCAAGTTTTTGACCTTGTTCGCCATCCATACCTTTTACGTTGATATTTTTGATAGCTAACATATCAACACCTTGAGAAAGCGTATTGTTTGGAGTCGGAACGTGAGTATTTCTTGCATCATCGCCGTAGAATACAGTGTTAACACCGTTTTGTCTGAACGTTAATGCTTTATTATCTTCACCGATATTTCCGCTTGCTATAATTGAAATACCTGAACCTTCAACGTTAGGATTTTGTTCGTTACGAGCTCTGTTTACTACGTTGTACGCTGCTGCACCTGTAGTTTTATAGCCGCCATTTGAAAGTCTTTGCAAATTATTTGAAGAATCTGCAAGAAGAATTACCCTGCCGTCTGCCTTAATTTGATCAACATTCAAATCTGTATCTAAACTTGCAATATTAACTAAAGAATCATTTGAACCTTTTGTGCTGATAGCTTTTACAAGTCCTTTTACATTTGTGTTAATAGATTTTGTCAAATCTCTCGAATCACCAATAATACCTGTACAAGCTCCGCCTTCACAAGGACCAACTTCTTTACCTATTGCACCGTTTTGTACATCGATTGTCAAATTTCCGTTCGCTTTAATAAGATTTGAAGCAACACCTGAGTTGTAAACATTTCCGTTTTTAACATTGATATTAACATCACTTGCTGATGTCATATAATCTTTGTTATTGTTATCATAGCCGATTACAACATTTGAATCTCTGTTATCAACATTAATTCCGTTAGATGTAATATGACCTCTTACATTGATGCCTGCAGCACCAGAGTTAGTAATATTAGTAACATCATTTTTGTTTAACGTTTGAGAACCGTTTTCAAAAGTTATACCATCAACACCTGTATTTTTAATATTCGTAACACCGTTACTATTTGTTAATTTACCCGTTGAAGCTATTAAAATACCGGAACCTGTATTGTCTAATAACAATTCTCCGTTCTGGTTTGTTATGTTGCCTGTTACATTTATAGCTCCGTTTGTATTAACGAGTTTAGTGTTTCCGTTTCCGTTAATAGAAGTTCCTGAAACACTTATACCTTTTGAACCGCTGTTATTAATTGTTACATCACCCGCAGAGAAGTTTTTCATTGTTCCTGCAATATCAGTACCGCCATCAGCACCATATGATGTAATTGTTATACTTCCTTGATTATTTTTAAAAGCGTTAGCTGTATTAAGGTTATCAGTATTTACAAGTTGAGTAAACAGTGCATCTGCCATAGCTTTTGAAGTAAAGCCTTTTGAATCTGCTGCATCATTTCTGACGCCTGTCATAACAAGAGCATCTTTTCCTACTTCAACATTGGCAGCTTCAATATTAACAAAATCTCTTGCCAATACTCGTCCGTCTATTTTTACTGTTGCATTACCACGACCTAATTGTTCTTTCCATTTTGCTGTCAAAGAAGGTAGTGCTACGTTTCTTTTATATGCTTCATAAGAATCCTGATCAGGAGTTAAAGCTGTCATAGCACCGACATTAATTACACCGTCTGGACCAACAATCATACCTTTTGGGGAAATAAACACGGCATGACCATCATTTTTAAATGTACCATTCTTATTTACTGCATTTACCAAACCTTGAATGTTAATTTGATTATCAACAAGGTTTAAGAATGTTTTCACATCAACACCATCTTGAGGGTTGTTAAAAATTAAGTTTAAAACATCTCCGTTACTTACATCGAAGTTTGCATATTTTCTGTAACCTATATCCCCGTTACGAGCTGATGGAGATACATTATATACACCATTTCCGCCAACGGCACCGGATACATTTGTTGCCATTACCTGCAAACAAAATGATTGTTGTAAAAAGAAACAAAACGTTAATGCCGAAGCAATCACTTTTCTTTTACCAGCTTTATTTTGGATCATTTTTATTCCTTTCGGGTTTTCCCTTTTTTATAATATTATTTTCTCGTCTAGCATTACAATTTTACCAAGAGCATAAAAGTTTTTCCATTTATTATTACAATTACTTAATAAATTTGTATGCAAAAGTAGTAAAATCCCTAAAGATTTTTTCTTGCTAATATGTAAACAAATGTAAAGCCTCTATTCATGGCGCTGCATAACAGTCTTTTTCAAAGAATAATAACAAATATAAAATACACAAAGCAAAGATATCATCTCAAATAATGCGGGCATGCCTGTGTACTTGTTATCAAAAAGATAATATAAACCAACTGCCGGCAACATTGATATAAAAATTCTGTTCATGGTTAATGTAGGATAAATTAATCTTAGTCCCGGCAAAACAATTATCAAACTCAGCAAAAAGTATAAGAAGTTTGCACTTAAAGTTGCGATACCAACACCAACAAGTCCCATCTTAGGAATTAATACAATATTTAATATTACACCTACAATTCCCGAAGTGAGTTTAATTATGAAATCTATATAAGTTTTATTTGCCAAATGGTATTGCAAAGTTGTGTAATCGGTAATTGCCATAAAGAATGTTCCAAACGCAAAATACGGAATCAATACATAAGCATCATAAAATTTAGGATTTGAAGAAAATATTCTCACAAAATCTTCACTATACAATGACATGACAGTTATTATAGGCAGGGCAATTAATACAAAATATCCGGTAAATCTTGAAATAATTGGTCTTACATCAATTTTTTCTTCATACATGTTAATTATACGAGGAATTGCTGCAACAGTTATTATCGAAAATATTGTCATTAAAAGAGGCAGTGTCAAACTGTAACCAACACCAACCAAACCCACTTTAGAAAATCCGTGTATACCATTCATAATAAACTTGTTACTTTGATTTATAATCCAAGTACTCAAAGATGTTGCTGCAATTGGAATACCGTACATAAATATTGGTAAGAAGGGTTTAAAATCTACCTTTTGTTTCCATTTTGACCATTTTAATATATTACTTTGGAATATAAGAATAACATCTGTAATTGTAATAGAAATTGCCATACCTAAAAGCAATGCAATAGCTCCCATGTGGAAAACTTTTACAAAAAATACCGATAACGCTATTGTCATTAATTGGTTTGCAATAGTTGATATTGTATATGACATTGATTTTAGTTGCGCTCTCAATAATTGAAACAATAATGCGCGGCATGCCACAGGAATTATCAACAATAATATAGCCAACAAATATGTTAACGGTATATTAAATTGCGAATAAAACCAATTTCTAAAAAGATTTACAAGAATAAACATTAAACATAAATTTGTACCCAGCATAGTTACAAGAGTTGTCAAATACTTTGGCATATCATCCATCATTTGATGTTGTTTAAAAAATCTTAAACCTGAAAGTCCAACCCAATCGGAAAATATAATACATAAGAAAGATAAAGTAGCTATAGATAGTGAATACAAGCCATATTGCTCAGGAGAAAGTATGCTTGTATAAACGGGAACAATGAGGGCATTTCCAAGCATACCGCAAATTTTCGACGGCGAATATTTAACCATATCCCTGAATATCGCTTTTAATTGTTCTTGTTCTACTTCTCTATTCTCTACAAATTCCATTATTTTTTCCTCTACTATATAAATTTAATATAATACAAGCCTTATTATTGCACAACCCCATACAAATCATATTCATCAGCACGTTCAATTTTTACATTTTCCAAATCACCCGGAACAACCTGCGTTTCTGAAGTTGCATATACCATACCGTCAATTTCCGGAGCATCATGTTGTGAGCGTAGTATTATAAGTCCGTCATCCGTATATCCTTCTACAATACACTGAATAGTTTTTCCGACATAAGTTTCATTTATTTCTTTTGATATCTTTTGTTGAAGTGTCATTAATTTTTTTCGTCTTTGTTTTTTTATTTTTGCCGGAATTTGATTATCCATAGAATAAGAGACGGTATTCTTTTCTTTTGAATATTCAAAAACACCCATTCTGTCAAATCTTGTATTTTTCACAAATTCATACAATTCTTCAAATTGTTCTTCGGTTTCGCCCGGATATCCGACAATAAAGGCTGTTCTTATTGCAACATTTGGAATTTTATTTCTTATTTTTTTTATCAATTTTGAATAATCCATAACGGGGCGTCGCATAGCCTCCAAAACATCAGCATTTGCATGCTGCAGAGGCAAATCTACATACTTAACAACTTTATCAAGATTTGCAATTGCATCAATTAATTCATCCGTAATCTGTGACGGATAGGCATACATTATTCTTATCCAACCAAGATCCTCAATTTGATTCAATTTTTCAAGAAGCTCCGGTAGCATCTTTTTGCCGTACAAATCAATTCCGTAACTTGTAGTATCCTGAGCTATCAACACAATTTCCGTTACACCTTTTTTTACCAAACTTTTAGCTTCTTCAACAATATTCTCAATTGGTCTTGAACGATATTCACCTCTTAAATTTGGGATAATACAATATCCGCAATGATAATTACATCCGTCTGCAATTTTTATATAGGAGCTTGCACCTACTGTAATTTGCTGACGTTCAATATTTTCAGGATAGCTGTATTCCGGTCTTTCTGAGATTTTTTCTGAATATTCTTTTTTACCAGATATTTTATCCACTACATCTACAATGTCTTTTATATCAGATGTACCAATCATGCCGGCAATTTCAGGGATAGCTTTTTTAAGTTCACCCTTATATTTTTGAGGTAAACAACCTGTCACGATAACTTTTTTGCCGGATTGAACCAATTGCAAAATTGATTGAACAGATTCTTTTTCGGCATCGTGAATAAAAGAACAAGTATTTACAACAACAATAGCAGCATCTCTTTCATCAAGCGTAATTTGATGTCCTTTTTGGGCCAATATTCCGAGCATCAATTCGCTGTCAACAAGATTTTTTGCACATCCGTGATTTAATAAAGCTATTTTCATAATTTACCTCTATGAAAAAATATTATCATGAATATGTGTTTTTGTAATTAGATAATATGGCAAATTTCTGTAACATTTATATATAATATGTTAAGGAATCCCGATAAATATGTTATAATAATTGTAGTAATGTATAACAGAGGATCTTTATATGAAAATGAAAGCATTTACTTTAGCAGAGGTATTGGTCACTTTAGGTATCATTGGGGTTGTATCTGCAATGACAATTCCTGTATTAACTCAAAATTGGCAAAAGAAATCTTATGTAACTCAGTTACATAAGATATATAATATTTTTCAACAAGCTTTTATTGAAGATATGAACGAAAATCAGGCTGTGAATGTCGCAGAAGCTGGGATTCGAAATTTTGACCAGTCAACGGGAAGAAATTTCATGCAAAAACACTTTAAGATAATAAAGGAGTGCGGACAGAATACTTCCAGCGGTTGCTTTGCGACACAATATAAGTCATTAAATGGAAATAGCAGCTCTAATGTAATTTTTTCAGGATATAATTTTGTAATAGCCGGCGGGGCGGCTGTTGCTATTTATGTTGATAGTATAGATACCGGAGATGAGTATACTGACGATTATTTTGGTTATATAAATGTAGATGTAAACGGTCCAAAGGGTCCTAACGTTAATGGCAGAGATTTGTTCAAAATGTACTTTTTTGGTGATGGTGTTCTAGATGCTTGGCACATAAATCCGGCTTGCAGAAAAGATGGCACAAGCTGTTCTAGCGGAAATAGTGCAAAAGAAGCCCGTGAAAATAGGTTTAATTCTTATTGTAAAAGTTATACGAACAATGATATGGGAGGATGTTTTGCAAAAATCTTAAACGATAACTGGGAAATGAATTACTAGTATTTTAAATATTAAGGGCGGGATAAACATCCCGCTTTATTTGTCTTTTCGGTGACGACAACGTTCCCTCGCCCCTTGCGGGAGAGTGTTAGGGTGAGGGGTGCATTTGAAACATCTATGTTGATAGACCCTGAATCAAGTTCAGGGTGACAGAATTGCTGCTGTTATTTTTTATCATTGCGAGGGATGCGAAGCAATCTGGCCTTTGTTGGCGGAATAGGTATCCCGCCCTACAGTTAAATCCCTCTTTACAAAGGACAGATGTAGTACCTCCTTTTTTAAGAGAGTTGGCACGAAGTGCCGGAGGGATTGATAATAAAAACAGAGCTCTCTTAATTCCTAAAATCGTCAGGTTTTTTGTCTGAAAGCCATTTTTGCATAATATAGTTTTCATAGCTTAAGGCAAAGTTATAAAGCGCATTAACAAGAACTCTGCCGCTTTTAGACTTTCCTACAATAAAAAAATCACCTGACTTGTTTTCAGCGAGCATTATTTCTTTGTGCACAATTTTATCAACATGGTTTTTGGGATTTTTATTTATTACAAACTTTATCCAATCACACAATAATTTTGTTGAAGTTGTTCTGTTGGCAATTAATTCTTCGTTTTTACCTTGCAAATATTTTGAAAATTCTCTCAATATCATTTTACTCTCCAAACGGGGTTGTTGCGGCTAAACAAACAATATCGACAATTCCTGACTTTTGGAATTCTTTTATCATTTCTTGAAAAGTCGAACCTGTAGTACAAATATCATCTATCAAAAGAATTGTTTTGCCACTGTATTTTTCTTTATTAACTTCAAAAGCTCCTGCGAGATTTTTCATACGCTCTGCCTTTTTCAACTGATACTGAGGTTTTGTATCCTTTATACGTTTTATCAGCTCAGTATTAACAGAACACCCCAAAAGCCTTGCCAATTCATAGCCAACAAGGTTCATGTGATTGTATTTTCTCTTTTTTTCTCTTTTTGGGAAAATAGGTACAGGTACAATTTCAAAATCACAATTATCTGATACTTTAGAAAAATATTCATACATAAATTTTGCAAGATAAAAAGCTAAATCAGGCTGATTATGATACTTTAAACCTCTTATTAGTTTTTGGAGGTTTTTTGAATACACACCTGCGCAGTAAACTTTTTTACCCTCAACTATTCTGTTAATCTGTACAGGTAAAAAATCAAGTTCTTCATAACATTTTGAGCACATTTTGACAGCTTCTTTTGAGCTTTTGCAAAAGTAGCATCTTTTTTTGTATACCCAATCAAGCAGTTTATCCAAAAACTTTTTCATAACAATAATTATATTACATAAAATATTGGAATAAATGCATAACTATTTTACTTTTTGAAATATCATTACATATTCATGCTTAAAGATAAAAAATCCGCCTGCAAGAGCACGATAACGCCACAAATTTGCAGTCTTACCTTTTGCTCTTTCATTACCTTGAATATCTTTTACTATAATTCCTTTGAGTCTGAAGCCTAATTTCATCATTCTTGCCATACATTCAAAGCCAAGAGGTTGAACTTCAGAATTTTTATAGCTGTCACCAATAATCAATGCTGCAAAACGATCTTTTTCCAACAGGTCATAACCGTTTTTAGCAACTTTTTCAAACAAATCATAGAACTGTTCTGTGGATTCGCAGTTAGATAAATCTTCTTTTCTGTCAGAAAATTTAATAATATCATCATATGGCGGATGAAGAATCAAAAACTGAGCTTTTTCTTCTCCCATAATATCCAATCTTGCCTTAACTTTTTCTTTTGCAAGTTCTGAGGCTGAGTCGGCACAAATTATATTTACATCGGTTACGAGTTGTTTTGGTGTGAATTTTTCTGAAACTTTTTCTGCCAATTCGTCTTTTAATTCGACACCGATACAACGGCGGTTCATATTTATTGCTTCAATACCGGATGTTCCTGAGCCAAAAAACAAATCCAAAACTACATCATTTTTCTTTGTAAATCTTTCATACAATTGTTGAGCAATTTGGGGGATATAGTTACCATGATATTCGTTAGAATGACCGCCTTCTTTCAATCTTGTCGGAAATTCCCACAACGTATCAGTTTTTACATGGTCGTATGCTTTCCAATTATTTAAATCTATATCGCTGTATTTTGTGGTTTTGACGGGTTTTACAATTTGCAAATCCGCTTTTTTCTGTGGTTTTAGTTTAGTATTTGTTCTTGCCAAGTTTATCTCTCCCAAAGTCATTCTGAGCCGATTTCATTAGATTCTTCGCTCCGCTCAGAATGACACATAAGGCGAAGAATCTCAAAATACTTTTTTATCTTATAGAATTGTTTCAAAATTGTAATCAAACATTTAGATGAAATTATGTTTGTTATAGATTTATTTTGGAGGGTATTTAAACTAATATTCTCAAACATAATGTGGCTACGTGTGTAGCACAGGAGGAAAAATGTTCGAGGGAGCATTTACATTAAACAATTTTTATATGATAGCAGGGTTTCTGCTTTCAATGTATGCTTGCGTTTCAAATGACATTATTCAGACTCTTGGCACATTTTTGAGTGCAAATAAAAATACTCCGTTTTATTATCTATGGGCTTTTTCGGCATTTGTATTAATTTTGACAATCGGCATAGGTTGGTACGTTAACAGCGGTGATATGTCGTTCGGACTTTTAACAAGAATTCCTGTTACCGAACAGTTTACCTTTCTCTATTTGTTACCTCCTATAATATTAATAATACTTACTCGTTGGGGCATACCGGTTGCCACAACGTTTTTAGTTTTAAGTGTATTTTCGGTCAGTGATGTATCTGTTATTTGGATGATGCTCACAAAATCCGTTTTGGGATACGTAATTGCATTTATTGCCGCAATCATCATATACAACATAATTGGTCGTCCTGTTGAAAGATATTTTTATTACACCCAAAAACGCTCCGGTGATCAGAAAATTTCCAAATGGTGGATGGTTGCAAAATGGTGTTCAACGGCATTTATTTGGTCGCAATGGTTGATGCAGGATTCTGCAAAGCTCTTTGTTTATTTACCGAGAAAGGCTTCCGTTTGGGAATTAATTTTTGTTTTGGTATGTTTCACAATTTATCTTGGAATATTGACATATCAAAGAGGCGGAGATATTCAAAAAATCGTTAAAATGAAAACTAATGTACAAGATCCCCGTTCTGCAACTATTATAGATATAATTTATGCATTCTTGTTATTATATTTCATAAACCTAAACAATGTTCCAATGTCAACAACTTGGGTGTTTATAGGGCTTTTGGCAGGTCGTGAAATTGCACTTTATCAGAGATTACGTTTTGAATCTCCGAAAAAAATGTACAAACATATCTTAAAAGATTTGTATAAAGTTACTTTAGGTCTTGTAGTTTCAATAATTGTTGTTATCTTGCTTACGCAATTTGATAAAGTAACACATTTCTTCTATTCACATTTTATAGGAGGTTGATATGGCTAGAATTAAGCAGCTTTCGAAACATTTAATAAATCAAATTGCAGCTGGTGAAGTTATTGAACGTCCCTCATCTGTTGTAAAAGAATTAACCGAAAACTCTATTGATGCAGGTGCAACAAAAGTCAGCATAGAAATTACAAATGATTGTCGAGATATCAGGATTGCGGATAATGGCTCCGGTATTCATCCTGATGATATTATGCTTGCTTTTACTAAACATGCAACGAGTAAAATCGAAACTGATGAGGATTTGTATAATATTCATACACTTGGTTTCAGAGGTGAAGCTCTTTCAAGCATAATTTCAATTTCAAAATTAACTTGCACAACAAGAACAAAAGATTTTGACAACGGAACAAGAGTAAAATGTGAAAACTCTGAAGTTGTGCAAACTCAAACGGGTTGCGCTATAGGAACTATTATGGAAGTTAAAGACTTATTCTATAATATTCCTGCAAGATTGAAGTTTTTAAAAAGCTCAAATACTGAATTTTCGTACATACAAGAGCTTGTTCAATCTCTTGCGCTTGCACACCCTGAATGCTCTTTGGAATTAAAAAAGAACGGAAAAACTGTTTTAAAAACATCAGGACAAAATAATCTTTTGCAAACTATAAAAGAGGTTTATTCATCAGATGTAGTACAAAATTTGAAAGAAGTTTTAAAAACAGATCAAATTTCAAACCTAAAAATCAGCGGATACGTTAGCACACCAAACTATACTCGTTCAAGCAAAAAAAGTTATCACATGTACATAAATTCCCGTGCGGTAAAAGATCCTGTTTTCCAAAAATCTATTGATACCGCATATAAAGCTTTGATTGCAAGCGGGAAATATCCATTCGTGGTTCTTAACTTAGAAATTCCTCCGACAGACGTTGATGTCAATGTTCATCCGACCAAAAAAGAAGTCAGATACAAAAATCCAAACCAAATTTTCAATTTTATCTATACTTCTATTCAAGGCGGTTTGTCAAATTTTGTCGAACGTCAAATTCAAACTCAAGAAAAGTTTCATCCTGAACCAATTCAATCAAATGTTATAGATTTTGTTCAACCAAAACTTGAACAAACAGGGGAAGCATATTTTGACAAAAAAGAGGACACAATCTACATTTCTGATGAAGGAATGAAAAAACTTGAAGAACAATATTCAAAGCAAGAACCCGTACAGGAACAGAAACAAATATTTAATGTGGTTGAAAAAGAGCCCGAAACAGAAGAAAATATTATCGGTCAATATAAAAATACATATATTTTGATTGAAAAAGATGACGGTTTGGAAATTGTAGACCAGCATATCGCAGAAGAAAGATATAATTACGAAAAACTGAGAGAAAACAAAGAAATTACATCTCAAATGTTATTTATTTCTGATGTTATAGAGGTTTCCAGTTCTGAAGCTGAATTGATAAAAGAAAATATAGATAAGTTTGAAAAATTCGGTTTCGGCATAGAATTTACAAAAGCAAATGAGCTTATATTCCGCAAAGTTCCACAGATATTGTCAAAAGTAAATCCAAAAGAAATTTTAGCGGATATATTGGAAAATATCGAAGGTGATATTGACGGGCTTGAAGAACATATTATGCGAACAACAGCCTGCAAAGCATCTGTCAAAGCAGGACAAAAATTATCGTTGTGGCAAATGCAGGAAATTATAAAAAAATGGCGCACAACCAAAATGCCATACACCTGCCCGCATGGCAGACCAGTTACGCATACAATTCCGCATAAAGAGATCGCAGGATTTTTCCAAAGGAATGAGTAAAATATTCAGTTACCATTAGTATAAAATTATTTAGCATTCAAAATTCTGTAATATTCTTCGCCTGAAATTTTTTCCAAAACAGTCATGCCATCTACTTTATATCTTATCATTTCTATAACTTTATTATCTTTTCCTATTTTCAAAGAATAACTATTTTGGTACCCTATAGCAGGAAAATGATCAATTCTTGAGCCATCTTCAAATAGTGTTCTTGTAATATCAACTCCGCTTCGTTCATCTTTAACTGTTTGCACACTTAGAATCTTCTCTTTGCTTATATTATTTGTTACTTTATCTGCAATTTGCTCTAAATTTTGCGTTTTTGGTTCGGTTACTTTTTTCGCACCACCTAAAAATTTTTGAATACCTTCACCCAAGTGACCTTTATATCCTGCAATACCTAAGGCTACAACACCTGCAAGTGCTGCTGCTCCAATCATATATTTTGCTGCATTACTTTTTTCTTCATCTATTTCTTGACCTTGAAATGAAACTTTTGTTTGTTCCGGAGTCTGGGGTTGAGGTTGAGGAGCTTCAACACCTCTAAATGTAACTTTTCCTACTGACATTTTCTACACCTTTCTGTTATTATTAACTTTTTATACTAACTGTCATCCCGAACTCGTTTCGGGATCTTGAAACAGTGGTATGTTTCATCGGTGATTTGATGCTGAAACAAGTTCAGCATGACAAAAGACTGATAAACCTGTTTCCCGTTTGGTAAACATTACTACCACTTACTTTTATTAAAACAAAAAGCCGAAAATTATTTACAATAGGGCATCACATCATATCATATCATATCATAGAGGCATTATGACAGGGTTTCAGACTTTGTAAAAATTTGTTAAGCTATTGTTACATAATAAATATTGTTTACAGTTAATTAGCTGAATAGTTTATTAGCAAAATTAGTCTTTATTGGTAAGGGGAAAATATTCCCCCTCACTTGAGGGGGGTAGGGGGTGGGTGAGACAAAACAGGTCATTACGAGTCGACGAAAGGCTTCGGCGACGAAGTAATCCAGCCTTTATATTTATTCATAGACAAAATTTCACATGTGATATTTTTATAATACTGATTAATTAGCTGGATTGTTTCGCAAATCAAGCTTTTGATTTGCTCACAATGACGTGTCGACCATTCTGAGAAAGTCTGTAGTGTGGGCAAAGGCAAAAGCCGTGCCCACAAAATTACAGCAAATAAATATTACGTGGGCACATTTCATTTTGCCCACACTACTCATCTATGAATCTGCAGGTTGGATTTAACTAAGCCAACAACTTAATCTTAAGCCATTTCCTGACCTTCAGGACCGTTTGGACCGATTATTTGGACACCGAATTTTGTTCTGAACAAATGTTTTACAGTGTCACCCTGAATTTCATACATCATTTTGTTAAACAAGTCATAAGCTTCACGTTTGTATTCAATCAACGGGTCTTTTTGACCGTAAGCACGAAGTCCTATGCCGTCTCTGAGCATATCAATGTTGTGAAGATGGTCTATCCATTTGCTGTCTACAACACGCAATAATATATCTCTTTCAAGATTTCTTATTACATTATTATCGCTAAATGCAACCTGTGATTCTTCATTCGCATCATACTGAGATATTATTTGATTATAGAAATTAACAACTTCTTCTTCGTGCTGTTTATATGCATCAAGCGCAAGTGTCTTAATTTTATTGTACATAGCTTCAAATCTGAGTGTCTGTATATCAGAAACAGTTATGCCTGATAATTGAGGAATTATTGAGTGCAATTCTTTTACAAGAGTTTGCAAATCTTCAAAAACATATTCTTCAACGTGCATTCCCGGAGCAATGTAACTTCTCAAAAGTCTGTCGATTTCTTTTTCTATCATGTAGTATATATCTTCCGAGAGATTTCCGCCTGCAAGAACTTTTCTTCTTTGTGCGTAGAATTTTTCACGTTGAATATTCATAACATCGTCATATTCAAGAACGGATTTTCTTATATCAAAGTGATAAGTTTCAACTTTCTTTTGTGCAGACTGAATTTGACGTGTAATAAGAGTATTTTCAATCGCAATATCTTCTTCAACATTTAGCATATTCATTAATGCGGTAATTTTTTCGCCGCCGAATATTCTCATCAAATTGTCTTCCAACGATAAGAAAAATCTTGTTGAACCCGGATCACCCTGACGAGCTGCACGACCTCTTAATTGGTTATCAATACGACGGGATTCGTGGCGTTCAGTGCCGATTACGTGCAAACCTCCGACTTCAACAACTTTTGCGTGTTCTGCTTCTGTTATTTCTCTTGCTGCTTTTAGTGCTGCTTCTTTTTCTGCTTCGTAATTTTCACTTTCAGGTGTAATTCCTTTATTATCAAGCATTTCTTTTGCTAAAAATTCCGCATTACCACCTAAGAGAATATCTGTACCACGACCTGCCATATTTGTTGCGATTGTAACCGCACCGACACGACCTGCCTGAGCGATTATGTAAGCTTCTTTTTCGTGGTGCTTTGCATTCAAAACATTGTGAGGAACTCCTTTTTGTTTCAATAAATATGAAACATATTCGGATTTTTCAATACTTATTGTACCTACAAGAACAGGTCTTCCGATTTTATGCATTTTGATAATATCTTCAACAACAGCGTTGTATTTTGCACGTTCTGTTTTGTAGATAATATCAGGGTAATTTATTCTGATATCAGGCTTGTTTGTCGGAATTGAAGTTACTTCCAAATTATAAATTTTACCGAACTCAGCTTCTTCAGTCATTGCAGTACCCGTCATACCAGATAATTTTGGGTACAGTCTGAATAAGTTTTGGAAAGTAATGCTTGCAAGAGTTTGAGTTTCATCTTGAATTTTTACACCTTCTTTAGCTTCTATTGCTTGATGCAATCCGTCAGACCAGCGTCTACCTTCCATCAAACGACCTGTAAATTCATCAACAATCATAACTTCGCCGTTTTTGATTACATAATCCGTATCTTTTACAAACAATTCTTTGGCTTTCAGAGCTTGCAAAAGATGATGAGCATATTGAGTGTTTATATCAAACAAATCTTTTACTCCGATAAGCTCCTGCGCTCTGTCAATACCGTCTTCTGTCAAAATTATATTTTTATTCTTTTCATCAACTTCGTAATCTTTTATTTTTTCTAATTGCGGTGCAATTTTTGCCATAAGCTGATATGTTTCGGCAGATTTTTCCAATCTTCCGCTGATGATAAGAGGAGTTCTCGCCTCGTCTATTAAAATGCTGTCGACTTCATCAATAATTGCATAATTGTACGGTCTTTGAACAAGCATATCAAGGCTGCCCGCCATGTTGTCACGTAAGTAGTCGAACCCGAATTCATTGTTTGTTCCGTATGTAATATCACAATCATAAGCTGCTTTTTTAGCTGCGAAATCATCAGCAGTACGTCCGCCGGAAAGGATTACACCAACAGAAAGTCCTAAAAATTTGTAAATTTTTCCCATCCACTCGCTGTCACGTTTTGCAAGGTAATCGTTTACGGTGATTACATGCACCCCTTTTCCTGTCAGGGCATTCAGGTATGCAGGAAGTGTTGCAACAAGAGTTTTACCTTCACCTGTTCTCATTTCAGCGATGTGACCGTTGTGAAGAAAATATCCGCCGATGAGCTGAACGTCAAAGTGTCGCATGTTCAAGACACGTTTTCCGGCTTCTCTGACGGTTGCAAAAGCTTCCGGCAAGATTTTGTCTAATGCTTCTTTTTCAAGTTTTCTATCTGTTTTAAAATCTTTTGATGTAGGACGTTTTGATAAAATTTCTTTAAACTCGTCAGTTTTAGCTCTCAATTCATCATCCGTCATTGCTTCAAATTGCGGTTCAAGAGCATTTATATGTTCAACAATCCCCATTATGCTTTTAACTTTTCTTTCGTTAGGATCTCCCAACAATTTCAATAAAAAACTTATCATTAAATTTTCCTCTCCGTAGTCTTATAAAATAATCTTATCATGGACAAAAAAATTTTGCGGAATCTTAAGGAAAAATTTATTTTTCTTGCATTTAGATTTTGTTCATGTTCAAATAGTAGCGGAATGAGGTAATTCCTCTTAGCCTCATTCAAGGGATTTACACAAACGGCTGATGTGTAGAGTCCGCAGAGTAATAAGTGTCATTCTGAGGCTTTAGCCGAAGAATCTAAGTTAATTTTACAGATACTTCGCTTCGCTCGGTATGACAATAAAAAGAAGGAAAAACAAAATGTTAAAAATCAGATTAAAAAGATTAGGTGCAAAAAAACAACCTACATACAGAATTATTGTTATTAATTCAACAACAAAACGTGAAGGCAGACCTGTTCAAGAATTAGGTCACTACAACCCTAAAACTAAAGTTATGAAATTAGATAAAGCATCAGCTTTGGAATGGGTTAAAAAAGGTGCTCAACCAACTGAAACAGTTGCATATTTAATTAAAAACTGCAACGAAGACGGTACTTTGAATTATACAAAGAAAGAAACAGTAAAACTTTCAAAGAAAGCACAAGCTAAAGCTCAAGCAGAAGCTGAGGCTAAAGCGCAAGCTGAAGCTGAAGCAAAAGCAGCTGCCGAAGCTGAAACTGCTGCACCTGCAGAAGAAGCTCCAGCAGAAACAACTGAAGCGTAAAAAATCTATAAATATAAAAAAGACCGAAATTTTCGTGATTTTGAAATTTCGGTCTTTTATTTTACATTATTACTTAAAGATGAGTTAAAAAAAGAAATAATATCAGACATTCAAAATCTGGACGACAGAAACACAATAGAAACAGTCTACAAAATAGTAAAAGCTGCAATTAGTGAGTGAGATTGCGACAGTCGTCTCCGACTCCCTCGCAATGACAGGGTAGCCATTACAAAGTGTTGACTTTAGTCAACAATGTAGTAATCCCATTCAAAATTTATTCGCTATACTTACTTATCTCGATAAAATAGTTTTCTAAAGCCAAATAGCCTCTGTACAATTCGTTAGAAATAGTTGCATAACTTGTTGCAACAATATATTTTAATTCTTTTGTTCTTATTTCCAAAATAGCATCAGAATCGTTTCTCAAATTTTCATCGTCTGATAGCGCCCACTGCTGAAGCAACGCCAACTCATCATACATTTGTTTTACTGTTGTATACTCAAGTGTATTGAAATCATATTTTGCTAACAGTGCTTTTTCAACATTTGTAATTCTTGGCATAACTGCCTGAAACTTGAATATCCTTTTTACAATCACATAATTATTAGCAATCTTTCTGTGGGAATAAGGTATTATATTTTTTGCCAAAAGAGCAGCATACGAACGTGATGTAAAAACCTCATCATCACGTGAAAACGCACTGCGTGATGTTATATCAAAATTAGATTTCTTTTCTATCAAATCTTCCGGCATTACTACCCCTTATAGAAAATTTTGAGATTCTTCGGCTTATTGTCATTCTGAGCAAAGCGAAGAATCTCTTTTAATTTACGCCTCAGAATGACGTATTTAATATTCCCGATACTATAATATGAAAACCAAAAACTATTGTCATGCAATTTTGTCAAGATTTTTACATGATTTAACATAATAAAAAGACCGCCTTTATAGACGGTCTTTTTATCTATTTATAAAATTAATCCACAAATTGCTGCATCAATTCAAACGGTTTTTCAGCAACTTTTAGAGTTTCTTCATCAATTATGCCTCTTTTAAGTTCAGAAAAAGTTGCTTTTTTGGAATTAAATTTTTCTTTCAAAAACTCATAAGATATTTTCGGATCACATTTGTCTCCGCAAGTGAACAAATCAACTGCCGCATAGCCTAACTCAGGCCAAGTATGAATCGCCAAGTGGCTTTCGGAAATAATAACTACACCTGACACACCATAAGGATTAAATTTATGAAAACATTTTTGGACAATAGTTGCACCACACTCAAGGGCGGCATCCACCATATATTTCTCGACTTTGTCAATACTGTTCAACGTATTTGGGTCACATTCAAAAAATTCTGCCAAAACGTGTTGACCTAAGTGGATTTCCTTTTTTCCGCTTTCTTTTAGGGTTGTAAATGGTGAAGTTATTGCCAATTCATGTGCCTCCTTATAAATGCATATTTATACTACCGAATAACATATTACTACAAAAATCACTAGATTTGTAAATTTTACACTTTTGCATAAAAAATTTACAAATCTTATCACAATAATATGCCTTAAATTATATAATATTGTATCATTCAAACAGGCTATTTTTTATTAATATTTTTTAACAATGTATTATTAGTAAACATTTAATAACTATTACAACAAAATTATAAATAAGTTGTATTTTGAATATTTTAAATATATTATTAATTTATGAACAAAATACTAGTCGTTGATGACGATAATGCAATAAATGAATTAATTAAAATTAATCTGGAATTATCAGGTTATACCGTAATACAAGCTTTTGACGGAATAAAAGGATTTGCGTTGTGCAAACAGGAATTACCTTCACTTGTAATACTTGATGTAATGATGCCTGACGTTGACGGATTTACAGTCGCTCAGAGAATTCGCCAAAACGAAGAAACAAAAGATATTCCAATCTTAATGTTGACTGCACTATCACAAATTAATGATAAAGTTAACGGTTTCAATATCGGTGTTGATGATTATCTCGTTAAACCTTTCGAAATGGAAGAATTACAGGTTAGAGTACGTGCCCTTTTAAAGCGCACAAGACAAATCCCTGAAAGTGCATCCACAAGAGATTTACAAACCATTGGCGAAATTACTCTTTTACCTGAAACGTATAGCGTTAAAATAGGTGAAAAAACAGCTAAACTGACTCCTATAGAATTTGATATATTTAACTTATTATTTCAAAATCACGGTAATATGGTATCTTCCGCAAAGCTGTTAAAAGATATTTGGGGATATTCACCTGATGATGATATTGAAACAATCAGAGTGCATATAAGACATTTGAGAAGCAAAATAGACAAAATATCAAACGGTAAAAAATACATAGAAACAATCTATGGCGGCGGATATAAATTGAATATTTAATTATTTTTCCTGTTCATAACCAAAATTTTTAAGCGCACTTTGTTTTTTGCGCCAATCTTTTTCAACTTTGACTTCTAACCCTAAAAACACTTTTTTTTCTGTAATTTTTTCCAGTTCCTGACGAGCTTCTGTACCTATTTTTTTCAGGAGACTTCCGCCTTTACCTATCAAAATTCCTTTCTGACTTTTTGTTTCACAAAATATCGTCGCATAAATTCTGTCTATATCATCATTTTCAATATAACTTTCAATTTTTACCGCTACAGAATGGGGAATTTCATCTGATGTGTTCAACAAAATTTTTTCTCTGACAATTTCTTCTGTAACATCTCTCATTGTTTCTTCTGTTACAACATCTTCAGGGTACAAAAGTTCACCTTCCGGCAAATTCTTATATATATTTTTTATTAAAGTATCAATATTTCTACCTGTTTTTGCAGAAATTTTTACTACGGGATAATTTTTTTCAAATAAAGTTTTGTAAGAAATTAGATTTTCCTCAATTTTACCAAGTTTTTTAACTTTATCAACTTTATTCATAACAATTATTACAGGTAAATCTGTTTTCAAAATATTCTGCGCAATCCACTTGTCCCCTTTGCCCGCCGGCTCAGAACCATCAACAAGAAATAAAATTAAATCAGCATCAGGAACAGCAATTTTAGCTTCATCAAGCAAAAATTCGCCTAATTTATTAAGCGGTTTATGTACACCCGGAGTATCAATAAAAACAATCTGACCGGCATCTGTAGTATAAATACCTTTTATTCTTTTTCTGGTAGTTTGCGCTTTATCAGTAGCTATTACAATCTTCTGTCCCAGTATTTGATTTAGCAGTGTAGATTTTCCGACATTAGGACGTCCGATAATCGCAGTAAATCCACTTTTCATACTATTACTTTTTCCTGATTTAACATTATAATCTTTATAAATTGTAACATAAAAAGCATAAATTTATTACAAACTGGCAAAAAATTTTATGTCCAAGTATTATATATAATATAGTAGGAAAAAACGGAAGAATGGTAGTGAATAAATCTCTTATAATCAGTTCGGCATTAATACTTGCATTAACAGCACCTTTGGCTATTGCTGATGCAGACAACAATTTGGTACAGTTGGATTTGAAAAGATCATCCGCAAACGCTGTTGACGTAACACTTGTAACTTCTGAAAGCTACGGTGATAACGTATTAGTCAGAAAAAAATCTGACAATAAATATGTAATTCTTATACCGCAAGTAAGAAGCGCAGGCTATAACGCATCCAACCTCAGCGGCGTAAGAGATTTGGTTTCTAACGTTGATGTCAAGACCGTTGATGATACCTCTGGCGGTTACACAAAAGTTACTCTAATTACCACAAAACCGCTCGATATCAAAACAAAAACAGTAAAGAGTAAACCGGTTACGGCAGATCAGCGTGAATATAATACATTAATTGCACAAGCAAATGCAGTTAAAAATACAATTTCGACTCAAGAACCTCCAAAAATAAGAGACAAAAAGACTGAAATTACCGTTGATAAAGCTCCGAAACAAGCTGTTTCTCAACAAAAACAAGAAATAAAGCAACAAACACAACCCCATAAGGTTGATTCTAAAAAACAAGACTCAGCAAATAAAAAAGCTCAAGATATAAAATTGTCGTCAATAGCTCCTGAAGATATTGAAAGACAAAATAGAAAAACACACCTCGCAGACTTGATTAAGGAAGCCAAACAGGAAAAAGCACTGGAAGAACTTCCTCAATCTATTCCGGCAGATGATACAAAAGTTGCAAGCGAAGAAATAAAAGATATTAAAGATTTGCCGGCTACACCTAAAGTATCATTTATAGCTAAAATAAAATCAGGAATATCTAAAATTTCAAATAAAATTCCGTCAAAATTACCGAAAGCAATCGGATTTAGCATACTTGGACTTTTCATATTATCAATTCTTTCCAAAATATTCAAAAGAACTGTTGCTCAGATCGGAAATTATTATATAAACAACCTTGCAGATATATCACCAGAACAATCTGAAAATATTACTGATAATTCTCACGATATTAATGACATTGCAAATGATAACAACCTTTCTTGGAAAGAAAAATATCAGCGTTATATTGACAAATCAGCAGCACCTGTAGCAAGAGCTAATAATAAAGGGAACTACAGCTTTATTAAAACACCGTCAGAATCAGCAATAGAAGCCAAACGTCAAGAATTGGAAAAATTAATTTCTGACAGTAATACAGAAGATTTCAATACAATTGAAAATACTAATCTGTACAGTGAAGATTCTTCTATCTCAAAAACAATAAAATTTAAAGCTTTTGAAAATAGCTTAAATTCTTTGAATATGTCAAAACGCAACAGAATTAAAAGCAGATTCAAAAAATATGAAGTTGAAATTCCCTTACATGAACAAAAAACAATTATACTTGACGATTCGCCATTAAGCACTAATCGCAGAAGTTTAAAGGGAGCAAATCTGGAAGTTTCGGATGTAGATAAAAGACAAATTAAATATCAACCAAAAGAATACATAATGTCATCAGTTGATGAATACTTAAATATACTTGATTCGGAAAAATCAAATATAATCGAAAAAAATCAAAATACGAAAAAAGTTTCAACAAATCCGATAGCAAAACAAAAAGAAGATGCCTATTTTAAAGGTTCTATCATAAAATCAGGTTTCCAAATTTCACCAAATAAAGGTTTTTATCTTGTAAACAAAGACGGCAAAAATTCACTTATCGGCAAAATAAATGATAATATAACTGTAATCAAAAAATTTGACACAAATATTACAAATCCGATTCAGGTAAGACGCGATAATGGAAACGTTTATATGGTTAAAGCCGGCGGATTTAAATCTTTGGTTGAAGTGAATGACGATAATATGGGCGTATTAATTGAATTATAATCTTCGTAAATAAGTGAGATTAGAGAGTGAAAAATATATATAGACTTATAAAAGCATTAACGTTTATATTTGTTTGTATGCTGTTTTTATGCGGATGTACAGCAAAAGATACACGAACTACCATCCAATTTGCAAGTTGGGGTTCAAAATCAGAAACAGATATTCTTAAACCGATTCTCTCCGAATTTGAAAAAGAAAATCCGAATATTAAAGTAGATTTTATGCACATTCCACAGAATTATTTTCAAAAAATTCACTTGCTTTTTGCATCAAATACAGCCCCCGATGTTTTATTTATTAATAATCTGTATTTACCGGTATACGCAAATGCCGGAGTATTAGAAGAATTAAATATTGATAATCAATCGGATTTTTACCCGCAAGCTACAGAAGCAATGACTTGGAACGGTAAAATTTATGCAATCCCACGTGACATTTCAAATTTGGTAATATTCTATAATAAAGATTTATTTGACAAAAAAAATGTACCATATCCGAACCAAAACTGGACATTTGAAGATTTTTTGCAAACAGCAATAAAATTAACCGATAAAAACACATTCGGAATAAGTTTTGAAGAAAATCCGTACTACTACATCCCATATCTTCTTAGTTGCGGCGGTGACATATTACCCGATAAAATTAACACCGCAGAAAGCCAATATGCATTAAATTTTTATTCCGATTTAAGAAATAAATATCACGTTGCTCCCAAAAAATATGAAATTGCCAGCGCAACTATGGCACAAATGTTTACACAACAAAGAATCGCTATGTACCTTTCCGGTCGTTGGATGGTACCAAAATTAAGAGAAGAATGTAAATTTGATTGGGATATAGTTCAGTTTCCAAAAGGTACTAAAGGCAGTATAGTTCAGGCTGATTCATCAGGTTGGGCTATCAGTAAATCTTCAAAACACAAAGACGAAGCATACAAACTTATCAAATACCTGTCTTCAAAACAATCGAGCGACAAATTTGTATCAAGCGGTTTGATTGTACCTGCAAGAATTGACGGTAAAAAAGCCTTTTTAGATAATAAAAAACCGATAAATGCAAAAGTTTTTATTGATATAATTCCGACATCAAAGCCGACAGCCGTAACTATAGATTACAGAGAAATTATTGATAATTTGCAAAGTAATATGGAAAAGAAATTTAATTAACTATGTACTGAACATAGTAAATACTTTTTCAACATTTTTACTTATTAAGTTTTTAACCGTATCAAATTCCGTTGTTAATGAAGATATTTCCATATCAAGATTTTTCATCTGAATTTCAAGACCTTCTTCTTTTGTATTTAATTTTGCTTTTGTTATAGTATACTCGAGTTCTGCTCTTGCTATAGCATCTTCATCAGGTATTTCTGCCACATGACCGCTTGCAGTATATGGGCCCTGATAGAAATATCCGTCATTATGCAATGATGATACAAACAAATTTCCGTTCTTTAATGCATTTTGCAACATTGAAGTGTCATTAGTATACAAATCTCTTAAACTTTTGTCTGATATAGCGCCGTTTGTCACAATTTGGTTGTACAACATATTGTAGAAATCCGCATTCAACATTGTGGTATCAGTGATAGCCGCGTCATTCTTTAATAAGAAATAGTATGACGGATCATCTGTAACATATTTCGACTTTTTTACTGATGTTTTATCAACATTATATTCTGAATCATAACCGTCTATTGCTAATGCAAAATTTGTAAGAAAAGATTTAACCATATTCGTTAAACTAAATGCTGCAGTACCGTTACCACCGCTTATAACATTATTTTGAGCAGTAGCTTTATTGCACAAGTTTGATATGTCAGTATCATTTACCGAAGTTGTTGAACTATTTACTTTTGTAAACTCATACGCAATATCCAAAGCCATGTCTGATTCTGTATCAACATTTAAGCCTCGAAAATCACTAACAGCTGCATTATATCCCAAAACTGAAGCTATAGGACTTAAAACTTTTTCATAAACTTCAGAAATATCGGTTGCATTTTTAGTTATAACAGAATATTTTCCGGATAACAAATCGCCGACAGTAAGCTCATCGGCTGCATCTTTAGATAATGTTTGACCATCCTTCACTATAGCATATCCATTTGCCATATTAACAGTAGTTTGTTGATAATCACCAATATCTGCGATACTACCTAATTTTACATTATATATTTTATCAGTTTTATTTACACCTTCTGGAATATTTAGTGCCTGATCATATTTTTTTCCTGCTTCTTCCCAAGTTGTATCTTTCATATATTTTATAAAAGCACTTGGTTTCATAGCATTAGATGTTGATTTATCATAAATCTTGCCGCCAATACCTGATCGTGTATAGCCGTCTTCACCAAGTTCCATAATTTTATCTGCCATAGCGCCGTCAATTTGATTTTTTTGACCTAATTGATATAAAAATGCGTTACGTGAGCCATCAACTTTAGATTCATTTTTTAATTTTACTTCATTACCTTCTGTATCCGTTTCAACAGAATAATTACCCATATACACTATACCCGTACCATTACCGGCAACATCAAGTTTACCCTTTGGTGTACCATTTTCATATATAATACCTGCATCAACTGCGGCATCAAACATAGGATCAGATAACAATACTCTACCAAGTGTATCTGTTATCAAATATGGATCATATTCATTCAATATTGACGGTGTCATCATTACATTGTATGACAAATCATATTGATCATCATCAGTATCCCAAATAAGTTTTGTTTGAGACAGTGAGTTTTGATAATCCTGAGCAGCTTTTTGCAAATCACGAGTAACAGAAAGTTTTTCTTGCGCAATTTGCATAGATTGAAATTCGCAATTCATTTTCCTTGCTGTGATGGCTAAAAATCTTGCTTGTGAAGCTGCCAGTCCCATTGCTTTCCTTTCATTTACTTAGTAACAACATGTCTATTACTCGTCATGACGGCACTTTTTACACAAAACTTTAGCTTTTTTACATGCTTTTGTAACATTTATTAACAATCAGCAAATAGCGAGTTGCAGTTAGCAAATAGTTCTTTACAAAAGCAATATTAACGTATTCTCACAAAACAACTTATTATAAAAACCACTCCTCATTCATGATTCACCATTCACTTTAAATCAATCAGCAGATCATACATTTTATCAATTTTTTCTTTCACTTCGGAAAACTGGTCTTTCAAATCCTTAAAACTTATAACACTCACAAATTTTTCTTCCATTTCATCTAATATTTCTCTGTGCTTTTTTTCTAACTGTTCCGGTGTAACAAAAATTTTTTGTTGGACAAAAAACATTAAAACTACAATAATTATTGGGGAATATTCTATAAATTCGTGCATTTTTACTCCTTTTTTATAATTTTGTTGCATAAATACTTTGCGGGGCTTATGACGTCCCTGCACCTCTGCTTTTATAATAAGGGAGCTATGCGCCCCCTTAGACCCCGCACTTAATTTCTTTCTCTTTGATTTATGGGCGACGCAAAGAGAAAGAAATTAAGCAAAGAAAGAGAAACGGCGCCATAACCGCTTAATCACTACTAAGCTCAACCTATGGCTCGTAAACTCGCTATGCAATCGTCATTCTGAACTTGTTTCAGAATCTTTTTACCGCTCAAACAGTACGAGCCTTGTTATTGTTTCGCTAAGTAGTGATTATAATATTTTTCGTGAGCATAGCTCATCGATATAGTCTTTTAACTTCTCACTTTTCACTTTTTGCAACAAAATTATAATTTTGTTGCATTATAACCCTATGGGCCAATAAAAATCAACAAGATACGATGCAGCATCAAAAGGGTGCGATAAAAATTTCAATTCCTTAGATTGCTTTATCTGCTGATATGTCGGGATATATATTTTTGAAGAACCTTCTATATAGCGTAAATTATAGATATTATATAAAAGTTTTTCGCATTTTTTATCCACAAAAAGACATATCTCACCGTTTGCAGATTTTACCTTTGAATTAAATGCCATTATCCTGTTTTTTATCGGAGGATTAAAGGCTTTTATCCTTATATCTGCATCATAACCAAATTGTTGAAGTTTCTTTTTTATAATTACATAATTTGTATATTCACTTGTACAGCTTCTGTTGTCACCTGAGGCATCTCCGTTTACGATAATTTTCCCTTTATGATTTGGGTAACGCCTGCAAACTTCTTCACAAGCCTTTGATGTTGTAGTATTTTCCATCGCAATTTCATCAAAATAAAAAACTTTTTCGTCAGTTTTGTGAGCTAAAAGCCAACACATTGGATCTACATTGAAATCACAAGATATATGCATATCCATATCTTCGCAATACGGAATATCACGTATATTTTTGTCAGTAAAATCTTTTACTACAAGTCCTTTATTATACTCTCCGTCTTGAGCAAGAACAAATATTTTATAATATTCTTCATCATATAATTTTTTTAATTCTTCACAATAATTTTCCGGTAAATAAATATTTTGAGTAGTAGGCGCAGAAATCATTCTGTAATTCGGCGCCGGATTTTCTTTAAAAGTTTTATATACCCAGCCTCTATTCATCTCAGGATTTGTATGTCCGAAAATACGATATCTAAAGCCCTTCCAATCTTCAGAGGGTTTTTGACGCATACGACTCAAAAGCATTTTGAAAGTATCATAAGGAATATCGGACATTTCTTCAATTTCCACAAAGCCCAAATTCAAAGATTTTAATTTGTTAGGTTCATCAAAATGCCTGAAAAGGATTTCCGAACCATTAGGAAATGTAAGAGTTTGCATGGAAGAATACCAATTATAGTCTTTTCCTTCAACAAATCCAAAATTATCAAGATGTTCAAAATAAGTTTTTAGTGTCGTATCTCTAACGAGTGAATATGTCTGAGCACCAACAAGCCCCCTAATTCCAGGAAACTTATGCGCCAACAAAATTCCCAATAAAGATCCGGAAAAAGTTTTTCCGGATCCGTATCCGCCCTGATAAACGGCGACATCTAAATTGTAATCGTGCGGAATTTCCAAAAACTCCCGCTGAGATTTCAGTAATTTATACATTATTTTGCCTTAAAAATTTATTCCTAATCTTCTATCAACACATGATTTCCGTTAATTGTTACCCAATGACCATCCGAAGAACCTCCATCCGTTGAACTTCCGCCTGATGAACTGTTGTTCGACGATTGAGATTTTGAATAACCTGATTTTTCACCTTTGGGCAAATCTTTTTCACTTGGAATACCTTGTTTTTCCATTTGTTTTAATATATCTTTTTCGTGTTTTTGGTATTCTTTTGCGGACATTCGAGCAATATCTTCTCTTGTGTAGTAGCATCCGTCCGGAAATTGTATATCATAATCCACTTTTTCATCCAAAATTCTACCTTTTTCCAATTGTTCCATAATTATAGACTCATTAGCTTGAAATTCTTCCGGTGTCATCCTGCCAATCTCTTGACGGGTAAATGGTCGTTCTTCTATTGGTGATGCACCACCGGTCGGATTACCTTTTACCAAATCTTCGTATCTTCGAGTGTCATTTGGATTAGTTATTAGTTTCCCTTCATTTATTCTCTGATTAATTTTATCAGCTATAATATCACTAACTCTTTGATTAAATGGTATTACTGCTCCTATTCCATACTCTTGGATAATTTCCCTAGCGATTTCCCGCCCTTGTTGATTATTCCATCTATCCATATTATTTTCACTTGCTGGTTGACCTCTTTTATTACCTTGTTCTTCATGACGGTCTCCTAAAAACTTTGCAAAATGTTTACCTCCTAAAAGAGATAATTGGGCTTGCATATATGCATGTTTAAATGCATCAGCAGTATTATTCCAAGTTGAATTTTTATTTGTGCCCATGTCAAAGCCATATTTTTCTTGATATTTGGTAACATCGCTCACAATTTTATCACTAAACAATTTCTCTAAATTAATTTTTTTGTTTGACATATTTGTTTCCTTTCTGTTATAAAAATTAAATGAAAATTTATAAATTGTTATTTCCTAATATCGTGTCCTTATGTAGTATTTTAGAAATATTATTTATAATATTTGTCTTTACAGTATTTTTTTTAGATATAATTCCGAATTTTATATTTTATATTTATAAGCTTTTGGCAAGCAGTTATTATATATTTTTATCTGCTTGCTTTGTATTTTTATTGTGTACAATATTTGAAATATTTAATTACAAAAAGACACAAAAATTTTTTATAAATATTAATTTAAAAAATACTAAAATATATCGTATTATATTTTACAGTGGTTTTTATTTTGCGTTATATAATTTGATTGCATTTGCTATTTTTTATTCAATTTCTTTTATTTGAAACTATTTTAAATATATAGAAAGGTAGACTTTTTCATGTTCTTTCTCCTTTTTATTCACATCAAAAAATAAGGTATCAATAATACCTTATAAAATATTTTTTAGAACAATTAAGAACGATTATTTTTCTATTTGTTCTTTCAACATTTCAATTTGCCCAATATTTGTATATCTATCTTGATTAAACTTTGCTATCAGTGATTTAAAATCATTTGCACTTGAACCGTAAAACTTTATATCTTTGTAACCTAATGTTTTACTATTTAAAATACAAAACTTTTTTAACGGTTCAAAATTTAATAAATACGTAATATTTTTATAATTATCTTTCTCTTTTTCTAGTATTAACAGAGAATATCCTTCTGTCCCCCAATAGTAGGACGAATACACAACACCAATAATTTCTTTTTTACCGTCATCATTCAAGTCATAGGCAAAAGCTTTGACGGACTTTGGTGTAATATTTGCAAATTCTTTTATCTCTTTTGGTGTTTTGTTCAAATCTTTTAATACATATTTATACAAAATTATACTTGGAACAAACTGAGATTGCTTTGAAAAATTGTACTCTACAGTTCTGTCTGTATATGTCAAAGGTTTGTTGGATGAATATGTTACAACCACAATGCAAAAAAATAATATTAAAAATAATAAATATATTTTCTTCATAAAAATATTTTACTAAATTTTTAACTTTATTTCAAATTTTAAGAAACGTAGACTAAAGTATATCCTATTTTTTATGTTCCAAATTGTACAAAAAATCACGTTTTTTATTCATATTGTTTTCCCTTTCCTTTTTTTGTAATATTTTTTTATGAATATTTATAATTTTTCAAAATTTTACACTTTGAATATACTTGCATATTCAATATGGATTGCAGATTTTGTATATATTTTGTTTTTTTTATTAACCTTATCACACAAAATTTGTGATTTTTTTAATTTTTTTGATAAATATTTTGTTATAAAATTTTATATTAATTATTTTATTTACTATTTTTATTTTATTATTTGCCTATTGCTTTGTTTTCTGACAGAAATTGTTTTGAGAAAATTAAACAAAATAACAAAATTTAATCAAATATATGGTAATCAAAAATTAGCAAATATATTATTCGGAATAAGCTTATTTGCAATACCAACCACATACATTATTCTTTATAAATTAACGATATTTATTGATAAAACCTTTTTTATTGATTAAATTTAAACTTTACTACACTCTATTAATTTTTATAAATCATTGATATTTTTTAAATCATAATTGTATTTCTTGTTCATTATATATTTCCTTTCTTATTTATGGTAAGGTTGCAGAATGAGGATTAATTATCATTCTGTTTTTACAAAATTACTATCAATTATGGGATATATTACATTTCCCATATGGCTATTTTTTACATTTATATACATACCGGATTCTTGCAGATTAGATTTTGTGGAAAATAAAGACGAATTTTATTCAATAATGGCTTTTGTACAAGAATTTTTGTTCTATATACTGCACCTTATATTAGCTGCTATATTCAGCCTTTTTGGCATCTGCAACAAAAGATATATGATAAATTCAAAATATAAAATAATAAATTTAATTATTTGTTTAGGAATTATATTAAACTTTATTCCAATAATATTATTTTCTATATTCATTATTTATTTAATATTTTTCTTTACATAACAAGTTTGTAGGGTGCATTAAGATGCTCTAATATTTAGAATGTAGGTCAAGCATTGCTTGACAATAATTTTAATGTCAGGCAGTGCCTGACAATTTTTAAAAATAGTCGTTACTTCATTGTGAGGTGCTGCGCACGCAGACATTTAGGCATTGTATAAATTTCCACTATCATTGTGAGCAAAGCGAAACAATCCAGTCGATTATAAAAGGTGGGCACGCTTACGCTTTGCCCACACTACATTCTATTTTATTTCAAACAGAGTGCCTACACACCCTGTTTATCTTCCAGCAAAAAGTTATTTGCATTCTCTATTCCGTACTGTTCCAGTGCAAACTTGAAACATTCAAGCCAATCAATACGTTCTTCAACTTCCGGAACCTGAGCAAAAGAACGAACGACTTCAAACAATTCTCTAAGTCTGGCTTTTCTTTCAAACGTAGCTTTTCTGTCACCGTAACGATAGATATAATTACCGTTTCTGACTTCATCATCAATCTCTATAAAATTAGTTTTGCCATGATCATTCACTCCGATAAGCTCTCTGCCCAATTTAAAATACGAAATTATTTCAGCAGTTTTTTCAACCATAGGAACAATAATTTTTCTGTTTATTGAATCCAAAATCATATTCAATCGTGCTTCCTGTCCGTTTACGGAATAATTTATTTCTGTCGCAGTTCTATCTGCAGCCTGAATATTTCCCGCCATATTTTTGAAAATTCCTGTAGCACTTTCTATCGTTGATTTAAAATAATTTAAGAAATCCCAGCCAACCATAGCTTTATCAAAAGACAAAGGAATAGGCGCTTGAGGCATAAGAGCAGCATCATATTCAATAATTTTGCCCGGACGAACATCCTGCTGACCTTTAAAGCACCCTTTTGGCGCAAGATACGGAGGATTCATCATCAGAGCAAGTGCATCAATTTGTTTATTCAAAATTGTTGACGCCAAATTATTTAAAATTAAAGCAACACGTAATGGTGAAATACCTCTGCCCGTAGTTGGAGATTCAATAATATTTGCATAAATAAACGGGTTTATCACAAATGGATTAGCTTCAAATCTTATAATTTCACGTCTCGCTGCCACTACTACAAGCCAATTTTTTAAAATCGTTCCGTCAGACAACTCTATATCTCCCCAATATTCCAAAACTTCTACCTTATTTCCGTTTACGGAAGCATCTTCGCTATTTTTATTCTTCTTACTTGCCACCACTCCTTTCAGCACTTCCAATTTTTCATCATTCAACAAGTTATTTGATTTATCACAAAACAATTCATCAATAGTAGAATATGTTTTGTAGATTTTTGCACATTTATCCCAATTTTCTTTGTTATAAATATCAAATACAAAATCTTCAGATTTGATATGTTTAATTTTTGCATTGTCATAAATAACTTTATCATCAACAACAAAACCTTTTCGGTTTGGATTATTAATTTGTTCTTCAAAAGTTTGCGCTCGCCTTACAGATTTTATTTTTGTTTCCCAACCGACAAACAAAGTACTTTCACCTGTTTCAACAATACTGTCAACAACTTTTTCTATCTCTGTTTCAATTCCCATTTGCTCAAATGTATTAACAAGCATTGCTTTTTGCCGATTTGCCATGCTTTGAGTCTGAGGAGTAGTACCTGAGACATCAAACATAGCATCCGGATGAGAATACATATTTTGACTTATGTGAGATTTTAAAGTTTGTGCAAGCTCATATATATCAGGTAATTCAATTTTGCTATCCCAACCGTTTGCTCTTGGCAAACTTGAATTATAAATTGCATTTTGAACCATCTTAATATCCGCTAGCTGAGAACTACGCATATCATTAAATTTTTCATATGTATTGGATATTTTACTAACCAAAAATTTTTCATCAGTTTCATTCAATTTTTGATCTAATAATTCTGTTTCAAATTTCATTTTTCCGCCTTTCTGCAGGAATATATTTCTATATCCTGCATTTTATTGTTTCTCATAGTTTCACCTTTTAATAATGCTTCTTTTTCAAAACCCGCAAATTTCAACAACGCTTTTGTGCGAAAATTTTCAGGATAAACAAGAGTTTTGATTTTCTTCAAATTCAAAACATTGAAGCAAAAAGGTATAAATATCTCTGCACATTTTTTTGTGTATTCACCCCAGTATTTTTTTGAAATGCATGTAACAAGTTCAGCACAGTGAAGTTTTTGAGAGTTGCCTGTAAAATTATCAAGATAAACAAACCCGGCAGCTTCATTACCCTCTGCTATTACAAAAAAATACGGAGAAGTCCTTTTTATCAAATTTTCAAAATATATATTTACGGGCAGACTGTCATAAGCATAGTCATCATCCAAAAACTTTGAATATCTCAAATATAACAGCAATATCTGATCGAAATAATCAAAACATTCATACATATTTACAAATCTGGGCATCTATAAAACTACCTTTACAAATTTTACATACGAATCATCTGTCGTAAAGGCGGACAATTCAGCTTTTAACAACTTTTCTCTTATATTATTTTGTATACCCGTAAGAGCTTCTGCCTGAACTCCATTAATATAAGTTTCGCATTTTGTATTTTTGTTAAAAATTTTGTATAATGCATCTTTTGAAAATATTTTGTCCTTTGGAACTTTTTTTAAATCCGTAATAATTTTGAGTTCTGATTTTTCTTCGGATTTTTTCATATCATTCATAAATTCTTGTTCTATTTTCATTTTGATTAAATCATCTAAAGATGCACCGGACATCAACATTTCTTCAATTTCTTTATTTTTCATATTTTCTCCTTATATCTTTTCATCATCTAAATTCGATATTGTAATAATTTTTGCTGGTTTATATTGCTCATCCTGTTCAGCACCAAATCCAAGATACTTGCACAAACTTTCGAGAGCCTTCAGACCACCAGAAGTATCCCTTAGTTTTTTCTTGCCTGTGCAATTTCCTTCTTTGTCCAAAATTTCTTCTTCTTCCAAAGAAAATTCGGCTATGCGAAGCAGTTTTTGAATCACATAGCCTTTATTTACAGAAAGAGAGGTCATTTGTTGTTTTATTTGTTTGTTAATTTCCTGAATTATAATATCTTTTGACAAAAGGTCGTTTGCAACAGCTTTAAGATTTTTTGATTTATAGCATGCCTTTTGAGCGGATAATTCAGGATTAAGAGTTTTTATATATTCTGTTACAAAATCTTTTTGTTGTTTAGTAAGCTTTTCCATAGTTTTGTGTATTTTTTGTTACAAATTTTCGCATAATTTGAAATTTTTCAAAAAAAAATGTATAATAATCATGCTATTTATATTTCGGCTAGTGTAAATCTTAACAGGAGGGGAAATGAATTTTAAACTTCCTGTTTTTTTTGCGAATTTTGGCAAGTGCGCCGTGTGAGTGTGAAGCACGAACCCAGCACGCCCCAACGAAAAACTTTATGGAGTGAAATAAATTAGAATAATTTATAAAACGAAATAAAAAGTTTTGAGTTGCCAATAATTCAAGATGCGTCCGAGCACGTAGCTATCTGGGGGAATTATCTTATTGCCGCCTTTTCAAAACATAAATGCTATTTTACACATTGCCTATATATCGGCTCTTATAGATATTCTTTTAAACATAAAATATGATATTAAATATTTCTAACAAATAATGTAAAGCATAAAATAATATCAATAATAATTCTTTATTTTCTGTGTATTTTCACTTCCGGCGCATAATCGGCACTACAAGAAATACGGGAGCGCATATTTGCCAAAGCATCTTTGTACATGCTCAACCAATAGTTAAACCTTATATGCTGCGGGTTGCCTTTTAAACGCATGCAGGCTCCGTATACTAAAATAGGTTCTGCAAACAATGCAGGAATTACTGAAATATCATTATAATTTTCCAATACGGCTTTTTCATTATTTTCACCGTCTTTTGCATAATTGCTTGTATAATAGAGAATATCGACATTCTTATCCTGATTAAATACAGGTAAGAGAATTTTATCATCATAAAAGCTATATGTATTTGATGGTTGAGAATTTTGAAAAAATTTTTCAAAATCTTCGCAATAATTATACTTTACGCCATCAATATACAAAGTTTCTATTTTCCCGTTAATAGTATTTTCAACTTCACCGGTATTTTTCGGCAAAACAAAACTTTTTTTTCTCTGCAAAAAACTCCATCTGTCTGAAGAACAAACTTCAGAATTCAAAACATTCAAAATATTTATTAATTTTTTATGTTCATTTTTTGTTAATTCTGAAAAATCCGTAACCTGTTTATAATTAAGTTCCACCAAGCATTTATTAATAAGTTCTAAAAAATTCATATTTATCTCCATATTTCATTTCTAAAAGGAAACAGCCATAAGGCTGTTTCCTAATATTGAATTTGCTATCTTATGAGTCCCTTTTTTAACTGCTCCATAATTGCACGTTCGTGCTTTGCAAATTCCGCACCACTCATTTTGCCGATTTGCTCACGAGTAAAGACCAAGTTTGTGCTGCCGTCAGAAGATGCATTCTGCGCATTTGCACGCAGCTTCAACTTTGCGGCTTCGTTTTCGTCATTCAATGCCTTGTCGTGCTCAAGTTTTCCCAAATATCTGTCAATAGCAGATTTTTCAATTTTTTCCACCAAAGCAGATATCTTTGAGATTTCATCATCATCAAAACCAATATTTGTGCTTTTTAGGTAATCAAAGACATCAATTCGTCCGTCCCTGTTGAAAAACTCCGGAGTCTCTTTCAACATCGCAACAGTAGAACTTGTTTCTTGTTCATCAGGTGTCTGACTGTAATTTATGTACTTATCAAACGCCTTTTTAGTAACAAAATTCATTAAATTTAGTCCCTGTTCTTTTGTCATTTCACCTTTTTGAACAAGTTCTTCAATTTGCCTTATTGCATATGCTGCTTTTTCTTTTATTTCCTCAGCATTTCCAAAATTTTGATTTTGATTTTCGGCTTGTGATGAAATATTTTGTGATTCGTTCATATTACCTCCATATATTCAACCGCAAACTCTATTGCATCATCTATAAATGAAGATAAAAGCAATGATATAAACGGTTTTATAAAAATTGGCACCGGAACATGCTCTAACACATATTCGATTGCCATTTGCTTTTTTTGCTTTCCTGTATTACTGCCAAGTTCTTTTTCGGCAATAACTACAGCAGATTTTGCAAGTTCTTTAATTTTTACTTTTAAATTTTTCAGCATAAATTTCTCCTGAATTGTCTTTTGAGCTTCAGGTATTTATTCCTGAAGCTCTAAAACAATTAATTATGATGCGCTAACAACCATTTTTGCCAAAGCATTAGGCTGAACCGTTTTAGCACCATACAAATATAAGCCTCTGACTAAATCTGAGAAACTGTCTTTATCTCTCAGACTTTCGATTTTAGCTAACTGAGAAGCAAACGTAATAGCATCATTAGTACCGGCAAGAACATAATATTTACCGCCGACAGCAGTCAAATTTGTACTAACAAGAACATCCATGCCTGCGATTCTGCCGATTGCACCTTCTCTAAGAGTTTCGTCAGCAACATTATGCGCACCGATAAATTCTGTACTTTGAAGCAAATAAGATTCAATTGTAGGGTTAATAACTACCCAAGGACGAACATTTGCAGATACAGCATTTGAATTTTTCAAACATAACGCTAATTGAACAAATTTTGAGTAAATAGTTGTTTTGTCAAGAGTAACAGGAGATGCATCTGTTCCAACAATGTTCGCAGCTGCAACATTTGAGTGTTGTGACAAAAGATAAGCATCCTGAACTTCTTCAATAGCTTTTCTTGCATTTTTAAGATGAGCTTCCATAATATCAGTATTTGCCTGTACTGCTGCTACATCGTTAATTTTAAAAGCAAAGAATTTCTTTTGATCAATAACCAAATCCTGTGATGTAGGATTTAATTCACTATATGTAATATTTTCCGAACCGAGTGTCGAAATTGTGACATCAGCCGGTGTAATAATTTTTACTTTATCGCCTTGATTTTTAATTTCACCTTCCCAATTTCTGTTTACACACTGGAGCATAACACATTCTTTTTCCAGCATATTGTTTAATTTCTGACTCCAAATTTCAGGAATAAAGGCAGAATAAGCGTTTGTAGATTCAGTCATTTTTGTAATTTCCTTTCTTTTTATGTTTTGTATATTTAAATGAGTGGTGTTTACGATAATTTAGTCATCATTATAAATTTCTCTAAACTGCAGCCCGATAATTGCGCAGGATTGATTTATTTCCGTACCCTTTACACATAGCTGTATTGCATAATTTGATTCGGATATTTCGGCTTTTTCCATACTATCCCTGCTGATAGCCCAAACAGGAACAGAACTGTTTTCTTCAGCCCAATGGCAGGGAAGTGAATCTTTTGTATTACTATCAGCCCAAATCATAATGTCTGGATGGACAGAATATATAACTTCGGAATCATCAGAATTTTCGCTGTCATAATCCTTGTATACGGAAAAATTAAAATTGTTATCATATTCAGTATCAAGTAAAAAATAGAATTCATCAATTATTTTTCTGTGATGAGGAGCGTTTATTGAAAAAAACGGAGTTTTCCAAACAAATTCTATAGGCAAACCGTTAAATGTTATTCCAAAATCTTCTTTATATATTTTCCCATTAGCATCAGCAGTATAAATATATCCATTAAATACGCAAGCTTTTACTATGTCTTGCGGAATTTTTCTTTTGTACCACGCCTTATTAACATAGTCATTTATCCAAATTGTATGATAAAAATTATCTCCTACATATCTGAAAAAATACCATACTTGATTCTTCTTTTCATAATGCAGAGCTAACGTTTCATTTAATTTTTCAAAATATGAAAATTCCCGTTTTATTTTTTGAGAAATTTCAGCACCTAATTGTATCTGATTTAATTCCCCGACTTGTTCCAATGCAAATATTCCGTTACTCAAAAAATACTGTTTATTCTCTATATTAACAACAGAATTTGCACTATACGAACCGATATCCGCAAACGGAACAATTGTAAAATCTTCAGGTGATGTTCCTGTCAAAAGATACACAGCATTTTTCTTATAAATTGCAAGATAATCTTTATAAGGTTTTAAAGCAGTGATATAACCGGTATCTGTATGAAATTCATTAATATAACCAGCATCATTATCAGTTGTAAAATCATCATATCTGCCAAGTGCCGAATAATAAATTGTTGCATCTTTGGCAACCCAAACCCTACCCTTATATACAGACATGATAGCATCTGTTATAATATTGTTATTTAAGTCTCTGAGTCCGCATTCTACAACATCATAATTTTCATTATTTTTTATATAAAATAATCCGTCAGATTCACTCATCACAAGTATGCCGTTCAAAAAATTTAAAAATACCGGTTTAATACCTAAAAGTGTTTTTCCAATCAGAGTAGTTTGGAATGTTGAATTATCATAAATATATATTTTTCCTGAAACTGTTGTTATAATCATTTTGTAACAATCATACGCATCAAGTTCTGCCAAACCTGTTATTTCTTCTTCCAAATTCATAAATAAGGAATTGCCGTTTTGTCTGACAATTCCTCTGTTTTGTAAAATTTCGATATTTTCAGCATCTGACCAGTAAACTTTTTTCGTATCAATACCAAGCTCAGTCTTTGTCAGCGCTTGATTAATACCGCCTGACAAATTGTAATAAGACACTTCCATAATTTTCTCCTTTTAAATTTATTTAAGAAATTTTATTCAAATACCACTTTACTTTTGTTCTGATAAAACTTCCTGCCTCATCTTTGGATACCCAAGAATATGGTGGGATGTAAATTATATCTATTTTTCCGGCACTTGACGTATTAGGGTTTTTCAGACCAAATTCATAATGAGTCATTACTGTATGCGCATTTACTTGTAAACTATATTTTTTAACTATTTGTGCACACAACTCCATGCATTTTTCAAACTGAACTTTTTTGATAGGATATTTCCCAACATTTTTTGCATTTTTAAACCCTGCCATTGCGCACATAGCTACACCTATAGAGCCGGTATTTCCGCCTCCCGTATGAGCAGCATATCTGCCAATTTTACAATTTTCATTATCAGCCGGCTTGAATTTTCCTTCATGCACGCATCCGTTTCCGTCTACCAAAAAATGATAATGCTGTTTTTCATACTCTGTCGGATAGTAATTTCCTGCCGTCCAATGAATTATTATACGTTTCATAATATTCCTCCAACCAATCTTTTTTATTCAATTTATATATAAATACGGCATTTGTCCTGTTACGTGCATTCAGCTTTAAAACAGCCTTATCAATATGCGTTCTTACTGTTCCATAAGCCATCTTTAAAGTTACACCTATTTCTTTATCTGAATAACCTAATGCAACCAAAGCTAGTATTTCCAATTCTTTCGGGGATAATGTCATTTTTTATTCCTTTTTGCTTATACTAAAAACAGAATACTAAAAAACATCTAAAATTAATTCATAATATTTCCTTAAAAAATAAGAGGGCGGCAAAAACCGCCCAAGAGTAAGATAATTATTGAGGGGTTGATTTATAGAAATTTATTTTCATATAATCCGATTTTTAATGTTTTGAGATTTGAATAACATCTTTTTTTTACACCAAACTCGTTATAACAAAGATAAAATTTACCCACACGCATTTTTTCATAATTAATAGTTTTTTCCTCATACAAAATTTTCGGTTTTAATTTTTCAAAAAAGATTTTGGCTTTTTTGTTGATTTTTCTGATGACAGAAATTTCATCATTATTATTAATTCTGGTCATCTGCACAACAGTATGCCCGCACACAGGACATTTTGCCAGATAATCCAATTCGCACACAACAAATTTATCCTGCGGTGAAAGATAAAACGTCCTTGTTTTATGCAAAGAACCGCAGCAATGAATATATCCCATACTACTATCCCTTATGGTGGCAAACGGCTTTACCATCTTGGGTTTGAACCTTAACCACATTATTTAGTATACAGGTTTTATAAAAATTTAAAAGTCCCCAAAAACATATAGATATTTGCACATAAGTATTTTCATGGATATCTTTTAGAAACTATCACAGTATTACTACTTTAAAGACAATTCACAACACATCTGACAAGCTCCAAAAACTTTTGAAACCTGCAAATTTTTTCTGAAACACCTGTAATGAGGCATGTTAAAAACTTCTTTCAAAGATTTATCTTTCACATTACCGATTTTTTGGGATAAACAAGGATATACATCCCCCGCAGGCGTTATCATCATATTCGAATAAGGATACATACAAGGTTTATATATTTCTGTAATTGGCTTATCCTCAGGATAATTGAAAAATTCTTCTATTTTTTGCAAAGGATTTTTTGAATATTCAAATTTCGGTGAAAATCTTATTTTTACTTTTGATTTTTTTGAAAGACTTTCTAATTCTTTATATACTTCTTTGAAATGTTCCATATCAAAATATTTTTTTATCGGATAATTTGCATTAAATTCAGGTACAAAACTTTCAAATAAGACCGAATTTTGTTTCAAATTGTTATTTCTTAAAAAAGAAATTGAAAGAAAATCAAATTTCATCTCATCACACATTTTGTACAATTTAACCAAATCATCAAGATTATTTTCCAAAACAATAGTCTTTATATCAACCATAGGATGTTTTTTGTAAGAATTTAGATTATCAAAATTATCCATAATTTTATCCCAAATTCCCGCCATATTACGATTTTTGTCGTGATTTTCTCCATAACCGTCTAATGAAACAGACAAAAGCATCATTTTGCTTTTAATAAACGCCTTTATAATTTCGTCATTCATCAAAATACCGTTTGAAACAACATTCAATTTTCCAAATGTTTTTTTAGATGTTTTCATCAAAATATCAACAAAATCTTTTCTGATTAAAGGTTCACCGCCAACTAAAGTTACAAATGAATAAAAAGGTATTTGATCTATTATATCAAACCACTCCTGAGTTGTAAGTTCATCTTTTTTTCTGTCATCGCCTACATAACAATAAGGACAATTCAAATTGCAGCGATAAGTCAGCTCAAAAAAGTATCTTAAAGGCATTGGGGCTAATCCGCTCCTGCTTTTATATGCGGGAAGCGCATACAAATTTCTTGCTATATCAAACAGATTTGATAAATTTGCCATACTAACCGCCTATTAAAATTAAACTCAACCAAATAACAAGAATACCCGATAAAATACCGACAAGAGATTGATGCCAATCACCGTATTCTTTAGCCAACGGCAACAATGTATCAAATGAAATATAAATCATAATTCCTGCAACTGCCGCCATCAATACACCAACCAAAATCTGGGGCAGGAATAAACCAAAAACAAACATTCCAACCAATGCCCCTATAGGTTCTGTTATTCCGGACAAAGCCGCATAAAGCATTGCATAACGTTTTTTACCCGTAACATGATACATAGGCAGGGCAACCGCAATTCCTTCAGGAATGTTGTGAATAGCAATCGCAATACCAACAGAAAGTCCAAGTGTAATATTTTGTGTTGTTGTCAAAAATGTTGCCATACCTTCAGGGAAATTGTGTACACAAATTGCTATCGCAGTAAAAAGTCCGGCTCTTTTAATCTTGTAATTTCTGTGTGCAGGTCCTTCAGGGTGCAGTACATCTTCCTCGTCAATATGGTCTGGTAAAAAATAGTCTATTGCAATTGCAACCAACAATCCGATAACAAAGCCTAAATATGTAAGCCACTCATGACTATTCGGGAAATTTGCCAACAATAACCTGTTTGCCTCAGGCAGCATATCCATAAAAGAAACAAAAATCATAACACCGGCAGAAAAACCTAATCCGACAGACAATGCTTTCAAATTATTTTTTTTAACAACAAAAGCAATACCACCGCCTATTGTAGTTGCAAGTCCTGCAAATAGCGTTATTAACATAGCTGGGGCAAAATTTTGAGGTAATATCATATTTATTTTCCTTCCAGAATTATATTACCATAAACAAAATTAAAAGTTAGTCTAAGCTATATTTCCACATCTCTCATCATATCGATAAGAGTACCGATTGTTGTATCCATACTCACAATATCAGATGTTCTCTGTTGCAAAAACGCATTAATTTTCGGCATCATTTCAATTGCAGTATCAAGTCTTGGGTTTGTCCCCTGTTGATACATACCGACATCAATCAAATCTTTGTTTTCACGATACAAAGACATTATAGCTCTCATTTTACCCGCAGCCTCTCTATGCTCCGGCTCTACTATCGACGACATAAGCCTTGAAATACTTCCCAAAACATCTATCGCAGGATAATGGTTCATCTCAGCAACTTTTCTCGACAAGAAAATATGCCCGTCAACAATACCACGCACAATATCAACAATAGGATCTGATATATCATCACCTTCCATCAAGACAGTATACAATGCGGTAATAGAACCTTTCGGGCTGTTTCCTGCACGTTCAAGAACTTTTTGAAGCCATGAAAAAATAGATGGCGGATAACCCTTCATTGTCGGAGGTTCACCCAAAGACAAACCTACTTCACGGCCTGCCATAGCACAACGGGTAATCGTATCGGTCATCAAGAAAACTTTTTTACCCTGATCCCTAAAATATTCACAAACTGCAGTTGCAGTCAAAAGTGCTTTTTGACGAATAAGAGGAGGTTTGTCACCCGTTGAACAGACAACAACAGATTTTGCCATACCCTCTTCGCCAAGAGAATCTTCAATAAATTCCTTAACCTCTCTGCCACGTTCACCAATCAGCGCAACAACGTTTACATCAGCATCGGAATTTCTCGCAATCATACCCAAAAGTGTACTTTTTCCGACACCTGAACCGGCAAAAAGTCCCAAACGCTGACCGCAACCCATTGTCATACAACTGTCAATAGCTCTTACACCAGTTGAAAAAACCTCCGTAATAATAGGTCTTTCAAAAGGTCCAGGTGGTGGTCCCTCTACAGAGCGCCACGTAGCACCTGTGGTATCAAGCGGCTTGCCATCTAATGGATTCCCCATAGGATCAATCAATCTTCCCAAAAGAAAATCCCCGACAGGCACAATAATAGGTTTGCCGGTAGATGTTACAAGACTGCCCTGTCCTATACCGTTTGCATCCAAGAGAAGCAATAATTGAGCAACTTCACCCTTAAAAGCCTGAACCTCCGCAGGTTTTTTCTGTCCGTCTTTGGTTTCTATAAAACACAAATCACCGATTTTTAAACCCGGCAGTTTTACCTCAACTGTCAAACCCAAAAGTTTTGACACACTGCCCTTAAACTTAAACAATTCCGTGTTTTCAAGCTTGTTTTTAACTCTGTTTTTTTTATCCTCAAGACTGCTCAAATCTAAAGTGTTCATAGTTAATATTATAGTGATTTTTTTTGTTTTTTCAAAAACTTTACATTATTGATTCATACTTTATTTACACGATTGCCAACCTAATTTCAATATGGTACAATCGTATCAAGGAGAGATTATGGACTTTATATTAAAAGTAATTACCGATATACCTATATTAATAGTTATCACAACATTTGTCGTATCAATTATCTATTGCATAAAAAGTTACAGATTTACAAATAAAAATTTAAAAATATTTTTGAAATTTATAGCAAATTTCAAAAAGAATGATTTAAACTTCAGATTTAAAGAAATAGATGAATGGATGAGTGCAAACCCTTATGTTGCATCTATCTGGTTGGAATTTAAAAATACACTTGTGTTTTCTGAATCTGTCGCCCTTAAAGGGAAAGATAACAGCGTAACATACAAGGAAGTTTCCTCAACAGTACAAAACATTCAAACAACTATTGATCCTCTATACTTTTTTAATGAAGAAACTCTTGTTACATCAAAATTTAACAACAAATTTATTCAAACAATCCCTACAATCTTGACAGGTTTCGGACCTTTGTTCACATTTTTAAACATAGCAATAGCATTTGGCAAAATTGACTTTTCTACTCAAGAAAAAACAATTTCTTCAGTATCAGGTTTGATGTCATCAATGCAGACTGCAGCACTTGTATCAGTAATTGCAGTAGGTTCATCTTTGATATACTTGATGGTTGAAAGATTATCATATCAGGTGCTATGCAATATTCCTCTTGCAAAATGTAAAAACTTTGTGAGTCAATTATTTGATAACATTTCATCAGAAAAATTCTTGCTTGAATTATTGAAAGAAACAAAAATTCAAAACAATTCTATTTCAAATATAATTACTGCAATGCCTGATCATTTTAAAGTTGCTATGAATTCAGGAATAGCAAGCAATCTTGTTCCGTATCTTGAAAACCTTATTTTCGGGATAAATCAAATGAACAAAAATATTAAGGAAATAGCTAAAAACAGTAAAACAGATGACGTTGATGATTTGTTTTAGAGGGTAAAATGGCAATTAAAGGTATAAAAACAAAAGCCACAGAAAACGATAATAATAACATATTTTGGACGACAATGTCAGACTTAATGTTAGGTTTGGCAATTATCTTTATTACTCTTTTTGTATTTGCAATGACAGGTTTCACTCAACAAAACATTGAACAGAAAAAACAACAAATGGAAATGAGTGAACAGATTGCTGAAAATTTAAAAAAAGTTGATATAGATGTAGAAATCGATAAAGTAACAGGCGATATAGTTATTTCTGATTTGGATTTGTTTGAACTCGGAAGCAGTAAGCTTTCATCAAAAGGAAAAGCTTATCTAAACAAATTTGCACCTATCTATATTGATACAATATTTTCGAAAAAAGAATATGCTAATAACATTGAAAATATTATTATACAAGGCCACACTGACAGCCATATGTACGCAGGCATCAATAATCCTGATGAGCAATATATGAAAAATATGACTCTCAGTTTAGAGCGTGCAAATTCCGTCGCAACTTATATATTCACAACTAACTATAATAAAGAGTTCGGTACGGATTTAAAAAAGAAAATGGTAGTAGAAGGAAAAAGTTTCTCTGAGCCAATTTTGGTCAATGGCAAAGAAGATTATGCAAAAAGCCGTCGTGTAGAACTGCATTTGAAAGCTAAATCTTTTGATTTGGCAGAAACTCTCTTTTCAAAAGGTAGCAACTGATATGATAAACGAAGATTTAATTTTAGAAACCATAAATATGATTAAACTGTACAATCTTGATATTCGTACAGTTACGCTTGCATTGAGCTTAAGAGATTGCATTGATAGTGATATTGACGTAGTTTGTCAGAATATTTATAACAAAATAACTAAATATGCGAAGAACTTAGTTGAATATGCTGATGAATTTGAAAATGATTATTCAATACCAATCGTCAATAAAAGAATTGCAGTTACACCAATATCATTGATAGGAGAGGCTTGTAAAAATCCTGACTATGTAAAAATCGCAAAGACTTTGGATAAAGCTGCGAAAGATGTAGGTGTAAATTTTATCGGCGGATTTTCTGCTTTGGTTGAAAAAGGATGCACAAAAGGTGATAATTTATTAATCGAGAGTATACCCCAAGCCTTAGCTCAAACAGAACGTATTTGTGCATCTGTTAATGTTGCATCTTCAAAAGCCGGTATAAACATGGATGCAGTACTAAAGATGGCTGAAATTATAAAACAATCAGCAGAATTAACAAAAGATAAAGATGGCATAGGTGCTGCAAAACTTGTCGTTTTTTGTAATTCACCGGGTGACAATCCATTTATGGCGGGTGCTTTTTGCGGAATCGGAGAACCTGAATGTGCGCTTAATGTCGGAGTATCAGGTCCCGGTGTTGTAAGAGCAGCTGTAGAGTCTCTTGATAAAAACGCCGATTTAAGTACTTTAGCAAACAAAATAAAACAAATTGCATACAAAATTACAACAACAGGTGAATTAGTCGGAAGAAAACTGGCTAAAAAATTAAATGTTCCTTTTGGAGTAATTGATTTGTCACTCGCACCGACTCCTGCTATTGGTGATAGCGTTGCAGGGATTTTTCAGGCAATGGGGTTGGAACATGCCGGTGCACACGGTACAACCGCTGCACTTGCGATGTTAAATGATGCTGTCAAAAAAGGTGGTATTATGGCAAGTTCACATGTCGGAGGTTTGTCTGGAGCATTTATTCCTGTCTCTGAGGATGCCGGTATGATTGAAGCTGCATCAAACGGTTATTTGACCTTTGATAAGTTGGAAGCGATGACATCTGTTTGTTCTGTGGGACTTGATATGATTGCCATTCCAGGAAATACACCCACAGATACGATTGCCGGAATTATATCAGATGAGATGGCTATAGGAATGATAAATAAAAAGACGACAGCCGTTAGAATTATTCCGGTAGCGGGAAAGAATATAGGGGAAGAAGTATTTTACGGAGGACTCCTTGGCAAAGCTCCTATAATGAAGGTAAATAATCTGGCATCTACAGGCTTTGTAAGACGTGGAGGACGCATTCCTGCTCCAATACACAGTTTGAATAATTAGTTTGTAAGAGATAAGAGGAAGTAAAAATGGCAGAATCAATCAAACCTTTTGAAAACAGTTTAAGAGATTATTTGATAAATGCACACGCTGATTCATATAATACTATACAAAAAATACAATATAGATATAATAATTTAAAAATATATATGGATCCCAAAAAAAACAGAACTCCGCATTTCACTGTTGCATTAGGTATATCTGAGGCCACATTTGGTATTGAACCTGTTGATGTTATAAGTGGTAGCCTGTCAAATGACACAAGATATGTTTATATGTGGGCGTCAAGACCAAATATCAACGGTGAACTAAAAAAACACTGGGCATTTTTAACTTTGCAAACTTCCGGAGTATCTATCGTTGCTCTTACAGACGAAGAAAAGAAAAAAGTTTTGCCGCCATCAGCTAAAGAAGCTGAAGAACGCAAACGTCAACAAGCACTTGAAGCTCTTGAGGCTGCAGAACATACTACAGGCTCAGGTGTAAGAAGACATAAAACAATACAGGATGCTTTAAAAAGAGATAACCGAAATATAATGAAACCAAATGAAGAAATAGATAAGTAGTTTTTATTTTTATTTTTCTACCATAGACTTTGAACGTAATTTTCTATGGAAAGTAATTGCAAATCTGTGAGCTTCATCCCTTATTCTTTGAAATAAAAATAAAGCACTGGAGTTTCGTGGTAAAATAACCGGTTTTGACTGTTTTGGCAAAAACACTTCTTCATTCTTTTTTGCCAAACTCACAACATCAATATCTTTAACACCTAATTCTTCTATAATTTGCATTACACTAGATAACTGGCCTTTGCCGCCATCAATTATTATCAAATCAGGCTTTTCCCATTTTGGTTCACCCAAATGACTTAATCTTCTTGTCAAAACCTCTTTCATAGACATAAAATCATCCGGTTTACCCTCAGTTGTTTTGATTTTAAATTTTCTGTATTCAGAAGCTTTTTTTACACCGTTAATAAATGTAACCATTGAAGCAACCGTATTTGTACCCTGTATATGAGAAATATCATAACATTCCATTCTGTGCGGAAAATTTTTGAGTTTTAATTTTTCTGCCAAATATGAGCCTATCTCATTAAAATCTTCTCTTATTTTTGACATCTTAGATATTTTTGCATTATCAAGCACAACTTTCGCATTTTTATCCGCAAGCATTTGAAGCTCTTTACCTTGTACAGATTTTCCGTAACTAATTTTAATTTTCTTTTTGGATAATATTTCCAGCCATTCTTCATAGAGTTTCTTTTCCCCAATAGCTTCAAGCTCATTTGACACTATCCTGTCCGGAAATTCTAATTTCAGTGTACTGTAATATTCTTGAAAAAATCGTGCAAAAAATTCTGTTTTATCATCATTTTCAACTTCGTACACAAAATCTTTTTTATCTATTAATCTTCCCTCTCTTATCATAAGTATGACAATAGCAAATATTCCATCATCCTGAAGCATTGATATAATGTCTTCATTCAGTTTTGTATTTTCATATACAACTTTCTGCTTTTCCAGAGTTTTTTTCAAATCGTTATAACTATCTCTTAATTTTGCAGCTTTTTCAAATTGTAGAGAATCAGAATATTTTTGCATTTGTTCTTGAATTTGCTTCATCAACTCAGATTGCTTTCCGGACAAAAAAAGCTCTGCTTGATGCACAATATTTTTATATTCATCAGAAGTTACAAGATTTTGACAAGGTGCCATACATCTGCCTATTTGATAATAAAGACAAGGCCGATCTTTAAATTTTGGGGTTTTACATTGTTTAAGCGGAAATATTTTTTTTAAAAAATCCAAAGTTGCATGCATTGCCCTAATATCAGTATAAGGACCGTAATATCTACCTTTTTCGGAATTCATATTTTTCTTGCGAACTATTGTTATTCTTGGAAAATCCTCATCCGTTATCAAAAAATAAGGATACTTTTTATCGTCTTTTAACAGAATGTTGTATTTAGGCTTGTGCTTTTTAATTAAATGATTCTCTAAAATAAGCGCTTCAACTTCAGTATTTGTTATTATGTATTCAAGGCGTTCAATTTGCGAAACAAGAACATTTACTTTGACACTGTCATGATGCCTGTTAAAATAGCTCATTACACGCCTTTTTAATATTTTTGCTTTTCCGACATAAATTATTTCATCATTCTTGTCATAATAAATATAACATCCCGGAAGTGAAGGAAGAAGCTTTAATGTCTGTTTTAAATTATCATTCATCAACTAATATGATAACATAATTTATAAAAATTAAACCATTGTTTTATAAAATAGTTTTTACAACTCTTTTTACAAGCCCTTTCCAGCTTTCTTTTTCACCTAACCTAAATAATTTCAAACTGTCATACCAGTCACATTTTGATAAATCCATATGCCATCGCCAATTATAATTATATGGCAACAGAACAATACAAGGTATTCCCATTGCACCTGCCAAATGTGCAAGAGAAGAATCTGAAGAAATAACCAAATCTACATTTGCAAGAGCACCTGCCGTATATGAAAAATCTTTCAAGTCAGGACTTAAATCCGTTATATCAAATTTTTCTGAAAGTTTTTTTAAATTTTCAGCTCCCTCAAAAGTTTGTGCAGAATAGATTTTTGTATCAGCAAGTTCAAAAAGCGGACTAAAAGCATCAACATCAATAACCCTGTCCGTTTCGTAATATGTATTTCCCTGCCATTTTATAGCTATTTTGAATTTGTCATTATTAAAATATTTTTCTTTAAAAAAATCAATTTTATCTTTAGTTGCATTCAAATATTTATCGTGATGAATAAAAACTTCATCACCTTTTAAATTTAGCACATACGGTATACTCAAAAAGGGCACATGGTAGTCAAAATCAAAACTTTTTTCATCATAAAAATAATTCATAACATCTGATTTTAAAAAATTATCTCTAAAAAGCTGTGATAATTCTATTTGAGGTTTTATAACAAGTTTTTTACACCGTTTTTCAATTTCCGGAATATATCTGGCAAACATAATCATATCACCAAATCCTGCTTCATAATATGTATAAAGAGTTTTGTCGGAAATATCTTGCCCCTGCCACAATTTTGCTCTTTGCATAATATTAGGATAAGTTTTTTGCTGAGTTCTCACGGCTGTTTCTCTACATAATCTTGCCTCAAAAAATTTTTCACCCATTTCATAATCTTTGACTCTGTAATAGGCAAGTGATAAAAAATATTCCGCTTCGTAATCACTCGGATTAATTTGCAGGCATTTTTGTAAACATTTAATTGCTTCATATGGCTTGTTTAAAAGCAAATAAATATTTGACAAATTATAAAGAGCTTCACTTGATTTCGGTTCCAACTCAAGTGCTTTTAGGTAGGTTCTTTCTGCCTTTTCATACTCTGCGGTATTTTTATATTCTAACGCTAAATTAAAATACGTTTCAAAGTTGTAATCTATACTTCCCATTAAAAAATCTAACGACTAAATACACTAACGACTTAACGACCTAAAAAAAATATACACTAAATGTAGGATAATTTTTCAAATAATATAGTATATTCTAAAAATATCAAGGGCATGCCCTGAATATACCAAAGCATAGTTAACAAAGGACAATATTACAAATTATTAACCAAACTTGAAGAAATGTTAAAAAGGCTGAAACCATGTCAACATCATGGTTTTGGGAGGAAAAAGCAAGCAGGATATGGTTCAAAAATAAAAAAGTTGTCCTAGCATGTGGTATAGAGTACAATTAATACTGTATTCAACTTCTTGTAGAGGTAGGATGATTATGAGTGTTAAGGAAAATCTATTACAAATACAAGAAGATATCGTACCTTATAAACCAAATATAATCGCAGTTACAAAGTATTTCGACGAGTCTGCAATAGTTGAAGCATATAATGCAGGACTCAGAGACTTTGCCGAATCCCGTGTAATTGAAGCTATAGAAAAAATAAACAGACTTTCTGATGAAATTAAAAAAAATTCAAAATTTCATTTTATAGGTCATTTACAAACCAACAAGGTTAAAAAGGCTGTCAGAAACTTTGATGTTATTCAATCTGTAGATTCAATCAAACTTGCAGAAGTTATTTCTGAAGAAGCAGAGAAAATCGGTAAAGTTCAGGATATTTTGATAGAAGTAAATTTTGCTAATGAAGAACAAAAGTTTGGGATTTCTGAAAACGAAATTTCTAACACTTTTCAGACAGTAAATGAACTTCCTAACATAAACATCAAGGGTTTAATGAGTATGGCGCCTTTAGGTGCTGAAGAAAAAGAACTTGATGCATTGTATAGCAGTGTTGCTAATGCAAAACAAAAGTTAGAAAAGGCTTTTAATTGCGTATTGCCTGAATTATCAATGGGTATGAGTCAGGATTATAAAGTGGCTGCAAGGCACGGTGCAACAATGTTAAGGATTGGTAGAAAATTATTTAAATAAAACGGAGGAACAAAGGTGGCAGTAGTAACAGACAAAATCAAATCAGTAGTAGATTTTTTAGTAAAAGGTTTTGAACCAAGAGAAACAATTTTTGACGAAATGGGACAGGATGTTGAAGAAGATTATCCTGTAGAAGATAATTTGGCATTACAACCCAATTATTCTTATCGTCCTAATAATGAAAAATCAAATGAAATTAAACTTGTAAGCACTCCGGGATTTAAAGGTATGGAAGTAAAGGTTGTAGAACCTCGTTCATTTGAAGATGCTGCAACAATTGTTCAATACCTTAGAGACAGAAAGACCATCGTTTTAAACCTTCACCTACTAGATAAAGAACAATCACAAAGAACTATTGATTTTGTTTGCGGTGCAGCTCACGCATTGGATGGCAAACCTCAAAAAGTTGGTGATTTGGTATTTGTATTTACTCCAAGCAATGTAACTTTGTCTGTTGATGTTACTGCTAACCAAAATAAATTTAATGATTCATTGTGGAGAGCTCCTTCAACAATGATTCAATAAGAATTGAGAGAGATTAAGAGATAGTTGAATATGGGACACAAATCTGTGTCCCTTTTGTTTTGAATTAAATAATCAATAAAATAAAGAACAAGACCGATATGCAACCGGTCTTGTTCTTTATTAATTTAATAATTATGCTGCCTTTTTATCTTCTTCTGTTTCTTCAGCTTTCTTAGCTTCATCAGTTTTTTCAGCTTTTTCAGCTTTCTTAGTATTAGGTATAATAATTTTGTCACCTACAAAAATATCTACAAAGTATTTTTCGATATCACCTTTTGATTTCCATTTCAAATTAGGATTTGCATCCATTATTTTATCAACCTGAGCCTGAATTGCTTTGTCAGAAGAATCTTTTCCTGATGTTACAAGGTATGCTTTTGCTATATTCCATACACAATCACCTTTTTTAACTGTGTATACACCATCTTCATCTACTTCAAAACCGCCTGACTCTTTAGCTTCTTCTACTTTTTTATCATTTTTAACATCATCTTTTTCTTCAGCGTTTTGTTCTTTCTTAACTTCATCAGGTTTTTCTGTTTTTTGTTCTTCTTTAGTTTCATCAACTTTTTCATCATTATTGTTATCAACAGCCGAAGGTACTACAGGCACAACAGTTGACGAGTCAGTTTTTTCAGTTTTATTATCTTTTACCGTTTCATCTATTACAATAGTATACTTTTCAGCAGCTGGTGTTTTTGGTGTTTCATCAAATTTTTGTACTTCTTTTACATCATCTGTTTTCTCATCGCTGCCGCCAAATAATGCACTGCCTAATTTATATAAGCCATATAGAGCACCTGCCGCTAATAAAGTTTTTCCGGCTTTACCTTTTAATTTAGATAAAAATCCGCCTTTGCCAAACCTGCTTGCATATCTCTGTTGTACTTCAGGAGAAGCATTTTTCAATCTTTCTGCCACAGAAAGTTTTTGAGGTTTGTTTGTTGGCTGCGGTTCTGCAGTCGGTTGCGGTTCAACCGCAGGTTGAGGGTTTGCTTGTGCAGAAGCCTGTACACGAGCCTCTTGTTCTTTTAATATATTATTTAATGGACTTAATCTGTTAGGATGCAGACTTTTCATTTCCTCATAGGAGGTCCGAACATGGTTTTCTACATTCCTTGCATATTGTGCATCCGGATTTGGCAAAGCTTCATATAATCCTGTAGTGGCATTTTTTACTGTTTTTTCACCTTGCCTTAAATATTTTCTTGCATTAGAATATGCTTTTTGTTGTTCTCTACGCTGATTTCTAGCTTCAATTTGTTCTTCAGTAGGCTCATAAATAGGTTTTTGAGCCTTCTTTTTACCTGCTTTATACTCAGCTATTTCTTCAGGAGTCAATTCATGCGGGGCAACTTCCGGCAACAAACGATTTTTTAACGGCTGACCTGGCATAATACTTTGTAACATTGGATTTTTCGGAGCAGCCAAATTCATCTGTGGCTGAATTTTTGTTTGCCAAACATTATTATAATCTTGTAAAGTATAAAGAGGCGTTACAGATTTTATCATACCATGTTCTTTAGCATAATTAAAAATAGCATCTTTAAGCTCCTGACCTTTAAGACCTCTTTTCTTTAACTCTTTTGCAACTAATTTTAGCTCTTTTTTACATTTTGATTTGTGGTAATTTCCAAGTATCGAGTCAATCATTCCCATATAATTTTCCCTTTCGTGTTTTTTGCATCACAGATTATGCCCTTCAATCAGGCTTTCACAGAACATATCAAGCCGTAATCATAAACTGACCAGACTATCAATTCCGTATAAGTTTTCTGTAATGTATTAATATCCCCTATGCATATATAAAAAAATTTTTGCAGAAAAAATTGATACAATATCGCCGCTTCGCATCATATCTTATCATATAATAAAGGCATTATAAGCGGGTTTCAGCCATTTTAAAATTACTTTTACATTTCTTAATACTTTATTGCAACTACCAATTTGTAAATTTTTGTTCTATAATAGCAAAAAATTTTTTGTTTAAATTTTCTATGGTCAGAAAGGAAGATATTATTATGGATGGAATGAAATTAACATTTTCAATAGCAAATTTAGCAAGAAAAAATGGCTGGGGCTACGGCAGCTATAGGTTATGTGACGGCTCAAGCGTAAAACTTGCTTCAGATGCCAAAACAGGTATTACAAGGCTTTTTCAGGTTAAAAATAATAGATTAGTAGCAGCAGAAGCCGCAAAAGGTAACAAAGAAGTTTCAGCAATGGTGGACAAATACGCACAAAAAGCAGTATACAAAGACGAAGCTGATAATGCGTTTATGAATAGTTTCGATACATTTGCATAAAATTAATTTTGGAAATTATATTTTTTTACAGAAAATTAACCTTAAATGTCGTCATACTGAGCGATAGCGAAGTATCTCATAAAATTTTGAGATTCTTCGGCTAAAGCCTCAGAATGACCATATTTTTAAAAAATATTACTGTAATATTTGTATATAATTATCATTAGTTTTATATAAAAAACAAGAGGTTCATAATGAACCTCTTGTTTTGTTTTATTTGCATATAGACATTAATCTTGTGCGTGTCCTGCAGTACCAAGAACGTCACGCATTTTGTGCATAACCATTTCTTTAACAGCAGTTCTTCCCGGTCCCATATATTCACGAGGGTCAAATTTTTCAGGATGTTCAACAAAGAATTCTCTGATTGTTGAAGTCATAGCCAATCTCAAGTCTGTATCAATGTTAATTTTAGCTACACCGTGTTTAGAAGCATAATTCAACATATCTTCAGGAACACCTTGAGCGTTAGGCAATTGACCGCCGTATTGATTACATTTAGCAACAAATTCAGCAGGAACAGAAGATGATCCGTGAAGAACAATTGGGTAATCACCGAAACCTGCTTCTTTCAAAGCGTCTTTAATTTCTTTAAGTCTTTCAAAATCAAGTTTAGCTTCACCTTTGAATTTGTAAGCACCGTGAGAAGTTCCGATAGCGATAGCCAAAGAATCGCAGCCTGTTTGTTTTACGAATTCAACAGCTTCTTTAACGTTAGTATATTTAGCATCTTTTTCAGAAACGTTAACGTCATCTTCAACACCTGCAAGTTTACCAAGTTCAGCTTCAACTGAAACTCCTCTTTCATGAGCGTATTCAACAACTTGTTTTGTAACTCTAACATTTTCTTCGAACGGGAATCTTGAACCGTCAATCATAACTGATGAGAAACCGCCATCGATACAAGCTTTACAGATTTCAAAATCAGCACCGTGATCAAGGTGAAGTGCGATAGGTACTGTAGTTGTAGCCAATGCAGCTTCAACCAATTTTACCAAATAAGTTTGGTTAGCATATTTTCTTGCGCCTGCAGAAACTTGTAAAATAATAGGTGATTGAGTTTCTTCAGCAGCTTCTGCAATACCTTGCAAAATTTCCATGTTGTTAACGTTGTAAGCACCGATAGCATATCCGCCTGCCAATGCTTTTTTGAACATTTCGTTTGTTCCAACTAATTTTCTTTCACTCATTTGAGTTCTCCTTCTTTTTTTCTGCTTCCCCTCTCCCTCAGGAGAGGGGGTGGGGGTGAGGGGTCAACCCTCATTTCTATACTTTATATCTACAACAAACAAACCTAGCTTGCAAGTGTAAAGATTTATAAAAATCGTATATACTATTTTACAAAAATGAAAATATATTGTTAAAATTAATTTATAAAATAGCAAAAAAATTTTTGTTGGTGTTTAAAATAAACAGGGTGTATAAAAAAGGAGAACAATATGGCAATTAGTCCTATTAATAGTGTATCTTTTAATAATTATAATAATGTAACTTTTGCAGGTCGCAAAAATAAAAAGCATCATAGCGGGGCATCAAATCCGATAAAAGTTATTCCATTAGCATTATTACTTACGATGAGCCCGGTAACAGATTCTTTTTCAAAAGAACCATATACTTCAGATATTATAGAACTTAATGAAACTCAACAAAATAGAAAAACTCCGTTGCCGTCAAATTTTTCATATTTACATAAGTTCATTATAAATATGCCTAAAGGTGGAAAAATTGGACTAAATTTTATTGATAATGACAAAAATAAAAATAATTTCGAAATGTTGGAATATACTTGTTTTGATGATGATGATGCCCCTATAACTAGAGGAATTGTAAAAGGAATTAGATTTTATAGCGGTGAAAATGGAAAAGTTGTTCATATACATGGAATTGGATTAAGTACTACAGATTTAGAAGATTATACTCCTCATGGAGGGTTGAGTGACATCATAACGCCTGATGAATTCTATGATTTCTTTTATGGATTGATATATGAGGATGCAAATAATAATTCTATAAGGTTAGTTCGTCCAGGAAGTCATTATGAAGTTGGTGATGATATGCGTGAATATAAAAGAGCTATTGGAATTATAAAATAAAATATAAACTTTTGTTAATTTTCTATAAGTAAGATGTAATTTTTATTAAAGATTAGTTTTCAAGTTGCCGTAATCCCATGTGTAGTGAGAACTATTAGTAAAATGGTATACAAATTATCACTCAATTTAGTCAAAATAAAGTAATGGAGACTGCGTATGGGTAGCCTTGATTTAAACTCTATAACAGCAACAGTCATAAATAATACTAATGATACTACAAAATCTGTTGTTATCATCAACGAAACAGAGACACCTACTGCTGTTATTAATCCAAAACTTTCTTATGATAAAAAACTTCAGATTCTTACGGAGCGTGGTTATTCTCCCGAGGAAGCTAAAGAAATTATAGCTAAGCATCCGGAATTAACAACAATAAGTGAGATAACTGATTTTATATCAAAAAATAAGCCTTTAGAAAAAAATGAGACAACTGATGTAAAAGAAAGAAAAAGTGATTTAAATCAAAATTTTAGTTTTAATGATTTTTCAAAAGCTGATTTAAAAACAAAAGTATTAACTTTAGCTGAAGAATATACAAAAAATCAAAATCTTGATAATTGGGATAATTTATCACCTAAAGAAAAAGTTCAAAAAAGAGAATTAGCAATTAAAGATTTTATTGATAAAAATAATAAAACTGGAAAGACAATAAATTATGAAAAATTACAAGATTACATATTACATCCGGAGAAACTTTCAAAATTAAGCGATACCGAACGTCAAATGTATGAAAATCTGATGAAATCATATATGTTGGATTTGCAGATTGCAAATAAAAATGGAAAGACCATAGAAGACTATTATAAACAAGATGATAAACTATTAACATCAGACAAATATAAATTTTTAAGAGATCTTCAACAAACTGACAAGGAAAGTTTCGAAAATATAAGTTTTTCTGATAAAGAGTTCTTTGAAAATGAAACAATTATAATGGACGCTTTTAAAAGCCGTTTTAAGGATATAGAGTCTCTTGAGAATATAGATGGTGTAATCAAAAAATATAATGATTCCGAACCCGATAAAACTAAACATATCAATAAAGCTGTAGTTGTTTATGATTATTTAAAAGCAAAAAATCCTGAAGAATTCTCGCCAGCAGAAAAAAAACTTTATGAGCATTATAAAAAAATTGCAGATATAGGCAGACCACCTCTAAATAAAGTACCGAGTTTTGATTCTACAAACAAGACATTTCGTGAAATGGCACAAAGTGAAATATATCAAAATGCTCTTTTAGAAGCACGAGAAAATAATGCTAAAAATCCTGTACATCATGCCGTAAAAGTGTATGTTAAAGCACGTTTGGCTAATGCATCAACAGACGCTGAACTGAAATCAATCATTAAAGAATTAGTTTCAGGTACATCATTATCCGGTAGAGAAGAAATAACAAAAGTACTGGATGAATTAGGAGATGATAAAACAAGTCCGTTATATAATAAAAATGGTAAGCGGAGATGCTCAACAATAACAGATATTCATGACGTAGTAACAAGAGGAGCAAATGTTAATGCTGAAAATTTAGAACTTGCCTATAAAGATAATACTTTTAGCAAAGAAACTCATAAAGATATAGGTACTTTTGTTGCTACAGCGTATGCAAAAGCCGGTGAAACTAAGAAAGATGATTTGATAAAAGTAGGTCGTTTTTCTGAAATGGATGACAAGCTTGTTGCAGCATCTATGGATGAAACAAATTGGTCTGAGCAAAGTAAATATGATGTCGCAAATGACGTAAATAAAAATTGGGATTCATATACACAAGAAGCCCGTAACAGTAGAATCAAACAAGCCGGTTATTATATTTCCGAAAACAGAAGCTCTGAATTCCAAACGAATTTAAAGAATTCAATTATTCAACACCAAGACGAAAGTGCATATGAAGCATTTGGTGGTAGCGCCTCATCATACAAAGGTAAAGCGCAAAGAACACTTGCCGATAATGTTATGAGCATGGCAAATTACTTCAGTGATGATGCAAACATTAAAGCTCAATCTGCTTTGGCAAATGATGTTCAAAACTGTGATGTAGAAAATCAACTTGAAATTCACTCAACAATTATGAATAATTCAAAATATGATGAGGTTTTAAAGCTTGCATCAAGCAATATTCATAATTATGATGAAAGTGTTCAGGCAGATGCTATCAGAGTAACTTATGCAACAGGTAATCAATCTGCAATTACAGCTTGCGAAGCACAATTGAGCCAATGCTCAGGTGTCAATGCGTCAGAGAGCACATATGCTAATTATGTACAAAATCAATCAACAGTCCAAGCCATTAATGACGCAATCGCAAACGGAGATTCCAAGCAGTTAATAGAAATTGTACAAAATAACAATATTGAAATAACAAGATATATCAACTCATGTTCTCAAAAAGATAAAGAAATTTTTGTTGAAAACCTCTGCAAAGCAGCAAGCGAATCTCAATTATTGGATTTCATCAAAAATAATTCCTCAATGCTAGACCTTGTGATGAGGTATGCAAACGGAAAAATCAGCAAAGATAAACTGTTTGGAACTGTTTATAAAGGCAATAAGGGCGAGATTAGAAACTTGCTCAATACACTTGGAATAAAAGGGGCTGATGTAGTAAAATTAGCGACAACATACAAAGAATATGCTCCGGATATCGCCTTGGCAGTGGAAAGTTCTGCCCTAGCCAGAGCTATTATCACTGACCCTGCAGCATGGGGCTATCAAATGGGTAGAACAGAAACCCAAAAGTTACAACAAATAGCATCTAAAAAAAATATTACAAAAACAACAGAAACAGACACACAACCGGAAACCGCAATGACTTTAAGACCCAGCATAAATGACATTGATAGTTTACAAATTTTCCGTAACAGGGAAGGTTTCTTAAGTGCATAGTTGCAATTTTTGTATGTTTATATTCTAATATAGAAACAGCATTTATATGTCATTGCGAGGGAGTAAAACGACCGTGCAATCCTATTTGTGAGATTACTCCGCAAACCAAAGTTTGCTCGTAATGACAGATATGCGAGTTCATTAGAAAGAAGACAATTTTAATTGCCGAAAAAAATTACCTCAAATAATTATGAGATTCTTCGCTCCGCTCAGAATGACGAAGAAACAAAAAACATAAAACTAGCCAAGTTTGCAGGATTCTGCTACGGTGTCAAAAGAGCTGTAGAAACTGCTAAAAAACTGAAGGCTGAAAACCCCGATAAAAATATTTTTGTGTTGGGCGAACTTATTCATAACGCTCACGTTATTGCAGAACTCGAAACTTTAGGCATAAAAACTCTTAATGAAATTCCTAAAAAAGGCGAAGGAATTTGTGTAATCAGAAGTCATGGCGAAAGCCCCGAAGTTTTTGAAAAAATTAAAAAAGCGGGATTTGAACCGGTTGACCTGACATGCCCTGACGTTAAAAAAGTTCAGCAAAAAGCTATTGAACTTGCTCGTGACGGTTATTTTGTTGTTATTGTCGGAAAATCCGAACACCCCGAAGTTGTTGCTATAAAAGCAAATGCTGAACTTTATAGTGACAATGTTGTCGTTGCGGTTAACCCCGAACAATTAAGAGAGTATGAAGGAAAAATTAAAGCCCACAAGCGTGTCGGAGTAGTTGTCCAAACAACTCAAAGGCTCGAAAATCTTAACGAAATTGTTAAATACTTAACCTCAATAGCTAAAGAAATTCATATTGCAAACACCATTTGCCAAAGCACATCTATGAGACAGGCAGAAGCAAGAGAACTTGCTAAAGAAAGCGATTTGATGATTGTTGTTGGTTCTAAAAAAAGTGCAAACACAACCCATTTGGCTGAGATTTTGACAAGTATTACGGCAACTATACATATAGAAAATGCTGATGAATTAAAAAATTACAAAGATTTGATTGAAAAATCAAAAAAAATATCAATTACCGCAGGCGCTTCCACACCACAAGATGTAATAGATCAAGTTATAAATAAACTAGCTCCTTACTAAAAATATTACTATTGTCATTCTGAGGCTGATAAATTATAAGATTCATCGTTACACTCAGAATGACGTACAGCCGAAGAATCTCATAAATATAATTAAATGAAAGGAAAAAATAAAAATGACACAAACAATTGAAAAACAAAATTTGGATGAATTTGAAAGATTATTGGAAGAATCTTTCTCAAAATCACACACAGTAGCTGATATCGTAGAAGGTACAGTTATGAAGAAAGAAAATGACGGTTATTTAATCAGTGTTAAAGGTGCTAAAACTGAAGCTTTTTTACCTAACAAAGAATTACCGTCATCTGAAAGCGAAAATTCTTTAGAAATCGGTGAAGAAAAAGAATTTTATGTATTAAAAGAAGAAAATGACGAAGAAGGTATGACACTTTCATTGAAACGTCTTGCTTTTGCTCAAGCTTGGGCACAATTAAATGATGCAAAAATTCAAGGCGATACAATCCTTGCTAAAGTTGTATCTGTAGTAAAAGGCGGCGTTTTGGTTGATGTTGCTGATTTGAAAGGTTTCATCCCATCTTCTCAACTTAGAACAGGTACTCCGTTTGACGGTCTTGTTGATACAAAAATTGAAGTAAAAGTATTGGAAGCTGATCCTAAGAAAAACAAGCTTATCTTATCTCAACGTCAAGCTGTTGCAGAACAAAGAGATCAGGTTGTTGACAACATTTTGTCAGAACTTCAAGAAGATCAGGTTGTAAAAGGTGAAGTTGTAAGAATCGCTGATTTCGGTGCTTTTGTTGACATCAACGGAATTGACGGTTTATTACCTATTTCAGAAATTTCTTGGTCAAGAATTAAACATCCTTCAGATGTAATTTCTTTGGGCGAAACTATTGAAGTAAAAATTATTAAAATTGATAACGAATTAAAGAGAATTTCACTTTCTTTAAAGAGAATGGGCGAAGATCCATGGCAACAAATTGAAGGACAATTTGAAGAAGGACAAGTTATCGACGGTACAGTAAACAAAGTTACAGGTTTTGGCGCATTTATAAACATTTTCCCGGGAGTTGAAGCTTTGTTACCTGTAGCAGAAATGGCTGAAGAAAATGTTAATCCGTTCAATGTGTTCAAAGTTGGCGACAGTGTAAAAGTTCTTATCAAAAAATTCACTCCGCAAGAACACAGAATCGCATTGAGCATCAAAGATATTAACAAAGATGCTGAATAGTTTATTATATCTATAGACAACAATCCCGTCTTTATATGGCGGGATTGTTTTATTTTTATAGAAAGAGAGAAGGCGTACATTCATTCCCCAGCCCGTTCGAGACGGGAATATTAAGAAGGTGTCTCACATCTTGCAACACAACGTCATTCTGAGCAAAGCGATTATTCTCCAATACTATCGTTACGTCATTCTGAGGCTTTAGCCGAAGAATCAGGCCTATAAAACAAGAATATTTGTAAACTTATGTTAAATTTTATTTCTATCATCCATTTATAGGTTGAGTGAGTTTACAATAAAAGTTATAATAACAATAGTTTTGATAAAATAATTACGAGGAATTTGGAATATATGAAGAAAAAGAGATTTATACTGTCTGCAGTTGTAGCTTTAGCGCTTGGTTGCGGAAATTGTAGTGCAGATGCGTACACAACATTACAAGAAGCGATTATTGATGACACTTTGCCAAATGTAGAAAGGACTTATACCCTTACAGGCGATGAATCCTATACATCAGCTTTGGGAAATATGGGCGGAGATAATTCTACACTGACTGTTGAAGGATCAGGTTATGGAGTGACTTCATCCGGTCTTGTCGGAA
>Ga0256407_10000804_pt1 | contig 70660 bp, 61 predicted proteins | sample RumenRJG_04DNA_FD_193489 | JGI IMG/M metagenome (GOLD analysis project Ga0256407, IMG submission 193489) | Bovine rumen microbial communities from Lethbridge, Alberta, Canada - RJG_04 | ecosystem: Host-associated > Mammals > Digestive system > Stomach > Rumen | place: Canada: Alberta... | reverse complement strand
CAGCCTTGAGATCAGCCTCGTTGGTCTGCTGCTCGTCAAATTCCACGGTGACAGTCTTGTCTTCGAGTTGAGCCTCAGCACTGGCTACACCTTTCACAGCCTTCAATGCGTTTTCAACGTTGGCAGCGCAGTGGCTGCACTTCATACCGGATACATTAAATGTCTTTTTCATGGTCGTTTGTTTTTTTAATTGTTATTTCTCTGTAATTGAACATGGTCTTCTGCCAAGTTCTTGTTTACGAGTGCAAAGTTACAAAAGATTGAGCGATGTGCTGTTACGAAATTATTGAGAAATGTTATAAAATAAAGGGGGTACCCAAAATGGACACCCCCTTCTTAATACGATTCTTGTTATTCGTAAACTTCCTCTATGCCGAGGCCACCATCGTCGTCTTTGGCGCAAGGATTGAAGCTCTCGGGAATTCCAAATGTCGACGTGGGTTTATAAGGCAAAGAAGTATCGCGATAGACCTTCTTCATGAAATAAGCCCAGATAGGCAAAGCCATCGTGGCACCCTGACCCATGCGCATGGAGTCGAAATGGATGTCGCGATCCTCGCCGCCTACCCAAACACCACTGACAAGCTGAGGCGTGAAGCCCATGAACCAGGCGTCGGAATTACGGTTAGTGGTACCCGTCTTGCCACCGATCTCTCCGGGGATATGATATTTATACCGCAGTCTTCCTGCCGTACCCTCGTCGACAACCGCCATCAGCTCCACAAGCATCTTGTTGGCACTCTCGGAACTGATCACCTCGTTCATCCGGGGATGGAACTCAGCCACCACGTTGCCCTCATTGTCCTCGATGCGGGTGACAAACAGAGGAGCCACCCTGATGCCATTGTTGGCAAAGGTAGTGTAGGCACTTACCATCTCACCCACCGACACCTCGCAAGGGCCAAGACAGAGCGACATGGAGGGATAGATGTCGGGATTGTTGATACCAAACTTATGCAGGATGGAGACAAACTGATTGGGATTGAGCTTGCTCATCAGATAGGCCGAAATCCAGTTGTTGGACTGGGCGAGACCCCATTTGAGCGTCACCATCTGTCCATAGCGGTTGTGATTGGCATTGCGTGGTGTCCACGGCTGACCGGCTACCATATAAGTTCGCTGCACGTTGGGAGCGAGATCACAGGGCGAGAAGCCATTCTCCATGGCCAGCGAATAGAGGAAAGGCTTGATGGTGGAACCAACCTGACGGCGTCCGCCCATGACCATGTCGTATTGGAAATGCTCGAAGTCCATGCCGCCGACATAGGCTTTTACCTGCCCCGTATGGGGATCCATGCTCATGAATCCGGCACGAAGGAACGACTTATAATATCGGATGGAATCCAAAGGCGTCATCACCGTATCGATGTCGCCATGATAGGTAAACACCGTCATGTCGGTAGGCGTATGGAAAGCCTTGTCGATCTCCTCGGGCGAGGCTCCCGCTTCCCTCATATTGCGGTAGCGCTCACTCTGCCGGATCGACCGTCCGATGATTTGCCGCACTTGCTCCGGGGTCAGTTCACTGGTGAAGGGCGCATTGGGTTTCTTGCGGTTCTCAGCGTTGAAGGCCGGCTGCAGGAACTGCGCCACATGGCCATAGACGCTCTCCTCTGCATAGCGCTGCATACGCGAGTCGATGGTGGTGAAAATCTTCAAGCCATCGGTGTAGACATTGTAGAAAGAGCCATCCTTCTTGGTGTGTTTCTTGCACCAGCCACACAGCGGATCCGTAGCGAAAGCGATGGAGTCAATGACATATTGCCGCTTGTTCCATGATGGATAGTCGGCTTTCTTCGGTGCGTCCATCATCATATATTGTCTGAGGAATTCACGGAAATAGACTGCAGTGCCATCTTTATGGTCAGCGCGATGGAATCGGAGCACGATGGGCTGGGCCGCATTCTCTTCATACTCTGCTTTGGACAGATAGCCGGCCTTGAGCATCTGTCCCAGCACCACATTGCGTCTCTGCTTACAGCGCTCGGGATAGCGGACAGGATTGAAGAGCGAGGGATTCTTGCACAAACCGATGAGCAGTGCTGCCTCGTCGAGGGTCAGGTCCTTGGGCTCCTTATTAAAATAGGTGTTGGACGCTGTCTTGATGCCCACAGCACCGTGGAGGAAATCGAAATAGTTGAGATAGAGCGAGATGATCTCTTCCTTGGTGAAGTTGCGTTCAAGCTTGATGGCTGTGACCCACTCGATGGGTTTCTGCAACAGTCGCTGAGTAGTGGACTGGGCAGGATCGGAATAGAGCTGCTTGGCAAGCTGCTGCGTGATCGTACTGCCGCCACCGGCACTTGTCTGCCCCATCAGCCCACGCTTGACGATGGCTCGTCCGAGAGCGATGAAGTCTATGCCCGAATGCTCATAGAATCGCTCATCCTCCGTAGCCACTAAAGCCTTCACCAAATAGGGCGACAGCTTGGAGTAAGGCACGGGTATGCGGTTGGCCTTGTCTGCATTGTAGGTGCCGATGATCTTGCCATCGGCGGAATAGATTTGCGAAGCCGATTTGTTGATCGGGTTCTGAAGGTTTTCGATGTCCGGCGAATAGCCGATCACCCCAAACCAAATGAGGAAAAAGAGGAGGAACCCAATGCCAATCAATGACATGAGACATATCCACAACGTTTTTATAAAAGTCCTTCTCATCAGAATATTTATTATTTCTTTTGCAAAAATACAATTTTTCTTTCAAACAGCACCACTATATGGAAAATTATCAGTAACTTAGCAGTCGAAAATAACCCATCAATCAAAATAATATGGACAAACATAATTTTGTGACGATTGCAGACCTCTCCAAAGAGAAGATTATGTATCTGCTCGCCATGGCCAAGGAATTCGAGAAACACCCCAACCGTGAGCTGTTGAAAGGCAAGGTCGTCGCAACATTGTTTTTTGAGCCATCCACGCGCACTCAGCTCAGCTTCCAGACGGCCGCGAACCGATTAGGCGCACGTGTCATTGGCTTTTCCGATGCCAAGACTTCCAGTACCACAAAGGGCGAAACCCTCAAAGACACCATTCTGATGGTGAGCAACTATGCCGACATCATCGCCATGCGCCACTACATCGAAGGCGCTGCACAGTATGCCAGCGAGGTGGCTCCCATCCCCATTATCAATGCCGGAGACGGCGCACACATGCATCCCTCACAGTGTCTGCTCGACCTCTACTCCATCTATAAGACCCAGGGCATGCTCGAGAACCTCAACATCTATCTAGTGGGCGATCTGAAATACGGCCGCACCGTGCACTCGCTCATCACTGCCATGCGCCATTTCCACCCCGTATTCCACTTCATCGCACCAAAGGAACTGGCCATGCCACAAGAGTATAAGCTCTACTGCAAGGAACACAACATCGAGTTTCATGAGCACACAGCCTTCAACGAGGAGGAGATTGCCGACGCTGACATCCTCTATATGACCCGCGTGCAGAAAGAGCGTTTCTCCGACTTGATGGAGTATGAGCGCGTGAAAAATGTCTATATCCTCCGCAACAGCATGCTCTCGAAAGCTAAGCCCAACATGAAGATCATGCACCCGCTGCCACGCGTTAACGAGATTGCTTACGATGTCGACAGCAACCCCCACGCTTACTACATCCAGCAGGCTCAAAACGGACTCTACGCTCGTGAGGCTATCTTCTGCTATTGTCTGGGCATCACCCTCGACGATGTAAAGAACGACAAGACCATCATTGAGTCAAAGTTTTAATCAGAGCATCTCACTGCATTCATTATCAGAGTATTATCAGATCATCATTGCATTATCATGGGAAAGAAAGAATTGCAAGTGGCCGCCATTGAGAACGGCACTGTCATCGATCACATACCTTCAGAGAAAACCTATGAGGTGGCACGTCTGCTGCATCTCACCGACATCGACGTGCCGACGCTCATCGGTTACAATCTGCCGTCGAAACGGCTCGGACGAAAAGGCATCATCAAGATCACCAACAAATATTTCACCGACGAGGAAATCAGCCGTCTGTCGGTCATCGCACCCAATGTGGTCCTGAATATCATTAAGGACTACGAAGTGGTGGAAAAGAAAATGGTGGTCACGCCCAATGAGCTCCATGGAATCATCAAATGCAACAATCCCAAGTGCATCACCAATAACGAGCCCATGGACACTTTCTTCACTGTCATCGACAAGGAGAAGGGTATTGTGAAATGCCACTATTGCGATAAAGAGCAAGACATCAACAACGTAGAACTTGTATAAGTAGAACTTGTATAAATCATATTATTAACATTCACACTATGGAAAGAGATCAAGAGATTTTCGACCTCATCGAGCAGGAGCACCAGCGCCAGCTCAGAGGCATGGAGCTGATCGCATCAGAGAACTTCGTCAGCGACGAGGTGATGCAGGCTATGGGCAGTTATCTGACCAACAAATATGCTGAGGGTCTGCCAGGCAAACGTTACTATGGCGGATGCCAAGTGGTGGATCAGGTAGAAACCCTCGCCATCGAGCGCGTCAAGAAACTCTTCGGCGCTGAGTTTGCAAATGTCCAGCCCCACTCCGGCGCACAGGCCAACCAAGCCGTGTTGCTCGCCGTGCTCAAGCCGGGCGACACCTTCATGGGCCTTGATCTCGACCAGGGCGGACACCTCTCACATGGCAGCAGTGTCAACACCTCCGGCATCCTTTACAACCACATCGGATACACGCTCAACCGCGAAACAGGACGCGTGGACTACGACAACATGGAGAAACTCGCACTGGAATACAAACCCAAGCTGATCATCGGCGGTGGATCAGCCTACAGCCGTGAATGGGACTACGAGCGCATGCGCAAGATCGCCGACGAGGTGGGTGCCTTGCTGATGATCGACATGGCTCATCCGGCCGGACTCATCGCGGCCGGACTGCTCAACAACCCGGTGAAATACGCCCATATCGTCACCACGACGACGCATAAGACGCTGCGTGGTCCCCGTGGTGGCGTGATTCTCATGGGCAAAGACTTCGACAATCCCTTTGGCAAACATAATAAGAAGGGCGAGTTGAAGAAGATGAGCCAGCTGCTCAACTCGGCTGTTTTCCCAGGCAACCAGGGTGGTCCGCTGGAGCACGTCATCGCTGCCAAGGCTGTCGGCTTCGGTGAGAACCTGCGTCCGTCATGGAAGGAGTATGCTACGCAAGTGAAGAAAAACGCTGCCGTGCTGGCTCAGGACCTCATCGACCATGGCTTCAGCATCGTCAGCGGCGGCACTGACAACCACTCGATGCTCCTCGACCTGCGTCAGAAATATCCCGATCTCACGGGTAAAGTCGCAGAGAACGCACTCGTAGCTGCTGACATCACCGTCAACAAAAACGAGGTGCCCTACGATGAGCGCAGTGCCTTCCAGACATCAGGCATCCGCTTGGGTACCGCTGCCATGACCACACGTGGCGCCAAGGAAGATATGATGCACCTCATCGCCGACCTCATCGACGAAGTGCTCAAAGACCCCGAGAACGAACAGGTCATCAAGCGCGTGCGCGAGAAAGTCAACGACACGATGAAGCAGTATCCGCTCTTCGCTTACTAATTCAGAATCGATTTTTTCATCTATGTTTATCCAGGGGCGATCCGTCGTCCCTGGATCTTTTATCATCAAATGCTATTAAGGAGTCCCTGGATCTTTTATCATCAAATGCTATTAAGGAGTCATCGACTGTTATCTCTTACGGCAAGCCTGCTCTTTGCCCTGCTGTCCATTGCTCAGACGCCCGTTGCCAACCGGGTGAAGGCTGTCGTCGCCCATCTGCCACGACATGCCAGCGTAGTGGCGAAATATACTGACGTCTATCGCCATTGTCTCTACTTCACCATGGGCAATCGCCTCTATCAATACGATGTCCTCACCGACCGGCAGCACGATGTGCCGTTCACCGGGAACAGCTATGCCCGAATCATCACCACATGGCTCAGCCCCGATGGTAATTTCTTTTTCATTGCCGTGGACCGTGGCAACTTAGCCAGCTTCTATTTAGACGACGGACAGGAGGTTTGGCGCTATGACTCCCGCAAGCATAAGTCGAAGAAGATAGGGCAAGGTTTCTGCATAGAGGTACAAAAAGGGTGTATCGTCATTAAGAGGGCTTCACGATGCCTCAACCCCGATGCAACACCCAAGCATCAACAATGGATGGCACAAGACCACTACTACGATCTCTACGGCAACATCATTTGGGCAAAAGACGAATATAAAATCCCAAAGAAATAAGTCCGACAAACCTTATATCTCCACCAACCTTACAACCACAAAACCGAAAACTATGGAAGTCAGAGACATTTTTGAACTCAGAAGAGAAGGACGCACCGAAGAGGCTTACCGCGCTATTTTGCAAATCTATGCCATCCACCAAGGCCCACACACCAACCTCTGCATGTTTTGGTGCACCAACGACTTGTTTAAGCTGCGCGTCAAAGAAAAACGGATAGAAGACGCTCGCAAACTGCTCTATCAGCTCACACAACTCTATTCACATATCGACGACCGTCTGTTCATGGGCAACCGTGCTATTGTCAACGCGGCACTGACACTCGACAAAAATATCGACAACTTCAACCTCGTCTACTTCATGCCTTACTTCAACCGTATGACCGAATCGGACTGGCAGCCTTATGTGGCGCAAGGCCATCCCGTGCCATCGCTCGGTCAGCAGGTTGTGAACCACCTATTGAAGAATCTGTCACAGCGCGACGCCAAATATATCGACACCATCGCCGGACTCTTCCGCACAGCCTTGCAGAAGTTCCCCAATTACAAAGGCAATCTCCGACACCTTGCACAGATGCATGCACTGTTTGGCAAGAAAGAAGATGCTGTGGCTACTTACAAGAAGTTGCTTCACCGCTATCAGGACAGCTACCTCTATGCAGAACTGGCCAAAATCATCCATAACCCGAGCGAGAAAATAGCACTATACTGTATGGCTATCTCTAAACAACGAAAGGAAGAGTATCGTGCGAAATATCATTTAGAACTCGCCGTGCTCATGCAGAACACATTACCCGCGCGAGCTGTCTATGAGTTGCAACGCTATTTCGACATCCGAAAACGCCATCAGCAACACATCTCGGCATTTGCCAACCGTCTGATGGATCAATTGAAAACGACAAAGCCCGTCAGCGATGAAGACGAACGACTGCTCTACTACCGTGCCCAAGCAGCCGTCAATAAGCTCATCAATTAAGGCAACGGTCTCACTCCAAGGTGACCACCTCCAAGTCGTCAGGTACAAAAACTGGACCTGTATAGACACTCTTTGCCTCACGCGTGTAGAGTTCCTTGCGTGTATTGAGCGTTTCTTCCTCGGTGTGATAGAGGATGAGATGACGAGCAGCAAGAGCCTGTGCGTTGCGTGCAGCGTCAAGTGCCGTACTGTGGTGCTTCTCATAGGGCTTGAAGCGCTCACGGTCGGCATAGAGACAGAAGGCCTCGCTCATCAGCCAGTCAGCGTCTAAGGCGTAGGAGCGGCAAGCCTCATTATAGGGCTCGTCGCCCAGGCAGACGAGCTTCTGTCCATCGGGAAGGAGGGCAGTGAAGCCAAACTGCTTTTCTTTGGTGGAGTGGATGTCGAAACATTGCAACTGCATATCGCCCACCTGAAAACGATCGCCGTCCAAAAGCTCGTGGAAGATGATACGGTCGGGCATCTTATCGGTCTGTTTCTTGGGCAGCAACGACTGACAGAAGAGATTGAGCAAACCGATAACGCATTGGTGACTATAGATATGGAGTTGCTTCGGCCGGTCGCGCTGCAATGTCATTCGTATGAGCCAAATAGCACCGAGGATATGGTCGGTATGGGCATGGGTAATGAAGAGGTGGCTGATGTCACCACGATCGATGCCAGCCAGTCGTAGCTGAGTAAGTATGCCATTGCCGCCACCGGTGTCTACCATCAGCCGCGTGCCGTCGAGGCTCTCCAGCACAAAACATGTATTGAAGCACCGGGAGACGAGCGCGCTGCCCGTCCCCAGCATAGTAACGATAGGCTTTTTCATCGCTTTTCACTCGTTATTTTTCACGATGTATCACGGTTCCGTTGGCCTGGTGAGTGGCCAGAACGAGCACTTCAGCGATTTGCACGTGTTCGGGTGCGCTGGCAGCATAGAAGGCCACGTCAGCAATGTCGTCGCCCGTGAGCGGCTTGATGCCCCGATAGACGTTGTCTGCGCGCTCGGTGTCGCCATGGAAGCGCACATTGGAAAAGTTCGTCTCCACAAGTCCCGGTTTGATATTGGTCACGCGCAGCCGGGTGTCAGCCACATCGATGCGCAGTCCATCGGTAATCGCTTTCACGGCCGATTTAGTAGCACAGTAGACATTGCCTCCGGCATAAGCAGCATCACCCGCCACACTACCAATATTAATAATGTGTCCACTGTTACGTCTGACCATATCGGGTACGATGAGACGTGTCATGGTCAACAATCCCTTGATGTTGGTGTCGATCATCTGATCCCAGTCTTCGAAGTTGCCTTGGTATTCCGGCTCCAGTCCGCGTGCCAGTCCGGCGTTGTTGATCAGCACGTCGATGTCTTTCCAGTCATCGGGAATGCTCTCCACAGCCTTGCGGGCCGCCTCACGGTCACGCACATCAAAGGCTAAGGCCAACACCTCGGCACCATCGGCCTCAAGACTTGTTTTCAAGTTTTCCAACTTTCCGCGGTTTCTGCCCGTGACGATGACGCGGTATCCCCCTTGGGCAAAGCGCTTGGCACAGCCCTCACCAATGCCACTGGTGGCTCCGGTGACCAGTACAATTTTTTTATTGCTCATAGTCTGTAATTAATAGTTCTATTGGTTTCACCCTATGAAACTCACCAACATAGCCACGATAGCTAACCCACCCTGCTTGAAGAGAATCTTCGGGTCACTGCTCCATGCCCCGAAAAGGGCTACAAGAATGACATAGCCCAACAGCAGACGACTCCAAAGCAGATTCTGGCTGATGGCGGCATAGCCCAGCAAAATGGCCAGCAACCCATTGTAAGCACCTTGATTCTTCAGCAGCGTAGATATATGATGATTGCTCAATTCATCCACGTCGATGCTGAACGTCTTAGAAGTATGGCGCGATGTGGTCGCAAAGGTCTCTAAAAACATGATGTAGAGATGCTCTACAGCAACCAGCAGGATAAAAATGACAGTAAGTAAGTTCATCATAGAGGTATCTTTTTCTTGCAAAGATAATGTAAACAAATGAAACCGCAAAGAAAAACGTTTCCTTTATGGCTATAATATCAGATTGATTTTATATCTTTGCAGCTGTCAATTGTTCTATGATTTTACAGTAAGCAAGATAAGGTATGAAAAAAAAGGTATTTCTTTCGCTCTTCATGCTTCTCTCTTTGAGCATGAGCGCCCAGAGTTCCAAGACCACGGAGACAAGGCGCGACGCCTATGGTCACATCATTGGCACCGCTGAGACTACCACCGACAGCCGAGGCAACCAGCAGACGGTCTACAAAGACAAATACGGACACATCACTGGACGCAGCTCTACACGTACCGACAGCAGCGGGCGTACCACCACGACTTATCGCGACCCTTATGGCCACACCACCGGATCAAGCACTGCGCGCACCAGTGGACAGCACACAGAGACCACTTACAAGGACAGCTACGGTCATGTCACCGGATCGAGCACCACACGCACCAGTGGCACAACAACCACCACAACTTATAAGGACCGCTACGGACATATCACGGGTACCAGTACGACGAGGAAATGAAATGCAAAATCATCTTAGCGCTCATTGCTCTGATGGCTCTGACAAGCCTTAAAGCTCAAGGCCAGTCGCTTCTACAAGACTTGCGCCAGTTGCAGTCGTGGCAGGCCGGATGCGTGGTCAGCACCGAGGCCGTGAATCGCTATGGCCTTGCGCGCTGCTTCCAGGCAGAGCCAATCCCCGACGCAGTCTTTACCCGCATGCGTGGCCGCTCCTACCCTACCGGCTGCACCGTAGCGCGGTCGTCACTCCGCTATGTCCGCACGCTTTACGTGGGCTTCGACGGCTACACTCATATCGGCGAATTGGTGTGTAACAAGTTGATTGCCACTGACCTCGTCGCCATCTTCCATGAGCTCTATCAGCAGCGTTATCCCATCGGACAGATGCGGCTCATCGATGACTATCATGCCAGCGACGAGGAGTCGATGCGTGCCAACAACACCAGTTGCTTTTGCTACCGTGTGGTGAAAGGTTCTGCCAAGCTCTCAAAACATGCAGAGGGTCTCGCTGTCGACATCAACCCACTTTACAATCCCTGTGTGCGACGCAGCCACGGCAAGACAACGATACAGCCTGCCACCGCCTCGCGCTACGCCGACCGCTCAGCCACGTTCGCACATAAGATCACACGCAGTGACTTGCTATATCGGCTGTTCACTTCTCATGGTTTCCATTGGGGAGGAGCATGGCGCAGCGTGAAGGACTATCAGCACTTCGAGAAATGACATAAAAGCCGTATGGCTGTCGGTCTAAAAACTAAAAAAATCCCTTATGCCAATTGATTTCGCATAAGGGATTTTTTCATATTAGATGCTCTCGTTATCAGAGCAAGCAGGAAGACAATGGCCCCTTAGTCTGTCACATGATCTTTGGTCAGTGCATACTTGCCGCCACCTGTGAAGCAGAGCACAGCGGCACCGAGAAGGTAGAGCATCGGCAACTCGATGGCCCAGCCACCGGTCATCGGATCCACGGAAAAGATGACGGACAAATGAGCCATAAGGATGGCAACAGCCATGTTGCCCACCATCACCACGGAAGCTACACGCGTCCACGCACCCAACACGATGAGCACAGAGGCCAACAGTTCGGCTGCCAAAGAGAAGTAAGCAATGAAGCCGGGAAGGCCCAGGCCTGCCAACATGCCCTCAATGGCAGAGACGCCGTAGATAAGTTTGTGAACACCGTGGAAAAGCATCAGTCCACCCACTGTCAGACGCAGCAACAGCAGACCCAGGTCGTTGTTGCGAAGAAAATTTTTATCCATAACTAATGATTTTCAAAAAAGTAATGTGGTAATTAATATATAAGCATTTACATGTTATCGCACTGCTCGTTCATGTCGCGCTCAACCTTCTCGCCCTTTTTCAGTTCGCGGGCTTTGTAGCCGAACTTTGGGAAGGCGGCCTCAAGCTTCTGCTTGTCGGTCTTGGCAGGGTTGTAGACGATCGTCACCGTCTGATTCTCCACGCTGGTGAGGATGTCCTTCACACCCTTCTCAAAGCGCAGTCCGTTCTTAATCTTGTTCTCACAGTTGGCACAATGCATCTGCGGCGTAGTGGTGACGATGAGCGTGTCGTTAGCGCTCTTTGCGTTGGCAGCAGTACTCATGGCTGCCAGCATCATAGCAAAGAATAACTTCTTCATATTGCTTTCTGATTAAATGATTAATTTGATTGATTATTACGATGACTGAAAACAGCCAAAGCCCCTTGAAGGAGCCTTGGCCATAAAATACATGTTCTCTTACTTCAAATTATATCGGATGCCGATATATCCTCTTGCGCCCTGCATGGGTCCCCAGACAAGCGTCGGATCGAAGGTGTTGCTCCAAGGATGGGCAGCATCGATGATCGGATTTTTTTGCTTGTAGTCCGTGAGGTTCTCACCTCCTATATAAACAGAGAAGTGGCGGAAGGTGCGGGTGATCTGCGCGTTGAGCTGACCGTAGGCGGGATAGCTCTCTTTCCACGAGGGTGTGCCGTCGGACGTGGTGTAAGCTTTGGGCAGGCGACCACCGCCGTTGAGGGCAAAGGTTGCATCGAACTGCCAGAGGCCGAGCGGTGTCTTATACGAGGCTGTGAGCAGACCTTTGTAACGGTTGGTCAGCGGCTGACGCATCAACTCGCCGCCGTAGGTCGTCTTCACGTCGTTGTAGCGGTAGGCTGCCGTCATGGTCATGCCCCGGAAGAGGTCATAGGTGGCATCGATCTGGAACGTGTGGGAGTAGGACTTGCCATGCAGATTGCTGATATGGATCTGCGTAGGATCCGTGTCGTAATCGATGACAGCCTGGTTGCCGAACCGGGTATAGTAGTACTCAGCGTTGAGTTTCAGCGTCTGACGACCGAGTGGAATGTTCAGTGCCGTGCTGAGGCCATAGTTCCATGCGTTCTCCTGATCGAGTTTGTCGATGACAAGTTGTCGGCCGCTGGCCATGAGATAGTTGTTCTCTGCCAGGGCATGCACCGTGCGATAGCCCTTACCGGCCGAGGCGCGCAGGCTCCAAAGGTCGTTGACCTGCCACTTCACATGGAAGCGGGGCGTGACGAAGGTGCCATACTCTGAGCTATGGTCAACGCGGATGCCTGCCATGGCCACGAGGCGCTCGTGAAGGTTATAGGTATACTGTGCATAGCCACCGACGACATTTTCCTTCTCGTTAAGCCGCTGAGCGAGATAGGTCTGACCAACATAGTCGTGGTTGAACGAGGCACCGAGTGCAAGGTTGTGCTCAGGAGTGAAGTTAGTCTCGAACATCAGTTGCGAGTAGACGTTCTTCTCGTTGACGTCGTAAGCCTTACGGCCGTAGGTGGCATCCATCTCGTGCATCGAGGCCGACGACATCCAGGCGATGTTTGTGCCGTGGCTGGGATCGAGGATAAAGGCGTGCTTCATATACCCCTCGTAGCGGTGGGTGTTGAGATTAATGCGGTAGAGTGGCTCGGTCTGATGGTCGAGCACACCCTCGTGGTTGGTCTGTCCGCTCTCGCGCTTCTCGTCCAAGAGCGAGAGACCACCGTGGAAGATATAGTTGCCCGTCTTGCCATACCAGCGGTTCTGCAAGTTGAACTGCCGTGTCTGCGGGTCGTCCATAAATCCGTCTTTGTTGCTGTCGTGCTCCTTAAGATTGTCCTCATAGTGTCCGAGGATCTCGGTGCTCAGTCCCTTGACGATGTGTACGTTTCCATCGGCATTGGCCTCGATGCGGCTCATGGTGTTGCCATAGAGGTTGACGTGCACATTCTCGTCGTCTTCGGGCTTGAGATACTCCACGTTGATCTGTCCCGTCATAGCCTCGTAGCCGTTTTTCACACTGGCATTGCCCTTGCTCACCTGTATACTCTTCATCCATGTGCCAGGCACATAGCCTAAGGAATAGGGTATGGCGGCACCACGGAAGTTGGGAAGGTTCTCGGTGAGCATCTGCACGTATTTGCCGCTGAGTCCGAGCAACTTGATCTGCTTGGCACCTGTGGCGGCGTCGTTATAGCTCACGTCGACCGAGGGATTGGTGGTGAAACTCTCGCCAAGGTTGCAGCAGGCAGCCTTGAAGAGCTCGTCTTGAGAGATAATCTGTCCGTTCATGGCACCTTTCATGCGCATCATGCCGGGCTTGCGGCTGACCACCTGCACTTCATGGAGTGTCTGGTCGGGCATGGTGCCAACGCTGTCAAGGGCGCTGGTAGCGGTGGAGTCGGTGTTCTGTACGGGTGCCTTCTGGGCAAGAGAGGGGTGTGCCAGCATTCCCATCATGCCGGCAAGCAAAATATTCTTATTCATTGATAACTTCCTTTGAATGATTCATTGACTGCGAAATAAGCGATTCTCCTTTTTTTTGTGGCTACACATACATATATATAGCCTGCGTCAATGAAGATTCAAAGTCTGAGCACACGCAAATGGTGCAGGTACTCCCGCGGAGGCGAGCACCAAGCGGGGATGTATGCGCTGGGCGCATGTATGGAGATGAATGTATGAGCGAGGGATAGCAGACCCGTGGCGGGCATAATGGCCACCCAGTTCTGCGAGAAGTCGAAGAGATGGCTCTCTGCCAGTGAGCTCGGCGCCAATTTGATAGTCTTCACCACCATGCAACCCTTCATGCCGTGGCAGTCGTGATTACCCTGTGCCTCAGCTATCTGCACTACCTCAGCGCGGCCAGAGTGCATGCACACTTCCACGCTCAGTCCTGCGCTCATCGCCACAATCAGCAATGAGAGCACCAATACCGGAAATATGTGCAATAGTCTCTTCATGTCCACAAAGTTACGAAAAAGATTCAGTACTACCATAATATCAGCCACTTAATAAATGCTAATTGCCATGAAAACATAACATTTTTGCAAGATTTCACAAAAGGAAGCCGGATACCTATAAATGTGGCGGTGTGGCGCATAGAAGAAAGAGCTTACAATGCATAGCACCGTAACAGCGTAACACCGTAACACCGTAACATTTATAGATATTACATGTTGTGGAGATGCAGAATACAAGAAAATGTGATAATTAATAATTATATAAAATACTAATAATTAATATAATATAATATTATTATATAATATATTTTTACCTTATAGTCTCATTATTACGGCTTTTCTCAACCTCAATATGCGTATCTACCTTATGTTACGGTGTTACGGTGTTACGGTGTTACGCAAATAAAAGCCCCCCCAGTCTTCTCTTCAAAAGGAGAGAGGTATGGGGTGAGGGCTTGAAGGATCGTTTTCGTGCTCCGCAACAATAATTACGCCCTCCACAAACCATAAATATAAGAAAATGAGCTTTACGACTTTCTGTTAACGGATTTTAACTGCAATAGAAGCATTGATTTTGGATACTGAAAGATTGAATTGTATCTTTGCAAATGAAAATAAAAAGAGCCACTTAATCACCACTCCGAGAGGAGCTAAGGGCTGAAACTTTTACACCTTAAAATAGTCGTTGAGTGCTGTCAGTGCCTGCTGGTTGTCGTTAGCGAGATCCTCGATGACCTTTCCGTCCTCCAACAGCACGACACGGGTGGAGACATCGACAAGATGCTGGAGGTTGTGACTGCTAATGAGGATGGTGGCACCCGTCCGGTGATGATAGTCGAGCAAGAGCTTTTTGAGGAAGTTCTGCCCGGTTGGGTCCAGGAAGTTGAACGGTTCGTCGAGAATCAAGAGCTCAGGTCGCGAGATCATAGCTGCCATGATTCCTATCTTCTGCTTGTTGCCGGCACTGTATTCGCGGATGAGTTTTTTCTGATCGAAGATTTGTCCCTCGGCGAACTCCCTAAATCCCTGCACAAGCGGATCATCACTGACATTCCAGTCCACAGAGGAGAGCCCTTGCACCCTGATGATGAAATCGAGATACTCCTCGACAGAGAGGAAGTCGATGAGGAAGGTGTCGTCGATGAAGGCTCCGGTCATCTTCTTCCATTCCTCGCTTTTCGCCGGATCGATGCTCACGCGGGACACATCAGAAAGTGCAGTAAATTGAGAAGTCTGAGAAGACAGAGTAGACGCAGAGGATTGAACAGGCGCAGGGGATTGAGCAGACACAGAGGATTGAGTAGACGCAGAGGATTGAGCAGACGCAGAGGATTGAACAGATGCAGGGGACTGATCTTTAGGGCCACCGTGTGGCGTGAATAGCACCTCACCGGAGTCAGCCCGAAGCAGGTCGAGCATCAGACGGAAGAGCGTTGTCTTTCCGGCTCCGTTGTTTCCCACGAGTCCGATGATCTCGCCGTCGCCAATCTCAAGTTGCGGGATGTCGACAGCAACCTTTTCACCAAAGGATTTAGACAGTTGTTGGAGTTGGATTTTCATAATCAGCGCAAATATCAGTGACATATTGAAAAAGGGCCGGCCACGGGGCCGACCCTTATTGATGAGAGGCCAAGGACTAACGCAATCCTTTACCATGACAATTCTTGAATTTTTTACCGCTTCCGCAGGGGCAGGGATCATTAGGTCTCGGCATCTTCTCGCGGATGATGGGTTGCCGATGCTGTTCGGCACCCTCGCGGGTGTCCTGCTGTGCGGCCTGCTGCTGTGCGCGCTCAATCTCGTCGATGTCGTCTTTCTGCTCCTGATAGCGCTGTGCATGCTCCTCGGGCGCAGCCTCCTGCACCTGCTGGCTCTGCACCTGCACGGGGATCTGGCCACGCATAAGGAAGCTGGCCACACGCGTGTTCATATCGTCAATCATTGAATCCCAAAGTTTGGCACTTTCGAGTTTGAAGACCAACAGCGGATCCTTCTGCTCGTAGGACGCGTTCTGCACACTGTGACGCAACTCGTCGAGCTGACGGAGATTCTCCTTCCAGTCGTCATCAATGATATGTAGCATGACAAACTTCTCAAACTCCTTGACCACATTCTTGGCCTCGGTCTCGTAAGCCTCTTTGAGGTTGACGCGGAGGTTAACCACATGACGACCGTCGGTGATGGGCACGAGGATATACTGATAGACATCGCCCTGTGTCTCATAAACCTGCTTGATGACCGGATAGGCATCGCTCTGTATGCGGTCGGTCTTGCGTTTGAAAGCTGCCATCGCATCCTGGAAAGCGCGCTCCTCAAGTTCGGCCTTGCTGGTACCCTCATATTCATTCTCATCAAAGGGAATCTCCATAGACAGTACCTCGAAGAAGCTCTCTTTGGCACCTTTATAGTCGTTGGTCTCGATGATGTTGACCACACGGTCCCAAAGCACGTTGGCGATGTCCATACCGATACGCTCACCCATAAGGGCATGGCGGCGCTTCTCGTAAATGACGCTACGCTGCTTGTTCATCACATCGTCGTATTCGAGCAGATGCTTACGGATACCGAAGTTGTTCTCCTCGACCTTCTTCTGTGCGCGCTCTATGCTACGTGAGATCATCGGACTCTCGATACGCTCGCCATCCTCGAAACCGAGGCGGTCCATGACCTTAGCAATGCGCTCAGAACCGAACTTACGCATCAAGTCGTCCTCCAAAGAGACGTAGAAAACGGAGGAACCCGGGTCGCCCTGACGTCCGGCACGACCACGCAACTGGCGGTCGACACGACGACTCTCGTGGCGTGTGGTACCAATGATGGCGAGACCCCCAGCAGCCTTGACTTCGGGTGTGAGCTTGATATCGGTACCACGACCTGCCATATTGGTGGCAATGGTGACAGCTCCGAGCATCCGCTCCTCGTTGTGAATATTGTCCTCAGCTCTCTGACCCTTGAGATTTTCGTCAGCACCCTTGGCACCCTTGTCGGCAGCGTCGATGAGCTGCTGCTCATAGCGCAGTGTTGTCGGCTTGTCGGTGAAGGCACGACCGTCGCTGGCCACCCACACCATACCCTTGGTGCTCTTACCGGCTTCGGCGACAATCATAGCCTCCTTCTGATGGAGTTTGGCGTTGAGGACCTGATGAGGAATCTTGCGCATGGTCAGCATCTTGGAGAGCAACTCGCTGATCTCGACCGATGTGGTACCCACCAGGCTCGGACGTCCCTGGACACGCATGTTTTCGATCTCCTCGATGACAGCACGGTATTTCTCACGGTTGGTCTTGTAGACGCGGTCATCCATATCGTTGCGGATGACAGGCTTGTTGGTAGGAATCTCAACGACATCAAGCTTGTAGATGTCCCAGAACTCACCGGCCTCGGTGCTGGCGGTACCAGTCATACCGGCAAGCTTGTGATACATACGGAAGTAGTTCTGCAGCGTGATGGTGGCAAAAGTCTGTGTGGCAGCCTCCACCTTGACGTGCTCCTTGGCCTCGATAGCCTGATGGAGTCCGTCGCTCCAGCGGCGTCCCTCCATGATACGTCCAGTCTGCTCGTCGACGATCTTCACCTCACCATCCATAACGACATATTCGTCGTCTTTGTTGAACATGGTATAAGCCTTCAACAGCTGCTGCAACGTATGTACTCTATCGCTCTGAACAGCATAATGGTTGAGCAGGTCGTCCTTCTTGTCGAGACGCTCCTGGTCGCTCAATGTCTTGTCGCCCTCAAGAGCAGATAGCTCAGCAGCAATATCTGGGAGCACAAAGAGGTTCTTATCGTTGACCTGCTTGGAGAGCCAGTCGGTACCCTTGTCGGTGAGATCTGCACTATTGAGTTTCTCGTCAACAACGAAATAGAGCGGCTCTACAGCTTGTGGCATCAGTCGGTTGTTGTTCTCCATATAGATCTCCTCGGTCTTCTGCAGACCAGCCTTGATGCCTTCTTCTGAGAGATACTTGATTAAAGCCTTGTTCTTAGGCAGTGCTTTATAGGAACGGAAGAGGCTGAGGAATCCGTCCTCAATCTCCTTCTGATCGTTTTTCTCACGTCCCTCAGTGATTTTCTGTCGTGCCTCTGCCAAGAGCTCGGTAGCCTGCTTGCGCTGCACTTCATAGAGACGCTCCACCAGCGGCTGATACTCCTCATACATTTGGTCGTCGCCCTTGGGGATAGGACCGGAGATGATCAGCGGGGTGCGGGCGTCATCAATAAGCACGGAGTCGACCTCATCGACGATGGCATAGTTGTGGCGGCGCTGCACCAAGTCGCTTGGCGACAGAGCCATATTGTCACGCAAATAGTCGAAACCAAACTCATTATTGGTACCGAAAGTAATATCGGCCTGATAAGCCTTGCGGCGTGCGGGAGAGTTGGGCTGATGCTTGTCGATGCAGTCAACAGAGAGTCCGTGGAACTCATAGAGCGGTCCCATCCACTCGGAGTCACGCTTGGCCAGATAGTCGTTGACGGTGACCATGTGCACACCATTGCCGGTCAAGGCATTGAGAAACACGGGCAGTGTACCCACAAGGGTCTTGCCCTCACCAGTGGCCATCTCAGCGATCTTACCCTGATGGAGGGCGATACCACCGAAGAGCTGCACGTCGTAGTGAACCATGTTCCATTTGATTTTGTTGCCACCGGCCGTCCACTCATTGTGGTAAATGGCCTTGTCGCCGTCAATGGTGATAAAGTCATTGGCAGGGTTGGCAGCGAGCTCACGGTCGAAATCCGTAGCAGTGACCACAGTCTCCTCATTCTCTGAGAAGCGGCGTGCCGTGTCCTTAACAATACTGAAGGCAACAGGCATCACCTCATTGAGAGCTTTCTCCAAAGCGTCAAGCATCTCTTTGTCCTGCTTGTCGATCTCGTTGAAGATCGGCTCTCGCTCGTCGATAGGAGTCTCTTCGATCTTTGCCTTGAGCTCAGCGATTTTTTCCTTATAAGGCTTGGCAGCTCCCTGCACATAGTCACGAATCTCTTTTGACTTGGCGCGGAGCTCATCATTGCTCAACTTGGCGATATCAGGATATGCCTGCTTCACTTTCTCCACCAAAGGCTGAATGAGCTTCATATCACGGCTTGACTTATCGCCGAAGAGCGACTTTAAGATTTTGTTGAAATTCATTTATCTTGTCTGTTATTTATTACAATAAGGAATAGAGAGCGAACGGGTCGCTCTTGCAAAATTAATAAGATTTTCTGAATTATTACCACCATTTACGATATATTTACGCTTTAGGTGGTAATAATTTCCCTTGATGCATCCAATAGGAGCTTAGAACAAGGGAGCTGTGGTGCAACCGTTGGGTGCCCTGATACGGATGGCCTTTGCCACCGTGGAAGCCACGCAGTCTACGCTCACGGGAGTCTTAACGACCTCGTGAGGCATATTGCTTCCCAAGAAAATGATGGGGAAAGGCATGAAGCCGGCACTGCTGTAAATGACCTGCTGGGTGTCTTCATTGAGCAGCTTCCACCCCGGTGCCACGTCGATGATGATGTCGCCGCAGTTGGTGGGATTGTATCCGTTACGGATCTTTAGGATGTCGTTGTTGCCAGCCATAAGACGCTCGCTGGTATAGACATCAGCGACACCGGCATTCTGAATGAGGAAGTCCTGACTACGACCAAGAATCTCATTCATCGAAAGCCTCTTCTGCTCAATAAGCTTATGGTTGAGATACATCTCATTGCCATAGCACTGCTCTACGTATCTACCCTGACCATAGATGGCACTGAGATACATGTTGAGCAAATTGGCCGTACGGTTGATATAGAAAGTACCCGAGGGTACACGATATTTATCCAAGTCCTTGCGGGCCTCATCGGAATAGCCGGTAGAGGTGACCACAAACAGCACTTTGTCCTTGCCTACTTGTTGCTCCACACCCGAGATGAGCGTGGCCAACGTATGGTCGAGCTGCATGTAAACGCTCTCCATACACGTCTGCCAACTCTCGTTTTCCCTGCCCTTGGCACGCGCCGCCGACAGGGTGACATAAAGCAGGTCTGGCATCTCGTCGCGACCCATTGCAGCGGAAGTCACGGCTTGCAGCGACACCGACACTACATTATCGTTGGCAAGCGCTGCAGCCCGGCCCTGCTGAGGGTGAAGGGTGTTGTAGGCTTTGAGCCATGCGGGCAAAGAGGTGTTATAATACTTAGTACCGGTCCACGTGCCATTGGTACCCATCCAAAAAGCGCCGTCGGCTGCATGTCCGGCCGACAAAATGGCAGATTCCTTGTTCTGAGAGAAGCTGTAGACAATAGCAGTGCCGTTGCTGCTCATCTTGAGTTCATCACCCAATGTGGAAGTCAGCAGACGTTGCGGTGAACTGCTGTACTTCTCGTCGCCCACGCAGTTGACAGGCCGCAACGTAGAGCGGTCGAGCCATTGGGTGCCCACGATGCCATGAAGATAAGGTGTAGCGCCAGACGACAGTGTGGCAGTGGCCGACGAACGGTCGACAGGAGTGAATGGATAGCGCCCGCCCTCATACACAAGTCCTTGCTGCATGAGGCGACGAAAGCCTCCCTGACCGTAAAGGGGATAGAAAGCCTCCATATAGTCGGTACGCAGCTGGTCAATGGTCACATTGACCACCAACCGTGGTGCAAGCCCAAAGGCCTGCATCTCAGCAGATGTCAGCGCAGCGATGATGAAAGCTAAATATCTCATTCTTCTGTTATTTTCTTGTTAATATCTTTGTTAAATCGTTGTTGCCCTTCGAGCAAACCGCATAATTGACGATACATCTATCCAACAAACATAATGCCAATATGTTCATTCCCGATGCATAGTCCTGCAGTAAATTGCCGATAAAGAACAGTAAAATGCAAACGGTAAACACCGTCCACCACTTGCTGTACAGTCCTCTTCTGCTCTTTCTTACCACTGAATATAGGGCGATGAGTGACAAAGGATTGAGCAAGAGTATCTGCAAATTGATGCTGACCGTCGGATGTTTGGAGAAGATCATCAGGAACAGTACAAGACCTGCCAAACCGTCGACCAGCAGTAAAACGAGGTCAACGCCCCAATAGATCTTTTTCTTTCGGAACTCTCCCACGCTGACAAAAATCACGAACAACGTCAGTACAGAGATGACCACCCGCGGAGTGAAGACATCAAAGAAGGAGCTGCCCGCCTCGGGAGCCTGGGCCTCAAGCACCGTCCACGTGCTGTCCACGAGATTGGCCGGAGACTGATGCTCGCGGAAGACCTTTGCCGTCGCAAAAGAAGCGCGCAAAGAGTCAGGCAGAAACTGCTGCTGGCGCAAGGTCGTCTGCCGGTCGGCATTCACTCCCAACAGCAGGTCACAGCCAAAACAGTCCCACGGATTCTGCTCATCCCATTGGTGCACCATCGTGCGGTAGGAACTTGTCACGGACGCATTGACCCGATAACCCACGTGGCCTCGGATATGGTCGACTATCATATCACGCGCTCTCGACGAGCAATTGTCATAGAAGAAATTGTAGCGGTAGACCTTGTTCTCGGGACGTGCGTTGAGGGCCAACGCATTGATGATATCGAGTTTTTCCTGCCGTGTGAGGTTAATACGCTGCTCTATCACTCCCCTGCCCTCTTCGGTGTATTCCTCCATGAAAAGGTCAAAAGGATATATCCCCATCTCGTAGTCGCAGAGTCCGAAGACAAAGCGAGGGATGAAATGGGGGGTATGGTAGTTAAACAGACCGTAGTTGACCGCTACGTCCTGCCCCGTGACCGCGTCACGAACGCGGATAGCTGTATGCCCGTATAAGCTGTAGATCTCTTTTCCCGGAGTGCAGGTGAGCAATCCTATCTCCACGCTGTCCATCTCCTGCAACTGTCTCGGTGTCGCTTCTTGTGCCCTAATGGTTGTCGTTAAGAAAACCAAAACAGCGAGAAAAACAACTCGTAAATATCGTTTTAAACGTTTCACGATGCAAAAATACCTTATTATTTTCACTTTCGTGCGTTAATTTCGATTTTTTTCAATACTTTTGCAGTTGACTTCCGCCGAAGCCCTGTGTTTACGACCACAGAGGTAAGGACAGAAGCTCCAAGAAGGATAAACGTATTCGTTAGTAAACCAATGAAAAAACAACTCACCGTCATCGCTCTGGCTATGCTTGCCACAACGGGCTGGGCTCAGAGCGGCACCAACTCTCCATATAGCCAATATGGGCTGGGAATACTTTCTGACCAGTCTACGGGCTTCAATCGCGGTATGAACGGATTGGCCTTGGGCTTCCGGGAGCATAACCAGGTGAACCCTGCCAACCCTGCTTCTTACTCGGCCATCGACAGTCTCTCGTTTATTTTCGATGCCGGCATCTCGTTGCAGCAAACCAACTTTAAGGAAGGTGGCAGAAAACTCAACGCCAACAATGCTGACTTTGAGTATGTGGTAGCCGGTCTCCGACTCTTCCGCCATTTTGGTGTAAGTTTTGGCCTGATCCCCTATACCAACATTGGATATTCCTACTCCACTACGACATCAGTAGGTGATGTTAACAAGACATATTCCTACAATGCCTATAACGGTGACGGAGGTTTACACCAAGTGTATCTTGGTTTTGGTTGGGAACCTATCCGCAACCTTTCCATCGGTGTCAACGGCTCATACCTTTATGGCGATTACACCCGCACGGTGACAAACAGTTACAGCAACTCGTCCGCAAACGCGCTTATCAAGACTTATTCTGCCGACGTGAGAAGCTACAAGCTGGATGCCGGACTGCAATACACATTGCCACTGAGCAAGAAAGACCAAATAACAGTGGGCTTGACCTATGGCATGGGACATGAAATCAAGGGCAAACCACAGGTAACCATCGTCTCAAGCAATTCTGTCACGGCTGTGGCCGACACCACTACCTACCCCGGTGCTGGACAACTGAATTTGAATTTGAAGATCCCCAATACCTTTGGAGCCGGACTCACTTTCAATCACGATAATAAGGTAAAGATCGGAGCCGACTACTCTCTCCAGCAGTGGTCGAAAATCAGCGCTCCTGAGCTCATCACCGACAATAGCGGCAACATCAACTACCAATTGGTAAAAGGATACTATAAAGACCGCCATCAGTTCACACTCGGCACACAAATTTGTCCCGACGAGTATGGACGCTCTTTCTTGAAACGCATTCGCTACCGCGCCGGTGTGAGCTATACTACACCTTATTATTATATAGGCAGCTTGGAAGGCCCCAAAGAACTCAGTGCCTCACTGGGCTTCGGTATCCCCATCATCAACGGATATAACAACCGCTCGCTGCTCAACATCAGTGCCCAATGGGTCAAGCGCAGTGCCAAGAACCTCATCACGGAAAACTCATTCCGCATCAACGTCGGCATCACCTTCAACGAGCAGTGGTTTGCTAAATGGAAAGTACAATAACACAAGATGTATAGGCATTTTCTCATGAAATTATCTCTGCATCATAGTCTTCTCATCCTTCTCTTTGTGTGCTTCATCGCCTCTTGTACAGAGCCCGTGGAGCATACAGCACCGGCTGTGCGCGCCCGCGACTCTGTCGCTGTAATGACATCATGGGGTGTCAACACGCTCATCTCCGACTCAGGCGTCATCAAATATCGTATTGTGACCGAGAAATGGGAGGTCAACGAGAACAAACGGCCACCAAGATGGATCTTTGAGAAAGGACTCTTCTTGGAACAGTTTGACGAGAAGTTTCATGTGCAGGCGTATATTCAGTGCGATACTGCCTATTATTATAGTCAAAAGAAGTTGTGGGAACTCAGATCAAGAGTGCGTGTGAGAACCAAGGACGGACTGCGCTTTTCCAGCCAGGAGCTGTTTTGGGATCAGAACGCACATGAACTGTATTCCAATGTCTTCTCCCGTCTCATCACGCCCGACCGCACACTGCAAGGATCTTATTTCCGCTCCGACGAGAAGATGACCAGATATATGGTCACCAACACCAAGGGTTCTTTCTCTCAGAGCGATCTTGAGGGTGGAAGCTCCGACTCCGGCACCAGTAGCGCCGAACAGGACAGCATCCAGAAGAGCCAAAGAAGCCAGGCCGTGCCAGAACGTGGCGGGAAGCAATAACATAGAGAATCAAAAACATCATAATTGTAATCATATAACTGTGCAGCAAGTAGATATACCACTTATCTTAGAGATATTGTGCACGATGGTGCTCAGTGCATTCTTCTCCGGAATGGAAATCGCATTCGTCTCAAGCAACCGTATGCTGGCCGAGATGGATAAGAACAAAAATGGATTATCCCAACATATCATTTCCTTCTTTTATCGCCATCCCAACGGCTTTGTCTCTACGATGCTTGTGGGCAACAACGTGGTTCTGGTCATCTACGGCATTTTGATCGCCCAACTCTTCGACAACACCATCTTTCGAGGATGCAGCGCCGGATTCACGGTTCCCGCAGACACCATTCTCTCTACGCTCATCATGCTCTTCACGGGAGAGTTTCTCCCCAAGTCGCTATTCAAGAGCATCCCCAACACCATGCTGACGGTGTTCTCCCCCATCGCATACATTTTCTACATCGTCCTTTGGCCCATCAGCAAGTTTGCGACTTTCCTCTCAAAGGGCATATTAAGACTCTTTGGCGTGCGTATGCCGAAAGAAGAGGGCGACGAAGGATTCACAAAAGTGGATCTCGACTACCTGATCCACACTTCCATTGACAACGCACCCAACGAAGACGCCGTCGACGACGAGGTGAAGATCTTCCAAAATGCACTCGATTTCCCCGACCTGAAAGTGCGTGACTGCATGATTCCGCGCACAGAAATCAATGCGGTCAATATGGACACCTGTAGCTTGGAGGAACTGAAACAGAAGTTTGTGGAGAGTGGAAACTCCAAGATCATCGTCTATCGCGAAGATATCGACCATATAGTAGGATACATCCACAGCCATGAGATGTTTCGTGACCCTAAACGCTGGCAGGATCATATACGTACCCTTCCTTTTGTGCCGGAGACGATGCTGGCACAGAAACTGATGCGGATTTTCCTGCAACAGAAGAAAAGCCTCGGTGTAGTCATCGACGAGTTTGGAGGTACAAGCGGACTGGTGTCGTTGGAGGATATCGTGGAGGAGATCTTCGGCGATATCGAGGATGAACACGACACAGACCACTACATCGCCAAGAAGATCGACGAACACGACTATCTGCTCTCTGCACGACTCGAAATCGACAAGGTCAACGAGGAATTTGGATTGGAATTACCCGAGAGTGACGAATATATGACAATAGGCGGACTCATCCTCCACGAATATCAAAGCTTCCCCAAACTCAACGAAATCATCAAGATCGACAAGTTTGAATTTAAAATCATTAAAAGCACTATGACGAAAATAGAACTCGTCAGATTGCATATTAACGAATAAATAAGCATCTCTGACGTTTTTTTCTATAAATCATTCCCTCGTTTGCTATTTATTTAGTAAATTTGTACGCTTTTAAAAGAGTTTGCTTTAACGCAGGAAATCAATAAACAAAAATACAATTATCAAAACAAAATGGCAGCATTAGGAAAAATTAGAAGCAGAAGTGTCGCACTGATCGCCATCATCGGTTTCGGCCTTTTCGCTTTCATCGCCGAAGAGGCCTTCCGTTCTTGCGAGTCATCTCGCAACAATGAGCGCCAGCAAATCGGTGAGGTGTTAGGAGACAAAATCAATTACGAGGACTTTGCCAAGCAAGTGGACGAAGCCCAGCAGGCTATGAAGTTCATGGGCCAGGAAAATCTTAACGATGACCAACTCAACCAACTTCGTGACCAAGTCTGGAACAACTTTGTGCAGTATCGTCTCATCGAGAATGAGTGCGACAAGCTGGGCATGACCGTAACAGACCAGGAGATGCAGAATGTACTCAACGAGGGTACCAACCAAATGCTTCTCTCTACTCCTTTCGTCAATCAGCAGACCGGACGCTTCGATGCCAACCAGCTCAAGCAATTCCTCGCTCAGTATAAGCAGGCTCAGGCTCAGCAGCAGAATCCACAGATGGCTGAGCAGATGGATGCCATCTACAAATACTGGACATACATCGAGAAGAGCCTCCGTCAGCAACTGCTCATTCAGAAGTACAACGGACTGCTCGCTCACTGCTTGCTGTCCAATCCTGTCGAGGCTAAGATGGCCTTCAACGAGGAAAGTCAGGAAAGCCAAATCCAATTGGCTTCTTACCCTTATTCCAGCATTCAGGACTCTAAAGTCAACATCTCTGACGCTGACTTGCAGGCAAAATACGATGAGCTGAAGGCTCGTTTCCGTCAGTATGTCGAGAGCCGCGATATCAAATATGTTGATGTTCAGATCTCTGCCTCTCCCGCTGACCGCGCCGCACTGCTGAAGCAGTTCAAGGGTTGGGCCGGCCAAATGCAGGCAGCCGCTGATCCTTCTGAGATCGTACGTAAGAGCACTTCTTCCGTTCCCTACATGGGCATTCCTGTAGGCAAGGAGGCTTTCCCAACAGATATCGCTGACAAACTTGACTCTATGTCTGTAGGTCAGACATTAGGCCCTGTGGAGAACAAGCAGGACAACACTTTCAATATTGTCAAGCTCGTTGCTAAGCAGGAGCTCCCCGATTCTGTACAGTTCCGTGCTATCCAGATCGCTGGTACTACACCCGAGGAGGCTCATAAGACAGCTGACTCTGTCTACAATGCCCTGAAGGCCGGCGCTGACTTCGCAGCAATTGCCAAGAAATATAACCAGGAGGGTAAAGAGCAGTGGCTCACTACCAAGATGTATGAGTACTCTACATCTATGGACAACGATTCGAAGAACTATCTCAACGCTCTGCTCACCTCTAACGTCAAGGAGCTGAAGAACGTACAGCTGACTCAAGGCAACTTGATCATTCAGGTGCTTGATCGGAAGAATATGGTAGAGAAGTACACGGCCGCTGTCATCAAAAAGCCTATCGACTACTCCAATACTACACGTAGCAATGTCTACAATAAGTTCAGCACCTTTGTCAGTGCTAATCAGACTCCAGCCGACATCGTGAAGAATGCAGCAAGAAGCGGCTATTCTGTTCAGGAGGCCAAGGACGTGACCACGAGCCAGCACAATCTTGCAGGCATCAAGTCTACGCGTGATGCAATGAAGTGGCTTTTTGCTGCCAAGGAGGGTGAGGTTTCCCCAATGTATGAGTGTGGCGATAACGGCAACAACCTGCTGCTCGTTGTCTGCGAAAAGATCCATCCGATTGGCTATCGCGATCTGAGCGACCCACAAGTCAAGGAAATGGTCAAGCAGGAAGTTATGCGTGACAAGAAAGCCGAGATACTCATCGCCAAGGCTAAGGGTGCCAACAGCATCAACGCTGCCAAGGCTAAGGGTGCCATTATCTCTGCTGTCAATCAAGTGACTTTTGCAGCTCCTGTTTTCGTTCAGTCTACCGGAGCAAGCGAGCCTGCACTGAGTGGTGCTGTCTATGCTACCAAGCCCGGTGCTTTCAGCAGCCATCCTGTTAAGGGTCTGGCAGGTGTCTATCAGTTCCAGGTCGTCAGCCGCAAGAAGAACGCTCTGAAGTTCAATGAGGCTCAGGAAGAGATGAAGCTCCGTCAACGCTCCATGCAATACGCTGGCAACTTCATGAACGAACTCTATGTAAAAGCTAAGGTTGTGGACAACCGCTACCTCTTCTTCTAATTCTAAGCAAGAGTTGACAAGCATATATAAAGAAAACAGGGAAAAGGCCTACGCCTTTTCCCTGTTTTTTTCGTTTAACAAGTGTTGCTATCTATGACTTTCTCTATTTCAATAATATCTCACTGCACCTTCGGCAAAGGATAGTCGTATTTATGCGGACCGAAAGCACTGTCTTTGTAAGGATCTTGATACCAGTCTTTCTCAACTGACAGCTGTAAGGAGAAAGACGGAGATGGCTTCCACTGGACAGATGCCCCAATCTTGTCGACATTACCATAATAGCCGGCCCCCCAACCATAATCATACGGACCGAAGCCATAGCCCCCTACACCATAAGGATCAAAACTGTATGGGCACATCAGACTCTGATAACCCAAAGAAGGATATCCATAATAAGAATAAGGATAAAAGCCATTCGAACCTATCGACTTCTGACCATAGATCGTAGCCGACCATTGGTCATTGAACCGATAACCCAATTCAGCATAAACCGAACCTGTCACATAATTACTTGACCCCTCATTGACATGGCTGACATTGCCGCCGACGACAAGACTTCCATTCTTCCCCAGAGGTGTAGCGTAGGCCACATTAACAGTCTGAGCAAGGCCACTACGATGACGCCGTCCGCCAAATGTGGTATAAGCACTCAAATCCATGCTTGCGTTGAGTCCCGCATGGAGACTGTTGCCGTCGCTCCACTCTTCACTGGATACAGCCTCTGTATGTGTATGAAGCGGTGTCTTGCTCGTCATACTGCGAGCAGACTTTGGAATGGAGTCATTATGTGTCTGGGCTCTGATGCCAGTACTCAACAGCAACAAGCCCATTAATATATAGTTACTTTTATTCATCATCACTTTAATCATTTCCAGCTAAGACTGATCACCATCATGATGCTTTCTCAGCAAGATGAGTCTTCTTGGCTGTATTTCTTTGCAAAGATAAGAAAAGATCGAATGCTCGCTCTGTCACTTCATCATTTTTAGGGTTGTTTTGATTAAAAATACATAAATGCTCCAAGCATCATTCCATTTTAGCAAAGATAATGCGGCAAAAAAGTTGATTCTTATTATCTTTGCATATCATTAATATAAGTATTATGGGAAAAAATCCATCTTCAACATCTGAAAAGTCCATGGCACTGTTAGACCAAGCCAAAGCAATGGCTGCTCAAGGCAATAAAGTAGTTGCCGTGGCATTGCTCAGCCAATATATTGCACAAGCCCCGGAAGCAGAAACAGAGGAGGCCCACCGTCTGCGCGGTGAACTGCTCCTGCAAATGGGTGACAAACGAGGAGCGGAAGAAGACGCAGAAGCCGTATTGCGCATCAATCCGAATCTGGCAAACGGGCATTTCCAACTCGATTGAATATTAATTTTCTATCTGATGCGCAATTTTTCTAAGGAAATGTTTGCATATATCAGATATTTGTTTTACTTTTGCACAAAAATAATACAATAACAATATGAAGTCATTTGCATCTTTCCGTTATTATTATTTTTACTTTGCATGGAAATGCGAAGCGGGAAGTTGCGTGTAGATTTCAACTTAAGACTGACAATAACCCAACAGGTTTTGCATACAAGGTCCCGCTTCATATCCTATGAGGTGGGATTTTTTGTAACATGACCTTGAAAATAAATATAAGAACAGACAAAGAACAGATCGATGAAGAGAATAGCAATACAAGGACGCGTAGGATCTTTCCATGATATCGCCGCCCATGAATATTTCGAGGGGGAACAGATTCAGCTCATCTGCTGCGATACTTTCGAACAGGTGTTCGAGAATATCAAGCGTGATCCTACTGTCATCGGACTGGTGGCTATTGAGAACACGATCGCCGGTTCACTGCTCCACAACTACGAGCTGCTTCGCGATAGTGGGGCAACCATCGTCGGAGAGCACCGGTTGCATATCACTCATAGCATTTGCTGCCTGCCGGAAGACGACTGGACTTCCGTCTCTGAAGTACACTCTCATCCTGTGGCTCTGATGCAGTGCCGGCAATGGTTGTCAAATCATCCCGACCTCAAAGCGGTAGAAGCAGATGACACCGCCGGTAGTGCTGAATACATCAAGAAACACAACTGTCTCGGATGGGCTGCCATCTGTCACGCCCACGCCGCAAAACTTTATGGATTGAAAGTCTTGGAAGACCACATCGAGGACAATAAGCACAATTTCACGCGTTTCCTCGTTGTATGCGCACCACAGAAAGCCGACTTCCTGCGACCTGCCAACGCTGTCAACAAAGCCAGCCTCGTCTTTTCTCTTCCCCATTCAGAAGGTTCTCTCTCTAAAGTACTGACCATCCTGAGCTTCTATGACATCAACCTGACCAAGATCCAGTCACTTCCTATCATTGGTAAAGAGTGGGAATATCTTTTCTACGTAGATGTCACCTATGATGATCTCGTACGATACCGGCAAGCGGTAGACGCGATCACACCGCTGACACGCAACATTAAGATAATTGGAGAATATATAGAGAAATAATAACTGCAATAATCATTAATATGAAACCAGCTCAAAGAGTTAACACAATTCAAGAATACTATTTCAGTCGTAAACTGAAAGAAGTAGCCAAACTCAATGCAGAAGGACAAGACATCATCTCGCTTGCTATAGGTTCACCAGACATGCCACCTTCACCACAGACCATTGAGAAGCTTTGTGAAGTCGCTCATGATCCGTCGGCTCACGGCTATCAACCCACTTGTGGACTTCCGGAACTACGCAAGGCTATGGCTGGATTCTATAAACGGACATACGGAGTGGATGTTGACTGGGCTACAGAAGTCCAGCCCATCATTGGCTCTAAGGAAGGCATCATGTACGCCACTCTTGCCTTCTGCAACCCTGGCGACAAGGTGCTGATTCCAAATCCCGGCTACCCAACCTACACTGCTGTGAACAAGATTTTCGGAACTCAGATCATCTACTATGACCTGTTGGAAGACAATGGATGGCAACCGGATTTCGATGCGCTTGAGAAGATGGACTTAGAGGGAGTGAAACTGATGTGGACCAACTACCCCAACATGCCAACGGGCGGCAATGCGCGAATGGAAACTTATGAAAAGCTGGTGAACTTTGCCCGTCGCCACGACATTGTGGTGGTCAACGATAACCCCTACTCTCTCATCCTCAACGAGCATCCGATGAGCATCATGCAGGTGCCGGGAGCAAAAGACTATTGCATCGAGCTCAACTCTATGTCGAAAAGCCACAACATGCCGGGATGGCGCGTGGCAATGATGCTGAGCAACAAGGACTATATCTCTTGGATCTTCAAGATTCAAAGTAATATCGAGAATGGTACTTTCCGCGGCATTCAGCTGGCCGCAGCCGAGGCTTACAACACCAACTCTGAAGACTGGCACCGCGAGAACAACATCGAGAACTATCGCCGCCGCCGCATCATTGCTGAGCAAATCCTCGACACACTGGGATGCACCTACGACAAGAGCCAGGTAGGAATGTTTGTTTGGGGAAGAATTCCCGACTGCTACGCTGATGTAGAAGATTTGACAGAGCAAGTGCTGCATCAGGCAAAAGTCTTCATCACCCCAGGCTTTATCTTTGGCTCTAACGGCAAGCGTTACATCCGCATCTCGCTCTGTGCGAAAGATGAAAAGATCGAAGAAGCGCTGAAACGTATCAAGCAATGGAAAAACAATGCTGGCAAATAGTACTTGCCTGAGCAATTGTTAGCACCGAATCTTTAACACATCCAGATATTGAGATTAAATAGAAATTAATAATTTAAAACTTAAGAATATGGAACTTGAACTTGAAGCTCTGAACTTACCGAGTGACAATGAGCGACCGATAGTGATTGCAGGTCCCTGCAGTGCTGAGACCGAAGAACAGGTAATGAATACAGCCCGTCAGCTGAGAAGCAAAGGCTGTCACATGTTCCGTGCTGGCGTATGGAAGCCACGCACCAAACCTGGAGGCTTTGAAGGTTGTGGCGAGAAGGCTCTGCCTTGGCTCAAACAGGTAAAAGACGAGACAGGTATGCTAGTTGCCACCGAGGTTGCCAAACCCGAGCATGTGGAGCTCTGTCTGAAATATGGTATCGACATTCTTTGGGTCGGTGCCCGCACCACCGCCAATCCCTTTGCTATGCAGGATTTGGCGGATTCTCTCAAAGGCGTGGACATCCCTGTCTTCGTTAAGAATCCTGTCAACCCCGACCTTGAACTGTGGATTGGAGCTATGGAACGCATCAATCAGGCAGGCGTAAAGCGTATGGCTGCTATCCATCGTGGCTTCTCAAGCTATGACAAAAAGATCTATCGCAACCTCCCCATGTGGCAGATTCCAATGGAGTTACACCGTCGCATCCCCAACCTGCCCATTATCTGCGATCCCAGTCACATCGGTGGACGTCGCGAATTGATCGCCCCCCTGTGCCAACAAGCCATGGACTTAGGCTTTGATGGCCTCATCATTGAAAGCCATTGCAGCCCAGACGACGCTTGGAGTGATGCCCGCCAACAGGTGACACCTGATGTTTTGGATTACATCCTCAGCCTTTTGGTTGTGCGTGATGAGACAGTGACTACAGAAGGCATCAGCCAGCTACGTCGCCAGATTGATGATCTTGACAATCAACTCATGGAACTTATCTCGAAACGTATGCGCGTTTGCCGCGAAATAGGTCAGTACAAGAAGGAGCACAATATGACTGTGTTCCAGGCCAGCCGTTACAACGAGATCCTTGAGAAGCGCGGAGCACAAGCCAGCCTGTGCGGCATCGACCCAGAGTGCGCCGCACATATCTTTGAGCTCATCCATCAGGAGAGTGTCCGCCAGCAAATGGAGATCATCAACCAATAAACACTTCATATGATGGGCAATGAACTGAAGAGCCGTTGCCCATCATCAATCAATAGATATACTTACATAGACGAAAATAATGAAGATTCTTATCATGGGTGCAGGAAAGATGGGATCTTTCTTCATCGACCTGCTCAGCTTCGACCATGAAGTGGGTGTTTTCGAGAAAGACCCGAGAAGACTGCGCTTCACATATAATTGTCAACGTTTTACAACACTGGATGAGGTAAAGGATTTTGCACCCCAGCTGGTTATCAACGCAGTAACCGTCAAATACACGATTCCGGCTTTTCAGGAGATTCTCCCCTATCTGCCCGCAGATTGCATCATTTCTGACATCGCATCCGTAAAAACCCACTTAAAAGAGTTCTACGAGCAAGCTGGGCACCCCTACGTCTCTACGCACCCAATGTTTGGACCTACTTTTGCCAATCTTAATCAGTTGTCTGAGGAAAACGCCATCATTATCTCTGAAGGCGATTATATGGGTCGCATCTTCTTCAAAGATCTCTATCGGGGACTGGGATTACACATCTATGAGTATACCTTCGAAGAACATGACAAAACTGTTGCCTACTCGCTCAGCATTCCCTTTGTGTCTACCTTCGTGTTCGCAGCAGTCATGAAGCATCAAGATGCGCCAGGAACAACATTCAAGCGACACATGAATATAGCAAGAGGAGTACTTTCAGAAGATGACTATCTGCTGCAGGAAATTCTCTTCAACCCATATACCCATGACCAGGTTGAAAGCATCTGCAAAGAGATGAAGGAACTGCTTCATATCATTGACGAGAAAGATGCCAAAGGCATGAAAGCATACCTCACAAAGATCAGACACAACGTCTTTGAAAAATAAAATTTCTACATTAAAATCATCCGCAACGCCTAAACAGTGTTGCGGTTTTTTCGTTATTATCGAAGACCAACACTACATCTTAAAAAAGTGTAGGGCTGTCGATATCAGGCTGCTTGGGACTTTCTTCCCCTACTTTACATCTTTTTTGCTCACCACTAAAATCAATATAAGATTGAACAATCCTTTGTGACCGAAGATTAATTCTGTATCTTCCCCACCCTATTCTCTCAAAAGGATCCGTCGGCAATGTACTGTGATTCCGCACTAAATGATAGACATAATCTCGAACCTCTTCCTTGCTGACAGGATGAAATAGACTGTTATAGGCATTATAAACATGGAGCACCAAATATCTTAAGCTGATACCTTTATTACCAGCTTCCAGCATAATGCGAATAACAACCTCTTTCATAGAAAAAACAAACCGCACCTTAGTATGTCTGATACTAAGCTGCGGCACAAGTATTCACGTATTAAGCGAGCACGACCTTACCGTCTTCACCCTTGATCTTGCCCTCTTTGAGCAACCAGCCAATACCCAACAGAATCTCTGTTTCGGACTTATCAGTTGCTTTGCAAAGTTCTGAGACAGACTGAGCAGTACCAGCTGCGGACAATGCCTGATACACATCACCTGCACGGAATCCTGCATTCTCAGCGTCCACTAAAATCTCAGCCACCTTCTTGGAGGCTGCAGCTTTCTTTACAGTAGCAGTCTTGCAAGCTGCTCTCTTTGTTGTTGCTTTCTTTTCTGCCATAATTTAGTAAAAAATAAATTTTATAGTTAATATACAACTAATTTATTACTTTCTTATTGCAAATATAAGATATTTTTTAGTAACACGTTGTCTCATTACTTACCAAAGTGAGGATCTATACTTTATTTATTGACATACATCAAGCGAGTTCTTAACCCACTTGATGTACATCAATTGGAAATAACAATTATTCTTTGTCAATCTTGATCTTCAACTCTTCAAGTTGCTTAGGCTCAAGGGCTGAAGGAGCATCCAACATCACGTCGCGTCCACTGTTGTTCTTCGGGAATGCGATGCAGTCACGGATGCTGTCTAAGCCAGCAAGAATACTTACAAAACGATCCAAGCCAAAAGCAAGACCTGCATGAGGTGGTGCTCCGTACTTGAAGGCATTCATCAGGAAGCCGAACTGTGCCTCTGCACGCTCAGGAGTGAAGCCCAACACTTCAAACATCTTCTCCTGGAGCTTCGTATCATGGATACGCAAACTACCGCCACCCACTTCGATGCCGTTGCAGACAAAGTCATAAGCCTTGGCACGCACCTGCTCAGGATGAGCGTCAAGCAATGGAATATCATCGGGATTAGGCATCGTGAACGGATGGTGTGTTGCCATCAGGCGCTGCTCCTCATCACTCCACTCAAAGAGCGGGAAGTCGATGATCCAAAGACATTTGAAGACGTTCTTGTCGCGAAGTCCAAGACGGTCACCCATCAGCAAACGCAGACTGCAAAGCTGGACTCGCGTCTTGTTGGCATTGCTGCCGGAAAGAATCAGTACTAAGTCACCAGGCTTTGCCTCCATCTTCTTCAAGACGTCCTGAAGCACTTCCTGAGAATAGAACTTATCAACAGAACTCTTGATGGTTCCGTCGGCATTGTATTTGATATACACCAGTCCCTGAGCACCCACCTGAGGACGTTTGACAAAGTCCGTCAACTCATTGAGTTGCTTTCTGCTATAGCCTGCGCAGCCGGGTACACAGATACCGCCGATATAGTTTGCCTCGTTGAAGACAGAGAATTCACCCTTACCTTTGAACTCGTCCATCAGTTCCACGAACTCCATACCAAAACGCAGATCGGGCTTATCAGAACCGAAGCGGCGCATAGCCTCTTGCCATGTCATCTGCTGCAATGGCTTGGGGAGATCGACACCACGAATTTCCTTGAAGAGCATACGACACATCTCCTCAAACAAGTTGATGACATCGTCCTGATCGACGAAACTCATCTCGCAGTCAACCTGCGTGAACTCGGGTTGACGGTCAGCACGAAGATCCTCATCACGGAAGCACTTGGCGATCTGGAAATATCGGTCAAAACCGGCCACCATGAGCAATTGCTTCAAGGTCTGAGGACTCTGAGGCAATGCGTAGAACTGACCAGGATTCATACGGGAAGGAACAACGAAGTCACGGGCACCCTCAGGAGTGGAGCCGATAAGCACAGGTGTCTCCACCTCGATAAACTTCTGATTGTCGAGGAAATTGCGGATAAGAATGGTCATACGGTGACGCAATTCCAGATTGCGTCTGACAACAGGGCGACGAAGATCCAAATAGCGGTACTTCATTCTCAGCTCGTCTCCACCATCAGTATTATCCTCAATAGTAAAAGGTGGTGTGAGCGACGGGCTTAAAACATTGAGCTCGTTGACGATAATTTCGATGTCGCCAGTCTCCATCTTGGCATTCTTGCTTTGGCGCTCCTGCACCGTACCCTTAGCCTGGATACAATACTCACGTCCAAGTTTATTAGCCTGATCGCACAATTCTTTATCCGTAGCCTCGTTAAACACCAACTGGGTGATACCATAACGGTCACGCAAGTCGACAAAGGTCATACCTCCCATCTTACGAGTGCGTTGCACCCATCCGGCAAGCGTAACCTTCTTGCCGACATCTGAGATGCGCAACTCACCACATGTATTTGTTCTATACATTGCTATTATAGATTGAATATTATATGAATGCAAAGTTAGTAATTTATTCTATAACTACAAAACGCATCTCTTCTTTTTTCTTTGGACTTTTACGCACAACATTCTAACTGCTATAGGCTTTAACCTTTCAAGCCAACTTATGTCCGACATACAAGAAAAAAGGTAGCCCGTTAAGGCTACCTTCATATAAAGAGTTACGAAACGATTCTTTTATCCAAGCACTTGCTTGATCATCTCATCGACATCGACCAGATTCTGCACGCCTGTAACCATATTCTTCAGCGTGACCTTACCTGCTTCAATCTCGTTGTCGCCGGCCAAAGCCACAAAGTCGATATGCTTTGCATTGGCATAGGACATCTGCTTCTTCATCTTGACAGCATCAGGATAGATCTCTGTGCGGATGCCGGCACCTCTTGCCTTTGAAATAATCGGCAGACAGTACTCGGTCTCTTTCTCACCAAAATTGATGAAAAGTAATTGCGTGGAACGTACCGCATCCTTGGGATACAGATCAAGCGCATTCAGGACATCATAGATACGGTCGGCACCAAACGAGATACCAACGCCGGAGAGTCCCGGCATACCAAAGATTCCAGTAAGGTTGTCATAGCGACCACCACCGGTGATAGAGCCCATTGGTGTGTCCAAAGCTTTCACTTCGAAGATAGCACCCGTATAGTAATTGAGACCACGTGCAAGTGTCAAATCAAGTTGCACTTCATTCTTCAGACCTACTTTCTTAAGGGCATTAAGGATGAAGGACGTCTCTTCCACTCCTTTCAATCCCGTCTCAGAGTCTTTCAGCACGTCAGCGATCACCTTCAACTTAGCCTCGTTAGAGCCTGTCAAAGCAATAACCGGCTGCAACTTCTGAATCGCTTCTTCTGAGATACCATTCTCCCGAAGCTCGTCGTTGACCTTTTCAAGACCAATCTTATCCAACTTATCAATGGCCACAGTGATGTCTACAATCTTGTCGGCCTCACCGATGACCTCTGCCAATCCCGAGAGAATCTTACGGTTGTTGATCTTGATCTGCACTCTGATGCCGAAACGCTGAAACACTGTGTCGACGATCTGCATGAGTTCCACCTCATTAAGCAAGGAATCCGAGCCTACAATATCGGCATCGCACTGATAAAACTCACGGTATCTGCCTTTCTGAGGACGGTCGGCACGCCATACTGGCTGAATCTGATAACGCTTAAATGGCAACTGCAACTCGTTTCGATGCATCACCACATAACGTGCGAAGGGTACGGTAAGATCATAGCGCAGACCCTTCTCACACAGTTTTGACTGCAAGTGAAGAACGTTGCGCTCGCCCAATTCCTCGTCAGAGATGTCCTTGAGATAATCGCCCGAGTTCAAGACTTTAAACAAGAGTTTGTCACCTTCGTCACCGTATTTGCCCATCAGCGTATGGAGGGTCTCCATAGCTGGGGTCTCTATCTGTTGGAAGCCATACAATGCGTATACTTCCTTAATGGTATTAAATATATAGTTTCTCTTTGCCATTTCCTCAGGACCAAAGTCTCTGGTACCCTTTGGAATGGCTGGTTTCGTATTTGCCATACTACTCTATTATCAATGATGTTTATTTTCTTACAATGGTCTGGTCACGGTCCGGACCGATGGAGATGATGCCGATACGTGTCTCCAGCTCATCCTCCAGGAACTTGATGTAGTCTGCGAATGCTTTCGGGAACTGATCCTCAGAAGTAAACTTCGTCATATCGGTCTTCCATCCCGGCAACTCTTTATAAACAGGCTCCACGTTGTCGATCTCATAAGGGAAGTCACGTGTCACGGTTCCGTCGGGCAGTTTATAAGCAACACAGGCCTTGATCGTATCGAAGCCGTCCAGAACATCACTCTTCATCATGATCAATTCCGTCACACCGTCAACCATGATGCTGTAACGGAGCTGTACGAGATCGATCCATCCGCAGCGACGCTCACGTCCGGTCACAGCACCATACTCATGACCGAGATCTCTAATCTTCTTACCCGTCTCGTCAAAAAGTTCGGTTGGGAAAGGACCTGCACCCACACGTGTGCAATAGGCTTTCATGATACCATAGACATTGCCTACCTTGTTGGGGCCGATACCCAGTCCCGTGCAGGCTCCGGCACAAATGGTGTTGCTGGATGTGACAAAGGGATAGCTGCCAAAGTCCACATCGAGCATTGTACCCTGGGCGCCCTCGCAAAGGATGTTCTTGTTGTCTCTCAGCAACTTATTCACCTCGTGCTCACTGTCAACGATATGGAACCGACGAAGATACTCCACGCCTTCCATCCATTTCTTCTCTACATCGTCGAAGCCTTCAAAGTCTGTCCAGCCTAAGGCCTTCAGCATCTTCATGTGGCGCTCTTTGTGAGCAGCATATTTCTGGTCAAAGTTTTCGAGGATATCGCCCACACGCAAACCGTTGCGGCTAACCTTGTCGGTATATGTAGGGCCAATACCCTTGCCGGTCGTTCCCACTTTGTTCTTACCTTTAGCAGCCTCAAGAGCGCGATCAAGAATTCTATGCGTAGGCATAATCAGATGCGCTTTCTTTGAGATATGAAGTCTGGAAGTCAGCTCATGCCCACTCTTCTCAAGGTCTTTAGCCTCATCCATAAACAGATCGGGAGCCAGGACCACGCCATTGCCGATGATGTTGACCTTATCACCTTGGAAGATACCTGATGGAATGCTGCGAAGCACATATTTCTGTCCTTCAAACTCCAAAGTATGACCAGCATTGGGACCTCCCTGGAAACGGGCTACCACATCATACCGCGGCGTAAGAACGTCCACAACCTTTCCTTTACCTTCATCGCCCCACTGAAGACCCAGCAGAACATCTACTTTACCTGTATTCATATGCCTAGATTTATAGTTTTCTCTTTTAAATAGCTATATATAATAATGTATACCAAAGCCGCGTGGCCTCATCAGTAAACTCTCGGACCAAAAATTGCGGTACCGACGCGAACGAGGGTGGAACGGCATTTAATCGCAATCTTATAGTCATGGCTCATGCCCCACGACCGTTCACAGAAAGAGTCATCATCACTGAAATACTGCTCCTTTACCTCATCGAAGAAGTCAGCTGCTGTGCTCATCTCTCGTGCGATCTGGTTTTGGTCATCCACATTGCTGGCCATCATCATCAAGCCACAGATATGCACATGGTTCAGTGTTCTCCACTCACCGCTGCTCAGCAGCTCACGGCAGGCATTGAGTGTCAGGCCGGTCTTTGCCTCCTCCTCTGCGATATGCAATTCAAGAAGCACGTTGATGACACGATCGTTTTTAGCTGCCTGCTTATTAATCTCTTTCATCAGCTTCATAGAGTCGACCGACTCTATCATGCTGATGAATGGTGCTATATACTTGACTTTATTGGTCTGGAGATGACCGATGAAGTGCCATTGGATGTCTTTGGGCAACTGTGCATACTTCTTGACGAGTTCCTGCTCATGACTCTCTCCAAAGATACGCTGTCCAACCTGATAAGCCGCTTCGATGTACTCGTTGGGATGAAACTTGCTCACAGCTACCAGTTTGGTGCCTTTTGGCAATTCAGCCAGGACTTTTTTCAAATTCGATGCAACATCAACATCCATTACTCACCCTCCTTCACCTTGTTGTCGTCTGCCGAAGTGTTCTCCCGTTCGTATTCGGGCTTATCGTCTACTTCATTCTTTTTCTTGTTAGGATCTAAATCGTGGACAAAGACATCCATGGTAGGAGTCTCGTTGATGGCACTGATGACATAGTCAATCATCGTACCGCCCATGACATCCTCCACATACTTGACAGCTTTGGGCAGTGAGCCGGCCTGCACGAGATAGTTGACATTGGAGCGTTTCTCTTTCTGTGTTTTCTCGTCGATAGTGATGAATTGCAATTTTGCCTTATACCACTTGTCATCAGCATTGAGATCACTGAAGAAGATCTCGTGATAAGGCGCAGGCTTGATGCCGGTGATTTTATAATCGCCACTGATGTAAGTCTGCATCTCCTCGATCAGGGCTTTCTCTGCCTCTGTAAAGCTCAGTGCATCCACGACATACTGTTCCGTGACGGGCTTTTGGCCACCGTCCTCTTGTGTTTTGTCGTAGCGTATTTTTGTCTCAAACCAATCAGAAGTTCTTGATTTCATATATTATTTCGTTTACTTTTTATTTTCTAACATTCTCTCAGTGTTTCCCTTGAAGAGATTATCCAGTGCACGGTAGGTATAAGCAGCACGATCATTGATCGTGAGGTTGTTGTTGAGCCTTGACCGCAGATCAACAAGTTTGGAGACAGCATCCTGATAGTTTTCAGGCGTTATCCTGTCACACATCTTGTTGGCCAGCGTGTTGTCGAAGCCAAAATATCTCACAAGCATATTGGCAAACTGCTTCTTCTGCATGTCGGTAACATCCTTGAGTTGCTGATTCAACCGATTCTTCGGTCTGTATATTTTGAAGACCAGTTCATCAGGTTCCCCGCCACGCTGCCCATGGTTATAACGTTTGCTATAATCGAAGTAGCAATCACAGAAGCCATTCTCTGCCAAGGACTCCAGCTCAGTCTTGGCTGGCTCAAGCACTCGCCGGGTGAAATCACTGAATTTCTTGTAGTTGCTTTCTAGGCGAAGCATCTTGCGGAAGTCGATGGTCTTGATGATGGTACCACCTTTGTCAAGCCAGCTCTCGATAAACATATAAATGCGCTGGGTGTACCGATTCTTACAGGCAAACACAATCTGCTTGCCCAAACGATGATAGCCCAAGTCAAGCGACACCAATCGCTTAGCAACGGTACGGTCAATCTTCAACACAGCATATTTCTCATAGATGCCCTCATCCTCCGGAATATAGACATCGCAGAGGTTAGTAACCTTTTGATAGTGGCGGCCGTCAGCTGTTTTATAAGGAATTTCCACAGGAATGGCAGCCAGCATCTTCAGGCTTTGGCGCAATTGAGGATAGTGATTGGGATCCACGCCCAGCGTCTTGAAGAGAGTCTTGATCTCCAAGCGCCCGTCATTGTCGAGCTCTGCGTCAGAGAAGATTTCCGGTTGCAGACGCTCCTTGTTAAGCATCTTATGCAACTTCGACTGCATGTATTCTACAATCGTGACGAGGATACGAATCTGTATAAGGGAATAATCGTGACGCATCATCGTCACGGCGATAGGCTGGAGAAGCCAGGTCTCTTCCTCTATGGGTATGAGATCAGAGGGTATGTTGCGTTTGATATCACGCTTCTTACCCTTTCCGAAATCACGGTTGCGCGTCGTCTTGCGCCGTGTTTCCACGCTATCTGTCTGTACACTGGTCGTTTCTGATGCCATATCACTGCTAATTTCGGAGACTTAATCCGAAACATTTGGCTACAAAGATATAACTAATTTTTGACTTCACCAAACGTGTGGATATAAATCTTTTGAAGTAGAGACTGTTCTATTCAAAATTCAGATGTTCCAACCTCTGTCTGAGCAGCTCTGCTTCTGACTTTCTGATGGCCAAAACGATCGAGCAGTCGATGTTGAAATCCTGCGCGACGATGTCGGCTTTCATATCCTTCACAACTTTCATCACACCATTCAACATTGGGTAAGTGAAGTGGAACTCCACCTTTTCCTTGACCAGTCTATTGACAACGGAGCAGTGGGCAATCGCATCAGCAGCAGCCGTACGGTAGGCTACGATCAATCCGCCTGTCCCCAAATTCACACCACCATAATATCTGATAACACAAATGAGAATATCCGTAAGTTCATTGGAAACGATCTGTCCCATTATCGGCTTACCAGCTGTCGACGAAGGCTCACCATCGTCGTTGGCTCGCCCCTGCACCTCATCACCTACCCCAATCTGATAAGCATAGCAACAGTGGCGGGCATCGTAATATTTCTTGCGATAACTGTCGATGATCTGCTTGGCCTCATCGACCGATTCTACATGATGTGCAAAGGCGAGGAACTTACTACGCTTCTCTGTATAGTAGCCCTCGCCCGTGTTTTCTATCGTTTTATATTCGTCGTTCATTCAAATAAATTCTTGAAATCGTTTTAGTCCAGACGATGTATCACCAGTCCGGAACGCAGTTTGGGTTCAAACCATGTCGCCTTTGGAGGCATGATGTTTCCTGTATCAGCAATGTTCATGATTTGCTTCATAGAAACGGGGTAAAGGGCTAAGGCCCAACGCATCTCACCACTGTCCACACGTCGTTTCAGCTCCTCCAAGCCACGCAGTCCGCCCACGAAATCGATGCGCTTGTCGCTCCGCAGATCTTTGATGCCCATGAGCTTGTCGAGAATCAGCCGGCTGGAGATGTCGACATCCAGCGACTTGATAGGATCGTTGTCGTCATAAGTCTGTGGACGGGCAACAAGACTATACCAATGCTTGTCGAGATAGAGTGAGAACTCATGGATATGCTGTGGCTTATAGATCGTCTCTCCCTTGTCTTCAACCTCAAAATCCTCGCTGAGTTTCTTGAGAAAATCTTCCGACGTCAAACCGTTGAGATCCTTGACAACACGGTTGTAGTCGAGTATCGTCAACTGACTTGCCGGAAAACAGACAGCCATGAAATAGTTGTATTCCTCCTTTCCCGTATGATGTGGATTTTGCTTTGCCTTCTCGGCACCCACCAGTGCGGCAGCCGCAGAGCGATGATGTCCATCAGCGATATACAGATGGGGCATCTTGGCGAATTCCGCTGTGATCGTGGCGATATCGTTCTGATCGCTGATGATCCAGAACTGATGACGGAAGCCATCATCAGGTGCCACAAAGTCATAGACGGGTTTCGTTGCCGCATAGCGCTCAAGGAGAGCTGTCAGGACGTCATCGTCAGGGTAAGCGAAGAAGACTGGTTCCATGTTGGCATTGCATACTCTGACATGCTTCATGCGGTCCTCCTCCTTGTCGCGACGGGTGAGCTCATGCTTCTTGATGACACCGGTGAGGTAATCATTGACAGAAGCAGCGACGACCAAACCATACTGTGTCTTGCCGTTCATGGTCTGTGCATAGATGTAATAGTGCTCATCCTTATCCTGTATCAGCCAGTGCTTGTCCTGGAACTCTTGGAAATGTTCGGCAGCACTGGTGTAGACGCGAGGATCATATTCCGACGTACCCGGCTCAAAATTGATCTCCGGCTTGATGATGTGATAAAGCGACATCTCGTTGTCACCGGCCTCTTTTCTTGCCTCTTCGGAGGAGAGCACATCATAAGGCCGTGATGCCACTTTCTCTACCAAGTCCTGCGGTGGGCGAATGCCACGAAAAGGTTTAACTAATGCCATAGTAATAGACTTTAAATGTTAGCTATATAATATAAGGTGTAAAGAAAGACAACGCTTCCTACCTCGCCAGACAAGGCGAAGTAGGAAGCACTGCCCACAAGGTTTTATTTATTTACTTGGAATTTTGTGCAACCGTCTTTGAAGAAGGCACCGATCTGCTTTGCGGCAGCGATACCTGCGTTGATGTTGGCCTCAGCAGTCTGAGCACCCATCTTCTTAGGTGTAGAGAAGTATCTGCCCTCAAACTTCTTGAAAGCCTCGTCAGCGTCCGGCTTGATGTCAGTGATATACTTCAAGTCCTCACGCTCGGCGAGCAGCTTCAGAAGTCCTTCCTCGTCGATCACCTCCTTGCGGGCGGTGTTCAAGAGGATGCCCCCCTTCTTCATCTGATTCACAACATCGTAATTGATGCTGCCCTTTGTCTCCGGCGTGGCCGGGATATGCAGGCTGACCACATCACAGGTCTTGAAGAGATCGTCGCGGCTGTCCACAGCATGTACCCCACTCTGCTCGATAACTTCTTTTGGACAATACTCGTCATAAGCATAGATGTCCATTTCAAAGCCCTTGGCAATGCGGGCTACATTGCGGCCGACATTTCCGAAGGCGAGGATACCCAGCTTCTTGCCTTTCAGCTCAGAGCCAGACTTGCCGTTGAAGAAATTGCGGACGGTGAAGACAAGCAGGCCGAAGACCAACTCAGCCACGGCATTGGAGTTCTGACCCGGAGTATTCTCGACGACCACACCTTTCTCCTTGGCATAAGCCGTGTCGATAGAGTCATAACCGGCACCGGCCCTGACAACGATCTTCAGTTTTTTGGCAGCGTCGAGCACTTCTTTATCGACTTTGTCGGAACGTACGATCATAGCATCCGCATCAGCTACTGCATCGAGCAACTGCTGCTTCTCCTGATATTTCTCAAGGAGCACGAGCTCATGTCCCTCCTCTTGAGCCACCTTCTTTATGCCTTCCACTGCAGGGGCAGCAAAAGGCTTCTCTGTTGCAACTAATATTTTCATGTCGATAGTATTAAAATTAATGCTGTGCCTCAAAATCCTTCATGCACTGAACGAGCGCATTGACACCCTCAAGTGTCTGAGCATTGTAGCAGCTTGCACGGAAGCCACCCACAGAACGGTGACCCTTGATGCCTACCATACCACGCTCTGTTGCGAAATCGAGGAACGGCTTCTCCAAATCTTTGTACTCCTCGTTCATCACGAAGCAGAGGTTCATCACCGAACGATCCTCCACGGCAACAGTACCCTTGAAGAGTTTGTTGCGATCGATCTCGTCGTAGACGATACGGGCACGCTCCTGAGCACGCTTGTCCATCTCCTTGACACCACCATGAGCTTTCACCCAACGCATGGTCTCAAGCACAGAGTAGATAGGCACTACTGGCGGAGTGTTGAACATAGAGCCCTTGCTGACATGGGTGTTGTAGTCGATCATTGTCGGCAACTCACGCGGAGCACGTCCGAGCTTGTCGTTCTTCAGAATGATACAGGTGACACCTGCCATACCCATATTCTTCTGGCATCCGGCGTAGATAGCGTCATATTTTGACACATCGACAGGACGGCTGAGAATATCAGAACTCATATCAGCGATCAGGGGCACCGGAGAATCGATGTCCTCGCGCAACTCGGTACCGAAGATGGTATTGTTCGTTGTGATGTGCAGATAGTCGAGGTCTGCCGGAATTGTGTAGTTCTTGGGCAAATGGCAATAGTTATCATCAGCAGAAGAAGCCACTTCTACAGTCTCACCGAAGTGCTTAGCCTCTTTCATAGCCTTTTTAGCCCATGTACCTGTATTGACGTATCCAGCCTTCTTGATGAGGAAATTTGCCGGGATCTGCATAAACTGAAGCGAGGCACCACCACCAAGGAATATCACTGAATAGCCTTCGGGGATATCGAGCAACTCTTTGATCAGAGCTACAGTCTCATCGACCACTGGCTGGAAGTCCTTAGCACGATGGCTGATTTCCATCAGGGAGAGTCCGGAGCCATTGAAGTCCAGAATCTGCTTGGCAGTGTTCTCTATGACCTCACGGGGCAACATCGAGGGACCCGCATTAAAGTTGTACTTCTTCATTTCCACTTGTTTTTAGTTAATACTTAGAGGTTATTGTACTCTCTTGCAAACTTACGAATTATTTTTTAAATCAGCAAATTTTTTGGCAACTATTTATCTTTAGTGTTATGTAAACTGTCAATCTGACACTTATTTAGCATATAGTAAGTATATTTATGAGGGCATTTAAAGAGTTGGGACAGCTTTCCTGTACACCGAAATTACACCTTATTATATATAGAGAACATTGCAGTACGTAAAAAGTGCTCTCATAAAAAGACAATTGCCTCTCATCAAGAAGCAAATAGCTTATGTTTCTCAGAAAAAAGGCACAGTGGATATTTTCATTAGTTATCTTCTCTGAAACGGTTACACAAGTTTGTAAGAACGGAAAATAAGCCTGCCCAGAACCATTTTCCTTCCCTTCTCGGTGATTGATAACACACAGATTGGAGAAGCCTGTGCAATCTACAAGATTACACCTTTGCCTTATACAGCATACAAAGAATTTCTGCTTCCTCTCACCAAGACCCCACGGAGATGATCAGCGCCAGATTCTCCTACGTCGAATCTTGACGCTGCCACAAAGGGAAACCTTAAAAAGACTGGCGTGATGCCATTGTCGTTGATGACAAGCTTTGTTCTTATGGCCTCAAAACAGTGTTTTCACGGGGTCAAAGTTGTGTTCTTGTGAGGCTGAAACAATGTTCCCAACATTGTAATCCTATAGAAAAAGGTCGTTCGCTACGTAGGGAATGATCTTTTCCTGCGTAGCGAACGATTGTTTGTCAAGCAGCAAAATCAATTTTAACGTATTACTTATCCAAGGATCTATGCACTTCAATGATCGTTTTCTGTCCCTTGATTTTCTGGCCTTTCACCTTCTTGAGCATCTTGGGTGCCACAAGGCGGGCTACCGCCACAAAAGCATAGTTGTCGTAAACATCGATGCGACCGATGTCTTTAGCCTGAAGACCGCCACATTTACAGAGGAAGCCGACAATGTCACCCTTAGAAATCTTGTCTTTTTTACCCTTGCCAATATAGATGGTGACCATCGGGGGTAACGTCGGAGCCTCATCAGCATGGTCAGAAAGGTTGTAATCCTCAACATCCGCATCGACATATTCTGGCAGCGCTTCTTCGGGGCCTAAGAGGAAGAAGGTTCTTCCGGTCTTATCCCATCGCGCCGTACGTCCAATTCTGTGGATATAATCCTGCTCGCTCTCGGGCAGATGATAATGGATGATGTTGTTGATATCCGGTATATCAATACCTCTGCTTCCCAAATTAGTGCTCACAAGCGTATTGACGGAGTGGTTGGCAAAGAGGTAGAGATGCTCCTCTCGCTCTTTTTGCTCCAAGGCGCCTTGATAGGAAATGGCAGAGAAGCCCTGATCCAACAGATAGTTGGTCACCCGCTCCACAGCATCGCGGTAGTTCAGGAACACCACGCTGCTTTCCTGCCCTATCTGCCCAAGTAATTGAGCTAAGGCAGGCAACTTGTCCTTTTCTTCACTGTGAACCGTCAACACCTTGATGCGCTCAGCTGTAGCCTCGTCCTCGGGTCTGAAATCGAGTGTCATGATCTTGTGACCGGTTCGATAACTGTTCATCGTTGCCTCCATCTTCTCAGGCTGAGTGGCGGACAACAAAATGCGACGAGCCTTCAAGGGAATACTATGAAGGAGCGTCTCTATCTCCTGCTGGAATCCCATATCCATGCACTTGTCAAACTCATCGATGACCAGGAATGCCAACTGCTGAACATCAATATTACCTTTGGCGATATGGTCGTTGATACGTCCGGGCGTGCCGAAAATGATCTGTGGACACTGTTGGCGCAGCAAGCGATGCTCGTCCATAGTGGGGCGTCCTCCGTAGCAGGCCATCGAGCGGACGCCCGAGCCGATGTTCTTCAATACGGTGTCGGACTGTAAAGCCAATTCACGTCCTGGTACGATAACAAGCGCCTGAAGAGTAGTGCTTGGCGCATCGATCTGTGCGACGACGGGCAGGAGATAAGCCAAAGTCTTACCCGTACCGGTAGGACTCAGCACCACTACATCGTCATTGCCATTCTGTACTGCATCTATCGTGGCCGTTTGCATCTCGTTGGGCGTGATGCCGGCTTTCGCTATTAACTGGGATATATCCATCATTTCAACAATTTATCGATTTCATCAAATTCCTTTCCTCTGTTGAGATTGAGGTAAATGGTGTAAAGAGGCAGTGCCCACCGGTCTTTGCGCTCGGGCTGGAGCTGCCGATATTTTTCCAAGTAAGGCAGCGCCTGCTTATAGAAGCTGATGACCTGCCCGTGTTTCTTTGCGGAGAGGACCGGATTCTTGTCCAAAGCCACTCCTTGATTAAACAGTGCCAAGCCGGCATTGAGCCAAGCCTCAGCGACAGAGTCATTCTCATGAATAAGCGTGTCACAAAGGGCAAAGCACTCCTGATACTTACCAGTATTCAGCAAGATGATGCTCTTGGTGATGCGAAAGAGCAGGTTGTGGCGGTCCGTATCCAATGCCTGGTTGGTCATTGTCAAAGCTTGTTGCCAGTCATTCCGGGCAGAGTAGTAATCAATCAGATGGGAGAAAAAGAAGTCGTTGAGATGGTCGCGGTCAAAACCTTCCTTGAGCGTCTTGACATATCTGACGGTGTCTCCCTCGCCCAGATAGGTTTGGGCGAGCAACTGCAACATCTGATCATAGTGAACGGTATCCTTCAGTGCCAAATAGGTATGATGAAGGGTTTGCTTACGATTTCCCATCTTGTACGACGCATAGACAGCCCAATATGCTGCTTCTGGAAGATGCTGATCTTTCTCTGCATAATGATATGCCGAGAAAAGCGGTTGGTTGGCCGTCTCGATGTATTGGTCAAGCAGGAGATAGCCTATGTCGTATTTTTGCTTTCTGATAAAGAACCGGCCACCATTGAGGAGATTGGGCCTGATCATATTCAACAACTGAGCATGGGATTTGCGCCACTCTTTGGCATCAGACTCCTTGGGATGTGGAAGGTTAAAAAGCGAGTCGTAAGCCTCCCCATCCCGAAACATCCTGCTGGTGATATTGAAGATAGCTGCCGTATCGTATTTCTGTTTTAGATAGAGTTTCTCGTTACCATTCTCATACTGCCGGCGCTGAGCGTCAAAGAGCACGTTCCAAATCTTAGTGTTACGGCGGTTGTCAGAGTCAGCGAGCAATGTTCTCATCATCTGCTCGGCTTTCTCCAAATTAGAATTCTTTTTCACGTAATCCTTGGCAGTAGCAATTTCTTTCTTTTGTGCAAAGATTGCCACAGGAATTAAGAGAAATATCAATAGAAGTATCTTTGTTTTCATATCTGTGCTTATCTTCTTCTACCTCTTCTATGAGTAGTCTTTTTAGAGGTTGGCGCACTCGCGCTGTCTTTCATCTTCTGTATCGCGGCCTCGACATGCTCTGCCGCTTCTTTCCATTTCACTTGAGTCTGCCGAGGATCCATCAGTGCAACACGGCGAAAAGCATTGCCGGCATTTTCCAGACAGACATAGCTTTCCTTGCCTTTCAGCGCCTCCTCGGGGATAGTCGGACGATTATCGACGTTATCTTCCGAATCCTTCCCCCACTTTTCCTGGGCCTTCTCCCCCCAGCAGATACCTATGTTGTAGACGACCTGCACCTGAGTGCTGTCTATCGTATCAGCCTTTTCCAACGCTTTGATGGCACCATTCCAATCGTGCTTTCTCATATAGATCTCGCCCCACAACGACCAAATATTGGCATTGAGGCTGTCTTTGGCCAGCTCGTCTTTCGCAAAATTCTCCAGTTCGCATTCATGGCCAGGACGGGAGAGGTAGTCGGTCAAGAGATGGAAATAAGCTGCGTTGTCCGGTGCATTGTCGTGCAAGGCCAACAGGGCCAATTCGTAGCGTGAAGAGTCAAGCGGCGTGCGCATGAGTTCACGCATACAGTTTACCTTAATCTCCGCAGCATCCTCAGCCATATTGGAATCGTTTAATGCAATATCGGCATAGTGGTCAGCCTCGCGAAAATGTTTCCCACCATAGGCCAGCAACGAGGCATAATAGGAAACCACACCGAGATAGGCGTCTTGCTGCTTATCGGAAAGGCGGAACAACGGCGACGAATGAGTTTGCAGATAGAGGTGAAAGAACCTGAGTGCCATTGGATTGTCATGACGCGCATAATACATCATGCCACCATCGATGAGGTGTTGCCTCTGGGTTCGCAACAACTTGGACAGTTGCTTGCGATACCGAGGATCGGATTTACCTTTCTTGTTAGGAAGAGCATCAAGGGAGTCACAGACCAATGCCTTTGAAAGCGCTTGGTAGAGCAACTGATAGTAAGTGACTGAATCACGTGTCTGCTCCATCTGCGGAACAAGACGGGTGATATGAGTATATAGCCGATCGGCCGAAACTTGATTGTCCTGAGATGTGGAGCAATAAGCCACGGCAATACTTGCCAGTTGTAAGAATAAAAATGCAACGAGTCTCATTGTACCTGATCTTTTTACATCTTCTATCTTGCGAAGATAATATAAAAAAATGAGACTCAAAAGGAAACGTATAAAGATTTATAAGTTGTTAAGGTATTCACGGTCTTTGAGATTGACGCAATTGACTTAGCAGCAGATACACCTTGTAAAAACGGAGCGCCAACAAAGAAGGATGAGAAGACAAAAGATTTGCTCTCAAACGGTGATGAACAAAAGAGAGTATAGGAAAAGTGATACGCAACAAAGTTCCGCCTATCGTGCTGTCGGCAAAAGACAATAATGACGAATAGCCTTTCAAGTCTTCACGAAACTCAACTAACACATCAATAGAATCATCTATCTTTCTGATATATGATGCGTTACTTTCGAAACGATCAAAGAGAACCGGGTTATCTATATGCACTATGGACAGTCCTTCTTTCTCAAGACTCTTGCCAAGCATGACATCTTCGTAGCCATAGTGCCGGATGCGCTCATCAAGCGGATGACGCAACAAAATGTCGCGGGAAACCAGTGTATTGGACAATTTGAAACTGTGATATGGGGCCTTCTGCCTGAACTTTGCATATTGGCAATGCTCAGACGCCTTCTCATAAAGGTAGCGCAGATTGCACGCTGAACCTCTCCCTACCCTGTACCCTCCACAACAGGCACAGGGCAGAGGATGAGCTGACATGAAAGCAACATATTGACGGATAAAGTCCTTCTCCATTACCTTCAAGTCAGCATCAATCATCAACAGCCATTGTCCATGGGCTTCCCTCACCAACGCATTGCGGATGGCAGCCCGCCCGCGATTGACCCCGGTAAGCCAATAGCGGCAATGCGGCCATGTGTCGATCTGACGATTGACCTCTATCTTCTGTTGATCTGTAGAACCATCATCTCCTACGATCAACTCCCACTCCAAGCCTTGTATGTCACGACACTGCGAGGTCACAGCATGAGCCAAGGCCACACAGTCGTCATTGAAAGTAGGAATGAGAATAGAAATCATGACAAATGCTTTGTGAGGATCAAGAGAGTTTTTCCTTAAGATACTGTCCTGTCACACTCTGTTCACAAGCCACAATGGTCTCAGGTGTACCTTCACAAACGAGCCGTCCTCCTTGATTGCCGCCATCAGGGCCCATGTCGATCACCCAGTCGGCACATTTGATGATATCCATGTTGTGCTCAATGATCAAGACAGAATGGCCGCGTTCTATCAGAGCATTGAAAGATGCCAGAAGCTTACTGATGTCGTGGAAATGAAGACCAGTGGTAGGCTCGTCAAAGATGAACAAGGTAGGTTCCTGCTTCTCCTGACCAATGAAGTAAGCCAACTTCACGCGTTGGTTCTCACCACCGGAGAGCGTAGAAGAACTCTGTCCTAATTGGATATATCCCAAGCCAACATCAGACAGAGGCTGAAGCCGCTTGACAATGTTTTTCTGACCATTGGCTCCAAAAAAGTCAATGGCCTCATCAACGGTCATATTGAGTACATCATTGATGTTCTTACCCTTAAAGCGAACCTCCAGCACATCTTTCTTAAAGCGCTGACCATGACAGGCTTCGCACTCCAGCGTGAGATCGGCCATAAACTGCATTTCGACAGTGATATAGCCGGCGCCCTTGCATTCCTCACAACGTCCGCCCTCAGTATTGAAAGAGAAATACTGTGCCGTGAAGCCCTGCTGTCTGGCCAAAGGCTGCTCGGCGAAGAGTTGGCGAATGGCATCGTAGATCTTTAGATACGTAGCAGGATTGGATCGCGTGCTCTTGCCGATAGGATTCTGGTCGACAAATTCTACATGACGAATATCTTGCCAGTCACCTTCCATGGTCTGAAACTCGCCTGGAGCATCCGTCACCTCACCGAGCTTACGCTTCAAAGCCGGATAGAGGGTATCACGCACTAAAGAAGACTTACCAGAACCGGAGACACCGGTCACCACGGTCATCACGTTTAGCGGGAAACGGACATTAACGCCACAAAGATTATTGGCCCGGCACCCTTTCAGCTCGATGGACTTGGTCCAGGAGCGACGAGAGAAAGGCACCCCGATCGTCTCGGCTCCTAAAAGATATTGCAGCGTGTGGCTACGAGGATACTTCTCCAACAAGGCTTTTGCCGTGGCAGCATCTACGTCATGTGGCACCCGCCCTTCATACACGATCTCGCCACCATGACGTCCGGCATCAGGACCGACATCGATCAACCAGTCGGCTTCACGGATAATATCTTCGTCGTGCTCCACGACAATAACCGTATTGCCCAACTTCTGTAACTCACGCAGCACATGGACAAGACGGGCTGTATCGCGGCTGTGCAGGCCAATACTCGGCTCGTCAAGAATATAGAGACTCCCGACCAACGAAGACCCCAAAGATGTGGAGAGATTGATGCGCTGACTCTCACCACCGGAGAGCGTATTGCTCTGTCGGTTGAGCGTGAGATAGCCAAGCCCGACATCGCAAAGGAAGGTCAGACGCGACTGTATCTCGGTGAGCAAGCGCTTGCTGACTTGCCGTTCATGGTCGGTAAGCTCAAGATGGTCGAACCAGTCCTTGAGATTCTTCACCGGCATCTCCACCAAATCCACAATGCTGCAACCGCCTATCTTCACCCATGTGGCTTCCTTGCGCAGGCGGGTGCCGTGACACGTAGGACAAACCGTCTTGCCACGATAGCGACTCATCATCACACGATACTGGATCTTATACTGGTTTTCCTTCACCATGTCGAAGAAGCCGTCAATGCAGACAGCATCAGCCTTGCGCTCTCCGTTTTTCTTTTTGTCGCACGGCAGCCCGTGCCACAGCATATCCTTTTCACGCTGCGACAATTCAAAATAAGGCTTGAAGATGGGAAAGTCGTACTGAGCCGCCCGACGGCAGAACTCCTCCTGCCACCATTTCATTTTCTCCCCATGCCAACATTGAACGCAACCCTCATAGACCGACAATGACGAATTGGGAATGACCAGTCCTTCGCTGATGCCAATGACAGAGCCGAAGCCCTCGCAAGTGGGACAAGCTCCGAGCGGCGAGTTGAAAGAGAACATATTGTCGTCGGGCTCTTCAAAAGTCATACCGTCCGCCTCGAAACGAGACGAGAAGTCGTAACTCAGCCCAGAAGGGAGAAACACCACCCGACAGGCACCATTACCTTCATACATCGCAGTCTCTGTGGAATCGACGAGGCGCGCAATCATGTCTTTCTCATGTGACACACTCGTACGGTCGATCACCAGAAACATCTCTTTCAACGCAGCTGACAAAGCCTCATCGTCGTCTTGAAGCAGATCCTCAATGCGCAACACATCAGTACCCTTCATCAGGCGAGTGAAGCCCTCCTTTAGGTACATCTCTAATTGTTCACGCCCTGTGCGTCCCTGTGGAATTACCAGCGGTGAGAGAATCATCAGCTTCGTGCCGTCGGCAAATTCCCACGTTTTTTGCACTACGTCCTCCGTGGTATGCTTCTTGACCTCCTGTCCCGAAATGGGGGAAAAGGTTTTGCCAATGCGGGCGTAGAGCAAGCGCAGATATTCGTATATCTCAGTAGAAGTGCCCACCGTGGAGCGTGGATTCCGGGCTGTCACCTTTTGTTCAATGGCGATAGCAGGAGGTAAACCCTTGATGAAATCGCACTCTGGTTTACTCATTCGCCCCAAAAACTGTCTGGCATAGCTCGACAGACTCTCTACATAGCGGCGTTGCCCTTCTGCATAAAGCGTATCAAAGGCCAAACTCGATTTTCCAGAGCCCGACACGCCAGCCATCACAATAAAAGCGTTACGGGGTATTCGCAAATTGACGTTCTTCAGATTGTTTACCCGCGCTCCTTTGACTTCTATATATTGATCTTCCATACTTATCTAAAACGAAACGATGCTTGAATAAGAATATATTCTAACTCTACAAAAGTACGCATAATATTCTAAATGCACAAATTTATAATCATGTAAAAACACCATGCCCACATTTCTTGACTCTTTAAAGAACATTTCACATCTGATGATGGCATTGTTTCAAAGATTTTATGTAAGTTTGCAATAAAAATAACTTCGACAATGAAAAAACAACGACTCACAAACCATCACCACTCTCTGCGCCTGATGGGCATGCTATCCTTTTTATTACTCTGCTTACAAATGAACACACCCGCCTTTGCAAAAAAGCAAACTGTCACTTTGAAGATCGTGGAAACCAGCGATGTCCATGGCTGTTTCTTTCCGCATGACTTTATCAACAACACCGATATGTCAGGCTCTCTCGCACGGGTAAGCACTTTCTACAAACAATTGAAAGGCCAGTATCCAGAGAGCACACTGCTGCTCGACAATGGTGACATCCTGCAGGGACAACCGATCAACTACTTTTCAAATTTCGTTGATACGCTACAACACAATATTGCAGCAGATGTCGTCAACTACCTCGGTTATGACGCAGAGACGGTTGGCAACCATGACGTAGAGACAGCGCATACCTGCTTTGACAAATGGGCGGCCGAACTACACTGCCCTCTGCTTGGTGCCAACGTGATCAATACGGAGACTGGGAAACCATATTTCAAACCCTATACGATCATCACGCGCCAAGGCATACGCATTGCGGTCTTAGGCCTTCTCACACCTGCCATTCCCAACTGGGTGGAACAGACGTCATGGAAGGGGATGCAATTCGACGAAATGGTCGCCACTGCAAAGTATTGGATGAACATCATACGTCAACAGGAGCACCCTGATGTAGTCATTGGGCTCTTCCATTCCGGAGCTGAAGGGGGAATCACCACTCCTAACTACGCAGAAAACGCTTCTTTAGCAGTTGCCCAAGATGTGCCGGGCTTTGACCTGATCCTTTTTGGTCATGATCATACCCGCCATTTGCAGATGGTCAAAAACAATATGGGAAAAGATGTGCTTTGCCTTGACCCGGCAAACAATGCGCAGACTGTTGCTGTTGCAACACTCAATTTAGAAAAAGAAAAGGGGAAGTGGACGGTGAAAGATAAACAAGGGGAACTGGTAGATGTCAGAAATTACGAAATCGACCAGAACTATGTGAAGCACTTTGAACCGTATCTCAGCAAGGTGAGCAATTTTGCCAATAAACAGATAGGCAACTTTGCTCATACGATCTACACACGGGACAGCTTCTTCGGCAACAGTGCCTTCAACGATTTCATCTTGAATCTACAGATGAAATTAACAGGCGCTGACATCTCATTCAATGCACCGCTGACATTGAACGACAGCATCAAACAAGGTCCGATCTCTGTTCGGGACATGTTTAAGCTTTATAAATATGAGAATCACCTCTATGTAATGAGACTCACCGGTAAAGAGATCAAAGGCTATCTGGAGATGAGCTATGACCAATGGGTCAACACGATGACATCCCCAAATGACCATCTCTTTCTTCTGGAGTCTGTTAACACGGGATCGAACGAGCGTGGACGTTTCAAGAATTTCATCTTCAACTTTGACGCTGCGGCCGGCATTGATTATGAAGTAGACGTCAGAAAGCCTAATGGGCAAAAGGTCAACATCATAAGAATGAGCAATGGCAAGCCTTTCGAAGAAAACAGATGGTACAACGTGGCTATCAACAGCTATCGTGGCAATGGCGGCGGACAACTGCTGACACTGGGGGCCGGCATTCCCCATGACAGCTTGAGATCAAGAATCGTTTGGCGCTCGCAACGTGATCAACGATATTATTTCATGAAAGCCATTGAAGAGATGGGATTGGTAGATCCACAACCCAATCATAATTGGAAATTCATACCCGAAGCATGGACGCAAGAGGCTGGAAAGAGAGACTATAAGCTTATCTTCAAGTAAATCCCCAATCAACTTATCGACAAAATGTTTCGGGATAAAAAAAATCTGTCCTTCGGCAGGTCGCTCATCGTGATGATGCTGATGATCATTACTGCGTTACCTGTAGAAGGACAGAATGCTCTTCAAAAGAAAACAGACAGCCGACAATTGGGCTTTGCCATTGCCTACTTTCAGGGAGGAAAATACCATGAGGCTAAGCTCATCCTGCAAAGACTGGACAGGGACTACCAACTCAATCCAAGATTCAGAGCTTATCTGGGGGTATGCTACTACTATGACCAAGAATACGTGCAAGCCACAAACTGCTTGGATTCTGTCATTCCACAGTTACAAGCCTTCGATCCACAAGAACTGTCGTTTTACTACTATGCCGATGGAGAGAGCTATTTCACCTTGGGCAAATACGCTCAAGCCGTCCCACTCTACGATCAGGCACAAGCACGTTGCCATGAAAGCGAGAAAGCGAAAATCTATTATCGGTTAGGATTGTGCCACTCCTTCCTCAAACAATGGTACAAGGCATTAGATGCACTTCAGAGTGCACTTGTTTACTATCAACAATACCAACCGCAGGAAAAAGCAAAGATTGCGGAAATCCGCAATCTGATCTTTGCCTGCTGCCATGAGATCAACCAGCCTACTTCATAGCACTATAGTCATCACTTGCTAAAAGCTGCTGGTATGTCACAGAAGGATGCTTGTGCATATAACGGTCAACTATAGACACATACGTAGAACGGAAGAACGTCTTCCCCAATGCTTTGTTGGCAACCCACATGACTTTACCCATATGCAGATCCTTTTCCAACTGAGTACGCTGGTCATAATTTGCCATCGGATAAAGACTCAAGAGATAAAAACTCAAACAGTCCGGCACAATATTACTACGACCCATTGCTGAAAGTTGCTCCTTGGAAAAGCCAAACTCCTTGTAAACCGGATATTTCGCTCCCATGTACTTGTCAAGAGAGATACCGATCATCTTGTCTCCAACCACAATGCTCTGATCCAAAGCACCTATTTGAGCATAGACACGGGGTACCGGCATGTCTGGAAGCCAGTCTTTCAATTGCTGAAACGATTGCGACAACTCCTTGTTCAAGTCGTCCATATTGGCATACTCAGACTCCGCATCGGTGATAATAGTCTGCAGAGTAGAATCCTGATAGAAACGCAAGAAGCGCTCATTGATGTCATGATCACTCACCTCACCGATTTGAAGCATCTTCTCTACAAGCGTACGCGTCTCAATAGGGAACTCTGTGTTCATCTGCTGAAGAGCCGAAAAATCTCCCGTAATCAGATAACGACTCTCTAACCGGTCATAGCGCTCGATACGCACATGACTGGCATCGTTATCATCATCGTTGGGTTTGAGTTTAAACTCACAACCAACACATAGCAGCATTGCAATAAACAATGCAAAATATATCTTCCGTATCAAAGAATATAGTCTTTTGTTGTTAACGATTTCTTCTTTTCAAGCAGTGGTATTATACTCCACTCTTACATTTGCAAAAGTACTAAAAAATATTTTTTTATCCAAATATAAAGCTAAAAAAAACAAATAAAACCTTCTTCTTGGAAAAAAGAAGGTTGATTATACAACTACAATTACCTAATTACTATAAAAAGAATAGGTAAGGACATAATCTGAAGTAAGTTTATAATGAACAGTAGCGACGCCCTTAGTTTTAAGCACATCCACCATGACACGGCCCTCTATCGTTTCCGCGCCACGAGCATCTCTATCCAAGACCGTATCAATATCCGATGGGAGGGCATGCAGCCGCATGTCGAAATAATCAAGCTTATGCTCTGAAAACAACTTATAGACAGTTTCCTTAGCACTCCAGTTGATCAATTGCTGCGCCAAAGTGTCGCGCTGCTCATCTGCCCGGATAAAGCGGTCAGCAACCTTGCACACCCTGTCTGAGGCGTATTCAATATCTATACCAACTTGGAAATCTTTGGAAAGGATGATTGCCACCCATCCACGCGTATGACTGATGCTGATAGACCAACCATCAAGTTGAGGCTTGCCTGAGGGTTCGTGACCGATCACCAATTGATCATTTCCCGTCATCGCAGTCAAGAGCGCATAGACACAAAGTTCTTCTTTCAATCGCTTGTCTGATCGGAAGCATAAATCAACGCCCTTGGGCTTGGGCAGTTGATCTATACGCTCTGCCATTTGCCATAATCCTACTTGGATTCCCCGGCATGGCTCAAAAATATTATTTAGAGGCATCTTGCTTCTTCTCGTGGACTGTTACCTTCACCTGGCTGATACGGCGCCGTTCAACACCCATCACCTCGAAAGTGTAATTGTCATAATCTATCTTTTCATGCAGACTTAAGAAATCGCCTTTCAACTCCAAAAGAAGACCTGCCAAGGTATCGGCATCACCAGCAACATCCTCAAACTCATCGTCATCGATCTTAAGTATCTTGCAGAAATCACTCAATAAAGTCTTGCCCTCAAACAAGTAGGTATTGTAGCTCAACTTAGAGTAGGTCTTCTCTTCTTCATCATACTCGTCATTAATCTCACCGACGATTTCCTCAAGAATGTCTTCAAGGGTCACCAAGCCGCTCGTACCTCCAAACTCATCAACTACGATGGCAATATGGACTTTGTTGGCCTGGAATTCGCGCAGCAGATCATCGATCTTCTTCGTCTCAGGTACAAAATAAGGAGGACGAATCAAACTCTGCCAACGGAATGAAGACGGCTTAGACAAATGAGGCAAGAGATCTTTGATGTACAAGACACCACGAATATTGTCATCATTGCCTTGAAAAACAGGTATGCGGCTATAGTTGCTGTCGACGATGCACTTGAGAACATCATCGAAAGAACTACGAATGTCAATGTCTACAATATCCTGACGGCTCGTCATGATCTCCTTTGCAGTCTCATCACCAAAGCGGATGATACTCTGCAACATGCTCTGCTCATCTTTGATCTCATTTTTATCTGTCAACTCCAAGGCCTGCTCCAAGTCATCTTTGCTCAGCTGCCGCTGCTCCTTGGGCACTGCCTTTTCTGCAAGTCCGCCACTCTTAATAAGAAGGGTCTCCAAAGGCCAAAACAATTTTCTTAGAAAGAAAATGCCACCAACAACACGACGACAAAAAGCCAATGGATTCTGACGACTGTAGACCTTTGGCATGATCTCACCAAAAAGCAGCAAGAGAAAAGTTAAAAGGACTGTGATGCAAAGAAACTGCAACCATTGGGCCCGAAATACTATCAGAGACCCAAAGATAAAGTTACAAAGCATGATGATCGTCACATTGACGAAATTATTAGTGATGAGAATCGTAGCCAACGTACGCTCTGAATCTTCACGCAGCAACTCTATATTGGCGTCTTTAGTACTCTTCTCAGGATTCAATTTCTCTACATCTTGTGGTGAGAGACTAAAGAAAGCAATTTCTGAGCCACTGGCAAAAGCCGACAACACCAAGAGAATAGCAGCTAACACAGCTGCTATGCAAACGCTTATCGTAATCGGTTGGAATGCGATAAGGCTATCTAAATTCTGTAATTCTGACCAATCCAACTATCAAACAAATATTAGAAAGGAAGTTCTTCATTCGTCCCCTGCTCAGCGGCAGGCTTCTTTGTTGCTATAGAGTTTTCTGCAGCGGGTTTGGGCTTAGGGGTGAGAAGTTCCAAATTCTCCACCTGAATCTCCGTGACATAATGCCGGCGACCCTGCTGATCATCATAAGTATTATAGCGCAAACGGCCTTCTACATAGAGTTTATCACCCTTATGGACATATTGCTCCACAATCTTGGCCAACTGACGATAGAAAACCAAGCTATGCCAGTCTGTACGGTCTGGAACTTTTGTTCCATTTTTAAGCACATAGCCACGCTCTGTCGTTGCCAAAGTCACTTTAGCAACACATTGGTCGGCATCATAATACCTAACGTCAGGCTCTTTGCCTACGTTACCAATTAACATTACCTTGTTCATAATATGGCAAAAATAGAACTTATATACAAACTTGATTAAACTCAGCCGAGGGCAAGGAACTATTTACTTCCAACGACCCAGATATTTAAAACTGAAGCTTTTGCCTTTTGCGGAGGGGAACTGGCTACGAGGGTCAACACGATCACGCAAATGATCTACAATGCGATTGTAGCAATCCTGGCCAGACACTGCCTTACAACGAGCAACAAAACGAGTATCCCGATATTCATGCTTGCCGGTGGAAGGAATCATTACGACACGCTTGAAATTAAGCTCTCCTTCGTACCAGCCTTCACGCTCATATAAAAGTCTGCTGATTGCATTCTCAGCCATCTCACGGCGCTCAGAAACCTGACCGTTAGCAGGACGTACAGCCTTCTTCTGCTTGAAATCAAGCATTGTTGCCGCTGTGGTCTTGATAATGATGAAATATACATGAGCACGAATCTTGTAACGCTTGGGGAAAAACACGTCACTTGCAGCATATTCGCGAATGTCAGCTTCCATTTCAGGAGTAACGTCAATATCTTCTATACTACGCAAAAAAGAGATAGCATCATCAACATTGGTTACTAATGTTTCACTATTAAAATATCTAAGATATAAATTCATTGAATGGATGTTGTTTTTCAGAAAAAGAGCGGCAAACGGGACTCGGACCCGCGACCTCGACCTTGGCAAGGTCGCGCTCTACCAACTGAGCTATTGCCGCAACGTAAAAATAAAAAAAATACAAGTGAAGAGGAGGAGACTCGAACTCCCACGACATAATTGTCACTACCCCCTCAAAGTAGCGCGTCTACCAATTCCGCCACCCCTCCAACATGTAATCATATTCTGAATAGATTTGTGCCCAGAACAGGACTCGAACCTGCACGTCGTTAAACACACGCACCTGAAACGTGCGCGTCTACCAATTCCGCCACCTGGGCATAAGTAGATTCTATTCAAAATATTGAGCGGCAAACGGGACTCGGACCCGCGACCTCGACCTTGGCAAGGTCGCGCTCTACCAACTGAGCTATTGCCGCATTTTCTTACTTTGTTAGTTGTAAGAAGCATTCCCCTGAATGCGAGTGCAAAGTTACTGCTTTTTTCTGAACCTGCAAACTTTTCCCATCTTTTTTTTCGAAAAAACACTATAAAAACGATTTTCTTAGGTCAGCAGAACCTTTACACCTTATTAAATAATATATATAGCACCTTTCGTTCATACATAGCTTCATCTCCACGAAGGTTCTTCAATATCTCCTCAAAGATGCCAGCTTACCACTGAAATCGAGAGAAACCACATACGCAGTTTTGTATCATAACTATACAAAAGCTTTTTTATAGATTTTTATAACTACAAATTCAATTCGTTGGAGCTTATAAGTTGGAGGCCTACTACTTACGATTGGTTTATCAAGAATTTGAGGATTGTACAATCTCCCTACGCATCATTGTGGATCGATGAGAATTGGAGAATATAAACAGCAAAACAGCTTCTTTTCTTACATTTCTTTTAATCAGTCGATAGAAGAATTTCTCTCATCTCGAATTCGTGAGATAAAAAAGTTTGTCAGAGAGGTTTCTTCACGAATAGTTACATCAATTCACACCTAACAACAAACCAAATCGCCTCTTGACCCTTAAATTCTCAAGGATATGCAGCTGATTCTCAAATCCTTGATAACTTTCAAGAGAACCGTGGCAGATAATTAGTATGAGTGAATTCTACCTACAATCGTAATCGATTATAAACTTAAAAATAAAAAAGGTTGGACCAGCCTTTCGTACTGATCCAACCTACATTTATAGTTATATTCCTTCGAATTAGTCAAGCCACTTCACGTAGCAGAAGTCCTGACGGTGGGGCAAGTTGGCGTTCTTCGGATACATTCGTACGCAGCAACGGAATGAGCCAGCAATCTCCGGCTCAATAGCGAGCTCAAACGTATAGTTATTGCCCTCGTGCTTCACCATCTTGAACGGATGCACACTCTGCACCTTACGGTCAGAAGGATCGGTCTCAGGCTTCAGTGTGACAAGCTCCAAGCCTACGGCGTTGTCCAACCCCTGCTCGTCAATGACATAACGGATCTTGTAGCTGACACCTGTCTCGCCGCCATTGTCCAGCACGCCATTTTCCTTGCTGACCACATGGATAGAATCCCAACGCTCAGCAACAGTCTCTTTCCACAATGCAATCTCCTTAGCAAGACGATTATCGTTGGCAGAAAGCTTCTTGAAGCGAGCGGCCTCCTTGTCGTAGAACTTGCTATAGTAGTCATCGAGCTGACGCTTCATTGTATAATGAGGAGCGATTGTGGCGATAGAGTTTTTGATGACCTTGATCCAATCCGCACTGAATCCTTCCTTGTTCTTGTTATAATACATCGGGATGATCTCATTCTCAAGCAGAGAATAGATCGTGGCAGCATCGAGCTGATCCTGGTAAGCCTGGTTCTGATAGGTACGCTCCTGAGGCAATGCCCAGCCTGCGCCCTTACGGTAACCTTCAACCCACCATCCATCAAGAACGGAGAGGTTAACGACACCATTCATCTCGGCTTTCTCACCTGATGTACCAGATGCCTCCAATGGACGCGTCGGCGTATTCATCCAAATATCCACACCGGAGACCAAACGACGGGCAAGACGCATGTCGTAGTCCTCAAGGAAGATGATCTTACCAAGGAACTCTGGACGCTGGCTGATCTCGTAGATCTTCTTGATCAAGCCTTGACCTGCACCATCAGCAGGGTGAGCCTTACCTGAGAAGAAGAACAAGACAGGACGGTCTGGATTGTTGACGATCTTGTTGAGACGATCCAAATCTGTGAAGAGCAAGTGAGCACGCTTGTAAGTAGCAAAACGACGGCAGAAGCCAATCATCAAAGCATTCGGGTTGATGCGCTCAAGGAGAGACACCACACGAGCAGGATCGCCCTGGTTGCGAAGCCAGGTCTGAGTAAACTTCTCACGGATATAGTTGACAAGCTTGTTCTTCAGAGCCAGACGAGTGTTCCAAATCTCTTCATCGGGCACGTTATAGATAGCATGCCAGATCTGCTCATTGCTCTGATCGCTCATAAATGTCGGATCGAAGTATTTGTCATAGAGCTCACGCCACTCTGTTGCCGTCCATGTGGGGAAGTGCACTCCATTGGTGACATAGCCTACGTGATTCTCCTCAGGATAGTAACCAGCCCAAATAGGTGCAAACATCTTCTGGCTTACCCAGCCATGGAGCTTACTCACGCCGTTTACTTCCTGGCACGTGTTGCAAGCAAAGATACTCATGCAGAAGCGCTCGTTGTGATCCTCAGGATTCTGACGGCCCATACCGATGAACTCATCCCAAGAGATACCCAAACGTGCAGGATAGTCACCCATGTACTTACCGAAGAGGGCCTCATCGAAATAGTCATGCCCAGCCGGAACTGGTGTATGAACAGTATACAGAGAAGAAGCGCGTACGAGCTCCATAGCCTGGTTGAAGGTCAAACCGCCATCAACATAGTCGACCAAACGCTGGAGATTGCAGAGAGCAGCGTGTCCCTCATTGCAATGATAGATCTGCTTTTTGATGCCGAGTTTCTTCAGCGTCAGAATACCGCCAATACCCAAAAGGATCTCCTGCTTCAGACGGTTCTCCCAGTCACCACCATAGAGAGAGTGTGTGATTGGCTTGTCAAACTCTGAATTCATGTCGTTGTCGGTGTCAAGCAGGTAAAGCTTGATACGACCGACGTTGACACGCCATACCAGTGCGTGTACCTGATAGTTGCGATAGGGAACATCAACCACCATCTGATCGCCATTCTCATCCAACTCACGCTCAATAGGCAGCGAGTTAAAGTTCTGAGCATCGTACTTGGCAATCTGCTGTCCGTCCATCGACAGGGACTGAGTGAAATAGCCATAACGATAGAGGAAGCCAACTGCACACATATCAACATTGGAGTCAGAAGCTTCCTTCAAATAGTCACCAGCCAGCATACCCAGGCCACCAGAGTAAATCTTCAGCACCTGATTCAAGCCATACTCCATGGAGAAGTAAGCAACAGAGGGGCGCTTCTTGTCGGGTTTGACATCGATGTACTCGCGGAATTTCTTGTAGACCTCCTTGACATTGTCCATCAGCACACGATCCTTGACAATGGCCATCTTACGGTCATAGCTCAGACGCTCCAAGAGCAGAACTGGGTTGTGATTAACTTCCTCGAAAAGGTCACGGTCAAGTCGCTTGAAAAGGCGACGGGCCTCATAGTTCCATGCCCACCACATATTGTGAGCTAACTCATCTAAGCACTTCAACTGCTCAGGCAAGCGTGACTTAATGTTGAGCTCCTTCCATTGAGGAGCATTAGCATAGTCTGCTTTGATTTTCATAACGTTACAATTTTTGTCTAATTCTTAATAATTATCATTATCCCTTAGCCTCAGCGTTTATTGGCTTTTGGCTTCTATACCTCTATATCTTGTGTAGCTTTACTTTCTATGATTAATCCTTAATCAGCGTAGTTCTAACAACGAATTCGCTATTTGCTCTTTCGCTTCTCTGCCTTTTTCAACGCAATATCGTAGGCATCTTCATAGTACTTGATAAAATTACTCCAAAGTGCCTTACGGGAAAGGCGCTCCGCATTCATCCGGCTCCTCTTCACCTCTTCTGGGCTGAAGGCAGAGAACGCAGCCACTGTATCCTTGATATTGTCGGCCACTTCGGAATAATTATAGTCCGTACGATGGATGACCTTCACACCATCTTCTATCTCTCCAGAATGGCCAAGCTCTTTGTTCACCCATAATCCGAAGCCCGACAAATCTGTGGTGATACACGGTACATGGAAGGCTATAGCCTCCAAAGGTGTATATCCCCAAGGCTCGTAATAGGAAGGGTAGATACAAAGATCATTGCCCAAGACAATATCATAATAACTCAGATTCACGATGCCATCATCGCCTGTAAGATAGCATGGAAGGAAGATAAGCTTCACACGATCTTCTCTCCGATTCTGCATGTCGAGATATTTAAGCATGCCCAAGACCTGGTCATGGCTCATATTATGCAGCCAATGTGTGATCTGTGGCACCTCCAATGGTGTTTCAAAATGTTTGCCACTGGCCAAGCGTTCTTGCAGATCCTTACGCGGCTCCCCTACCCAACCAGGTACTTCTATGAAGGCGAGCACGGGACGCTTTAACTTGTCGTCTCGCAGCAAACGGTTCATTGCCTCAATATAGACATCCACACCTTTGTTGCGGAACTCATAGCGACCACTGGTAGAAACGATCAAGGTATCATCATCAAAATCCTGACCAAGCAAAGCATTGGCTATGGCAAAGGCACGCTTGCGCGCAATCTTTCTCTTACGTGTAAATTCCTCTCCTCTTGGTACAAAATCGTTCTCGAAACCATTAGGCAACACCACGTCTACTGGTTTATCCAGCAGTTCCTTACACTCCCTCGCCGTGATATCACTCACCGTGGTGAAACAATCGACATGAAAAGCGGTCTGCTTCTCAATAGAATGCTTGCTCTGCATGTTCAGCTCACCAGCCATCTGATCACCATTGTAAGCAAAGAGATAGTCATACAGCGGTTTATTGTTGCCTGCGATACTACGGCCAATGCTTGTAGCATGCGTGGTAAACAATGTAGCAACTTCTGGAAGATACTTACGGATATAGAGTAAGCCCAATCCTGTCATCCACTCATTGCCATGATAAATGACTTTGTATTGGCTGCCCAAATAAAAGTGATAGAAGCTCTCCACTACTTTTGCAGCACCATAAGAAAACATGGATGCTTCGTCATAGTCGCCATAAGCATGCAGACTATCTACCTGGAAGTCTTCCCACAGTTGTGTATACAACTCATTCTTCTGTGCATAGTATTGTGTGAAGTCTACAAGGATTGCTACCGGATTACCAGGAACAGACCATCTACCGATCTTCAAGACCAAGCCTTCCTTTTTAGCCTGAATCTTCCAATCAGTAAACAAGGAGGCATCCTCTTGGAAATAAGGACTTCTCTGCTTACCCCAACAATCAGGACCAATAAAAATGATATGGTCGTGCATCTTTGTCTGCAACGTCTTGGCCCTTGTGGACAACACTGTGTATATGCCACCGACCTTATTACATACCTCCCAACTAGATTCGAAAATATAGTCTGGGAATAACTTGCCCTCTGTCATAATCCTATAATGTGCTTCTATACTTGCAAAGGTAATATAAAAAATAGCAATAAGCAAATATAAATAGCTACTATTTTATAAAATATTTGGTGCAATCGAAATATTCACCTATCTTTGCCACAAATAATTAGCATATATTATGAGAAAAATACTGTTCCTCGTGATTATCTCCCTCTTCTGCTTGCCAATGATGGCACAAGTACAAAAGAACGACGCCGACACGACCTCCTTCAAAGGTTACTTATATAATAAGGAGTATAACGTCTATCTACAAATCGACTTCTACCATCAAAATGTCATCGTTCCAAGGCAGGAAGTATATGGTGAGATGGCTGGATACTTCGGCGATTGTCAGGATGCAAGGAAATGGCTGTTCACCTCAGCTACCATCAAAAACGATCACCTTGCGGAAATAGAGATCATCAACGACTATGGAAGTGAGGATTTAAAAGCCACACTCCAGAAAGTCAATGACTCTACCTTTGTACTACGTCAAGGTGATGGAAGTACTATCAAAATCGCAAGAAACCGCAAGTGGCTGAAGATGCCAAAAGAACTCACATTCATCAAACGATAATACGCTTCTTCCTCACTGATACATTCCTAAAAGACAAGGCCTGTGCAACCGTCATCCGGTGCACAGGCCTTATCCTTTAGTATTTTGCTTGTCTCTGTTAGTTGTTCACGCTACCTCCAACAATGTCGAGCATCTCGCTTGTGATGGCTGCCTGACGACTCTTGTTGTACTGGAGTTTCAACTCTTTCAAGATCTCATCAGCATTGTCTGTTGCTGTCTGCATAGCGACCATACGAGCGGCATGCTCAGAAGCATTGCTATCGAGGAGCGCCGTGTAGACCATCAAATTCAACTGCTTTGGAATCAGAACAGAAAGCACAGACTTCAAATCCGGCTCAACGATGAAATCATCATTCAACGGCTTCACCGCTTGATCCTGCCGTTCCTCAGCCTGTCCATGCTTCCGAAGATAAGCCTGGGCCTTAGCCGTCACCTCATTGGAAGACAAATCGCGATCGTTGTCTGCACCAATTTTCTCCGTTGACAAATCTATCGGCAAGAAGGTACTCCGCGTTAGTATCTGTGTGCCGGCACTCTTAAAGTGATGATAGATCATCTCCACTTTGTCTACTTCATGTTTGGCAAACTTCTCAGCCAGCTCCTCAGCAATCGCTGCGCAAGGGGCTGCCGAAGGTTTATCTGCCAATTCCACGAAGTCACCAGCCACATGATAGCCTAACTTCGTGGCCTTTTCCATGACCTTGCGACCGACCGGATACACGAGGATATCTTCCACACCTTTTTTCTTATATTCGTCCACGGCATTCTGCATCATCCTGATGACATTCGCATTATAACCTCCACACAGGGAACTGTTGGAAGAAAACACGATGAGAGCCACATGCTTGATCTCCCGCTTGTCATCATCATAAGGAGTCTGAACATCGTGCATGGAGACTAAGAAAGACTTTAGAATATGCTCCAACATATTCTCATAAGGGAGCATATTCTGAATAGCCGTTTGAGCGTGATGCAACTTAGAAGAGGCCACCATTTTCATAGCACTCGTAATCTTACGGGTACTTTGCACTGAAGCGATACGTGTTTTGATCTCTTTTAACGATGGCATAGACTACCTCCTCTACTTTTTGAATTGACCAACGACATTCGCCATTACCGATTCGATGGTACTTGTACACTCGTCGGTAAGCTTACCAGCAGCCAAAGTGTCAAGAATGTCACTGTGCTGTGTTCGCATCTGCTCCAGGAACTGATCCTGGCAAGCACGCACCTGATTGACAGGTACATCATGCATCAAGCCATGGACACCACAATAGATGATAGCAACCTGCTCGCCAACCGGCATAGGACTATACTGAGGCTGGATAAGCAACTGGTTGTTCTTACGACCACGGTCAATGGTCATGGCTGTTACCGGATCCATATCGCTTGAGAACTTCGAGAAGGCCTCAAGCTCACGGTACTGTGCCATATCGATCTTCAGCGTACCGGCCACCTTCTTCATACTCTTAATCTGAGCACTACCACCGACACGGCTCACGGAGATACCTACATTGATGGCAGGACGGAAGCCCTGGTTGAAGAGGTCGGTCTCCAAATAGATCTGACCATCGGTAATGGATATGACATTCGTAGGAATATAAGCACTCACATCGCCTGCCTGCGTTTCAATGATTGGCAGAGCCGTCAGTGAGCCACCACCTTTGACATGTCCCTTCATGCACTCAGGCAGATCATTCATTTGCTCGGCCACTTCCTGCTGGTCATTGATACGTGCGGCACGTTCAAGAAGACGGGAGTGGAGATAGAACACATCACCAGGATAAGCCTCACGACCGGATGGACGACGCAAAATCAGAGAAACCTCACGATAGGCTACTGCCTGTTTAGACAAGTCATCATAGACGACAAGGGCGTCCATACCTCTGTCACGGAAATACTCACCAATGGCAGCACCTGCAAAAGGAGCATAGTACTGCATGGCAGCAGGATCGGCAGCCGTAGCACTCACCACGATGGTATAAGGCAGAGCACCATGTTCACGCAAAGTCTGAACGAGAGCAGCAACGGTACTGGCCTTCTGACCGATAGCTACATAGATACAATAAACGGGCTTACCAGCCTCGTAGTTGCTCTTCTGATTGATGATGGTATCAACAGCAATAGCTGTCTTTCCCGTCTGGCGGTCACCAATTATCAACTCACGCTGTCCACGACCGATAGGAATCATCGAGTCCACAGCCTTCAATCCAGTCTGAAGCGGCTCCTTCACTGGCTGACGATATATTACACCCGGTGCCTTGCGGTCCAACGGCATCTCGAAAGATCCCGTCAAGTCGATGTCACCCTTACCGTCAATCGGTCTGCCCAGTGGATCAACGACACGGCCTAAGAAATTGTCATTGACACGGATAGAGGCTATATGGTGCGTACGCTTTACTTTCTCACCCTCCTTAATTCCTGAGGTAGGACCGAGAAGCACACAACCCACATTGTCTTCCTCCAAGTTCATGACAATGGCCATCGTACCATTCTCAAATTCGAGCAGCTCGGATGCCTCGACGTTGCGCAAACCGTAGACACGCGCCACACCATCGGCCACGGTGAGTACAGTACCCACCTCGTCGAACTGGTTTTCAGCGTTGATGCCTTGAAGTTCCTTTTCGAGGACTTCCGACACCTCACTTGGTTTTATTTTGTCTGACATTCTTTCAATTCTTTATTTTCTCAAGGTTGCCAGTACTTGGTGAAGTTTTGTCTTCACGCTGGCATCCATTCTATAAGTATCATATTCAAGGATAAACCCACCAATAATATTAGGATCCACCTCGGTATTGAACTCCACACTGCCATGCGTCTTGCCCTCTACCATACGTTTCATCTTTTGTTCCGTCTCAGGAGAGACAGCAACGGCAGTGATCAATTTTCCCTGGGTGACATGTTTCATCCGTCGGTAAAGGGAGATATAAGAATGTGCCATGAACTGCAACACACTTTCCCGATCTTCCCGAAGAACGATCTGAAAGAAGCACTGTGTCAGTTCTGTGACCTTTCCACCGCAAGCCGTAATGATCAGCTGCAGCTTCTTATCCTTTGCAAGCATAGGATTGTCGATAGTGAATCGAAAATCAGGGACCTCCAGAAAACTCTTGCAAAGTATCTGCATCTCCTGATAAACATCTTCATCCAGTTTCATGGCCACCGCACTGTCAAGCAGGGCGCGGGCATATCTTACTGAGATTACTCCTATATCCATACGCTTACAATCAATTAATGAATATCACTCTTTACTTCGTCTTTCGACACCTCATCCAGCAGTTTATCAATCAAATCCATCTGCTTGTCGTCGGCAGAAAGCTTTTCACGCAAAATCTTCTCTGCGATTTTCACAGACAACTCAGCTACTTGCGAGCGTATCTCACCGATAGCCTGGCGCTTTTCATTCTCAATTTCAGCCTTTGCATCGCTGAGAAGTCGTGCTCCTTCATCTTTAGCCTGTGTCTGAGCCTTTGCCACTATGGCCTCGCGAGTAGCAGTGGCCTCCTTCAATATGGAGGCCTGCTTCTCACGTGCTTCCTGCAGAATGGATTCTCCTTCTTGTTGGATGTGAGCGAGCTTCTCATTGGCCTCATGCGCCTTTCTCAGACTGTCGTCGATGTAGTCCTTTCGCTCCTTCACCATCTTGGTGATGGCGGGGAAGCCCCATTTCCACAATACGGCCAGCACGACTAAGAAGACGATGGTCATCCAAAAAAGAAGACCCGTGCTTGGCATTAACAAATCCATACGCAGTAATGATTATCTTGATTGATTAGATGCAAAGGAATGCTACCACCACAGCGAACAGAGCAACACCCTCGATAAGGGCGGCAGCTACAATCATATTGGTGAAAATCTTATTCATCACCTCAGGCTGGCGAGCCATAGCATCCATAGCCTGGCCACCAATGCGACCAATACCGATACCTGCACCAATAGCTGCGAGACCTGCGCCGACACCGGCACCTAACTTTGCAACGCCATCTGCGGCGGCTGCCAATAATAATGTTGAAATCATAGCTTTAAAGTTTAATGTGTTTATTTTTTATTTTAT
>Ga0256407_10000803_pt1 | contig 70687 bp, 58 predicted proteins | sample RumenRJG_04DNA_FD_193489 | JGI IMG/M metagenome (GOLD analysis project Ga0256407, IMG submission 193489) | Bovine rumen microbial communities from Lethbridge, Alberta, Canada - RJG_04 | ecosystem: Host-associated > Mammals > Digestive system > Stomach > Rumen | place: Canada: Alberta... | reverse complement strand
TACCGTTGTATTTCCGGATGCGCTTCGCCAGCTGGAACATGAAGTCCAGCGCGATGGGATACTTCGCGTCGATGAAGACGTGCGCCTCGTCGATCACGACCACGACCTTGCGGTGCAGGCCGTATTTTGTGTTGTAGTCCCGGTTTTTGATGATCTCGTTGTCGATGTACTTGAGCACCAGCAGCATCTGCGCGTTCGCGATCGTCTGGTTGCGGTTCGCGAGCATACTCTGGAAGTTGAACACCGTGAAGTTGGTGTCCGTCGTGACGGTGCTCGGGCCGTTCCAGATGTTTGCGTTGCGCCCGCCGGTGGAGAATTTCGCGATGTAGTTCATGAGATTCCGGAGCATCGTGCGGATATACTCGTTGTCGGTGCTCTGGAACTCACGCAGGATCGAGTCGTACAGATCGTCGAAGATCGGATAGTCCTCCGGCGCAAGCGTGGAAAGGTCGGTCTCCGCCGTGATGCCGAAGTCGCTGTAGAGCCGGTCCACGATGCTGTTGAGGTACTCCATCGAGTCCTTGTCGCAGTCAGGCAGGATCTGGCGGAAGAATTCCTCCAGAAACTGCAGGTGCGTGGCGTAGCTGCCGCTCGGTCCGCCCTCGCCCGCTTCGTCGTCGTCCAGCGCGGTGATGATGTGGAACGGATTCAGCCGTCCGTGCTGGGCGTTGCCGACGTTGATGATCTTGCCGTGCAGATTGCCCGCCAGCTCCGAATACTCGTTTTCAGGATCGAGAATAAATATTTTTGCGTCATCCGCGGCGAGATTCGAGAGGATGCTCTTGGTCGCGTAGGATTTACCGGAGCCGGACTTGCCGACGATGACCATGTTGGAGTTGACGCGCTCGCTGTCGCGGCGGAAGAAATCGATAAACACGGGGATGCCGTCGCTCTCGCCCAGCTTGACGCCGCCCTCGTCGGAGATGTGGGCATAGATCCACGGGTAGCACGCGGCGATCGTATTGCTCGGGATGCCGCGTCCCCGCTTCGACACCGGATCGAGCCCGTTGACCTGCGAGCCGATAAACGCCTCCATCTGGTCGAATTCCATATTGGCAAGGCGGAAGCCGCTCTCCTGCCAGGTGCGGCGGACCGCTTTTTTCATATCGGCGATGGTCGGCAGAAGCGAGATCGGCGGCTGCTTGATCTTCAGATTGTTCCGCGTCGCCGTGATGTCATACGCGGTGATGTAGACGTTGACCTCGAGCAGCGACTCGCTGTCGCTTTGCAGCGTGGTGAGCAGCTCCTGCAGGGTGGCAAGGTGCGTTTCGATCTCCATGCGCTTGGAGTCGACGCCCGTGGCGCTCCACTGCCCGCGCAGCTCCATGAGTGAGCGGTCGATGCCGCGGATCGCCTTTTGCCGGTCCATCGGCTTCGCCTTAACGACGACCTTCGTGCCGGGAATGGACATGACGCCCGCAAGCCACGCGTCGCCCACCAGCGCGGGATAGCTCGCCGCGCGAAGGTTGTGCGTGACGATGTGGTTGACCTCCACGCGCCGCGCCTTGATATCCACGATCTCAGGCTTTGCCCAGTGCGCATAGTCCTCGGGAGCGATCCGATCGATTTCCGTTTCGTCAAAGTCGAGCGCGTTGGTATATTTCAGAAATACCGCCAGCTCCCTGTCGTCCAGACGATGGACCGCCAGCTCGCCCTGGGTAAGCGACGCGAGCGCGTTGCTCATCTGAAGCTCCAGCTGGCGCTTGTCGCTCTCGAACAGCACCAGATAATAGAAATCCGTTACGACCTTGTTGTCGCTGCAAAGCGCGAGCAGCTCGTTGATCCGGTCGTATTCGACCTCGACGCGGGCCTTGACCTCGTCCTCGTCCAGCATGCCGTTCTCATAGGATCGCTGCAGATCGTCCAGCTTGTCATACTCCTTTTGCAGGTAGCCCTCATAGCGGATCGGTCTCTCGAGCTTGACGATATTCGCGCTGTACTTCGCGTTGACCGCGCGCAGGATGCGGCCGAGGCCGTTTTCTATGGAGTTCCGGCGGCGGTTCTCGCTGAAAAAGCGAAACTCCACCGGATCGATCTCGATCGCCGCGCCGTAGTACTCCTTGTTGCCGTATACGATGCACCCGTCCTCAAGCGCGGTAAAGGGAAGGAGCAGGTCCATATTCTGGCGGTGCGCCGCGGCGTCCTTTGCGTCTGCCATGGCGCGCTGCGCTTCCTCGCTCTCCCGCGCGCGGCGCGCGCGGATCGCCTCCTTTTCCTCCTCGGGGACCTGGGCGCTTTTGAGCATCTTGTCTTCGCGCCTGCGATGGAGCTTCCGCGCCTTTTCGGCAGCCCTGTCCGCCTTTGTCCCCGAACGGCGCGAAGCTTTCGTCTCGCCTGTCTCGGCGTCCTCCCGAAACAGCGCGTCAAACGCGCTCTCATCGCCGTGCTCGCTGCCGCGCTCCAGGAGCATTTTGTCGCTGTACCGCTTCGCAAAGCGGCGGTCATAGCTGAAATGGCTGAGAATATGAAGAATATAGACGTAGTTTGCCTGCTCGTCGATGCGGATCAGGAGGAGACCCGCGACTGCGGCGACTCCGACACAGATGGCAAGCTTATACGGCAGGGTCGAGATCAGCACAAAGATGATCATCGCCGCGCCAATGCCCGCAACGATCAGATCCCCCAGCGTAACGCCGCGGAAAAACTCCACATCGACTTTGGTTTTGCCCGGTATCAGTCTTGTCATATTCTCACCCTATCAAGCGTTATGTTTTGCTGCTGGGATTGTCCTTTCCCGTCTGGAAAGGCGGGCGCCGCGGCGGCGGGGACATCACGGGTTTTTCCATCGAGCTCATCTTGATCGACTGTCCCGGAGCTCCGGGCTGTGCAGCCGAGGACGACTTAGGCAGAGGCTTTCCGCTCGCGTCTGTACCGAAAAGCTTTTGCGCCGCCGGACTCATCGGGGCGCGGCCGCCCGGCCTGGGCGCCTGTTCTCTTTGTTCAGACGCCTGTCCTCTCTGCTCAGACGCCTGTCCTCTCTGCTCAGACGCCGGCGTGTCGTTCCTGCTGGGCAGCTCCGGAGAGCGCGTCGGGCTCTTCTCGCCCAGCCCGGGCAGAGGCGACCCGGTTTCTTCCGCGGCCTCATTCGCCTCACGCGGCGTTTCGCTGCCCTTGCCCAAATTGCTCCACCAGTTGCCGAGCCTGCCGAAGCTGGCGTTCCAGCCTCGGGAAATCAGGTTGGAAGCGGGAGACACGGCAAAGCGCGCCGTCGCGAGGCCGAGTCCGGCAACCTTGCCGGCCGCGCCCGTAGCAAGTCCGGCCGCACTGCCGACCGCCTTCGCGGCGGAGGCGGACATATCGCCCGCCTGGATGGACTGCCAGCCCGCACTGTCCGCGAGGATACCGGTGAGCAGCGCCGTCGCCTTTTTCGCCACCTCAACAACGCCGTACACCATCACGAGCTTCGCCATGATGTTCACAAAGCCGTTTTCAAAGAAGACCAGCTCGGACGATGCGATGATCGGCAGCACGATCAGCAGCAGCTGCATCGCGATGACCGTGCCGAACACGCTCAGCGACTGCACGGTGAACGCCGTCAGCCACTGCTTGGTCTTGCCGCCGTTGTCCAGCGTCCGCGAGGCAAAGATCGGCGGCGCGATCAGATAGAGAAACAGCATGTTGAAGATGCGCGCGATGCAGTTGAGGATAATGACGGCCAGATCCCAGATCAGCGCGATGCAGGCCACATAGACGATAATATAGTCCGTGTCGAAGCCGATCCGGAAATCATCGTCCACGTCGTCAAGGTCGTAGATGTTCTTCTCGCCGATGTAGTAGGGCCCGCGGATCGCGTCGTCGATGCTGGGCTGTTCGTTGTATCGGGAGTTTTTCGCCGCCTTCATGGTTCCCATCAGGAAGACGAAGCGGTCCAGCGGCATGCGGGTATCCGACGGCATAACGCGCGTGAACTCCTTCAACGGTTTAAAGGAGGCGTCTTTTCTGAGCGTATCCATCGCGTCGAGCAGCGACCGGGAGACGCCGTCCGCATAGACGTCAAGCGGGATGTCATAGCGGAGGTCCGCCGCGTTTGCAATATTTTGCAGGACCGACTGCCAGGATCGGACCGCCGTCCCGTTTCCGTCCGTCTCCGGATAGTGATAGCGAAACACGCCCTGCTGCTGGAGGTAAAGGAGATCCTGCCGGATCTCGTTGAAGCAGGTGTTGAGATTGTAGCGGCTCGAGTAGGAGGGAACGATGGAATAATTGCCGATGGTATTGAACACGCGTCCCATCGCGGCGTACTGCTCATCCGTGTATACGATGGTCTCGGGAATGTCCAGATTGTCCGCGTTGCTGAACATATAGTTGATCTGCTGCATCAGCACGTTGGTGGAATTGATGACGATCACCATGATCGCGCTCAGCCCGAGGATCAGAAAAACGCTGCGCAGAAAGCTTGTGACCGTTTGCCCCAGAGACTCCTGCACCTTGCCGCTGGAATCGAACATTTTGCGGACGACCGCCGCGATCGCAAAGCCAAACGCCAGCACGATGCCGATGAGCGCCATGCCCCAGTAGACGTTGCTGATGGAGCGGTTGTTGAAAAAGATATTGATCAGATAATCTTTTTCATTGTTGTAAGTGACTTTGTTGATCCCGGCAAACACCTCGAACATCTCGTTGAGGATCCCGACGATCTTGCAAAGCCCGATCTCAATATAGTAAAACAGTCGGAAGAGCGTCGCGTTCAGGATTGCCTCGATCGCGCTGGATATGAGGTTGCCCAACGCGCCCTTGACCGCATTGAATGCACTCGCAAACATCTGTGTTGTCGCCTGCCTTTCTCGGTTTCGCCGCGCGTCACATGACCTTCAGCTTTTTCCGCTTGTACAGCATATATCCCAGAACGCCCGCAAGCGAAGCGCAGATCAGCGCAAAGAAGATCAGACTGTTCAGGTCAAAGTACACCATGATCGCAAACTGCTCCATCGCGGTGTTTCCGGCGCTGTCGGTGACCCACAGCGTGTAGATCCCGCTCTCGTCCAGACGTCCGTCCGCCGGAAACGCGGCCGAAACGTCGTTGTAGGTCATGCTGACCGTATCGCCCTGCTCCAGTCCCCGGACGTCCACCGCGCTGTGAAAGCGTCCCTCTTCATCCCGACGCCCCTCCAGCTCGATCTGCGGCGGCGTGCGGTCGATCGTGGTTTCCAGCGTATACCGGAGCTCATTGGCGGGGCAGATATACTCGATATGATAGAAGCCCTCTTCCTGCATGCCGATATACGAGCGCTCATAGAAGGCTTCCTCCTCCCCGCGCGTCGCCTCCAGAATGTAAAAGCCCGCCGGCATGCTGTAACCGGAGAGGTTCGTCTCCGGCCCTACGATCCGAAAGCTGAACAGGTTTACCGTGCTGTCCCCGCTCTTCGCGGTCACCGCATAGTCGCCGATCTGGCTGATCTCGCTCAGGTTCGCATTCTCCAGCGCTTCTCCGTCGCGATAAACGTTCAGGGCCGCCCCGTCATTGGCGGAAATGCTGACCCGCTCCGTCACGATCATGCCGTCAGCCACGCTCGCGTACACCTCATACAGGCCGTCCCCGACCGGATAGGCGTAGGCGCGCCGGTCAAAGTCATAGTACATCCCGTCCGCCAGCCGCACCTGCGTCTGCGCAGACGACGAGGAGACGGGCTGACCGGTCACGCTGTCCAGCGGGCCGCTGTAAAAATAATCCGGTTCGTTCGGCTCGGCATAGGCCGCCGCGCTCAGCAGGATGCACAGCGCCGCAACAAAGGCCGAGCGTATGGCAAGCTTCATTTCCGTTTCCTCCTCGTCCGCATCGGGCCGCTTCTCCGGGCGCATCTTCACCGCCCGGATCACTCGTCGCCCAAGACCTTGCTGTTGCGGACCTTGATGTCGTAATACACCTCGTCCGCTCTGAAAATGTTGCTCCGGATCTCCGTGAGATCCATGGGGCCGAACTGGTAGAACGGGCACTTGTAGCTCGGCGTGTATTTCGTGCGCAGCGGGAAGCTGTTGAAGGACACGATGATGCTGTTGCCCGTGGACTCCTGATTGTTCAGGCGCTGCAGCTCGCTCGGGTAGATGAGCGGGCGCACCTGCGTCTGCGTCGAAACGCTCACGTCGCCGGATTTGCTGCCGAGGTTCGACGACGTCGAGGTCGTCTTGACCGTCATGTTGCCGCACATCTCGGAGAACATCTTGCAGGTTTCGGTGTCGTTCGAGCCGATGAACATCTTCACGCCGCAGTTGCCGACGACGATGTCGGAGACCTCTTTGCCGTACACGTTCGTGAGCTGCGCAAAGGACTGGATCACCATGCTGAACCAGATCTTGCGGGAACGGCCGACGGTGATCATCTGGCCGAACTTGTCGATCTTCGGCATGTTGCCGAACTCGTCCATGATGAAATACACGTTGCGCGGCAGCGTCTGCCCCGGCAGGTTCGTCGCGATCTTGATGAGCGCCTTGTAAGTGGAGAGAACGAACAGCGACGCGAGCGAGTGCCGCGTATCCTTTTCGTCGGGGATCTTGAGGAACACCGCCGTCTTGCCGAAGGCGATCTTATCCGCCTTCAGATCGGTCGCCGACGTCAGGCCGCAGAGCCCGCGGTCGTTGAAGATCGTCAGCTTGTCGAGCGTCACGGACATGTAGCTCGACATGGTCTCCTCCGGCGCGGAGAGCACCTGCCGCGAGAGCTGGTACGCCTGCGAGAGCGCGCCGCGGCCCTCGAAATAGTCCTTGAGCGCCTGATAGCCGTTGCTGCTGTTCGAAAGCGCCTTTTGGACGTTGAACAGGTTGAACTTGTCCTTCGTCATGCCGAGCTCGGGGTTTTCGCTGTCCTCCAGCATGGCGAGGCAGGTCGCCGTCACGAGCGAGCGCGCGCCGCGCTCCCACATCTGGTCCTTTTCGTTCATGATGGGGACGAGACCGCCGACGAGGTCCTGCAGATCCTCGTACATCTCGTCGAAGATCTTTTGCTTGGCAATGTTGACGTCGTCCTTGGCGTGAGTCAGGTCGGCGTAGGCGACGCCGTTCCACTCGACCCACGGCGCGCCGGGCTCCGCGTCGCCGTCCAGACGGCGCAGGTCGGGGTAATCGTCCATGCTGTCAATATGTCCGACCATTCCCTCGTCCGCGTGCATGCTCTCCTGATACGCGTCCCAGATCGGCTCCAGCGGGTTCCAGCGCGACGAGGAATAGGTGTCGCGCAGGTCGAGCACCAGCACCTCGTAGCCCTGCGCCTGCAAAAACTTGGAGTGCAGGTCGAACAGCTCGCCCTTGGGATCGGTCATGATCATCGAGCTGCCGAGGTTGGCGGCGGCGATCAGCTGGATCATGGGGTTGATGAAGGTCGTCGTCTTACCGGAGCCGGTGGCGCCGATGACGAGGGCGTGGACGTTGGACTTCCAGTTGCCCTCGAGCCGGCCCTTCGCGTTCAGCACCGCGCGGGCGGGGACGCCGTCGTTCTTGGACTTCGTGAGCGTTTCGTAGGTGAACGTCGGGAAATACTTGTCGCGTTCCTTGTCCGTGAGGAAGCGGCTGTTCTCCAAGCTGCCCTCGACGCGGTCGCCGTCGCCGCCCTTGCCGCCCAGCAGGCTGTTGCCGAACGCGCCGCGAAAGCCGCCGCCGAGGCCGAAGATCACCGTAAACACGATCATGACCGCGTTGCCGACGCCCCACGTCAGAGGCTCGATGAGCATGTGCGGGCGAAACACGAATTCTCCGCCGTTGAAGATGACGCCGATGTTCTCCATCGTCATGCGGATCACCGTGCCCATCAGCAGCGAGCCCGCGAGGAACAGGACGACGCAGAGGGCGATCATTTTGGTATTGAGCTCCTTGAGCTTTTCGCCGATGGATTCAAACAGTCCCTTCACGGATCACCCCTCCTTATTTCGACTTTTTCATCGTTTTGCTGAACGTCCACTGCTGGTAATCCGCGTTGGTCAGCCTGCCGGTTGTGAGGTTTTCGTAACCGCTTTGCATGGCGCGGTTGGGGCCTTGCAGACAGACCTTGTTCTTCCATGTGCCGCGGCCGATGAAATAATAGGTGTCCTGCTTGCCGCCCACTTCTTCCGCATACCAAAGCTCGCTGTAATAGCCCTCGTTCAGATTCATGTACAAATCCTCGCCCGCCTTGATCGTGTCGTAGCTGTTCGTGGCGATCGGGGCGCACCGATTTGCATACTCGCCTTTGGCAAACGACGAATAGATCACGTAGCACACACGTCCCCCGCCGTCGTAAAAGTCAATGCCCCTTGGCTGGATCTGAATGGCGTACCACGCCTGCATTTGGCCCTCCCACAAACGGGGTCTGTTCGAAACATCTTGCTTGCCGATGTCCAGCTTCACCAAGGTCGACGGCTCTCCGTAGAATGTGCTGTCTTTTGCCCCCAATGCCGGGGTGCCTGACTCGGTCGTAAGGTTTGCGTTGATCACCCAATAATCGTTGCGGCCGTTGTAGACGAAGTATATGCCGGACATGGCCGAAACCGGAGTATCCGCCGCGGGAACGAAGGGGAAGCCCGCCTCCGAAGCAGCCTTGTTGCCGGGGACGTAATATCCGCTGCCGTTCTGCTTTAGGAGCGAATGGAGCTGCCACTTCTGGTTCAAGGCGCTTCCGGTCCGGTACGTGCCGATCTGCACGTTGCTGAGCCTCTCCGTCCCGGCGATCTCCAACGCCATTGCGGGATTCTCGCGGCTGAGGAAGACAACGCTGTTATCGCTGCGAAATTCCATGTACCAATGCTGGTCGCTATAGCCGTAGTATTCCTTCTGAACGACGTTGGCGCCGTCAACGTCCAGCACCAGCCCGGAATAAAGGCTCTCGATGCTGTAAAAGGCTCTGGGTTCGCCGTCGGACAGGTCGTTGCCGCGCTGGACGATCTTCCACACCTGTCTGTCATCATCCAGTCCGGTCATGTTCCGGCGATGGATACGGATACTGTCACCGCTGGACTTGGCCGGCGTATCCAGCCGCTTATCGGGGGCGTCCGCCGGGCCGAACTCATACATGCCCATATCCACCGGTGCGAAGTACTCGGTCAGCTTGAACTTCTGATCTTCGCTGCCGGTATCGTCCCACAGCACCGCCGCGGTGCCGTTCGCCGTATTGCCGCCGGAAATGCCGATGCACAGCTTGCGGTCATTGCGATTCAGGAGGGCGTAGAACGGGACGCCGTTTGCATCCTTCTCCCGCTCATCCAGATACCACAGCTGGTCGTCGTTGCCGTCGTAGCTGAACAGCATCATGCTCTTGCCCTTCTCAGCAACGTTATAGCCCTGCACGTCAAGCGACTTACCGTTGGCGCTGTTGATGATCTTGTAGAAAGGCCCATACTCGGGGTCGACGCCCATCTGCGTGAAGGTCCACCGGGCGTGGGCGTCGTCACGCGCGGCCCAGAGCACAACACCTGTGCGATCCGCATCGGAGTTGTTCAACAGGCTGATCGCCGAGCTCTGCGCGTGCTTGGGCTGGATGGTGAAGGTGCCGAACGGCTTCGGCTGGTCGACCTCGTCCAGGCGCCACTTCTGATCAGCAGAGCCGATGTTGTCCCACAGAACCACCCATGCGCCGGCCGTCCTCTCGCCGCCCGAGACGCCGAGGCAGCGGGAGGCGTCGTTTCTCGGAGACAGGTTGTAGTACCCGTCGCCCACGGGGTCAATGAACCACTCCTGGTTTGTGTTGCCCGTGCTCACACTCCAGAGTTGCGGCCTCGCGCCGTTGACGCCCGCGCCGGACGAATCCAGATTCTTGTTTGCCAGCACCGAGGTAAGCGTGTAGTAGGGGCGCTGCTGTCCGGCGCTGTAGACGGTTCCCGCCTTACGGATCGTCCAGTATTGCGCCTCCGCAAGGCCGCCGGGCTGAAGATCCATCTGCGTCGAATCGGCCGTGCCCGCGCCGACGATGTTCAGGTGCATACTGGTGGCGTGGGAGGGCGTGAGGGTGAAGATCTTGCCGTCGAAGAGATCCGGCGCCTCCGTCTCGGTCAGCGTCCACTTCTGGTTGCTGCCGCCGGGCTGATCGAGCTGGACAGCGGCGCCCGCCCGCATCGCAGTGCCCGCCACGCCGAGGCATTTGTCGGCGGCGCTGCGCGGGGAGAGGGTGTAATACCCGTCCTCGGTGCTTTCCACGAACCACTCCTGGTTCCGGTTGTTGTCCTCCGGCGTCCAGAGGCAGGGTCGCGTTCCGTTCTCGGTTCCGGCGGACGAATCCATGTTTTTGCCCGAGAGCGCGGATCTGATCATGTAGTAGGGACGCTCCTGTCCCTCTTCGGTGACACTGCCCGCTCTCCGGAACGTCCAGAGCTGCTCGCTCACCGCCGCGGCGGGCTGAATGTCCATCTGCGTGCGGTTGGCGGTGCCGCCCCCCACAACGCTCAGGTGCATCTCTTCGGCGCCGGCGGGCGTCAGCGCAAAGGTCTTTCCGTCGAACGGGTCGTCCCCCGCCTCCGTGACGGCGGTCAGGGCGGTCACGCCCTCCAGCAGCCACTGCTGTCTGACCTCATTGCCGGCCGCCTGGACGGTCGGCTCGGTCGACGGGAGCGCGAGCGCGAAGTTGGAGTCGGTGCGGGAAACGATGGAATAGGTCCCGTTCTTCCCCGGCGTCACGTACCAGTACTGCGTGCCCGCGGCGACCGCTTTGACCGGTGTGGTCGCGATGCGCCGCCCCGCCGCGAGGCTCCCGGACTGCACGTCCAGCGCCCGGCCGGTCTGCGCGTTGACGATCTGGTAGTAGGGCGTCATCCGGCCGTCGAGATTGTCCGTGCCGATGCACTGGAGGATCCAGCGCAGCGCGGCGGAGCCGTTCCGGCTGCTGAGCCCCACCAGCGCGTCGCCCGTCGTGTTCGCGCCGCTCAGGGCTCTGTCCGTGCCGGACAGGGGCACGAGCTCCGCCGCGGTGCCGACGCTGGCGGCGCGGCCGTAGTTCTGCTCGTTGAACAGGCTGAGCTTCCACTTCTGGTTATTGCCGCCGTTCTTATCAAAGACGTTGATGGCGGCGCCATTGCCGGTTTGGTTCTCCGACACGTTCAGGCAGACGCCGGGGTTGGCGGCGTTCACGATATAGCAGTATCCGCCGCCCGCGTCCTCCAAGAACCATTTCTGGTCGCTGCCGCCCTCGGAATGGCCGGCGATCGGCACCGGGTCTCCGCTTTTCACGCTGTTCGAGCCGCCGATGTCAAGGCCGAGACTCATATTCTCGCTCTTGACATTGTCTATGTAATAGGTCTGTCTGCCGTCTACCTCACCGCTGTCGGAGAGCCGCCACCATTGATCCCTGTCGCTGTTCGCCTCCCACAGGATCGTAGGCGCGCCGTTTTGGGGGGTGCTGTTCACCACCGCAAGGCGCGACCCCGGCGCGCTGGCGGGCGAGAGCTGGACGTACGCTTCGTCCAGCGGGCCGGCCCACAGATTTTCAAAGAGCTTCTCCTGGGATTTGCCGCCTCTGCCGATGGTGGCCGAGACGAGCTTCCTCTCGACCTCGTATTTCTCGTTGTCGGCGTAGAAGACCATCTTGTCGCCGTCCTGGACGTATCGGAAGCTGTCCAGCTTCGCGTCCTGGAACAGCGTCGTTTCCTGGCTCCACGGATCGCTGCGCGTGTAGACGGTGATCGTCGGGTCGGTGGCGCTGCCATACGACCGGTCGCCCCACATCTCCACCTGCGACGTCTGGCCGTAGACGCCTCTCGTGGCGATGTTGTAAGTGGCGATCTTGCTGAGCTGGCCCAGATCGGTCTTCGGGTTCGTCGGACTGAGCTCATTTTGCTCAATGGCGTCGTAGACGTACTGGTTGCGCACCGCAGCCGTAGGGGAACGTCCCGCGACGACCCAGCCGGTGTCGCGGTTCTCCACGGTGTAGTTGTTGGAGATGGTGATGTCCTCGCCGCAGATGAGGCCGAAGTTGACGACGCCGCCGCCGAGCAGACGGATGCCGTTGATCGCGCCGCCGCAAAGCACGGCGTCCCTCTCCACGACGATGCTGCCGCGGCTGGTGATGTGGCCGCAGTCGTTGTCGTATTTGGTCAGGGGGAGGACCTTCGCCGTGTCCTTGAGGATCAGCAGTCCGCCGTCCTCCACCACGATGCTGCCGTCGTTGAACAGCACGCCGTCCACGCTCAGGATGCCGCCGTCGGCGACGGTGAGCGTGAGCCCCTTCGGGATGTAGAACATAGGTCTGCCGAGGGTGGTGATCTGGTCCGACTGGACGGTGAAGTCCTCGGTCAGCGTGGGGACCCGGAACTCACGGCCGAGATAGATGTCCCACTCATCCGTGCTGTTTGTGCCCGTATTGTACATATAGTACCAGTCCAGGGCGTCGTTGTAACAGATCGACTCGTTCTTGGAGTTACTCTCGGTGTCCCAGTGCCAGATGACGTTTCGCGCATTGCTATATCGTACGTTGCCGCCGGCCATGCCAACGAAGGTCCTGCCGATGACCCACGGCTCGATGGGCTGCAGCTTGCCGTCCCACTCGCCCCAGCCGTTGCCGTTGTTATAGATGGTGTAGAGCTTCTCCTGATTGTCGACTCCGCACAGCACCCATTGCGTTAAGTCGTCGGTGTTCTTGTCCGCCAAATGCAGATACCAGGAGTGATAGCTATGGTTGCTGTTGTATTGGATATTGCCCGCGTATGTGAGGTAGGGCGTGCGCAGACCGCCCACGCTGACAAAGTGGCTTTTCCCGCTCAGGACTTCTTTGTTCCACTCCCTGTAGGCGCTGTTCTCAATTTTGCCCTCTTCGTTCGGTTTGATCTGGTCCTCTTCGTGGCTGCTCTTGATCTCAGAGCCGTCGACGTTGAAAAAACGGCCCTTTGTATTATTGTCCGTCAGGTTGTAGAACATGATACGGGAGTATTTGAGGTTCGTGCCGTCGTAGCCGGTCCTGCCGGCAATGTCCTGCACATCGCCGTCGACCTTGTCCCACACGACGAATTTGGTGCTGCCGGACTTCGGACTGACCTCAAGCGCCTCCGCATCGGGCGCAAACAGCCCGAAGGGCACGACCATGACCGCCGCCAGCAGCAGCGACATGCCCCGGCGGGCGATCCCCTTGAGCTTTCCGTTTTTCATATTCCGTCACTCCTGTTCCGTAGGATGTGTGTTCGTTTGCCATCCCAACGCGCGAGCAAACTCGCGCGCTCGGATGGCGCCCCCGCGCCTTTTCGCGGGGGGCGGCCGGTATGGCTTTTTCTCAGCTCTGGATATTTTTCGCCTGGCTCTGGACGCCCGTGACCGCCGACTGGCTGATGGTCTGGGTGCCGGTCTGGTTGTTGACCCAGTTGATCATCTGCGGCATCAGGATGTTCAGCGCGAGGATCAGCACGAAGATCAGCACGAAGCCGATGATCGCGTTCTTGAGCGCACCCTTGGCCTTCTCACGGTCCTGCGGCTCCTCCGCCTTGGCGAACTTCACGCCGAGGACGACGCAGTACAGCGCGCCCGCCGCGCCGACCAGCGCCAGCAGCGGGCCCATCAGGCTGTTCAAAAGGGATACGATCGGTGCTACTACCTGTGCAAACATTTCTCTTTACCTCCAAAATATTTTTTCTTGCTTGGGTTTTTGCCTGCATTTATGTAAAGGCGTTTCCGCCCTTGCACATGAGTTTATGCCTGGTTACATCGTGAGATCGCCTTCCGCCGTCCGCGCCGCGGCGGGCTCTTCCGCCGACTGCTCCGGCGCGGGCCGGGCCCGCTCCGCTTCGCGCGCTCTCAGCTGCGCCGCCCGCCTGGGATATTGCTCCAGCGCGGCGCCGTCGACCCGCAGCGCGTTGAAATACAGGCCCTCCGGCTTTTCATTCTCCATCACGTAGCGGAAATCGGGGTCCGTCAGCACGCGGTACGTCTCCTCGCTGAGGAGACCGCCGTCCAGCCGCCGGTTGAGGTCCCGGCGCACCACCTCGACCGTCCTGCCGTCCGGCGCGACGGTCTTGCCCTTCCGGCTCGACAGCCGGTGCGCCGCCACAAGGATCGCGTAGTCTCTCGGCTGCGCCGTGTGCGCCCTCACCTTTGCCTGAACGCCCCGGATCACCTCGGCCGCCTTGTAGTCGGAGAGCCCGCCCTCCGAAAGCGCGCGGTCGCGCTCCTTCAGGTCGCGGACCAGCGCGTCCACGCTTCCGCTCTGCGCCAGACGCTCGCCGCTGTCCTCCATCAGCGAGCGGAAGGCCGGCGTGCTCTGGATGCCCTGCGAGATCTCGGCGATCGCCTGATAGTTGAGCTCGCCGGTGACAAAGCCGACGTCCATGGCCCGCAGCAGCATTCCGTTTGCCGCGATCGCGTTGGCGAGGCATTGAGACCGCCGCGCGGCGTCCGCCGTCTCGCGCGCCCGCGCCATCTGTGCGCGGATGTAGTCCCGATGCCCTTCGACGCCCAGCCGCTCGACCGTTTTGCGATAGTCCGTATTCCCTGCCATGATCCGCGGTCTCACCTCCCTTCCGCGTGCGTTTCCCGCTTGCCGCGGTTACAGCTGCATCTCGGCTCCCTTCACCTCGGTCTTCACCTCGGTCTTCACCTCGGGCTTCTCCTCGGGCTGCGGCTGCTCCGGATTATTCAGGGCCTCCTCCTGTTTTCGCAGCGCTTCCTTCGCCTCCGGTTTCTTCTCAGGCTCGGCCCGCGCTTTCGCCGCCTTGAGCCTCTCCCTGCCCTCGTCGCTCAGGAATTGATTGGGGTCGGTAATGCCCCGGTAGTTCGGGTCGCGCCCCCTGCGCGCCAAGTCCACGTTCCGACAGTATCGCGCAAACTCCAGCGGCTCCATGACCGTCGCGAGGCTCTTCATCATCGCGTCGAAGCGGTCGCGCCCGTACTGGTGATCGCGCACCTTGTTCTTGCGGATGTCGAGGTATTCCATGATGTCCTGCGCCGCCTGCGCCTCATTCGCCGTACCGGCCGCGAGGCCCTGTACCGCCGCAAACGCCGTGCTGGCTCATTCTTCCGAGCACAGCCTCGAATTCCGCGGTGTTCTTGATCCGCTTCGCCTTCTGACCTGCCTTGCCCTTGATTTCCTCAAATGCGTTCGTATCCGCCTCGGATCCCTTGGGGAGCTCCTCGAACCCACGTTCTTCCGCAAGCTCGGCGTACGCCAGCGCCATGGCAATATGGTCCAAGGCGCCTTCTTTGCCTGTCGACCCTTTGCCCAGGGAAACATAGTACGCACCCGAGAGAGCGTCGTTCGCGAGCCCCATAAGCATACTATAATCGAGGTTGGGCTCCTTGTTTGTTTTTTTGTCGGGCTTCGGCATTGTCGCGTCCTCCTCATTCCTGGTTCTCCGGCGCGCCGACGCGCCGGTGTTCGGGGCTTCTCCTTTTCTGGCAAGACCATATCACACGCAGTCCACCAAATTACCCTCAAACATCCACCAAATATCCCACAAACCGGAATAGTTTTACATATTGCACAAAAACCGCCCCGCTTTTTTGACCGTTTTGCTCAATCAAAGAAGCCGCCGTTCCAGCTGGCCCAGGGATAGCCGTACATGTAGATGCCCTGATAGGCGTTGATCGCGTTGGCGTCGCCCATGGTGAAGCGGTAGCGGTCGCAGTCGATCAGCTCCGGACAGATCCGCATCAGCCCGCTCCGCAGCTCGAGGATCTCGCTGATCCGGTACGTCCTGAGCGTTTCCATCAGGCTGCGCAGGATGTTGTCGAAGTACTTCTGCAGCCGCCTGTCACATTCCCGATCCTCCCACAGCTCCGTGATCGCCTGCGTGCGGGAAATGCCCGCGCCCTGCTTATCCACGAGCAGCGCCAGCAGCTCCTTCGCCTTCGTCCGCTTGAACGAGAGCGCGCCGCCGTCCACCGTGATTTCAAAATTCCCGAAGGTCTTGACCTCGATGTGCGAGACCTCGCGCAGCGAGCGGCCGAGCAGATAGTACCGGACCTCTTTTTCCAGCGTCTCCCGGTCCAGCGGCTTGATGAGGTAGCTCTGCGGGTGCACGGCATAGGCCTCCAGCGCGCGGCGCGCGTCGTCCGTGAGGAACACGACCGCGACCGAGGGCTGCAGCTTCCGCATCTCCGCCGCCAGCTCGAGCCCGTCCATATCCGGCAGGCTGACGTCGAGCAGCGCAAGGTCCGTGCGCCCCATCCGAAGCTGCATCAGCGCTTCCTTCGCGCTCGTCAGAGCGACGACCTCGTCGATCGCCGGGTGCTTCCGGCACAATGAGGCCGCATGATCCAGCGCCTGTTCGTCGCCGTCCACGCAGATCACGCGCATATCCCGTCACCCCCGACTGTTCCGCGCTCCCGCCCTGCAGCGCAAAGCGGGGCGGGAAGACCGCTTCCCGCCGTCGGGCCCGCCGCATCCGGAGCAGCGCATACCCGTCCGTTTACATTATAACATAGGTTGAAAAAAAAGGAAAGTTAAAATAATGTCTACTGAATAAACCGCAAAGCGGTTTATTCGCAGGGCAAAGCCCTGCAGTTCGCCAAAATCGCAGATTTTGACGAATTCAGACATTGTTGCAATGCGTTTATCAGGAAAAGCATGCCATGCTTTTCCTGAAGTGCAAGGTTTTGAAGGCAACGCTTCAAAAACCTTGCACTTGAACAAATCCGCGCGCCCTTGAACGCCTTGCTTTTCAAGGGCTTCGGATTTGTTCAGTACGCATTAAAATAACAAAAATAATGCAATGATTATGTAAAGCAATAGCAGCGTCGGCAGAATGCCGTGCGCAAGGACCTTCAGATCCTCTCTGGAAAGCTCCATATGCAGCACGATGCTGATCGCCGCATAGTACGCCAGCGCCGTCACGGCCGCGCCCTCCGCGCGCGGGATCGCGAAGCGCCGGAGCAGATAAACGGTCAAAGCGCCCATCCACAGCGGCCCCGTCGCGCTGACCGTTTCCTGTACGGCGCGCAGGAGCCACGGGCCTCTGGTGCTCCCGATCACATAGCCGAGCCGGACGGAGCCGTCCGGCTGCGCGCGCGGGATGATCGAGATGCGGTGCACCCGCCCGCCCGTGATGAGGTAGCCCAGCGCGTGCGAGAGCTCATGGTGCAGCGTCCCGAGGATCGTCAGATAGTAGCCGACAAAGATCGCCGCCTTCGCCCCCAGCAGCCGCCGCAGCGCGCCCTCGATCACGAGATGCCGGAGCCTGCCCATCAGAAGGCCGAACAGGAGCAGCGCGAGGCTGATCGCCAGCGTGAGGATCAGCGCCCGCAGCCAGACGCTCCCTTGAGAATATGCCTCGATAATCAGATTCATCCTTGCTTCGGCTCCCTCCGCAGGACGACGGCCTCCGTCACGTCCGTAAGGACGTGCTCGCCGCGCTGGTTCCAGGCGTCGATCGTGATCTCGACGACGCCATGGCGGCTGCCGTGCTCGGCCAGAGCGGTGACGACCGCGCGGCCGGTGAGCACGTCGTCCGCGTAGACCGGCTTGTGCCACTCGATCTTCGTGGACTTGCCCGCGACGAATTCGAGGCCGCAGAAGTCCTGCCGGAGATACTGGAACCACACGGACATGAAGGTCATGACCCCCGGCGCCAGCAGCGCGCCGAACTGGGTCTGTTTGGCGAACGCCTCGTCCGTGTGGATGGGGCGGTCGTCGTAGAGCCGCGCAAAGGCGAGCATCTTCTCCCGCTCGATGACGGCGGGCGCGATATCCACCGCGTCGCCCAGCTTGATGTCCTCAAAATACACGTTTTTGCTCCTCTCCCATATCCAGCAGACGCTCGATCCCCCTGGCGACGCCGTCGGCGTCGCAGTCGTCGGTGAGCATGTCCGCCGCCGCCCTGACCTCCGGATGCCCGTTCGCCATGGCGACGCCGACGCCCGCCGCGCGCTCCTGCATGGACGCGGTCATATAGCCCCAGCCGTCAATGTAGCAGTCGCAGATCACCGGCAGCGTATCGAGATGCTCATAAAAGGCCAGCGCTTCCTCCGTCGATATCTCGGCGGAGCAGATCGTCTCGCCGGTCTCTGCGTCGAGGACCTGCGCGCCGTTCATCGTAATGGCGTAGCGCACGAAGGGCAGGGCGCGCACCGCCTCCGGCATGCCCCGATAAAAGCGTCCGGTCGCGGGCACGATCCGGACGCCCCGCTCCGCGGCGCTCTCCAGCGCCGCGCGGGTGCGCGCCGTGAGCGCTTTGTCGGAGTTGAGCAGCGTGCCGTCCAGATCCAGCGCGATGAGTTTGACGTCGTTCACGCTCATGTTACCTCCTTGGTCAATGAAAAACGGGGAATGGGCGTTTCGCCCATCCCCCGTCTGTGAGAGAGCTTTTCAGTCCGCCTGTGCGGAGAGCGTCGCCTCGCCGGTCATGTTATGCAGATGGAAAAACGCCATATACTCGCCGGGCTGCACCGCAAAATCGAGGCTCCCGTTCCCCTCGAGGCCCGTTTCGCCGAAGGGGTCGCCGCTGAGCAGCGTCGCCGGCGCGTCGCCGTTCAGCGCTTCCATCGGAAACGTGTTCTCGTTCTGCGCTCCGGCAAGGCCCGCGAAGGTGACGTCGAAGCTGCCGCGCGTCAGCGCGTACGTGAGGTGCAGGTGCTCACCCTCGCCGACGGCGACGGTGCCCGCGCCGCCTCCCGCTTTGCCGCTGCGCGTTCCCTTCACGGTGACGACGTTGTCCTCCGTGGAGATCACCGTCGGCGCCTTGGGGAACAGCAGATAGGCCGCAGCCGCAATGACGACCAGCGCCGCCGCAAGAAAAAGTGCCGTCTTTTTGCTCATAACAGTCTCAGTCGGGCTCCCTTCCTGCGTTCAGTCCGCCTGGCGGATCGCCTTGTAGAACTCCGCGTGGGTCGCGCACTGATAGGGGCTGGCATAGAACACGCCGACGATGCCCAGCGTGATCACGGAGAGGATGTCCCAGCCGATGAAGCTGAGGTCCAGCACAAACAGCTTCCACTTGTTGCCGTTCATGATCTGGCGGGACAGGGTGATCGCCTCTTTCGGCTTCATCTCGGGGTTCTCGGCGAGAATGTACGGCACCATGCTGTAGGAAAAGGCCTTGACGATGCCGGGGACGATGAACAGCAGCGTCCACAGGATATGATAGACGTCGCGCAGAAGCGTCGTCTCCACGACGTTGCCGTAGTGGTGCTGAAAGCCGTAGGTCAGCTCTTTGAGGTCCCCCGGCTCGGCGGAGTTGACGAAGAAGAAGCGGCGGCAGCCCACCTCCAGCGGGTTGATGAGCAGGATATCGATAAGAATACCGGCCACGGCCGAAAGGCCGATCGCGCCCAGCACAGCCGCCGCTGTGGCAGCGACGACCTCCTTCGGCAGCGCGTTCAGCGCATCCGTGATGTTGGTGTAGTGCCGCCCGTCGATGGTGACGTCCACGGTAGTCTCGCTGGGGATCTGTTCCTTGCCGTTGTCATAGCTGTTCTTGACCGTGCTCGCGCCGGAGCCGATCACAAACACGATCAGCAGCGCCGCCAGCACGCTGCGCCAGTAGTTCGCCTGAAACGCGGCCTTGCCCCTGACCTTCAATTCTTTTCTGGTCCACATAGCCATATTCTCCTTTTTGATCGCACATTTCGCCGCAGGCGCGTCCCGCCGCCGCATCGACCGGCGCGCGGCAGGCGGGCTTTTTCCCGCGCAGGGTCTGCGCTTCCCGCAGCGTACCGTATCAGTATAGCACAACCGCCCGGCATATGTTCAACATTTTTTGCAATTTTTTCGAATTGCATTGATGAAGTTTGACAGAAGTCCCGCGCCCTTTTTGTGCAGAGTGTCAGGCCGCGACCCTATTGACGCTCTCCCGTTTCCGGCTCATAATGTACTTGCACTCCGTCCGGCAGACGGAGAAAACCTGCAAGGAGGCTCAAAGCATGGATCGACCGACCGAATACACCCTGACCTGGACGGTCACGGACGACATGACGGCAAAGCGCATCGGCAGCGCGGGCTCGAACATCCTCTCCACGCCCAACATGGTTGCGCTGATGGAGGCGGCGTCGCTGGAGCTGGCAAAGGCCTATCTCGACGAGGGCATGACCACGGTCGGCGCGGAGATCCACTGCCGCCACCTCGCTCCCACGCCCGTGGGCATGAGGGTCAGCGCCACCACGCGCCTGCGCAGCATTGAGCGGCGCAAGATGTGGTTCGACATCGAGGTCAACGACGAAAAGGGCAAATGCGGCGAGGGCTCGCACCTCCGCATTATGGTAAACCCCAAGGGCATGAGCGAAAAAGCGGCGCAGAAAGCGGAAAACTGAACAGCAAAAAGCGGTCTCCGACGTCGGAGACCGCTTTTTCGCTTAGGACCCGTATTCACCGCCGAAGGATATCGGATACGGGTTCTTACAGGTTTGCCAGCTTTTCGATGGCGCGGCGGTAGATCTCCCGCGCCGTGAACAGATCATCCAGCAGGATATATTCGTCCCGCTGATGCTCCGTGCACTCCCGTCCCGGGCGCATCGGGCCGAAGGCGGCGATGTTCGGCATGGCGCGGGCGTAAGTCCCGCCGCCGATGACCAGCGGTTCGCTCGAATCGCCCGTCACGCCGCGGTAAACGGAGAGCAGCGCGCGGATCAGCGGCCCGTTCCGATCCAGATAGACGCTCTTTTGCTCCCTGACGAGCCCGACCGCCATGCCGTACGGCGCGCAGGCGGCCTCGAGCGCGGCGCGCACCCGCGCTTTCTCCACCGTCACGGGACAGCGGATGTCCAGCGTCAGCGTCACCGTATCGCCCTCCGTGCGCAGCAGCCCCGGGTTCACCGTCAGCGCCCCGCTCTGCGTGTCGGAAAACGCGCAGCCGAGGCCCGCGCCGTCGCTGTCCATGCCGATGCAGTTTACATAAAATTTGACCAAGGGGCTGTCCACGCCCGCCGCGCGGAGCTGCGCCATCAATTTGCCGATGGCGTTTTCGCCTTTTTCGGGCAGGCTTGCGTGGGCGCTGACGCCCTCGGCGGTGTAGACCGCGCCGTCCAGAGCGACGGCTTTCGCCCGCGCGGGCACCATGTTGACCGCGTCGCCGCCTTCTGCGGAGCGCAGTCCCGCGCGCGCCAGCGGCAGCGTCAGCGCATAGTGCAGTATCCCCTTCTCTCCGCAGATGACGGGAAAGTCGGCGTCGGGCGTGAAGCCGGAGACCGGCAGCTCCTCATGCGCGCGGTAATACGCCATGTCCTCCCAGTCGCCGCTCTCCTCGCACTGCCCGAAGATGAGCCGCACGCGGCGGCGCAGCGGCGTCTTGGCGTCCTGCAGGTCCTTCATCGCGAAGAGCGCCGCCAGAACGGGGCCCTTGTCGTCCACCGCGCCGCGGCCGTAGAGCCGGTCGCCGCAGAGCTCGCCCCGCGGATCGTGCGTCCAGCCCTCGCCGTCCGGCACGACGTCGAGATGCCCCAGCACGGCGGTCAGCTCGTCGCCCTCTCCGATCTCCGCCCAGGCGACCCTGCCGCCGCGATTTTCCGTGCGGACGCCCAGCGTGCGGCAGAGCGAGAGCACATAGTCCAGCGCTTTGGCCGGACCGCTGCCGTAGGGCGCCGCCTCGCTCGCATCCAGCCACGCCACGCTGTCGATGGCCAGCAGGCCGAGCAGCGCGTCCAGAAATTGTTTTTGATCCATAGGCGCTATTCTCCTTCTTTTCTGTTCGCCGTATTCTACATCATTTTTTCTCTCTTTGCAATCGGGACGAAACTGTGCTATGCTGGTTTTCAAGAAAACAACGAGGAGGAACGCGCGTATGAAAAAAACTGCCATGCTGTTTGCCGAGGGCTTTGAGGAGGTCGAGGCGCTGACCGTCGTCGACCTGCTGCGCCGCGCCGACGTCGTCTGCGACATCGTCGCGGTCGCGGACGCGGACGAGATCGCGGGCGCACACGGTATCGTCGTGCGCGCCGACAGGCGCTTCGCCGGACTTGATTTGGGCGATTACGACGCGCTGCTGCTGCCGGGCGGGCAGCCGGGGACGAACAACCTTGCCGCCGACGGGCGCGTGGCGGACGCGCTGCGCGCGTTCCACGCCGCGGGCAAGCTGACAGCGGCCATCTGCGCCGCGCCGACGGTGCTGGCGAAGGCCGGTCTGCTCGAGGGCAAGGAAGCCGTCTGCTACCCCACGCTGGAGGGGAAGCTCACCGGCGCGCGCATCGGCTCCGGTCCCGTCGCCGTGGACGGCACGATCATCACCAGCCGCGGCGTCGGCACGGCCATCCCGTTCGCTCTGGCGCTGGTCGAATATCTGGACAGCGCCGCGCGCGCCGAGGAGCTGGCCAAATCCATCGTGTACCGGTAAAGCAGTTCCTGCGCCAAAAAAGCTGCCGCATTGCGGCAGCTTTTTGTTATGCCCCAAACCGGAGCGGCAGCTCCATGCGGTGCGCCTCCAGCAGCGTCCGGTCGCGCAGGAGCACATCCGCCGGACCGTCGGCGGCGATGGCGCCGTCCGAGAGCAGCAGCACCCGCGAGCAGGTGTCGAGGATCATGTCGAGGTCGTGCGCGGTGATGAGCTTTGTCTGGGAAAGCGAGCGGATGACGTTGATAACGAGCCGGCGGTTGCAGGGGTCGAGGGCGGAGGTGGGCTCGTCCATCAGGATCGCCTCCGGCTCCATGGCGAGGATGGTGGCGATGGCCGCCATGCGCTTCTCCCCGCCGGAGAGCTTGTGGTTGTGCCGGTGCTTTAAGTCCGGGATGCCGAGCCGCTCCAGCGCCGCGTCCGCGCGTGCCTCGGCCTCCTCCCGCGTCGCGCCGTAGTTGAGCGGGCCGAAGGTCATGTCCTCGAGCACGGTGGGCATGAACATCTGGTTGTCCGAGTTTTGCAGCACAAAGCCCAGCTTGCGGCGGATCTCGTAAAGGGAGCCTTTTTTGACCTCGACGCCGTCCACCAGCACGCGGCCCTCACAGGGCAGCAGCCCCAGCAGCACCTTCATCACCGTGGACTTGCCCGCGCCGTTCGCGCCGATGAGCCCCACGGCCTCGCCGTCCGCGATGCGGAACGAGAGGTTTTTGAGCACGGGCCGGTCGGGCTCGTAGGCAAAGGATACGTTTTCAAATTCGATCATGGTCTCACCTCACCATCAGGCCGCCCAACAGCGCGGCGACGTTCACAAAGCGCAGCAGCGCGAACGCGGCGACGCTCGCCGCCAGATACGCCGCGTCCCGCGCCGTGCAGGGCGCGGCCTCGGCGTAGTGGAAGTGCTCGTGGAAGCCGCGCAGCAGCATGGACGCGTACAGCTCCTCCGCGCGGTCCATGCTCCGCAGCAGAAGCTGCCCGAGAAACGAGCCCCAGGCCGTGTAATGCACGCCCCTCTGCCCCGGCGCGCGGAGCTTGTAGGCGTCGGTCATGACGGCGACCTCCTCGGTCATCACCCCGACGTAGCGATACGTCAGAAGCAGCAGCGTCAGGATCGCCCCGGGGACGTGCAGCCGCCGCAGCGCGGCGCAGAGCGCGTCGATGCGGGTGGTCGCCATCAGCAGGAACGACGCCATGAGGCAGAACGTGCCCTTGCACATCAGCGTCACCATCGACACCGTGCCGCCGGAGACGGTCAGGCCGCCCAGCGTCAGATACGGCGCGCGGTCGAAGACCGGGTTAAAGAGGCCCACCGCCAGCACCAGCGGCAGCACGAAGCGGAGCTTGCGGAAGCAGGTGCGCACCGGGATGCCGCTCGCCTCGAACAGCAGCACCGGCCAGAGCACCAGCGGCACAAGCCCCGCGAGGTCGTACTTGCCGAAGGACACGACGACCGCGATATATGCAGTTGTCGAGAAGAACTTCGCGAGCGGGCAGAGCGCGTGGATCGGCGAGCTTCCCGCCGCCAGCGCGTCCATCTCATGCAGCTCGCGCAGCGCCTGTTCGGCCTTGTTCATGGCGATATCCTTTGAAAAAGGGGCGTCTTGCGACGCCCCTTTGCGTTACGCTGTCTTTTTCTTGCGGAAAAAACCGCCGGCGAAGCAGATGAGCACCGCGACGCCCGCCACCATGGCCGAGCCGACCAGGCCGGAGACCGTCGTGCCCGCGGCGCTGTCGCTGTCCGCGAAGGCGTAGTCCGGCAGGAACGAGGTCGTCTCCTGAATGGCGGCCGCCGTGTCCGCGGCGCCGCTCGAGACGCCGAAGCTCTCCTCATCCAGCCCCATGTTGGCGGCGTAGCCCGCCTCCTCGTTGCCGAACAGCGCCCATTCAAGGCCGTCCGGATCGGAGCTTGCCACGAGCGACAGTCCGCCGCCCACGACGGCGGCCACCACCGCGAGGATGAGAAGCGTCGATCGGAGCGAGCGCTTTGCCGGCGCGGCGGAGGCGTCCACGTCCCGCAGCAGCTCGGGGCGGGACTCGTAGACGAACACCAGCACCGCCGCCGTCACCGCGCCCTCGATCAGGCCGATGGCGAGGTGGATGGGCTGCATCAGCGCGAGGAACGCGCCGAAGGGCAGCTCCGTGACGCCGGAGAGCGTCGTCTCCAGCACGACCGAGAACGCGCCGAGCTGGAGCGTCAGCACGCAGCCGAGGAGCGAGGCGAGGATGATCCGCACGCGGGCGTTCCTCCCCGACTTCCCCTGCATGATCGGCCGCCAGATGAGGTAATACCCGACGAAGCAGCCGTAGAACGCCATGTTCCAGACGTTGGCGCCCAGCGCCATCAGCCCTCCGTCGGCAAAGAAGAGACATTGGATCGTGAGAATGACGATCATCGACAAAAAGCCCGCCTGCGGGCCCAGCAGCGCCGAGAGCAGCATGCCGCCGCACAGGTGGCCCGACGAGCCGGTGCCGGGGATGGTGTAGTTGATCATCTGCCCCGCGAACACCAGCGCGGAGGTCACCGCCATGGCGGGCAGCTTCTGGGGTTCGTCGTCGCGTTTGAGTTGACGGACGGACATGCCGGCCGCCACGCCGGACGCCGCGTACATCGTCGCCGCCACCGCCGGGGAGAGCAGCGCGTCTGCCATGTGCATAGGAACGCCTCGCTTTCGTGTGCTGATATGCTTGCATTATAAAGGCCGGAAAAACCGGCCGCAAGCCCCCCCCGGGGATAAAATCCCGATATCTTTTGACATTTCGCATTTCCTATGGTAGATTGAAGAAAAACCATGCAGCAGCAGGAAAGGCGTGATAGTGTGCCCTCTGAAAACGCAGCTCAGCTCAACTTCCACGCAGTCAAGGTCATCGGTCACCGGAATCCGGACACCGATTCGATCTGCGCCGCCATTGCGTACAGCCGGCTGAAAAACGCGATCGATCCCGACCGCTCCTATAAGCCCTGCCGCGCCGGGCAGCTCAACCGCGAGACGAAATTCGTTTTGAATTATTTCGGCGCGGAGAAGCCGCAGCTCTACGCGGACGTCAGCCCGCAGGTGCGCGACGTGGACATCCGCGCCGTGGAGGGCGTGAACGGCGAGATGAGCCTGCGCCGCGCGTGGACGACCATGCGCGACCAGAACATCGACACGCTCTGCATCATCGACGAGAACAAAAACCTGCTGGGGCTCATCACCCTCAAGGACATCGCCACGGCGAACATGGACGTGCAGGACAAGTACATCCTCGCCAAGGCCCGCGCCAGCTATGAGAACATCATCGAGGCGGTGAACGGCACGGTGCTGGTGGGCGACCCCAAGGGCAGGATCGTGGAGGGCGGCATCGTCGTCGGCTCCGGCAGCGTGGAGCAGATGGAGCGCGTCATCCACAAGGGCGACGTCGTCATCGTCAGCAACCGCAGCGACAGCCAGCTGGCCGCCATCGAGATGGAGGCGGGCTGCATCGTCGTCTGCGCCGACGCGGAGGTCTCCCGGACCATCCGGATGCTGGCCGAGGAAAAGGGCTGCACCGTCATCGCCACGCCGAACAACACCTACGCCGCGGGACACCTCATCGCGCAGGCCGCGCCCGTGCGGCACTACATGACCACGGAAAAGCTCATCACCTTCAACCTCAACACCCCCGTGGAGGGCGCGTCCAAGACGATGCGCTCCGTGCGCCACCGCTACTTCCCCGTCCTCGACGACGACAGGACGTACCTCGGCGTCGTGTCCCACCGCAACCTGCTGAACCTGCGCAAAAAGCAGCTCATCCTCGTCGACCACAACGAGAAGTCGCAGGCGGCGGAGGGTCTGGAGGAGGCCGAGATCCTGGAGATCATCGATCACCACCGCCTCGGCTCCATCGAGACGACGAACCCCGTGTTCTTCCGCAACATGCCGGTGGGCTGCACCTGCACGATCATCTACCAGATGTACCGCGAAAACAGCGTCGATATCGACCGGCAGACCGCGGGGCTGATGCTCTCCGCCATCCTCTCCGACACGCTGATGTTCCGCTCGCCCACCTGCACGCCGCTGGACGAGCAGACGGCCCGCGCGCTGGCCAAGCTCGCGGAGGTCGAGCTGGAGGCCTACGCCGACGAGATGTTCGAGCGCGGCGGCGACATCAGCGGCGAGACGCCGGAGCAGGTCTTCAAGACCGATTACAAGGTCTTCTACAGCGGACGCTATCACTTCGGCGTGGGACAGGGCAGCTACATGAGCGAGCGGAACCGCCGCGCGGCGGAGGCGCTCCTCAGGGACTACCTCGAAGTCGAGCGGGCCAAGCAGGGTCTGGACTACGTGTTCTACCTGTTCACCGACGTGCGCGCCGCCTCCAGCGATCTGCTCATGACGGGCAAGGGCGCGGAGCCGCTCATCGAAAAGGCCTTCCGCGTCTCCATTGACGACGGCAAGGCGGTGCTGCCCGGCGTCATCAGCCGCAAAAAACAGTTCATTCCGACGCTGCTCAGCGCCGTGCAGCAGGAGCTGCAGGAGGAGCAGGAATAACGGCAAGCAAAAACCTCGGCGGGAGACCCCGCCGAGGTTTTTTTCTGTCCGTTTACTTTTGCAGCCGCCGCTCCATGGCGGTCACGTCTTTGTCCTTCTTGAGCAGCACGCCCGCGAACGGGATCTCCTTCGTGATGCGCTTGGGGTCGATGCCGCCCAGCTCCAGCGCGCGGATCCAGTCCACCAGCTCGCTGGTGGAGGGCTTTTTCTCGATGGCGTCGATGGAGCGCAGGAGGTAGAACGCCTCCATCGCCTGCCGCAGCAGCGTCTCGTCCAGATCGTCGAAGTGGACGCGGACGATCTTCTCCATCTGCTCGGGGTCGGGGAAGGCGATGTAGTGGAAGATGCAGCGGCGCAGGAACGCGTCCGGCAGCTCCTTTTCCGCGTTCGAGGTGATGATGACGATGGGGCGGTGCTTCGCCTTCACGGTCTCCTTGGTCTCCGGGATGTAGAACTCCATCCGGTCCAGCTCCCACAGAAGATCGTTGGGAAACTCCAGATCCGCCTTGTCGATCTCGTCGATGAGCAGCACCACCTGCTCGTCCGAGGAAAACGCCTCGCCTAGCTTGCCCAGCTTGATGTACTTCGCGATGTCGTCCACGCCGGCGTTGCCGAACTGGCTGTCGTAGAGGCGCTGCACCACGTCGTAGACGTACAGGCCGTCCTGCGCCTTCGTGGTGGACTTGACGCTCCAGATGATGAGCGGCTTGCCCAGCGCCTCGGCCACCGCCTGCGCCAGCATGGTCTTGCCCGTGCCCGGCTCGCCCTTGACGAGCAGCGGCTTTTGCAGGGCGCTTGCGATGTTCACCGCGCCGAGCAGCTCCGGCGATGCGACGTAGTTTTTCGTTCCCTGAAAGGTCATTTCCACAGCGGTATCCTCCTGTTTCGGCCGAAATCCGTGTTTTTACAGAGTATACTATGAACCCGCCGATATTTCAACTTTTAGAATTGACTATGTGAAAAATATCTGTTATTGTAATAATGTATGGACTCTGATTCCGACATAATAGACAAAAACTGTTTGGGAGGCTATCAAATGGAGGAAAGCTACCGGAAGGATCAAATGGCCCAGCTGATTCTGGGCAAGCTGCAACGCAACTTCGGCCGCACGGCCGAGCAGGCCACCGAAGCACAGGTGTTTCAGTCCTGCGCGATGGTGCTCCGCGACATCATGGCGGCAAACGGCGTCGCGACGGACAAGCTCGTCCAGCTGGGTCAGCAGCGTCAGGTGCACTACCTCTCCATGGAGTTCCTCATGGGCCGCTCGCTGGAGAAAAACGCGTTCAACCTCGGCGTTCTCGAGCCGATGAAGGAGGCCATCCGCTTCCTCGGCTTCGACCCGGGCGCGGTTTTTGAGGCCGAGCCCGACGCGGGCCTCGGCAACGGCGGTCTGGGCCGTCTCGCGGCCTGCTATCTCGAGGCGATGACCACGCTGGAGATCCCGGCCACCGGTTATTCCATCTGCTTCGAGCTCGGCATCTTCAAGCAGAAGATCGTGGACGGTCAGCAGGTGGAGCTGGCGGACAACTGGCTCGACCTCGGCGACGCGTGGCTCATCACGAAGATGGACGAGGCCGAGGAGGTCAAGTTCGGCGGCCACATCATCGACCACTGGGAGGGCAGCATCAACCATCCCGAGCACGTGGACTACACCAGCGTGCTGGCCGTGCCGCGCGACATGGTCATCGCCGGCTACAACACCGAGCATACGAACACCCTGCGTCTGTGGGACGCCAAGTCCCCCACGCCGGTGGATATGTCGCTGTACTCCTCGGGCGAGTACCTCAAGGCCGTCGAGCAGCAGGCCATGGCGGAGGTCATCGCCAAGGTGCTCTACCCCGACGACAACCACTACGAGGGCAAGTCCCTGCGTCTGCGCCAGCAGTACTTCTTCGTCTCCGCGACGATCCAGTCCATCACGCGCAAGCACCGCGCCCAGTACGGCACGCTGAAGAACTTCCACGAAAAGCACATCATCCAGATCAACGACACGCACCCCGCCCTCGTCATTCCCGAGCTGATGCGCATCCTGCTCGACGAGGAGGGCTACGAGTGGGACGAGGCGTGGGAGATCGTCAGCAAGACGGTCGCCTACACCAACCACACGGTGCTGGCCGAGGCGCTGGAGCGCTGGCCGCAGGCCCTGTTCGAGACGCTGCTGCCGCGCATCTGGAGCATCGTGTGCGAGATCGCGCGCCGCTATCAGACGGAGCTGGAGAGCCGCTTCGGCATGGGCGACGGCCGCGTGGCCCGCATGGCCATCATCTGGGACGGCGAGATCCGCATGGCAAACATGTGCATCTGCGCCTGCTACGCCGTCAACGGCGTGAGCGCGCTGCACTCCGAGATCCTCAAGCACGACGTCTTCTCCGACGCCTACCAGATCCACCCCGACCGTTTCAAGAACGTCACCAACGGCATCGACCACCGCCGCTGGCTCTCGGAGATCAACCCGCAGCTCGACGCCCTCATTCAGGAGTGCACGGGCAGCAGCGACTACCTGCTCCACGCCGATCAGCTCAAGGGGCTTGAGAAGTTCGCGGACGACGCGGGCGTTCTGAAGCGCCTCGGCGAGATCAAGGCGGCGAACAAGAAGAGCTTTGCCGAGCGCGTCAAGGCGGAGAGCGGCATCGTGCTCAACACCGACGCGCTGTTCGACGTGCAGGTCAAGCGTCTGCACGAGTACAAGCGCCAGCTGCTCAACGTCCTGCACATCGTCTACCTCTATCAGCACATGAAGGAGAACCCCAACTTCGACTTCCAGCCGCGAGTGTTCCTCTTCGGCGCGAAGGCCGCGCCCGGCTACTACGTCGCCAAGCGCATCATCTCCCTCATCAACTCGGTGGCCTACACGGTCAACAGCGACCCCGCGTGCAGGGATCGCCTGCAGGTCGCGTTCCTGGAGAACTACCGCGTCTCCCTCGCCGAAAAGCTGATGCCCGCCTCCGAGCTGAGCGAGCAGATCTCGCTCGCCGGCAAGGAAGCCAGCGGCACGGGCAACATGAAGTTCATGATGAACGGCGCGCTCACCATCGGCACGCTCGACGGCGCGAACGTCGAGATGCACGAGCAGGTCGGCGACGACAACATCTTCATCTTCGGCCTCACCTCCCGCGGCGTGACGAAGCTCCGCGAAAAGGGCTACTACGCCTCGGACTACTACATGAACGACCCCGACATCAAGTGGATCATGAAGCAGTTCAACGACGGCTTTGCCGACGGTCAGAGCTACAACGATCTGGCCCGCCGCCTCATCTCCGGCGACGGCTGCCCCGCCGACGAGTACATGCTCTTCGCCGACTTTGAAAGCTACAAGTCCGCGCACCAGCGCGTCGGCGAGGCCTACCGCGACCAGAAGCTGTGGAACCGCATGTCGCTCATCAACATCGCGCGCTCCGGCATCTTCGCCGCCGACCGCTCCATCTGCGACTACGCCGAGACCATCTGGAACGTGCCGCATCGCTGAGCGATCGTAAGCAGTTTACATCAATAAGCCGCCGCTTCCCACGGGAAGCGGCGGCTTATTGGATCGGTCATTACGAACGCAGGATTTCGGCGTCCAGCATGCCCAGCGCATCGGCCTCTTCCACGATCTCCATCTGGAGATACAGATTGGTCGTCGCCGTGCAGACCGCGTCGATGACGACGTTCAGCGTCGCCATGACCACGAGCCCCTCCATCGGGAGGTTCATCTGCGTGAGCAGGATGCCGAAGCAGGTGAGGAATGCGCCGGGGATGGGCGGCATCGCGATCGCCACAACGCCGCTGAGCAGCGCCGCCTGCACCAGCCAGCTCACATCTACGGTGATCCCGGCGTCCTGCGCCAGATAGAGCAGCACGATGGCAAGGCTGACGGCCGCGGCCGGTACGCAGATCATATTCCCGATGGGCAGGGCCATCATCGTCAGTCTGGGCGAAACGCCCAGCTTGTCCCGGCAGGTATCGCCGGTGTCGCCGAAGACCGCGGCGGAGGACGCGGTGGTCAGCGCGGCGGGATAGGTCGTCAGCACCTTCCGCAGCAGCACAGCGGGCTTGACCCGCAGCCGGAGGCAGACGGCGGCCGCCTTGATCGCGCTGAGCAGCAGCATGGCAAGAAGGAAGGCCGCCAGCGGCTTCCAGAGATTCAGCAGCGTGCCGAACACGCCGCCCCAGAACAGCCGCAGCAGCGTAACGAAGACGAACAGCGGGATCAGGCGGCAGACCCGCTCCATGATGAGCAGCACCGCGGCGTTGCACTGCTCCAGCCAGCCGCGCACCGACGCGGCCCGATCGCCCAGCGCCAGCAGCGCCATGCCGACCGCCGCCGCGAGGAAGATGATCTGCAGGGAGTTGCCGTCCGCAAACGGCGAAACGGGGTTTGTGGGAAAAATGCCGAGCAGCAGCGAAATGATCGGCTTGAGCTGCGATTCCCCCTGCGCGGCGGCGCCGAAGCGCTGCGGGAACAAAAGCAGCCCGAACGCCGTGCCGAACGCTCCCCACAGCATGGTGCGCGTTACAAACCGCCCCAGCACCGTTTTTCCGGTCTGCTCGAACGTCGAGGCGCTCCCCACGCCGCAGACGCCGCAGGCGATGGACAGGAAGATCACCAGCCCCGCAAATGTGCTCATCACGCCGAGATACGCGTTGAACAGCGGCGTCAGCGCCGCCTGCGTCGCCGATGCGCGCCACGCCTCCGGCAAAAGCCGGCCGGCCAAGCCGAACACGCAGGCAAGACCGATGGCGCACAGCAGGTGGAGCAGGCTCCTGCTCTTCCGCCCGGGCGGACGCAGCAGCAGGCGATTGACGCCCCGCACATAGCTCCACGACGGCGCAAGCCCCATGTTGGTCAGCAGCTGCGCGCTCCAGGAGGCGCCGTCGTCCTCCGCCGTGGGGTCGAACGCCTCTCCCCGGTAGTCCACCTCCACATAGGCGCCGCCGATCCGCCGTCCCATCCGCAGCGTACACGCCGTCTCCTCGCCGGAGTGCTCACGCACGCGGAGCAGCAGCTCCTCCATCGTGAGGCGCAGCCGCAGGACGTCCTTTTTGGTCAGCTTCTGTTCCGTCAGAAAAGCGTCGATCCGCTCGGAGATCGTATCGATGTCCGTCCCGCGGAGCGCAAAAATCTCTCCTGTTTTCTCCATGTGTTTCCCCCGCTGCTTTTCCGATTTTTAATTACTCTAGTACTTTTTGTGCATAGTTGTCAAGTTTGTCAAAAAAAGAGACAAAAAATTAACAATCGTAGACAAGCACTTTTTCCCTGTGCTATACTGAAAATGCAAGAAATCTTTCATCCATGCAAGGAGGGCTCGTCTATGGAACAATATCTCGCCATCGGCTTTGTCGGAGCCGCGGTCGCGCTGGCGTTCGCCGCGCTGCAGCGGCGAAAGGTCCTCTCTTATTCCGAGGGGAACGAAACCATGCGAAAGATCGCCGCCTCCATCCGCGAGGGCGCGAACGCCTACCTTAAGCACCAGTATACGACGGTGTTCAAGGTCTTTGCGGTGGTGTTCGTGCTGCTGCTCATCATGGCCTTCGCCTCCGACGGGCGCATCCTCTCCAAATTCACGCCCTTTGCGTTTGTCACGGGCGGCGTGTGGTCGATGCTCGCGGGCTTTATCGGCATGCGCATCGCCACCGGCTCCAACGCCCGCACCGCGCAGGCGGCCAGTGAGAGCCTGAACCGCGGGCTGCGCGTCGCGTTTGCCTCCGGCTCGGTCATGGGCTTCACGGTGGTCGGCCTCGGTCTGCTGGACGTGACGCTCTGGTTCTTCCTGCTGCGCTACGCCTTCGGCGTGAGCGACCCGAGCACGCTCGGCAACGTGATGGTCATGAACGGCATGGGCGCAAGCTTTATGGCGCTGTTCGCCCGCGTGGGCGGCGGCATCTACACCAAGGCCGCCGACGTGGGCGCGGACCTCGTGGGCAAGGTCGAGGCCGGCATCCCCGAGGACGATCCGCGCAACCCCGCCACCATCGCCGACAACGTGGGCGACAACGTGGGCGACGTGGCCGGCATGGGCGCCGACCTCTATGAGAGCTACGTCGGCTCCATCCTCGCGACCTTTGCCCTCGGCGCGGCGGGCGGCTACGGCTTTCGCGGCATGCTGCTGCCCGTGGCGCTGGCGGTTTGCGGCATCCTCTGCTCGATCCTCGGCTCCTTCCTCGTCAAGACGAGGGAGGACGCGACGCAGGAGTCGCTCCTGCGCTCGCTGCGCACCGGCACCTACACCGCGGCGGGGCTCTCCGCCGTGCTGGCCGCGCCGCTGACGTACTTTATCGTGGGGAGCTGGGGCGTGTACGTCGCCATTCTCTGCGGCCTTGTCGGCGGCTGCGCCATCGGCTATTTCACCGAGTACTACACCTCCGACACCTATAAGCCCACGCAGAAGCTGGCCGACTCGTCGGAGACCGGCGCGGCCACCATCATCATCGGCGGCATCGCGCTGGGCCTGCGCTCGACCATGACCTCCATCCTCATCGTCGCGGCGGCGGTGCTGGTCTCCTACTTCTCCGCCGGCGGCAGCGTGAGCATCGTGGACGCCTCCGGCGCGTTCACCGAGGCGTTCAACCGCGGGCTTTACGGCATCGGCATCGCGGGCGTCGGCATGCTCTCGACGCTGGGCATCACGCTGGCGACCGACGCCTACGGCCCCGTGGCGGACAACGCCGGCGGCATCGCGGAGATGAGCCTCATGCCCGACGAGGTGCGCGAGCGCACCGACGCGCTGGACTCCCTCGGCAACACCACCGCCGCCACCGGCAAGGGCTTCGCCATCGGCTCGGCGTCGTTGACGGCGCTGGCGCTGCTGGTGAGTTATGTAAACATCGTGCAGGAGCGCACGGACGAGGTGCTGAACTTCACGCTGACGTCTCCGACGGTGCTGGTGGGTCTGTTCATCGGCGCAATGCTCACGTTCGTGTTCTCCGCGCTCACCATGGAGGCGGTGCAGACGGCGGCGCAGTCCATCGTCGTGGAGGTCCGCCGCCAGTTCCGCGAGATCGAGGGCATCATGGAGTTCAAGGTCGACCCCGACTACGCCTCCTGCGTGGCGCTGTGCACCAAGGGCGCGCTGCATGAGATGGTGCTCCCCGCCCTCATCGCCATCGTCGTACCGCTGGCGACGGGGCTGATCCTCGGGCCCACGGGCGTTGTGGGACTGCTGGGCGGCGTGTCCGTCACGGGCTTTGCCATGGCGGTGTTCATGTCCAACGCCGGCGGCGCGTGGGATAACGCGAAGAAGTACATCGAGGCCGGACACCACGGCGGCAAGGGCAGCGACCAGCACAAGGCCGCCGTCGTGGGCGACACGGTGGGCGATCCGTTCAAGGACACCTCCGGCCCTTCGCTGAACATCCTCATCAAGCTCTGCTCTACCGTTTCGATCGTATTCTCCGGTCTCGTTCTCTCGTGGAACCTGATCGGCCTGCTGTAAGGGAGGTATCTCGCCATGGAACTCAAAAACTTCGATCAGATGCTCGAAATGATCCCCAAGCTGGACGGCCCGCGCCGCGTGGTGCTGGCCGGCTCCGACGGGGAGAACATGCTCAAGGGGCTGTTTGACGCGCAGAAGGCCGGCTTCGCCCAGCCCGTGCTGGTCGGCGACCGCGCCCGCACCATCGCCAAGCTCGAGGAGCTGGGGCTCGAGAAGGAGCCCTACACGATGGTGGACACCATGCCGGGGCAGAACGTGGCCTCCGCCGCCATCGACGTTATCCGCTACGGCGAGGGCGACGTCCTCATGCGCGGCAACATGCTCACGCGCGACTTCCTGCTGCCGGTGCTTGACAAGAACACGGGCCTGCGCGACGGCGGCAGCACGCTGAGCCATGTGTCGCTGGCTTCGATGCCGGACTATCCCAAGCTCCTGGCGCTGGCGGACATGGCGGTCATCATCCGTCCGGACATCAGCAAAAAGCGCGCCATCATCCGCAACACGGTGCAGGCGCTCGAGGCGCTGGGCTACGAGCGGCCGAAGCTCGCCATGCTCGCGCTCATCGAAAAGGGCACCTTCCATATGCAGGACACCGTGGAGGCGCAGAGCCTGGTATTTGAGCAGCAGCGCCGCCCCATCGCGGACTGCGAGCTTTGGGGGCCCATCTCCTACGACCTCATCATGAGCAAGGAGGCCGCGCGGCTCAAGCGCTACGTGTGCGAGTGGTGCGGCGGCGGCTTCGACGGCATCATCGCGCCGGAGCTGACCACGGCGAACACGCTGCTCAAGAGCTGGCTGATCCACGCCCACTCCCACGTCTGCGGCGCGGTCATGGGCGCGACGATCCCCATCGCCCTCACCAGCCGCTCCGCCAGCGACCGCGAGGCGTTCCTCTCCACCGCGTTCTGCGTCATTCTGGAGCAAGCGATGAAAGAGAAGAAAAAGTGAACAAAAAAGATCCGTTTGCCCGAGATCGGGCAAACGGATCTTTTTTTATCGGTCAGCTTTTCTTCTTGCCGAGATACGCTTCCTTCACGCTCTCGTCCGCCAGCAGCTCCGCGCCGGTGCCGCTCATGGTGATGCGGCCCGTCTCGAGGACGTAGGCGAGGTCGGCGGTCTTGAGCGCCATGTTGGCGTTCTGCTCGATGAGCAGGATGGTCACGCCCTGCCGGTTGATCTCGCGGATGATGTCGAAGATGCCCTGCACCACCAGCGGCGCGAGGCCGAGGGAGGGTTCGTCCATCATCAGCACCTTCGGGCGGGACATGAGCCCGCGGCCCACGGCGAGCATCTGCTGCTCGCCGCCGGAGAGCGTGCCCGCCAGCTGCCAGGAGCGCTCCTCCAGACGCGGGAACAGCTCGTAGACCCAGCGGATGTCCTTCTTGATGCCGTCCTTGTCCTTGCGGAGATACGCGCCCGCCTGCAGGTTCTCGAGCACCGTAAGGTTCGCGAACACGTGCCGGCCCTCCGGCACCTGTGCGACGCCGGTCTCCAGGATCTTGTTGATGGGCATGCCGAGCAGCTCCGTGCCGTCGTAGGTGATGGAGCCGGCCTTGGCCTTGACGAGGCCGGAGATGGTGCGCAGCGTCGTGGACTTGCCCGCGCCGTTCGCGCCGATGAGCGTGACGATCTTGCCGTCCGGCACCTCGAGGCTGATGCCGCGCAGCGCCTGTATGCCGCCGTAGGCGACCTGGAGGTTTTCGATTTTAAGCATCCTCTTCCACCCCCAGATACGCGTCGATGACGCGCTGATCGTTCTGAATGACCTCCGGCGTGCCGCTCGCGATGAGCTTGCCGAAGTCGATGACGTAGATGCGGTCGGAGATGTCCATGACGAGGTCCATGTGGTGCTCGATGAGCAGGATCGTCATATGGAAGTCCTTGCGGATGCGCCCGATGAACGCCGTCAGCTCGTCGGTCTCCTGCGGGTTCATGCCAGCCGCCGGCTCGTCGAGCATCAGCAGCTTCGGGTGCGTGGCCAGCGCGCGGGCGATCTCGAGGCGGCGCTGCTTGCCGTAGGGCAGGCTGGTGGCCAGCTCGTGCTGCTCGTCCTCAAGCCCCACGATCTGCAGCAGCTTCAGCACCTCGGCGCGCTGCGCCTCCTCCTCGGCCTTGTTCATATGGAACGCGGCGGTGAGGAAGCTGCTGGTCTTGAGCATGTGCTTGGCGGTCAGCACGTTGTCGAACACGGTCTGCGTCTTCCACAGGCGGATGTTCTGGAACGTGCGCGCCATGCCCAGCGCCGTCAGTCTGTCGGGCGTGGGATTCAGCACCGGCGCGCTCACGTACTTCTCGGCGTCGGAGCCCTTGTACTGCTTCTTCATCTTGCCCTGCGGGTGGTTGCGGACGACCGGCTCGCCCAGAAAGGAGATCACGCCGTTCGTCGGCTCATAGACGCCCGTGATGGTGTTGAACGCGGTGGTCTTGCCCGCGCCGTTGGGGCCGATGAGGGCGACGATCTCGCCCTCGTTCACCTCCATGGAGAGGCTGTCCACCGCGACCACGCCGCCGAACTGCATGGTGACGTTTTCGAGGCGCAGGACGTTCTTCTGCTCACTCATCGCCCTTCACCTCCTTCGCCTTCTTGACTTTTTTGCGGAACAGTCCGCCGAGCACCTCGGGCAGCTCGCGGTCGCCCATGATGCCCTTGCGGAAGAACAGCACCACGATCATGATGATGACCGAGAACACCACCAGGCGGAAGCCGTTGCGGAACACGCCCGGGGCGCTGATGCCGAGGAAGCTGCCGGAGTCGAGCCCGCGCAGCCACCACTCGGACGCGGAGATGAAGAGCATCGCGCCGATGACCGAGCCGGAGATGGAGCCGATGCCGCCCAGCACCACCATGAGCAGGATCTCATAGGTCATGGCGGACTTGAAGTTGTTCGCCTGCGCGATGGAGAGCACCATCGCCATGGTCGCGCCGGAGACGCCGGCAAAGAAGCAGCTCGTGCAGAACGAGAGCATCTTGTGCTTGGCGAGGTTGATGCCCATGGCCTCGGCGGCGACCTCATCGTCGCGGATGGCCTTGAACGCGCGGCCGTAGGTGGAGTTCACCAGCAGCACGATGATTGCGATGCAGACCGTGGCGATCAGCACCGGCACAAAGGTCGAAAGGCTCAGCGTCGTGCCGCCCAGCTGCAGCTTGAACGTGGAGCAGCGGGCGAAGTTCTTCAGCAGGTTCGAGCCGTTGGTGATGGGCCCGAGCTTTTTCCACTGGAAGATGGCGCGGATGATCTCGGCAAAGCCCAGCGTGGCGATGGCGAGGTAATCGCTCTTGAGCCGCAGCACGGGAAGGCCGATGAGGTACGCGAACACCGCCGCCGCAAGCCCCGCCAGCAGCACGGAGAGCAGCACGCCCAGCGCCGTGCCGAAGCCGCCGAGGGCGTTGCCCAGCGTCTCGGGCAATGAGATGCGCACCGCCGCGTCAAAGTACTGATACACCGCGTCGCGGGCGTCGGACGGGATGGAGAAGATGGCGTAGGTGTACGCGCCGATGAGCATGAAGCCCGCGTGGCCGAGGGAGAAGAGGCCCGTAAAGCCGTTCAGCAGGTTCATCGAAACCGCCGCCAGCGCGTAGACCGAGCCCTTTTGCAGCACCGTCAGCAGCATGTAGGCCTTGCTGGTCGGCGAGATGACCTGGTCGAGCAGCAGCACCACGGCGAGGAAAACGAGCACCGCCGCGAGAGAGATGAGGTTTTTGCGCGTCTGCGCTTTTTTGTCTATCATCGTTCACCCTCCCCTCTCAAACCTTGTCCGTGGTCTTTTCGCCGAACAGGCCCGTCGGCTTGAAGACCAGAATGACGATGAGGAGCACGAAGGTCACGGCGTCGGAGAAGGTCGAGAAGTCGACCTGCTCGGCGATCAGTCCCTGCGTGATGAGGATGGTGTCGAGGCCCTTGATGAGGCTCTCGGAAATGCCGATGATGAACGCGCCCACGACCGCGCCGGGGATAGAGCCGATGCCGCCGAACACCGCCGCGACGAAGGCCTTCAGGCCGGGCATGGCGCCGGAGGTCGGCACGATGCCGGGATAGTTCGAGAAGAACAGCAGCGAGCCGACGGCGGCGAGGAACGTGCCGATGACGAAGGTGACGGAGATGACGCTGTTGATGCGGATGCCCATCAGCTGCGCGGTCTCAAAGTCCTTGGACACGGCGCGCATCGCCATGCCGATCTTCGTGTGGTTGATGAGATAGACCAGCGCGAACACCAGCGCGATGGTCAAAAACGGCGTGATCACCGTCACGCGCGTCGTCGTCGCGCCGAACACAACGATCTTATCCGAGATCCAGGGGATCTCGGGATAGTTCTTATTCAGGCCGCCCGTAATGTACAACGCGAGGTTTTGCAGCAGATAGCTCACGCCGATGGCGGAGATCATGACCGACATGCGCGGCGCCGTGCGCAGCGGCTTGTAGGCCACCCGTTCGATCGTGAAGCCGAGCAGCACTGTCAGCACGATCATCAGCGGGATCGCCGCATAGAGCGGCATGGACGCCGCAAAGTAGACCATCATCAAGCCCGCGACCATGAACACGTCGCCATGGGCGAAGTTGATGAGGCGCAATATGCCGTAGACCATGGTGTAGCCCACGGCGATCAAGGCATACTGTCCGCCCACCGAAATACCCGAGAGCAGATACGGCAGGACGGTGTTTCCCAAACTCATGGGGAGAGCCTCCCTTCCCAGATTACGTACGCTTTTTAAGGGAACCGGCGGGAGCGAGCGCTCCCGCCGGTCTCATTGCATTGCTGAATCAGCCGGCCTTCGCTTCGGTGACGAAATCCCAAACGCCCGTGGAGGTGTTGCACTCCTTGACGAACGCGCTGTCGCGCAGAGCGTCGCCGATGTCGTCAAAGGCGATCTTGCCGGTCACGCCGGTGTACTCGAGGCTCGGCAGAGCCGCCAGCACGGCGGAGGGCTCCGTGGAGCCGGCGGCCTTGAGGGCCTCGAGCGCCACATAGTAGGCGTCGTAACCCATGGCCGTGACAGCCGCGAGCTCGTCGTTGCCGCCGTTGTTGGCCTTGGCGGTGGAGTCGCCGTTGATCCACGCCTTGATGCCGGAGTCGAAGTTGGGATCAGCGCCCTCCTGATAGAAGGTGGTCACGCAGATCTTGAGGTCGCTGCCCTTGGCAGCTTCCAGAATGACGTTGGAATCCCAGGTGTCGCCCGCGAGGATCGGCATGCCCAGGCTCTGGTCGCCGGCCTTGGCGATGATCTGCGCCGCCGCCTCGGTGGAGACCGGGGAGAAGAACACGTCGCAGCCCTGGTTCTGGGCGTTGGTGATATAGGTCGAGTAGTCGCTCGTGCCCTCGGGGAAGGTCTCCTGGACGCAGTTCTCCGCGCCGAAGGCCTGCACGAAGTAGTTCACGAGGCCGCCGGAGTAGTCGTCGCCCTGCTTGCTGAGGCAGTACGCCTTGCTCGCGCCCAGCTCATCCTTCGCGAAGTTCGCCAGCACCGTGCCCTGGAACGGATCGAGGAAGCAGATGCGGAAATACACGTCGCAGCCGGAGGTGACCTGCGGGTTGGTGCAGGTCACGCCGATGGCGGGCATGCCCGCCGCCGCGAAGGTGTCACCCGCGGCGATGGAGACGCCGGAGCCGTAGGAGCCGAGCACGACGGAGACGCCGTTCGAGATCAGCGTCTGGGCCGCGGTGGGCGCCTTGTCGTTGGCAGAGGCGTTGTCGGCATAGACCAGCTCGACGTTATAGGTGGTGCCGCCGATCTCGACGGTCGGGGTCTCGACGTTGGCATACTGCATGCCGAGGATCTCCTGCTTGCCGCCGGCGCCGTTGTCGCCGGACTGCGGCTCGAACACGCCGATCTTCACGACGTTGCCGGACGAGGAGCCCGCCGAAGACGAGCCGGTGCTCGCCGCGCCGCTGCCGCCGCACGCGACCAGCGCCAGCACCATCGCGAGCGTGAGAACAAGTGCAAATAACTTCTTCATGGTTTCATCCTCCTTACATTTCGCATCTATATATAATATAGGATTGCGATTGTGGCTATTCTAGCCCAAACCAACGGCGCTGACAAGGGGCAAAATCACCGGAATTTCACCCCTTGTCAGCGCCTGTTTCTCGGGACAGCTCGCGAAAGTGTTCTCGTCTCGTGGACAAATGCCTTTATATGTCGGTCACAAGCGGGTTTTTGTCCGTCATCAAAAGACATTTTTATTGGTCAGATTGCACAAAAACCGCGCGGAACTCTTCGGCGGACATGGTCTCGTTTTTCAACAGGAATTCCGCCACCGCCACGAGCTGCTCGCGGTCGCGCTGCAAGATCTCCTCGCAGCGGCGGTAGGCCGCGTCGATGAGCTTCTTGACCTCGGCGTCGATCTGCGCCGCCACCTCCTCGGAGTACGGCTTGGAGCGCGCCATCTCGCGCCCGATGAAGATCTCGTCGTGTCCGCTCTCAAACGACACCGCGCCGAGGCGCTCGCTCATGCCGTAGGCCGTGACCATCTTGCGCGCGATCTGGCTGGCGCGCTGGATGTCGTTGGACGCGCCGGTGGAGATGTCGCCGAGCATCATCGCCTCCGCCACGCGCCCGCCGAGGAGCGAGACGATCTGCTCCTCCATGTACCGCTTCGACTGGTACGAGCGATCCTCCTCCGGCAGCGAAATGGTCATGCCGCCGGCCTGTCCGCGGGGCACGATGGTGATCTGGTGCACGGGATCGTGGGTCGGCAGCGCGTGCATCACGACGGCGTGGCCCGCCTCGTGATAGGCGGTGAGCTTGCGCTCATGGGGCGTGACGACGCGGCTCTTCTTTTCCGGACCGGCGATGACCTTGATCTCGGCCTCGTCAAACTCCGCCTTGCCGAGGAGCTTCTTGTCCCGACGCGCGGAGAGCAGCGCCGCCTCGTTGGCGAGGTTTTCGAGGTCCGCGCCCGTAAAGCCGGAGGTGCCGCGGGCGATCTCCTTGAGGTCCACGTCCTCGGCAAGCGGCTTGTTCTTCGTGTGGATCTTCAGGATCTCCTCGCGTCCCTTGATGTCGGGCAGGCCCACATAGACCTGGCGGTCGAAGCGTCCGGGACGCAGCAGCGCGGGGTCGAGGATGTCGGCGCGGTTCGTCGCCGCCATGACGACGACGCCCTCGTTCGTGCCGAAGCCGTCCATCTCGACGAGCAGCTGGTTGAGCGTCTGCTCGCGCTCGTCGTGCCCGCCGCCGAGGCCGGTGCCGCGCTGACGGCCCACCGCGTCGATCTCGTCGATGAAGACGATGGCGGGCGCGACCTTCTTCGCCTGCTCGAACAGGTCGCGCACGCGGGAGGCGCCGACGCCGACGTACATTTCAACGAAGTCGGAGCCGGAGATGGAGAGGAACTCGACCCCCGCCTCGCCCGCCACCGCGCGGGCCAGCAGCGTCTTGCCGGTACCCGGCGGGCCGACGAGCAGCACGCCCTTGGGGATGCGCGCGCCGAGGTCGATGAACTTCCGCGGCTCGCGCAGGAAGTCGACGATCTCCCGCAGCTCCTCCTTTTCCTCGTCCGCGCCCGCCACGTCGGCAAAGGTCGTGGGGCGGCCGCTGTCCTTCGCGCTGTGGGTCGAGGCCGTGCCGAACTTCGCCATGCCGCCCGCTCCGCCGCCGCCGTTCGCGCGCACGGACATGAAGTACCAGATGGCAAAGATGCCGAGGATCGCCACCACATAGGGCAGCAGCATGGAGAGGTAGTTCGGCGAATGATCGGCGTGATAGTCGTAGTCCTCGATGATGCCCGCCGCCTTCTGCGCCTCGACCAGCTCATTCAAGTCGTCGTAGAACAGATCGAAGTCGTAGAGGTCCTTGACCACCGTCTGCGGCCCATCGCCCTCGTCGCGCAGCGACAGCGTCAGCGTGGTGTCCGCGACGGTGAACGCGCGCACCCGCTCCTGCTCGAACAGCGCCTTGACCTCGGCATAGGAGGGCTGCTTCGCCTTCGGCTGCATCAGATAGCCGAAGACGGCCAGCAGCGCGAGCAGAAGCAGCAGATAAAGAAACGGATTCTGGCGTTTGCCCTGTTGTGTCAAGCGGCACGCCTCCTCTTTTTACGGATATATGCCGTGCGTTTTGACGGCAGAAAAGGGAAACGCCGCTTACGGCGTTTCCCGGTAGATCTCGGGTTTCATGACGCCCACGTAGGGCAGGTTGCGGTACTGCTGCTTGAAGTCCAGCCCGTAGCCGACGACAAACGCGTCCGGCACCGTAAAGCCGATGTAGTCGGCCTTGATGGGCTTCTCGCGGCGCTCCGGCTTGTCGAAGAGCGTCACGATGGTCACGCTGTTCGCGCCCTTGGTCATAAAGTACTGCGTGAGGAAGTAGAGCGTATTGCCGGAGTCAAGGATATCCTCCACCACGATCAGGTCGCGGCCCGTGATATCGTGCCCCAGGTCGCGGGTGATCTGGACGTTGCCGCTGCTCTTGAACTCGTTGCCGTAGGACGATACGGCGATGAACTCGATCTCGCTCTTGATCTGACAGGCGCGGATCAGATCCGACATGAACAGGAAGCAGCCCTTGAGCACGCCGACAAACAGCGGGTTTCTGTCCTTGAATCGGTCGAACAGCTCGTCGCCCAGCTCCTGTACGCGCTTGTGGATCTGCTCCTCGCTGTACATCACTTCCAAAATGTCCTGATCCATCGTACTTTTTGCCATAGTTTCTCCCTTTCTCCGCTGATTTATGTCGGTTGCTGAAACACACATTTCATTGCTTGACGCAAAGCGCCAATACGCCGCCCCGCTTCTCCGCCGCAACGCCGCGCGGCAGGTCGAGGTGCGTGCCGTAGGGGCTGGCGCACAGCTCCTCGATGGCGGCGTAATGCCGCGCGGTGAAGTCCTTTTTCCCGACGGGCAGCCGGTCCAGCAGCAGCCGCACCATGCGAGCGCGCAGCGCCTCCGGCGCGGCGTTCAGCGTCCGGCACGGCGCCGTGACGCGGCCCTCGCCGCAGGTCATGCCGCCCTGCTCCAGCCGCTCCGCCGCCAGCGCGTCAAGATACTCGCTCTCCAGGCGCAGCGTCTGCGCCGTCTCCGCCAGATGGGCCGCGGCGGCGGCGTTGACCCGCTCCAGCCGCGGCATGATCTCATGCCGGATATAGTTGCGGGCAAAGGCGTCGTCGAGATTCATCGCGTCCGTGCGATGGCCGAGCCCGTTTTCCGCCGCGTAGGCTTCGATCTGTGCGCGCGTCAAGCCCAGAAACGGGCGGATAAAGACGCCCCGCACCGGCGCGATGCCGCCGAGGCCGCTGCGCGCGCCGCGCGCAAGCTGAAAGAGCAGCGTTTCGGCGTTGTCGTCCGCGTGGTGAGCGGTGGCGACGCGCGAGACGCCGTGTTCCGCCGCCGCGCGCTCCAGAAAATCATAGCGCGCCAGACGGCCCGCCTCCTCGGTGGAGACGCCGCGGCGCGCCGCCAGCGCGCCCACGTCGGCATGCTCGACGTAGAACGGGATGCCGCGCGCCGCGCAGAATTCCCGCACGAACGCCTCGTCCCCGTCCGCCGCCGCGCCGCGCAGGCCGTGGTGCAGATGCGCCGCGGCGACGCGCGTTCCCCGCGCGTGCAGCCAGTGCAGCAGCGAGATCGAGTCCACGCCGCCGGAGACGGCGGCCAGCACCGGCTCGCCCTCCGGCAGCATGTCAAAGCGACGGGCAAGCGCCTCCGCCGCGTCGAGCCTCACCATGCCTCGTCCTCGTCATAGCGTCCTTCGAAGTTCGAAAACGTCGTGAACTCGGGCGACCACGTGAGATTGACCGTCCCGGTGGAGCCGTGACGGTTCTTGGCGATGATGCACTCGGCAATGTTGCGCTGCTCCGAATCCTCATTATAATAATCGTCGCGATAGAGGAACAGGACGATGTCCGCGTCCTGCTCGATGGCGCCGGAGTCGCGGAGGTCCGAGAGCATGGGCCGCTTGTTGTCGCGCTTTTCATTGGCGCGGGAAAGCTGCGAGAGACACAGCACCGGCACCTGCAGCTCCTTGGCCATGATCTTGAGCATACGCGACATCTCGCTGACGATCTGCTGGCGGTTCTCGCTGCCGCGATTGTTCCCGCCGGCGGAGTTCATCAGCTGCAGGTAGTCGATGACCACCAGGCCGAGGTTGTCGACGCGGCGGCACTTGGCGTTCATGTCCGCCACGCTGAGCATCGGGTTGTCGTCGATGCGGATATCCAGCGGCGCAAGCGTCGTCGACGCGTTGGCGATCTTCGTCCAGTCCGACTCCCGCAGGTTGCCGGTCAGCAGGCGCTGGCTTTCCACCATCGCCTCGTTGGAGAGGATGCGCGTGACCAGCTGCTCCTTGGACATTTCCAGCGAGAACACCGCCACGGCCTTGCCGCTGGACTTCGCCACGTTGAGCGCCACGTTGAGCGCCATGCTCGTCTTGCCCATGCCGGGGCGCGCGGCCAGCAGCACAAAGTCGCTGCTGCCGAAGCCCGCGGTCTTGCTGTCGACGTCGGCAAAGCCGATCTCAAGGCCCGGCATCCCCCGTCCGCCGCTGGCCGAAAGCTCGGCAAGGCGGTCCAGCACGCCCTGCAGGACCGTGCCGATGCGCTCCATATCCTGCGCGCTGCGCCCGCGGCGCACGGCGTAGATCTTCTGCTCCGCCGACTCCAGAACGGCGCCGGCGCCGCCCGTTCCGTCCTGCACAAGGCCGGTGATCTCGCTCGCGGCGGTGGCGACGGCGCGCAGCAGCGCCTTGTCGAGCACGATGTCCGCGTACTCCAGCACGTTGGCGCTGGTCGGCGTGACCTCCATCAGCTCGGCGAGGTACGCGCGGGTCGTCGCGTCGTCATAGGTTCCGTTCTTCTCCATCTCGCCGATCACGGTCAGCGCGTCGATCGGCCGGCCGTAGAGGAACATGGAGTAGATGGTCTCGAACACCTCGCGGTTCTGGCGCAGGTAGAAGTCGTCGGGGCGCAGCTTTTCCATCACGTCCCGGATGCAGTTCGCATCGATGAGCATGGAGCCCAGCACGGCCTGCTCGGCCTCCAGGCTGTGCGGCATCTGGCGATATAGCAGTTCATCGTCCATGGGCATAACAGATACGCCCCCTTTCCCGGTTCCTTGGCTTTTACGTCTCCTCGACGACCTCGACCGAAAAGCTCGCGCTGACTTCGTAGCCGAGCTTCGCCTTGATCTCGTGCACGCCGAAGGTCTTGATCGGCTCCAGCACCAGCTGCTGCTTGCCGACCGTGACGCCCAGCTGCGCCTCCAGCGCCTCGGAGATCTCCTTGCCCGTGACGGCGCCGAACAGCTTGCCGCCCGCGCCGCCCTTGGCCTCGACCTTCACAGTCTTGCCGCGCAGCTTGTCCGCCGTTTCAACGGCGGCGGCGCGGTTGGCCGCCTCTTCCTTGCGGCGCGCGGCGTCCTGAAGCTTCATGGTGTTGATGGCGTCGGGCGTGGCGGGGATCGCCAGCTTGCGCGGCAGCAGATAGTTGCGCGCGTAGCCCTCGGCGGCCTCGATCATCTCGCCGCGCTTGCCCTTGCCCCGGATGTCCTGTTGCAGAATGACTTTCATGATTTGATCTCCTTTACAGCTTCACGTCCGAAGACGCAAATGGTTTTTATTCCTCTAAATATTCGTCGATGGCGTTCATCAGCTGCTCGCGCACGGCGTCCACCGTGCCGTCGGGCACCTGCGCGCCCGCCGTGGTCGAGTTGCCGCCGCCGCCGAGCTTTTCCATGATGACCTGCACGTTGATCTCGCCCAGCGAGCGGGCCGAGAGATTGACGCCCGAGCCATACTTGAACAGCACGAACGACGCGCGCACGCCCTGAAGCGTCAGCAGCTCGTCGGTCGCCTTGGCGGCGGTCACGCGGTCCACCTCTTCCTCCACGGCGGCGATGGCGATGTCGTCGTGGAACATCTCCGCGTGGCGGATGATCTCATAGCGGGCGATCATGCCCGAAAGATCGGTCTGGAACAGGCGCTGCACGTCCGCCGTGTCCGCGCCCGCGCGGCGCAGATACGCCGCCGCCTCGAAGGTCCGGCCGCCGGTGCGGCGCGTGAAGCTCTTCGTGTCCAGCACCATGCCGGCGAGCAGCGCCTCCGCCTCGGCCTTCAAAATGTCGCCGCCGTCCACCAGATACTGCAAAAGCTCCGTCACCAGCTCTGAGGCCGACGACGCGTAGGGCTCATGGAAGTTGAGCGCGGCGGATTCGATGTAGCTGGCGGCGCGGCGGTGGTGGTCGATGACCGCGACGCGGTTGCAGGTATCCAGCAGCGGCTCGGACTCGACGAAGTCCGGGCGGTTGGTATCGACGACGACGAGCAGCGCGCCCGCCTGCGCCATGATGAACGCCTCGTTGCCGCTGATGAACGTGTCCTTATACTCCGGCAGCTCGCCGAGGCGGGAGAGCACGGCGCTCGCGGCGTTATCCTCCATGTCGATGACGATCTTGGCCTTCTTGCCGCGCTTGCGCGCGATGCAGCACACGCCCGCCGCCGCGCCGACGGCGTCCATATCCGCGTGCTTGTGCCCCATGACGAACACCTGCGTCGCATCGGAGATCAGCTCGCCCAGCGCGTTCGCCATGACGCGGGACTTGACCTTCGTGCGCTTTTCCGACGCCTGCGTCTTGCCGCCGTAGAACTCGAAGTCCAGCGACCCGCGCACGACCACCTGGTCGCCGCCGCGGGAGAGCGCCATTTCGATGGAAAGCGTGGCGTACTGATAGAGCGTGGCGAAGTCGTCCGCGTCCTTGCCGACGCCGAGCGACAGCGTCGCGGCGACGCCGTCCTCCGTCACGACCTCGCGCACCGCGTCCAGCACGGAGAATTTGCTTCGAACCAGCTCGTCGTACCGCTCCTGCGTGACGATCAGCAAAAAGCGGTTGCGGTCCAGACGGGCGAACAGACCCTCCGTGTGCTCGACCCACTCGCTGAGCTTTTCGTTGACGCGGGCAAGGATCGCGCTGCGCGACGCCTCCGTGCCGGCCTTCATCAGCTCGTCATAGTTGTCCAGCATGACGATGGCGACGACGGGGTGGTTGCTCACGCTGGCCGCGCGCATGGCGTCCAGCTCCGTCACGTCCAGCCAGTACGTCGTGGCGAGCACCGTCTCCCGCCGCGTCCCGTCGGGATGGCTCACGCTGCCGAAGACGCGGAAATGCTTTTCGCCGACGATCACCGTCTCCGGCGCTTCGGCCTTGCCCTCCAGCAGCCAGCGGTAGTTGAACTCGGGCAGCGTGGTGTCGATGCGGTTTTCAAACACATCCTCCTCCACGCCCGTCAGCAAGCGGAAGCTCTCGTTGCTCCAAAGCATCTCCTGCGTGTCCGGCCGAAAGACCATCATGGCGATGGGGGCGGAGAGCATCGACGCCTTCTCCGCCGAGGTCATATCGTCGGTCATTTCGTCGATGTACCGGCGAATGGCTTCCCTGCGCTTTTTGCCGGTGGAGCGGAAATAGAAATAGAGTCCGGCGACGATAACGGTCTCGATCACGCCGAGCACGGCGTCGCCGCTTGCAAAGGCCGCGACGGCAAACAATGCCGCGAAGATAAAGTAAAGCCGCATGCTGGGCTCAGTCAGTTTCGTGATCCGCCTGGGCAATCGGATCGCCTCCTTTTCCGACACGTTTCGAGGCTATAGATAAGGTATTATAGCACAACAAAGCGCCGCCTTACAATATAAAATATGTTCATTTCTGAAATTTTGAAATCCCTGTATACTTTTTGCCCAAATCGTGGTATACTGTAGTGACTTGGTTATTGACCGGGCGGGTCGTGACGCCGTCCGGTACATATAAACAAATGAATGAACAGCTCTCTTCAGACGCTGCCGGTGCCTGTTATGTTTCGCGATTCGGGGCGAAACGTCGACGCACGGACGTCTTTGTTTCCGTGTGCGTATGCGCCTTCGCCGTGTCCGAACCGTTCGGCTGTTCTCCATAAATCATGAGAAACAGGAGTGTAACATCAGTTGGCAGAACAGTTAAAAATCATCCCCTTGGGGGGACTCAATGAGATCGGCAAGAACATGACCGTATATGAATACGGCGGCGAGATCATCGTCGTCGACTGCGGCATGGCCTTCCCCGACGAAGAAATGTACGGCATCGACTGCGTCATCCCCGACGTGAGCTACCTCGTCAAGCACCGCAACCGCATCCGCGGCCTGTTCGTCACGCACGGCCACGAGGATCACATCGGCGCCATTCCCTATGTGCTCAAGCAGGTCAACATGCCGATCTACTGCACCCGCCTCACCGCGGGCCTCATCCGGCTCAAGCTGGAGGAGCACGGCCTCGCCAAGACGACGAAGATCGTCACGGTGGAAAGCGGCATGACCGTCAAGGCCGGCAAGTTCAGCGTGGAGTTCATCCACGTCAACCACTCGATCGCCGACAGCGTGGCCTTTGCCATCCACACGGGCCTCGGCTGCGTCGTCCACACGGGCGACTTCAAGATCGACTCCACGCCCATCGACGGCGAGGTCATCGACCTCGCGCGCTTCGGCGCGCTGGGCAAGGAGGGCGTGCTGGCCCTGTGCGCGGACTCGACGAACGTCGAGCGCCCGGGCTACACGATGAGCGAGCGCACGGTGGGCAAGACCTTCGACCGGCTGTTCGCCGGCTGCAAGCAGCGCATCATCGTCACGACCTTCGCCTCCAACGTCCACCGCATCCAGCAGGTCATCGACGCGGCCGCCGCCTGCGGGCGCAAGGTCGCCGTCTCGGGCCGCAGCATGGAGAACGTCACCAAGGTCGCCACCGACCTCGGCTACATGAAGCTGCCGAAGAACACGGTGGTGGATCTGAACAAGATCAAGTCCCTCCCCCTCGACAAGCAGGTCATCGTCACCACCGGCTCGCAGGGCGAGGAGATGAGCGCGCTGTACCGCATGGCGTTCTCCCAGCACAAGCAGATCGAGATCGGCCCCGGCGACAAGGTCATCATCTCCGCCTCGGCCATCCCCGGCAACGAGAACACGGTCTCCCGCGTCATCAACGAGCTGTTCCGCAAGGGCGTGGACGTGGTCTATGACCGCGCGGACATGCTGCACGTCTCCGGTCACGCCTGCCAGGAGGAGCTGAAGATCATCCACGCCCTCGTCAAGCCCAGATACTTCATCCCCGTCCACGGCGAGCAGCGCATGCTGCAGCTGCACAAGGACCTTGCCATGTCTATGGGCATGGAGCGCAAGAACATCGCCATCTGCGAAAACGGCGACGCGGTCGAGATTACCGCGCGCCAGATGAAGATCCACCCCGGCGCGGCCGCCGTGGGCGAGGTCATGGTGGACGGCAGCGGCGTCGGCGACGTCGGCACCGTGGTACTGCGCGACCGCAAGCACCTCGCTGAGGACGGCATGGTCGTGGTCGTGCTGCCCATCTCCGCTCAGAGCGGCGAGATACTCTCCGAGCCGGAGATCGTCACCCGCGGCTTCATTTACGTCAAGGAGTCGGAAGAGCTGATCGACACGCTCAAGACTATTACGATGTCGGCCGCTGAGTCTATTCGCGGGAGACGCAGCCGCGACATGGGCGAGCTGCGCGGCGCGATCAAGAGCGCGGTGAGCAACTACCTCTTCAAAACGACGAAGCGCTCCCCCATGGTCATCCCCGTGATCACCCGCCTGTAAGCGCCCCAAAAAGCGCCCGTCAAATTGCCGAAAGGCCCTCCGGCAGGTCTGAACCAAAGGTTCGGACCTGCCGCTTTTTTGGTTCAATTTGTTGACATAAATTAAGACAGACTATATGAAATATCATTTATCATTTAGTCCCTCGAAAATCATTTCCGATTATGCCTCTTTTCAGAAATCCTTTTGTTATGCGGGCTTCAACGGGGTTACGCCAGGTTTTGTGAGTCTACATAAAATGATTTAGATGACATAATCTTGTGCAGACTGCAAAATACATTCCATTTTATGCGGTCTACATAAAAAACCGGATTTCGACCTTTTCCGCACCTCTGCGCAAAAAATGAGGCGGGTCTTGCCGCTGCGTCCGCGCAGGGCAAAACCCGCCTCTTTCTGATAGATTTATCGGCTCTTGCCTCTATAGACTATTCGCCGAAGCGCTCCTTGAGCGCGAGGGACGCGGCGTAGAGTTCGTTCTTGCTGTAGGTGTTATTTTCGTCCTTCAGCAGCCGCTTGATGGCGTCCTTCGCCGTGCAGTCCTCCCGCACCATGCAATCGACTAAGAGTGCCTCCGGCGTACGGACATGCTCCACCTCGCGCAGGAAATAGTCCTCCGCCACCTCGAGGATCATGGCATACTCTCCCTTTTCATAGCTGCCCTTTGCCAGCAGCTGCTCCCGCACCTCGGCGGGCGAACCGCGGAACGTCATCTCGTGCAGCTTGGTCATGTCGTTGCAAAGGCAGACGCGCACGTCCGCGCCCGCGTCCGCGAGAAACTCGATCGTCCCCAGGATGCGCTTGGGCGACTCGTAAAAGGCATACGTCCGCGTATCGCCTTTGCGCATCATCTCCAGCACGCGGCGGCGGTCGGCATTTTCCCGGGGAAAGAACCCGTAGAAAAAGAAGGTCGAGAGATCGAAGCCGGAGATCGAGAGCGCCGTCACCGCCGCGCAGGCGCCGGGCACGCCGACGACGCGGACGCCGTTTTCCACCGCCAGCTTGATGAGCTCATTCCCCGGATCGGAGATGCAGGGCGTGCCCGCATCGGTGATGACGGCGATGCTCTTGCCCTCCAGCAGCTGTGAAAGGAACCACCTGGCCTTGCCGTGCTCGTTGAACTTGTGGTTGGCGGAGAGGTCGTTGCGGATGCCCAGCTTGTTGAGCAGCACCACGCTGCGGCGCGTATCCTCCGCCGCGATGATATCCACCGTCTCCAATATCTCCCTGCCGCGCGCGCTCATATCACGGGAGTTGCCGATCGGCGTTGCGACAATGTAAAGAGTGCCTGTTCCGCTCTGCTGTTCCATGGCGTCCTCCTTGACCGGATGCGTTGTCTGCTACCTTGCAGTATAGCCGAGCGCGGCACATTTTTCAACATTTCCCTTTGCTTTTTTGCCGTGATGGCATATAATGTGAAGCGATTCTCAGATCAAACGAAGGAGATTTGCCATGAAAAAGCTTTTGCGTCGGTTTTCTGCCGCGCTGTGCGCATTTGCGCTCTGCCTGACCTTTGCGAGCGCGCTGTCTGTCGAGGACGCGCGCATGCTGCTGGAAAAGCACTATGTCGGAACGATCCCCGCCGCCGCCTATCAGGCGACGACGCTGGACGAATTGTTTAAGGCCCTCGGTGATCCGTATACCTATTATATGAATGCGGCCGCATGGGAATCGTTTAACGACGCCGTTGAGAAAGAGAGCTCTGTGAGCGGCATCGGCGCCGGCGTCGAGTACACGGCAGACGGGATCCTGATCACGGAGATCCTCCCCGGCGGCGGCGCGGATGAGGCCGGCTTGAAGCCGGGCGACTGCATTGTCGCCGTCGAAGGCGTCCCCTGCGCCCCGGCAAACGATACGCATCGCGCGCTCATCATCGGCGAGGCCGGAACATACGTCAACATCACCGTGCGCCACACGGACGGAACGCGTCAAGACTACCGCATCGAGCGCCGTCTGGTCGAGGTCCACAACACGACCGTCACCTCCTCCGATGAAGTGACCACGATCCGCTGCAGCAGCTTCGGTACCCATACGGCGGAATACTTCTATGACGGCATCTCAGAATACGGCGACCAGACCCGTCTCTGGGTCGTCGACCTGCGCAACAACATGGGCGGTATCAGCGACGCCGCGTCAAGCACGCTGGGCATGTTCACGGGCTACGGCCCCAAGCTCATCTTCCGCACGAACGAGGGGACCGATTATTCCACCTACTTCCTGTATGAGCCCTTTACGGAGGCCCCTGTCATCGTGCTGGTCAACGCTCTCACCGCCAGCGCCTCGGAGGTTTTCTCCGGCGGCATCCGCGCCCAGTCGGCCGGCGTCATCGTCGGCTCGCGCACCTACGGCAAGGGCGTCGCCCAGCTGATCTACGGAAAAGCGGATTACCCCGAGCTGTTCACGGACGACGCCATCAAGATCACGACCCACCGCTTCTATTGCTCCGACGGCGGCACGACCGACAGGATCGGCGTTATTCCCACCATTCTCGTCTCTGATGAGTACACCGAAGCCGTCGGGGAGCTGCTGTGCGGCCGCCGCGTCATTGGCAAGGACTACATCCATCTCACGCTGAACGGGAAGGATTTTTACATCGATCTGGCCAAGGCGTCCGAAGCGCCTTATGACAAGGCGCTCTCGGAGCTGCTCTCGGCGATGGCGCCGGACACGCTGATCCGTTATTCCCTCAAGGGCGGCAGCGAGGTGCAAATCAGTCCCGAGGCCACCGCAAAAGAACTCGGCATCACGCTGACGCCCCGCACCTTCCGCGACGTGGAGGGCAGCGCCTATGCCTCCGAGATCAACACGCTCGGCATCTACAGGATCCTCCTCGGCAGCGGCGATCGCGAGTTCGCGCCCACCCGCACGCTGACGCGTGCGGAGCTGTGCGCCATGCTGGCGCAGGCGCTGAATACGCCGAAGGGCGTCTCCGGCTATTTCAACGATGTTCCGGCCGGACGCTGGTACAGCGATCCCGTCAACGCGATCGCGTCCCTCGGCTTTGTGGACGGCGTCGGCGGCGGGCGCTTCGATCCGGACGGCACGCTGACGCAGAGCCAGTTCATCGCCGTCATGGGGCGGCTCGCCCGCTTCCTCAACTGCAACGCGGACGATTATGCCCGCGAGCTGACGGAGGAGCAGCTCGCCGACGCATCCCTCGCCGCGCTGCCGGCCTGGGCGCGCACGGAGGCCAGCATCCTGACGGGCTACGACGGCAACCTGCTTTACACTGAGCTTGCCAAGATCAGCCCCGACACCGCGGTCACGCGCGAGCAGGCGGCGGCGACGCTGTGCCGCGTCCTCAAGGGTCTGGACCTGCTGTCCTACTGATGGGCTACTGGGTCTACATCCTCCGCTGCGGCGACGGCACGCTCTACACCGGCGTCACGACCGATATGGCGCGGCGGCTGCGCGAGCATGAGAGCGGACGCGGCGCCAAGTACACCCGCTCCCGCGGCCCGCTGACGCTCGTCTACCGCGAAGCGCAGCCGGACAAGGGCGCGGCGCTCCGCCGCGAGGCGGCGATCAAGCGTCTGCCGCGCGCGGAGAAGCTGGCGCTGATCGCCGGACAATAGGCTTTCCAAAGAAAACGGAAGGCATGGCCGTCGGCCATGCCTTCCGTTTTCTTTGTTCAGATGTTCACGCCCTTTTCCCGCAGGCGCTGCCGCAGCAGCGGCACGTCGCCGTGGTAAACGATGCCGTCCAGCCCGACGCGCCTTGCGCCCTCCAGATTGGTGGGCGAATCGTCAATGAAGACGCACTTCGCCGGGTCGAGGCCGAAGCGCTCAAAGCCCTTCTCGTAAAACGCCGCCTCGGGCTTGAGCAGCTGCCACCACGCGGAGACCATCAGCCGGTCGCCGAAAAACTTCGACACAGGCAGATCGGGCCAGTATTCCTGATGCCGCCGTCCGGCGTTGGAAAAGAGATACAGCCCGTAGCCGCGCTCGCTCAGCTCCCGCACGGTATCATAGATGTTCTCCAGCGGGAGGCGGGGCTTGTCCCAGTTCTCAAACACCTCCCGCGCCGCGGCATGGAGCCGCGGCGGGATGCGGGTACACATGGAGGCAAAGGCTTCGTCCTCGGTCAGCGAGCCGCGGTCGACGCAGACCCACTCGATGCTCCGGAAGACCTCGCGCACGAGGATGGCGCTGTCCGCCCCGTCGAGGCCGAGACGCGCGACAAACCGCTCCGGGTCGAAGTCCAGCAGGACTCCGCCCATATCAAAGATGACGTTTTCGATCATGGGTCGGTCACAGGCTCCTTCTTCTGTTTTCCGGCGAGCTTCTCCAGGCGCCGCCGCCACTTGGTGCGGGCCTCCAGCCGCTCGCTCAGATCGCGCGCGCCCACGCCGTACACGAGGTACAGGATGAGACCCGAGACGATCATGATGAACACCGTGGAGGCGCAGCGCCGTCCGGAGGCGTTGATGTTGTAGCCGTAAAGCCCCTCCTCCCGCGTCATGCTCTGGATGACCATGGCGTAGGTCGTGCCGTAGGTACTGGCAAAGGTGGCGGACATGTCATACTCGGTGAACAGCGCGTTGAAGTTCAGCGCGAACACGGCAAGGACGCTCGGCAGGATGATGGGGAGCTTTACCTTGACAAAGGTGCGCAGCGCGCCCGCGCCGAGGTTGCGCGCCGCGTCCTCCAGCTCCTCGTCGATGGCGTAGAACGCCGCCTTGATCATGCGCAGCGAGAATGGCAGCTTCGTCACCGTATAGGCGATGATGATGAGGATCTTCACCATATCGCCGTAGTAGAGGTTGCGGCCGAACACGTACCACACGTTCTCGCTGTTGAAGAACACGCGGTAGGAATAGCAGATGAGGATGGTCGGCAGCAGCCACGGGAACAGCAGCGCGTACTCCAGCACGGTGCCGGTGCCGCGGTGCTTGAAGATGTAGCTGCAGGCGACGACCACGATGACGCAGGCCAGCGCCGCGGCGATGACCGAGAGCACGAAGCTGGTGTGGATGCCGCCCAGCGTCGCCTCGTTGGAGAACACGCCGGAGATCGAGCCCTCGCGCACCTTGTAGGTGCCGCGCGAGGTGAGGTAGGCGTAGTCCGCCTTGCCGAAGTAGTTGAGCATCGACCACTTGGTGAGGTCGAGGCGGCGCATGCGCACCGCGCTGTAGGTCTGGAACGAGAAGAGGACGATCATGACCACGGGGGTCATGTAGATGACGAACAGGACGTAGGCGTAGATGTGCGCGACCGCGTTCCAGAACGGGTTCGTGATCTTCTGCTTCTGGAGCTTCGCCTTGGTCTTGGACACCGAGAGGTAATGCCCCTTGCGCTCATAGGACGAGAGCACCGTCAGCAGCACGATGGTAAAGCAGGCGAGGATAATGCTCAGCAGCGCCGCGCGGGCCTGCGGGAACGCCTCGTCCGCCGTGGACGAGCCGGCGAGGCGCACGATCTCCGGATTGATGGAGTCGTAGCCCAGCAGCGTCGGCGCGGACATGGCGCAAAGGCCGGTGATGAACGTCATGACCGTCAGCGAAAACAGCGTCGGCAGCAGCGTGGGGAACACGACCCGAAAAAGCACCTCGAAGGGCTTCGCGCCCATGTTGCGCGCCGCCTCCACCGTGTTGTAGTCGATGCCGCGGATGGCGTTGCGCAAAAAGAGCATGTGGTTGGAGGTGCAGGCGAAGGTCATCGTGAAGAGCACCGCGTTGAAGCCGGAGAACCACGTGGGGTTGAAGTCGGGGTTGACCTCGCGGATGGCGGCGGTCAGGATCCCGTCGCCCGCGTAGAGGAACATGTAGCCCGTGACCAGCGCCACGCCGGAGTAGATCAGCGTGGTCATGTAGCCTATGCGCAGGATCTTCGCGCCCTTGATGTCGAAGTACTCCGTGAGCAGCACGATGGAAATGCCGACGACGTTGACCGTGACGATGAGGCACAGGGCCAGCTTGAGGGAGTTCCACACGAACTTCGCCATGCTGCCCGCGAGGAAGAAGCGGACGACCGCGAAGGGGTCGGTCTCCCCCGCCGCATTCTTCGTGGTGAAGATGCTGGTGAGCGTGTTGAGGCACGGCAGGAGCATGAACCCGAAGAACAGATACGCGAAAAACAGCGCGCCGATGAGCTGCAGCACCTTTTCGGTGTTGAGCGGCTTCGGCCTTGCGAGGGAGCCGTTCATTGCGCCGCCTCCTCTCCTCCCGCCGGGTAGCTCATGAGGTCGGCGGGGTCGATGCTGACGCGCACGTCGTCGCCCTCGTCGTAGATATGTACGCCGTCGTTGCGCTCCATGATCTTGAGCGTCTGGCTGCCGACGTCGATATAATACTTAATGTACAGCCCGTAGTACTCCCGCATCGACACCCGGCCCGGCAGCGTCAGCACGCCGTCGCGCTCCGCCTCGTTGACGTGCAGGCGCTCGAGGCGGATGTAGTGGTGCGCGGCGGGGTCGATCTTCGCGTCCGCGGCGGCAAGCTTCCGCACGACCTCGTCCGAGAGCCGGTTGATGTCGCCGATGAAGTTGCAGACGAACTCGGTGGCCGAGTGGTTGTAGACCTCGTTCGGCGTGCCGATCTGCTCAATGACGCCCTTGTTGAACACGGCGATGCGGTCGGAGAGCGTCAGCGCCTCCTCCTGATCGTGGGTGACGTAGATGCTGGTGATGCCGAAGTCCTTCTGCATCTTCTTCAGCTCCTCGCGCAGCTGCACGCGCAGCTTGGCGTCGAGGTTGGAAAGCGGCTCGTCCAGACAGATGATGGCAGGCTCCGTCACCAGCGCGCGGGCGATGGCCACGCGCTGCTGCTGGCCGCCCGAGAGCTGCGAGACCGCCTTTTTGAGCTGCTCGTCCGTGAGGTCGACCTTGCGCGCGATCGTGCGCACCTTCTCGTCGATCTCCGTCTTTTTCATCTTCTTGACCTTGAGGCCGAAGGCGATGTTGTCGTAGACCGTCATCGTCGGGAACAGGGCGTAGCTCTGGAACACGATGCCGATGTTGCGGTCCTCGATGGGGACGTGCGTGATGTCCTTGCCGCGGACGTACACGCTGCCCTGCGCCGGCTCGATAAAGCCGGTCAGCGTCCGCAGCGTCGTGGTCTTGCCGCAGCCGGACGGGCCGAGGAAGGTAAAAAACTCGCCCTCGTTCACCTGTACGTTGATGTTGTGCAGTGCGGTGAAATCGCCGAATTTCACCACGATGTCATTCAGCCGGATCATGTCGCATCTCTCCCTCTCTGTCGCATTTCCGCCTGCAAAGGGCGCAGGCGTCCTGTGCCCTTTGCAGGCAGAGCGGGTCGTAAGACCCGCCCTGCTATGGTCTGTTTCAGGCGTTTATCCCTGCTTCTGGGTCAGCGTCGCCCAGTCGAGGTTCGCCCAGTCGGGCTCCGCGGGCGCGTTGTTGTCCGCCCAGTAGAAGCCGAGGTTGGTCATGATGTTCGTCCACTCGGCGTTGTGCGCGGCAACGTAAGCGGCATAGGTCATGTCCGTGCCGGGAACAGTGCTCAGCGCGAAGTTGTCGAGCAGGTAGATCGGCGGGATATCGTCGCCGTAGAACAGCTCCACCGCATCCTCGTTGCAGGGCACGGTGTCGAACTCCTCCGCCCACGCGGCCTGCAGCTCGGCGCCGCCGAACCACTCGGCAAACGCCTTGACGGCCTCGGTCTCCTCCGCGGAGCGGCCGGCCTTGTCGAGGATGCCGATGTACTCGGCGATGTAGTAGGTGCCGTCCTTGATGTCGACGAGGTTCCAGTTCTCCGGCTGCAGCGTGCCCTTGAGCGGGTGATCGGAGCCTTCCGCCGCCGCGTCGATCTTGCCGTAGAGCGCGGAGGAGTAGAACTCGGAGATCGCGACCTCGCCCTTGTTCAGCGGGTCAAAGCCGTACTTGTAGTCTTCGCCGCCCGAGACGCCCTCGGCGCAGAACTTCCACAGCGTCTTCCAGCCGTCGACCGTGATGCCGCCCGCGGGGGAGGCAGGATCGGTGAACGCATACAGGATGGCGGAGTTGATGTTGGCGTTGGTGGTGCCGCCGACCTTGTTCTGGCGATACCACTTGTAGCCGCTGTTGACGACGTCGGCCCAGTGGTCGAAGTGCAGCTCCTGGCCGTTGGTGCCCAGCTCGTCGTTGCGGTAGAGCATCAGCACGTTCTGGATGACAAGGCCGTAAGCGCTGCCGTCATACTTGTACGCGCCGACCTTGTCCGCCCAGGACGGGGTCCAGTCGATGAGCTTGAGGTTCTCGTACTGGCCGTCGATGATCTGGCCCCAGCGGGTCTCGTTCAGACCGAAGATCAGGTCGCCGTCCTTATTCTCGTTCGCGGCCTGCACGGCGGCGGTGTCGCCCGAGATGACGGAGTTATCGTCGATGCTGATGGTGAAGCCCGCGGCCTTGGCCTTGTCGATGAGCCAGGTCGTGCGCTCCGTGGAGTTGGAGTTGGAATAAATGCGGATGGTGTAGCCGGAGTAATCCACCGGCTCCGCCTCGGGAGCGGCGGGCGTCGCCGGCTGCGCCGTCGTGCCCTGCGCCTCAGGCGGCACGGCGGGCTGGTTGTCCGCGCAGGCGGCCAGAGCGAAGAGCATGGCCATGGCGAGAACAATGCTGAGAATCTTTTTCATCTTTTTCCTCCTTCATGCGATCCCTTGCGGGAAGATATGGTTATTATAGTGCGTTCTTCCGAAAAATTCAATAGTCCCATTGGCATGAATGCCCAATTCACGTTAAAAATCGTGAAAGGCCGGCAAAGTCGCCGTCAAGGTCCACTCCGGCGAGAAGGGCAATCAGAACTTCCTGCGTCCCGAATTCTGGAAGCCGATGGTCGAGGACGTGAACGGCACCATCGTCGAGTGCAACACCGCCTACGGCGACTTCTATCAGAACGGTGTGCGCGACCAGACGGCCGAGCACTGGAAGCTCATCGAGTACCACGGCTGGAGCAAGCTGTTCAACGTAGATCTGATGGACGCCGACGGCCCCGATCTCGAGTGGCCCATCCCGAACGGCAAGGTGCTCAAGAGCAACCTCGTCGGCAAGCACATCACGAACTACGACTCCATGCTGGTGCTGGCCCACTTCAAGGGTCACCCGATGGGCGGCTACGGCGTTCACACCATCGAAGCCGCCGCGGCGCTGGGCTACGGCTCCCGTGAGTACGAGCTGATCGAGGTCTGAGGGCCGTGCGGAAAGCAGCTCCCTTTTACAAACAGCACCCCGTTTGTCCGGCAGCAGGATACGCTGCCGGCAAACGGGGTGCTTTATGATTACCTTGGTTTCGCTACCGCGCCGTCGCGTCGGGCGTGCAGCCCGCGGGGCCGAAGAAGTTGAGCTTTTTATCCGAGACCCGGAAGGTCACGTCGGCGGACGCGAAGCATTCGCCGTCCAGGCAGGTGACGATATCGGGCCGATCGGAGGTAATGCGGATCACCGGGGCCGTATAGCAGGCGGCAAAGCCGGGGAACTTGTTGTAGTTTCCCTTGCTGTAGTCGCCGACAAACTGCAGAAAGCGGGCGCGGGAGACCTTTTTGACCACCAGCGTGTTCAGCACGCCGTCCGTCATGCGGGCCTCCGCCACCGGCATGAACCCGCCGCCGTAGTAGCGTCCGTTGCACACCGCGACGACGGCGAAATCCTTGTACGGCAGTTCCGTATCGCCGACGGTCACCGTCCAGCGGCTGCCGATGCCCTTGAAGAGGAAGTTGACGATGAGGGAGGCGATGTAGCTGCCCTTGCCGTCCAGAAGCGGCGTCGCGGAGTACCGATGCACATCCTGCGCAATGCGCGCGTCGACGCCGCTGCACGCGATGGTCAGGCACTGCCGGCCGTTGCAGTCGATGAGATCCAGCTGCTGCGTTTCCCCGTTCCAGAGATTTTCCGGATCGTAGAACTTTGCCGCGTCCGCGCCGAAATTCTTGAGAAAGTCGTTGCCCGTGCCGATGGGCACGACGGTCATTGCCGCGTTGGCGAAGCCGGCGATCCCGTTCGCCACCTCATTGACCGTGCCGTCGCCGCCGCAGGCGTAGAAGCGCACGCCGCCTCCGGCGGCCGCGATGCCCTGCGTCAGCGCCGTGGCGTGGCCGGGCGAGCGCGTGAGCATACATTCCACGTCCAGCGAGTGATTTTGCCGCAGCGCCTCCGCCATCTGATAGACGCGCCGGCGGCTGTCCGCTTTTCCGGCGGCGGGATTGATGATAAAAATATGCTTCATGAGGGGGCAACCTCCAAATGCGGTTGATTGCGATACAGCCGCGCCGACGGCGCGGCACAGGCATATTTCGCGGCTGCCGCGTCAGCGGCGAGCAAAATGGCGTTTTTTTGCGTCTCTACGGAAAGCAGATCATTTTTGCTTTCCGTAGAGGAACAGATCGCACTTGAGCATACCGTTGTAGAGCTTGCGCTTGCGGTCGGCGACGCGGCCGAAGCAGCGCTCGAACTCCGTGTGGGACGAGAGCACGGCGATGCGCCACGAATCGGGAAACTTGTCCATGGCCTTGCCGAAGGCGCGGTAGAGCGCCTCGGCCTCCTGCCGCTCCAGAAGCCGCTCGCCGTAGGGCGGGTTCGTCACGACGCGGCCGTACTGCCCGCCCCAGTGAAAGCGCGTCGCGTCTGCGACCTCGAAGCGCACCACGTCGTCCACCTCCGCGATCTCGGCGTTGTGCCGCGCGATCTCCACCGCCTCCGGATCGATATCGCCGCCCCAGATCTCATAATCGCCGCGGAACTCCTTGTCCATGGCCTCCTCCGCCGCGTCAAGCCAGATCTTCCGGTCGAGCCTGTCCCACGACTGCGCGGCAAAGGAGCGGTTCAGTCCCGGCGCGCGGTTTTTGGCGATGAGCGCCGCCTCGATGGCAATGGTGCCGGAGCCGCAGAAGGGGTCGCAGAGCGGGTCGCACCCGCGGTACTTGGTGAGCAGCACCATGGCGGCCGCCAGCGTCTCCCGCAGCGGAGCCGCCACGCCCACGGCGCGGTAGCCGCGCTTGTAGAGCCCCTCGCCGGAGGTGTCGAGCCCGACGGTGACCTCGTCCTTCATGATGGCAAAGCGGATCTGACGCCGCTTGCCGGTCTCAGGCAGGGTTTCGAGGCCGTACTTCCCGCCGAGGCGCTCGACGATCGCCTTTTTGACGATGCTCTGGCAGGCGGGGACGCTGTGCAGCACAGAGCTGATGGAGTAGCCCGTGACCGGAAACTCGTCGTCACGCCCGATCCAGTCCTCCCAGGCGATGGATTTCACGCCCTGAAAGAGCGCCTCAAAGTCCGCGGCGCGGAAGGTGTTCAGCGTCAGCAGCACCCGCGCGCCGCAGCGCAGGTTGACGTTGAGGCGCGCGATATCGGCCTCCGTCCCGCGGCAAAGCACGCGGCCGTTTTCGACGCGCACGTCCGAAAGGCCGAGGCGCTTGATCTCATCGCCCACCAGCTTTTCAAGTCCCAGCAGGCAGGGAACGGTAAAATCCAACATGGCGATCTCCTGTTTTTGAGCTTTTTTCCAGTATAGCGAAAAAACGCGCGGAATGCTATAGTAATTTCGCGCGTTCTATGGTAAAATAACGGATGTAAACTTCAAGTTGCGCAAATCAAAGCGGAAAAGCCGCGGATGCAACTTCAAGTTGGTGGAAAACGCGCACGAAACACGCTATCCTAAACCCGCAGAACGGAAATGGAGGAAGTGCAATGGCCTTTGGCGAGCGGCTGCAGGCGTCGCGCAAGCGCTGCGGTCTCACGCAGGAGGAGCTGGCAGAGCAGCTGCAGGTATCGCGTCAGGCGGTGAGCAAGTGGGAGTCCGGCAAGGGCTACCCGGAGCTGGAAAAGCTGCTGTACATCTGCGAGCGCTTCGGCGTGACGATGGACGAGCTGTTTGCGGACGAGCTGCCCCGAACGCGCGGCGAAACGCCGCCGCATGAGACCGCGCTGCCCCGCAGCTCGCTGCGGGAGGCGCTGGCGAATTTCTACACCAACCTCTCGCCCTACAACAAGCTGATCGGTTTGCTGCTGCTGATTGTCATTGCACTGCTGGGCCCCGCGTATTTCTATTGTATGCGGGTGTTGAAAGGAGGAGCGGATGACGTGATGATCGTTGTATGGATCGCCGCCGTCGTCGTCTTCGGCATCGCCGAGGCGGCTACGGCGGGACTGGTGTCGATCTGGTTCGTGGGCGGCGCGGTGGCGGCGTTGATCGCCGCGGCCTTCGGCGGACCGCTGTGGCTGCAATTCGCGCTGTTTCTGCTGGTGTCGATCGTGCTGCTGGCGGCGACGCGGCCCTTTGCGAGCAAGGTGCTGGCCAAGGGCATCATCCCCACGAACGCCGACCGCGTGCTGCATCACCCGGCGCGGGTGACGGAGACGATCGACAACGAGCGCGCCGCGGGCGCGGTCTACATCGACGGCAAAACCTGGACCGCCCGCAGCGAGGGCGGTGCGGTGATTGCAAAGGATACCATGGTGGAAGTGGTACGGATGGAGGGCGTCAAGCTCTTCGTAAGAGAAAAGGAGGAATAACATGAGCGGCATTTTCGGATACGTCGGGCTGATCGTTCTGGTCGTACTCATTCTGGTGCTGATCGTCAGCAACATTCAGGTGGTGCAGCAGTCGCGCGCTTATGTCGTCGAGCGCCTCGGCGCGTACAGCGCGACGTGGGGCGTCGGACTGCACCTCAAGATCCCATTCATCGAGCGGGTGGTAAAGAAGGTCTCCCTCAAGGAGCAGGTGGCGGACTTCGACCCGCAGCCGGTCATCACCAAGGATAACGTCACCATGCAGATCGACACGGTCATCTATTTCCAGATCACCGATCCCAAGCTCTACACCTACGGCGTGGAGCATCCGATGAACGCCATCGAGAATCTGACGGCGACGACGCTTCGAAACATCATCGGCGACATGGAGCTGGACCAGAGCCTCACCTCCCGCGACGTCATCAACGCGAAGATGCGCTCCATTCTGGACGAGGCGACCGACCCGTGGGGCATCAAGGTCAACCGCGTGGAGCTCAAGAACATTCTGCCTCCGAAAGAGATCCAGAACGCGATGGAAAAGCAGATGAAGGCCGAGCGCGAGCGCCGCGAGTCCATCCTTCAGGCCGAGGGTCAGAAGCAGAGCCAGATCCTTGTCGCCGAGGGCGAAAAGCAGAGCGCGGTGCTTCGCGCCGAAGCCGAGCGCGAGGCGGCGATCCTCAAGGCGGAGGGCGAGGCCGAGGCGATCCGCAAGGTGCAGCAGGCGCTGGCGGACTCGATCAAGATGCTGAACGAAGCCAACCCCAACGATCAGGTCGTCAAGATCAAGGCGCTGGAGGCCTACGAAAAGGCCGCCGACGGACAGGCGACCAAGATCATCATCCCCAGCGAGATCCAGAGCCTCGCCGGCCTTGCCGCGAGCTTCAAGGGCCTGCTGGAGGACGAAAAGAAGTAAATCGGGCGCGAAAAAGCGGGCGGTCATTGACCGCCCGCTTTGGTTGTTTCCCTGCTCACTGCAGCAGCTTCAGCACGCCCGCGGCATTCTGATTCGCCTGCGCCATCATGGCGATGTTCATCTGGTTGAGGATCTTGTTCTTCGTGTTCTCCATCACCTGCGCGGCGATGTCCGCGTCGCGGATCTCGCTCTCCGCCTCCTGCGCGTTGATCGCCGCGTTGCCGAGGCTCGCGGCGGTATGCTCGAGGCCGTTCTGCTGCGCGCCGAAGTCCGCCCGCTGGCTCGACACGGCGTCGATCGCCGCGGCGAGGCCGTCCATCGCGCTCTGCGCGCCGTCCTGCGTGGCGATGGAGAGACCGCCGATGTCCGGCGCGCCGCCGAGCAGCGTGTTGCCGTTGAAGTTCGTGCCCTCAAAGACGCTGCCGATCTGGGACTGCAGCTGCGAAAACTCCTGCTGCAGCGCGCCGCGGTCGGCGTCGGTATAGACGCCGTTGGACGCCTGCGAGGCCAGCTCGCGCATACGGCCCAGCGCATCCTGTACGGAGGACAGCGCGCCGTCCGCGGTCTGCGCGGCGTTGACGCCCATCTGCGTGTTTTGCAGCGCCGTCTTGTCGGCGGCGATCTGCGTGCGCATCTTCTCTGAGATCGCGAGCCCCGCGGCGTTGTCGGCCGCGCTGTTGATCTGGGAACCGGTGGAGAGCCGCTGCGTGCTGCCCGAGACCGACTTGACGCTGTTCTGATAGTTCCGGTAGGCGTTCGTCGAGGAGCCGATATTCAAAGCCATATGTACACATCCTTCCTTAGATCCACATTCCGATGGCAATTTATACCATATCTTTTATATCACATCCGCAGGGGAAATGCAACCGCATTTTGCCCCGCGTCATACGATCTGGAACAGGTAGAACTTCAGGTAATCCGTCTCCGGCACGTTCCACAGCACCGGATGGTCCGGCGCGGGACCGCGGGCCTCGATCTGCCGCAGCTCGACCTTCGCGTCCTGCGCCGCGGCGCGGAGCATGCGCTCGAAGCGCTCGGCCGGCATGAAATGGCTGCACGACGCCGTGGCGAAACAGCCGCCGCGCGGCAGGAGACGCATGGCGCGCAGGTTGATCTCCCGATACCCGCGCTCCGCGCTTGCCGCCGTCTCGCGGGACTTCGTGAACGCCGGCGGGTCGAGGATGATGAAATCGAAGGGCTTCCCGCCCGCCGCCTCCAGCTTCGGCAGCAGGTCGAACACGTCGGCGCAGAGGAACTCCATCCGATCCTCAAGTCCGTTGCGCTCGGCGTTCGCGCGCGCCATGGCGACGGCGCTCTCGGACACGTCCACCGCCGTCACCCGCTCCGCGCCGCCCTTGGCGGCGTTGAGCGCAAACGAGCCGGTGTGCGTGAAGCAGTCCAGCACGCGGCGGCCCTTCGCCAGCTGCGCCACGGCGCGGCGATTGTACTTCTGATCGAGGAAAAATCCGGTTTTTTGCCCGTTTTCCACGTCCACGCGATAAAAGATGCCGTTTTCGCAGATCTCCGTGATCGGACTGTCGGGATGCGGCAGCCCCGCGAACCAGCCCTTGCCCTGCGGTAATCCCTCGCGCTCGCGGATCGCCGCGTCGTTGCGCTCATAGAGGCCGCGAATGGCGGCGCCGTCCTCCTGCATTATGTCAACTATCGCCGGAAACAGCATCTCTTTGATGCGCTCCATGCCGACGGAGAGCGTCTGCGTGACCAGAAGGTCCTGAAAGCGGTCCACGGTCAGCCCGGGGAAGCCGTCGGCTTCGCCGAAGATGACGCGGCAGCAGGAGACGTCGTCTCCCATGACCGCCTTGCGGTATTCCCAGGCCCAGCGGACGCGCCGACGCCAGAACGCCGAATCCAGCGTGTCGTTGGCGTTACGGGTCACGAGCCGCACGCGGATCTTGCTGTGCAGGCTCAGAAAGCCGGTGCCAAGGTACTTGCCCTTTTCGCTGACGGCGTCCACCGGCGCGCCGTTCTCCGCGCCGTCGTCGACCGACACGACGTCGCTCTCATAGATCCACGGATGTCCGCCGTCCACCCAGCGCGCGCCCTTCGCCGTGACGATGACGCGCGGGAAGCTCCTCGCCGCCTTCACAGCGGTTTCTCCGGGGCGGGGTCGCCGGGCAGGGAGTCGAAATACTCATAGAACGGCATGAGAAAACGGAAGCCCTCCAGGATCTCGTCGAACAGCTGCGGTCGGAAAAGCACGCCCTCGCAGTTGTCGTCGAAGGACACGCCGATGCTGCGGCGGTTGTACCACGGGTTCAAAAGCTTGCCCACGTCGCCCTTGGGGCGCTTGTACTCCTCGCCGTAGAGCGAGAATTTGGACCGGTTGATCTGCCGCGCCAGCTTTTCCATCGGCTTCGGGTCGCGGTCGATGCGGGCGCGGAGCTTGGCGGTGGTCTCCGGCGTCATGTCCCAGCAGCCGCAGCCGTAGCTGTAGAGGTTCGGCGCGATCTCAAAATAGAACGCGGGGCGGCCCAGATGATCGTCGCTGGGCCGCGCGACGACGAGCCAGAGATGATCCTTGTACGGCCCGCGGCCGAACAGCCGCCGCGCGTCGCGGTAGATGCGGCTGACGTGCTGCTGGAAGCCGATCTTGGGATACGCCTCGTTCATGGCGTCCAGCAGCTGCTGCGACAGCTCGCGCAACGGCTTGTCGACGAGGTCGAGATAGTCCTGCTTGTGCGCATGGAACCACTCGCGGTTGTTGTTGAATCTGACGTCCCAGAGGAACCGGACCGCCTCGGGCGTGAAGCCTTGAAACATGCTTGATACCTCTTGAAAAGATTTTACCGCATTATACCCCGCATACAGGCAAAAAAGCAAGTCTCCGCTCTGCGCCGGGGAAAAAGGAAAGCCCGCGTCCCATGAGGGACGCGGGCTTTGTCAAAGGCAGAAGGTATTCCCTCCACCCTTGAAAACGAGGATTGCGCCGCTTACTTGCCGGCAGCCTCGTCGACCTTGTGCATATGCTCGGCCAGGCAGAGCATCTTGTCGCTGTAGCCGTACTCGTTGTCGTACCAGCTGACGACCTTGATGAAGTTCTTGTCCAGCGCGATGCCGGCCAGCTCGTCGAACACGGAGGTGCAGGTCTCGCCCAGGAAGTCGGAGGAGACGACCTCTTCGTTGGTGTAGCCCAGAACGCCCTTCAGCTCGCCCTCGGACCACTTCTTCATCGCCTTGCAGACGTCCTCATAGGAGGCTTCCTTCTCGAGAACGACCGTCAGGTCGACGACGGAGACGTCGCAGGTGGGGACGCGCATGGACATGCCGGTCAGCTTGCCGTTGAGCTCGGGCAGGACCTTGCCGACGGCCTTGGCGGCGCCGGTGGAGCTGGGGATGATGTTCTGCGCCGCGGTGCGGCCGCCGCGCCAATCCTTCAGGGACACGCCGTCGAGGATCTTCTGAGTCGGGGTGACGGAGTGAACGGTGGTCATCAGGCCCTTGACGATGCCGAATTCCTTCTGCAGGACCTTGGCGATCGGAGCGAGGCAGTTGGTGGTGCAGGACGCGTTGGAAACGAACGTCATGTCCGGGGTGTACTTTTCGAGGTTGACGCCGCAGACGAACATCGGGGTGTCGTCCTTCGCGGGAGCGCCCATGATGACGTGCTTCGCACCGGCGTTGATGTGCGGCTGCGCCTTCTCCTTGGTGAGGTTGAGGCCCGTGGACTCGGTGACGATCTCAGCGCCGACGTCGCCCCAATGGAGGTTGTTGGCGTCCTTCTCACAGAAGACGGGAATCTTTTTGCCGTTGATGATCAGCGCGTTCTCGGCGACCTCGACCTTGCCTTCGAACTTGCCGTGCATGGAGTCATAGCGGAGCAGGTAGGACAGATACTCGGCGTCGCAGAGGTCGTTGATGCCGACGATCTCGACATCGGGATGATGCAGGCTGTTGCGGAAGATCATGCGGCCGATGCGGCCAAAACCGTTGATACCAATTCTCGTCGTGCTCATAGTGTTACTTTCCTTTCGTTTGTTCGATTTTATTCGATTATCCTAAACGTATGGTACAGGCAGTATTATATTCTTTTTTCCCGCTATTGCAAGCACAAATTGGAAAAAATCGTTTCTTCGACAAAATTGTTGTTTTTTTGACAAATCTTTGCTATGCTTTCCCTGTAATTACCGCGTGCAAACGGCTGTGTCACGCAAAAAATAGAGGATATGACCATGAGAGAGCTGAGCGAAGAAGAACGCCGCCTTTTGACGGCGGTGCTGCCGGGCGTCGCGCAGGAGCTGCGCGGCATGATGGCCAACATGAATATCGCCGCGGGCAACCTCGCGCCCGCCGCGCTGCGGGAGAGCGACGAGCGCGTCGACCGGAACGCCGCGTTTTTTGCGCAGAGTTACTATAGAATGTGCCGCGTCGTGGGCAACCTGAGCGACGCGCCGATGCTGGCGGACGCCGGCAGGTTCGCCCTGCGGAACGACGACGCGGTCGGCCTGGCGCGCTCCGTCTGCGAGCGCGCGGAGGCGCTTTTTGAGCTGCAGGGCGTCACGCTGACGTTTGAAAGCGACAAAAACACGCAGATCATCGCCATGGACGCGGAGCGGCTGGAGCGTCTGCTGCTGAATCTGCTGTCCAACGCGCTCAAGTTCACGCCGCGCGGCGGCCATGTCGCCGTGCGGGTGCGCACGACCGAGACGCGCGTGCTGCTGCGCGTCAGCGACACGGGCTGCGGCATGGCGCCGGAAAGATTGGAGCATGTGTTTGACCGCTTTCTGGAGGGTCGGCACACAGACCCGCCGCCCCACGGCGCGGGGCTCGGCCTCGCGCTCTGCCGGCGCATTGCGGAGGGCCACGGCGGCAGCATCGTCGCCGAGTCCGAGGAGGGCAAGGGCTCGACGTTCACCGTCTCGCTGCCCAACGTCCGCACGGACAGCGTGCAGCTGCGCCAGCCGAAGGCGCCCTACGACGGCGGCTTCAACACGACGCTGCTGGAGCTGTCCGACGCGCTGGGCGCGGAGGCGTTCACGCGCCGGTATATGGATTGAGGAGACGCGATGGCAAAAAAGGTACTCATCGCCATGAGCGGCGGCGTGGATTCCAGCGCCGCCGCATTGCTGCTGCGGCGGCAGGGCTATGACTGCGCCGGCGCCATGCTCAAGCTCTACGACGGCGCGGCGGCGGAGGGCGGCTGCTGCTCCGCCGTGGACGCCGAGGACGCAAGAAGCGTCGCCCGCCGCCTCGGCATGGACTTCTACGTATTCAACGAAACGGAGCGCTTCGCGCGCGACGTCATGGACGTTTTCGTGGCGGAGTACTGCGCGGGGCATACGCCGAACCCCTGCATCGACTGCAACCGCTGTCTCAAGTTCGGCGCGCTGCTGGATCGGGCGCTGACGCTGGGCTATGATGCTATCGCCACGGGACACTATGCCCGCGTGTGCTATGAGGAAGGCCGGTATCACCTGCTCCGCGGCAGGGATCGCAGGAAGGATCAGAGCTATGTGCTCTATCAGCTGACGCAGGCGCAGCTCTCCCACCTGCTGCTGCCCGTCGGCGAGTACGATAAGAGCGCGATCCGCGCGCTCGCGGCGGAAGCCGGGCTGCTCAACGCGGAAAAGCCCGATTCACAGGACATCTGCTTCGTGCCGGACGGAGATTATGTAAACTTCCTGCAAAGCTACGGACACGTTGCGCTGACCGAGGGCGACTTCGTGGACAAAAGCGGCAAAACACTGGGACGGCATCGGGGGCTCGCCGCCTACACGACGGGGCAGCGCAAGGGGCTGGGCGTCAGCGCGGAGGGACGACTTTATGTCATCTCCAAGGACGCGGAGACGAACACGGTGCTGCTCGGCGACGACGCGGAGCTGTTTACCGGTACGCTGACGGCAGCGCGGCTCAACTGGATCGAGCCGGAGCCGGATGCGCCGATCCGCGTGACCGCCAAAACGCGCTACAGCCAGCGGGAAGCGGGCGCGACGGTGACTCCGCTGCCGAACGGACGGGCGCGGGTCGATTTTGACGAGCCGCAGCGGGCGATCACGGCGGGACAGGCCGTCGTGTTCTACGACGGCGAGCGCGTCGTGGGCGGCGGAACGATCGAATGAGAGCGAGACTTGCACGAATGCAAGCCTCGCTCTCATTCTGTATTACCAGCATTTTTCGCAGCGGAAGCAGTCCAGCGCCGTGGCCTCCTGGATCATGACCTGCCGCGGACTGCCGGAGCCGACGTCCTCGCAGTCGCTGCGGCTGTGATACGTCCTGCCGCCGTCCGTGATCCAGACCATCACCGTCCAGTCCTGCGCGGCGGGCGCCGTCAGGCCGGTGGAGACGCCCTCGCCGGGCCAGGCGGTCTCGGCGGACGGCCGGGGCTCGGACGACAGAGACTCCGTCGGCGGAGCGTCCGGGTCCTCGAAAAGGATCGCCGGGGCTTCCTCTGCGGCATCCTGCGCCGCCGCAGCGCGCGGCGTCACGCCGGTTCCGTACTTGACGGCCGAACGCACGGCCATGCCCGCACAGATGAGGGAAAAAACAAGAAAGCCGGAGGCTGCGATCGCGACCAATACCTCCCAGAAAGCCATCTTGACCTTCGGCGGGCGGATGACAACGACCTCTTCCCTCTGCTTTTTCTTCTTTTTTTCCTTTTTCTCTCTCTTCTCTTTTTTTGCCATACTGTCCGTCTGCGCCGCCTTTGAAGTTCTCTTGGCCTTATCGTAATGGGTCTTTTCACGTTTGTCAACGAAAAAAGGGCGCGACAAACGCGGAAGAACGTGTTATACTGTATAAAATACTTAAGGAGGCGTACCATCATGAAGCTTCATGTCGTTCGCGCGAACCCCGCGGGAAATATCACGCTCTATGTTCTCGAGCCGGTGGAGAAGGCCGAGCGGCCCGGCATTGCCGCCAAGCTGATGGCCATGGAGGACTTTGCCGCCGAGCAGGTGGGCTTCGTCTGCGAGCCGCGCGACGGCTTCGACGGGCACATGGAGATGGCCGGCGGCGAGTTCTGCGGCAACGCCAGCCGCGCCTACGGCATGCTGATCGCGAAGAACCGCGGCCTGACCGGCGAGGCGCATCTTACGCTGGAGGTCAGCGGCAGCGACCGCCCCGTCGGGGTCGATCTGAATGTGAGCGCGGGGACGGCCCGGGCCGCCATGCCGCTGCCGCGCGTTGCCGGCAAGGCAAGCGTGGATGGGGCCGACGGCGTGCTGGTCGATCTCGGCGGCATCGTGCATTTTGTGACGCACGGCGCGCCCGACGCGGCGGTGATGGACAGGATCGAGCCGGTCATCAACGCGCCGCGGGAGCAAGGCGGCTTCGCGGGTGTGGAGGCCTACGGCGTCATCTTCCTGCACGACGGGCGCATGACGCCGCTGGTGAAGGTCCCCGCGGCGGGCTCTCTCGTATGGGAGGGCAGCTGCGGCAGCGGCTCGCTGGCGGCGGCCGCCGCAGAAAGCGACGGGCAGACCGACGGCGTCTTTGAGCGGGACTACGTCCAGCCCGCGGGCACGGTGCGCGCCACGGTGGAGCGCCGCGGCGGCGCGGTGACGGCGGCGTACATCGGCGGCAGCGTCACGCTGGACGAAGCGGTGGAAGTGGAAATTTGAGCAAAAGGGCCGGATACCTGTGCGGAACTGAACCGCTCCCCGTCAAGAGGACAATGAAAAACTTAAAATTATTTTTCGGCTGGCAGCTACGGCTGCCGGCCGCTATTTTACGCCGCGAGGTATCGCTCGTGCTTCTCCATCGGCGTCAGGAC